>Ga0207146_10117_pt1 | contig 21095 bp, 32 predicted proteins | sample Alteio_BWMinHeat_36_FD_153539 | JGI IMG/M metagenome (GOLD analysis project Ga0207146, IMG submission 153539) | Enriched cells from forest soil in Barre Woods Harvard Forest LTER site, Petersham, Massachusetts, United States -... | ecosystem: Environmental > Terrestrial > Soil > Temperate forest >...
ATCGGGTTAATTGGACAGAAAATCGGCATGACCAGCGTCTACGACGCCAATGGCCGGCTGCATCCAGTGACCGTGATCGCGGCGGGCGATAACGTTTTGCTGCGCCGCTTGACGGCGGAGAATGACGGCTATTCGGCCGTGCAAGTTGGGTTCGGCACGCAAAAGGAATCGCGTGTGACGAAACAGCTTCTCGGAGAATTCAAGAAGGCCGGCACGGAGCCGAAGAAATTCGTGCGCGAGTTCCGCCTGAATCTCGATGCACCAGAGGGCGAAATCAATTTGAGCGTCGCGCAATTTCAGGCAGGCGATTATGTCGATGTTACGGGGCGCTCGAAAGGCAAAGGTTTTCAGGGCGTAATGAAAAAGCACAACTTCCACGGGCAAGGCGCGGCGCACGGCTCGAAAACGCATCGGCGCAACGGCGCAATCGGCAACCGCTCTACGCCGGGCCGCATTTGGAAAAACATGGGCATGCCTGGCCATCTCGGCGATGAGCGCGTGACTGTGCAAAATCTTCAGGTCATGCAGGTGCGCGAAGCAGAGAAAATAATTTTGGTCAGCGGCGCAGTGCCGGGCTCGAACGGCAGCTACGTCATGGTGCGTCCCGCTCTCAAGAAAGCAGCCGCCGTTAAGAAATGAGCGCAAAAGTTTTAACCAAAGCCGCCGCGAAAGAGGCGAAGATCGACCTGATTGAGGGCGGCCGCGGGACGCAAGCCGTGAACGATGTTGTCGTTGCTATGCGCGCTGCTCGTCGTTCCGGAACAGCGAACACGAAAACCAAAGCGGACGTAGATTTGTCGGGCGCGAAACCGTGGCGGCAAAAAGGAACCGGTCGCGCCCGCGCCGGTTACAAATCGTCGCCGATTTGGCGCGGTGGCGGCGTCGTGTTCGGACCAAAGCCGCGCGATTATTCCAAGAAGGTTTCGAAAAGCGTGCGACGTCTCGCTTTTCAAAAAGCGCTGAGCGAGCGGATCAGCGCGGGGGACGTGCTGACCATCGACCAGTTCGTCGTGCCGGAACTCAAAACGAAATCGTTCGTGGCGTTGCTCAAGAAGCAAACGGAGGCGGGGAAAGTTTTGCTGATCTCGGACGCGTTTGACGAGACAACCCTGAAGTCAGCGCGCAACGTGGAGCCGGTGCAGCTCGCGACGGCCTCTGATGTGAACACGGAACAATTACTCGCGTTCGAGAAAATTCTCGTCACACACAAGGCGCTAGAACGCCTCGCGGAAAGGATTCGTCCGCCTTCTCCGAGGGCTACGGCGCGATAAAATGAACGAGCCATACGACATTATCCAAACCGCATCATTGACGGAAAAATCGACGTTGCTGAGCGAGAAGCAGAACAAGTACGTCTTCCGCGTCAGTCCGCGCGCGAACAAGATTCAGATCAAGAACGCGATCGAGCGCTTGTTCCAAAAGAAAGTTGTCGAGGTCAACACCTGCAATTATACCGGCAAAAAAAAGCGCGAACGCCGGGCCGATTACGGGCGCAAGGCACATTGGAAAAAGGCGATCGTGACTCTCGCGGAAGGCGAAAAGATCGATTTGGTATGAACACAGAACCTGGAGTGATGGAGTGTCGGAGCGATGGAATGGTGGATTCTTCCTCCATTACTTCCTCCTTTGTTCCATAAGTCTTATGGCGCTCAAGAATTATCGCCCACTCACACCGACTCTTCGGTTCAAATCGCTTCCCGCTTTCGAGGAAATCACGAAGTGGAAACCGGCGAAGCGTCTCGTCGAACCGAAAAAGAAAACCGGAGGCCGCAATCATTACGGCCGGTTGACGTCGCGTCACATTGGTGGCGGCCACAAACAAAAATATCGCAAGGTCGATTTCAAACGGCGCAAACACGGTGTCGCCGCGGAGGTGATCGGGATCGAGTACGATCCGAACCGTTCCGCCCGCATAGCCCTTATTAAATATGCGGACGGCGAGCAAAGTTATATTCTCGCACCGGAGGGCTTGCGCGTTGGATCGAAAGTCGCCGCCGGCGAGGATGTCGCCCCCGATCTCGGAAATGCGTTACCGCTGCACGCCATTCCGCTCGGCGCGAGCATTCACAATATCGAGCTGACGCCCGGTCGGGGCGGACAGATTGCGCGCAGCGCCGGTCAGCAAGCCACTCTGAACAACCTCGAAGGCGGTTACGCGCTTGTAAAAATGCCTTCCGGCGAAATTCGTCGCATTCACGAAAACGCTTACGCGACGGTCGGTCAGGTTGGAAATGTCGATCATATGAATGTGTCGAGCGGAAAAGCCGGACGCACGCGTTGGCGCGGGCGGCGTCCGCATGTGCGCGGCATGGCCATGAATCCGATCGATCATCCGATGGGCGGTGGCCAAGGTAAATCGAAAGGCGGCGGCGGCCGGCATCATCCGGTGAGTCCGTGGGGGCAACTCTCGAAAGGATTCAAGACGCGCAGCAAACACAAACCGAGCGATCGTTTCATTTTGGAGCGCCGCAAGAAGAAGTAAGAAATAATCTGGAAACCAGGAAACCAAGAAATTGAAAACGAAAACTTTTCCTGATTCCTGACTTCCGGATTCGCAACTAAAATTTGATTTTTATGGCAAGATCGTTGAAGAAAGGACCCTTCGTCGAGTCGCATCTTCTAGAGAAGATCGACAAGATGAACAGCGCGAGCGCGAAAAAACCGATTAAGACCTGGTCGCGCCGCTCGATGGTGACGCCGGATTTTGTCGGCCACACGTTTTTGGTTCATAACGGAAAGATTTTTAATTCCGTTTTTGTTACCGAAAACATGGTCGGTCATAAGCTCGGCGAATTTTCACTGACGCGCGTGTTCAAGAAACACGGTTCGCACACGGCGAAGGTGGCGAAATAGTTGAGGATCATTTTTGTAGTTTTGGGCTGCGTAACGCTGGCTCGCGGGCTGGCGGCAGAGGGAAATAGTTCTTTGTCAGAATCCAAAGTTGAAAACGCGGAACCAAGCGTAAACGCGACGGCATTGCTCGAGCAGAACGAATGGCTGAGAAGGCAATTGTCGATCGAGCAGGAATCGCTCAAGACGTTGATGAGCAGCCTGGCGGAATCGAATGCCGAGGCGGAATTGTTTCGCCGCAAGTATTCCGATTTGCAACTGCGCATGGAAGCGCTTGGTCTGGCTTCAGCAAACAAAGATCGCACGAAGCTGGAACAGCGTCTCCTGGCCGCGGTGAGCGATTTGCGGCTCGCGCAGAAAGAATGCGAGGAGTATCGCGACCAAATGCTCCGGCTGAACGAAGCCACGTGGCGCTATCTGAAAACCGCGCAAAGCGGCGATGCGCAGACGCGGCTGGACGTGGAAACGCAATTGCGCGGTGTCGGTGCGCTCGCGACAAGATCGACAAATATTCCGCCGAATTCCGCGCTGCCCGGTTTGATGGACGGGAGCGTGATCAGCGTGAAGGATGAGTGGTCGTTCGTAGTTGGTAACCTCGGCGAAAGGCAGGGCGTGAAGATTGGGATGCCGCTGCGGGTGATGCGCGGTGACCAGAAGATCGCGACGCTGCGGGTTGTCGATGTTCGGCAACAAATTTGTGGCGCGGTGATTCAAGAAATGGGTTCTGCAAAAGAAAAAATAAAAGTCGGCGACCGCCTCCAGGTGGATGCGCAGCAAAATGTGAGTTTAAAATAGATGGAAGTTAGATCGATATATAAGTATGCACGGATTTCGCCCTTTAAGGTGCGCGAAGTCACGCGTGAGATCCAGGGTCTGCCGGTTTCGGCAGCGCTCGACGTGCTCGCTTTCACGCCGAAGAAAGCCGCATTTCTCATCGGCAAGACTTTGAAGAGCGCGGTCGCGAACGCGGAGAACAACGCAAACCTGAAAGCCGACGGTCTGGTGGTGAAGGAAGCGATTGTCGGCGAAGGCCCGACAATGAAACGGATGATGGCGCGAGCCCGCGGGAGCGGCAGCCGGATTTTGAAGCGCACCAGTCACATCCGCATCGTTCTCTCGGACGAGATTCCAATTGAAACGCGCGAGACCAGAAGAGCCAAACGCAAAGCGGAAGAGAAGGCGGCCAAAAAAGAAGGAATAGCCGGCGAAACAAAGGAGAGATCGAGAAGTTCAGTCGAGAAAAAGCCAAAAGCAAAGAAGGGCGGGAAGGAAACAAAGAAATGATATGAATTGTTACTTTGAGCGAGGAACGGGAAGTCTGGGGAGCGCACGCGCCTTGCGTGCAATATCCGGCACCCGCCGAATATGCAACGAGCATCCCTCGGATTCTCCAGCCCAAAGAAGTTTCCAGCGATGGCGCCGGAAACAGCAAAGTGAGAGCGAGTGCGCTTACCAGAAGAATTAGTTATGGGACAGAAAGTTAATCCAATCGGTTTTCGTCTTGGTGTGAATCGTGACTGGCGTGCGCGCTGGTACGCGTCGCCCCAGGAGTTGCCGGCGTTCTTGCACAGCGATCTGGAGATTCGCAATTACGTGAAGAAGAAACTTCAGTTCGCTGCGGTCTCGAAAATTGTCATCGAGCGGGCTTGGAATTCAATTCGCGTGACGATCCACACCGCGCGTCCCGGCATCGTGATTGGACGCAAAGGCGCCGAGATCGAAAAGATGACCGAAGAGATTTCGAAGATGGCGCAGGGCAAGCAAATCAAGATTGACATCCAGGAAATTAAGGCGCCGGAGCTCGACGCGCAGTTGGTCGCAGAAAATGTCGCCCTGCAAATTGAGCGGCGCATCGCTTATCGCCGGGCGATGAAAAAAGCGGTGCAGACGGCGATGGATTTCGGCGCGCAGGGAATTCGGCTGCGTTGCTCGGGCCGATTGAACGGCGCGGAAATCTCGCGATCGGAATGGTATCGCGAGGGAAAGGTGCCACTGCACACTTTGCGAACAGGAATCGATTATGGATTCGCCGAAGCTAACACCGTTTACGGCAAGATCGGTGTGAAATGCTGGATGTGTAAAAAAGAAGAAGCAGCCACCGAACCGGCCGGGCCAACTTTACCGCCACCGCCGCCGCTGGTCCCGGAGGAAGTTTAGGAGGAATCCCCTATGCCGTTGATGCCAAAACGCGTGAAGTATCGCAAGTCCCAGCGGGGAAGCCGCAAGGGGACAGCTTCGCGCAATCTCAGGATCGACTTTGGCGAGTTCGGGCTGCAAACGCTCGAGCGCGCCTGGATCACAAACACGCAGCTGGAGGCCGCGCGAGTCGCACTGACGCGCAACATGAAGCGCAAAGGCAAATTGTGGATCCGGATTTTTCCCGACAAATCAGTGACCTCGCGCCCACCGGAAACGCGCATGGGTAAAGGCAAAGGCCAGCCAGAATATTGGGTGGCCACGGTGCGGCCGGGAAATATTTTATTCGAGCTGGACGGCGTGACCGAGTCGGTCGCGCGCGAATCGCTGCGGCTGGCGGCGGACAAATTGCCGGTGCGGACCAAGTTTCTCAGCCGGCATCACGTGGCTGCGGCCTAATGAATCATGAAGATCAAGGAAATTGTCGAGATGAGCACGGATGAGTTGCTGACCAAGAAACGCGACTTGCGTCAGGAGAGCTTGCACCTGCGTTTGCAACAGCAAAGCGGACAGCTCGAACAACCGAGCCGATTGCGGTTGGTGCGGCGCGACGTCGCGCGCATCGAGACGGTGCTTTCGCAACGAGCCAAAGCGGCGGCGCAGAAATAATTATTTATGGCCGAGCAAGATCAACCAGTACTCTCCCAACCGCCGCCACTGCCAGCGTCGCTGACCCGCGCTTCGCGCAAGACGCGCACTGGAGAAGTGATTTCGAGTGGCATGAACAAGACGATCGTGGTGAGGACGGTCACGCGCGTGCCGCATCCGAAGTTCGGCAAGATCGTCAAGCAGATGAAAAAGTTTTATGCGCACGATGCAGAAAACAAGGCAAAAACCGGCGACATGGTACGCATTATGGAAGCGCGCCCGCTGAGCAAGCTCAAGCGCTGGCGTTTGCTGGAGGTGCTTCAAAAGTAACTCCGAATGATTCGCGAGTAATTGTCGATCTTATGGTGCAACTTCGATCCAGACTGGATGTGGCGGACAACACGGGCGCGCGTATGGCGACGATGATCGGCGTGATCGGGAAATCGACGCTTTACGCCGGGATCGGCGATGTGATTACAGCGAACGTGAAAGAAGCGAGTGCGACCGGAACGGTCAAGAAAGGTGAAGTCGTAAGGGCGGTTCTGGTTCGGACGAAGCAGCCAATCCAGCGTGAAGATGGCTCGCTCCTGCGCTTCGACAATAACGCCATCGTCATCATCGATAAAGATTTGAACCCGCGCGGCACTCGCATTTTCGGGCCGGTCGCGCGCGAGTTGCGCGAGAGGAATTTTATGAAAATTGTCTCGCTCGCTCCGGAAGTCTTATGAACCGCATCAAGTTCCACGTTAAAAAAGGCGACCAGGTCGAGGTCATTTCGGGAAACTTCAGAGGTTCCTCGGGAAAGATTCTCGAAGTGCTGCCGCGCAGGCAACGTGTGCTGATCGAAGGCGTGCGGATAATCAAAAAGCACTTGCGTAAGTCGCAGGACAATCCGAGCGGCAAGATCGCCGAGCGCGAAGGCCCGATCCACATTTCGAACGTGAAATTGATCGAGCGAAACGAAAAACCGGTAAAAGAAAAGAAGAAGAAGGAAGGGCCGAAAGCGAAACCGTAAATGGAAAACGAATTTTATCGCGATTACAAAGAGCGGGTGATGCCGGCGCTGCAAAAGCAGCACGGCTACAAAAACGTGCACCAGGTTCCGAAGGTCGAGAAGGTGGTGATCAACACTTCGGTCGGCTCCCAGTCGGACGTGAAGCAGGCGCTGGAGGAGGCGAAGGTGGAGCTCGCTTTGATCACCGGCCAGCAGGCGATCGAAACGCGCGCCAAAAAAAGCATTTCGAATTTTAAGTTGCGCAAAGATCAGGCGATTGGCGCGAAGGTGACACTGCGCGGTGAGCGCATGTACGAATTTCTCGAGCGCTTCATTAAAGCGGCGCTGCCGCGCATTCGGGATTTTCGCGGAGTTTCGCCGCGGTGTTTTGACAGCCACGGCAACTATACACTGGGAGTTTCCGATCAGTCGATTTTTCCTGAAGTGGAGCTCGATAAAATCAAGCGCAACATCGGATTTGATGTTACTATCGTCACGACCGCGCGGACGGACGAAGAAGCCAAATCGCTGTTGAGCGAAATGGGAATGCCGTTCAGCGACCGGGCCAGGAAACCTCCCGCGCGGCCGACCACGTGATTTTCATGAGCACTGTTACTGATCCCATCGCCGATCTTCTCGCGCGCATCCGCAACGCGGCGCACGCGCAAAAGGTCGATATGTTCGTTCCGTACTCGAAGATCAAGACGGAGGTCGTCCGCATTTTGAAGGATGAGGGTTACATTTCCGAATACTCAATCGACACGAGCGCGGCGCATCCGCGCATCAAGATTACAAACAAAATGGCAAACCGATCGAGCGCGATCACCGGCCTGCGGCGCGTGAGTCGCCCGGGGTTGCGCCGTTACGTCGGCGCGGATGAAATCCCGCGCGTTCTCGGCGGAATGGGCGTGGCGATTCTTTCCACGCCGCGCGGTGTGCTCTCGGGGCGCGAAGCCAAAAAGCAAAAAGTCGGCGGCGAGCTGCTGGCCTACATTTGGTAAAAAATTTATGTCACGAATCGGAAACAAAGCGGTCGAGATTCCCGACAAGGTCAAAGTCAACATCGACAATGAGGGCGCCGTTTCCGTGGAAGGGCCGAAGGGAAAGCTAAGCTGGAGGTTGCCGCGCGACATCAAAGGAAGCGTGAGGGACAATCGCGTTTCGCTGATGCGCGAAGCGGAGACGCGCAGTGTGAAAGCGTTGCACGGGCTTTCCCGCAGTCTCGTGCACAATATGGTGCAAGGCGTCAGTGAAGGTTTCAGCAAGCAACTCGAGATCGAAGGAGTTGGCTTCAAGGCCGCCGTGCAAGGACCGACGCTCAATCTGAGCTTGGGTTTTTCGCACCCGATTTTGTTTCCCATTCCCAAGGAAATCAAAATCACGATTGCCGAAGGTACCAAGCTCACGATCCAGGGGATCGACAAGAAACTGGTCGGCCAAGTGACGGCGGATATCCGGCGTTTCTATCCACCGGAGCCGTACAAAGGTAAAGGCGTGCGCTACGTGGGCGAACAGATTCGTCGCAAGGTGGGCAAGACGGTTCAATAGATATGACGACGACCCGTAAAGCTGCGCGTCAGCGTGTTCATCAGCGGATAAGGAAAAAAGTTGCGGGCACAGCAGAACGCCCTCGGCTGGCCGTTCATTTTTCCGGCAAACACGTTTACGCGCAAGTTGTCGATGATGACGCTGGCCGGACGCTGGCTGCGGCATCGACAACGGAACGTTCGTTGCTCGGTAAAAGTAAAGCCGCGGCCAACCGCCTAACGGCGGCGACGATCGGCAAAGCCATTGCGGAACGCTCCCTCGCGAAAAAGATCGACAATATCGTTTTCGACCGCGGCGGATTTCTTTATCACGGAAAAGTCAAAGTCCTGGCCGACGCGGCCCGTGAAGGCGGTTTGAAATTTTAATTTATGGCGCAACAAGGCACAGGCAGACGATCCGATTCGCGCAACGCGGATAGAACTCCCGCGGCGAAAGGCGATACGACTGAGAAAGTTGTTTTCATCAATCGCTGCGCGAAAGTGGTGAAAGGCGGGCGGCGTTTTAGTTTCAGCGCGTTGATCGTGGCCGGAGACCACGATGGAATGGTCGGCTGCGGATTTGGCAAGGCGAACGAAGTCTCGGAAGCCATTCGGAAAGCGTCCGAGGCGGCGCGGAAGTCGATGGAAAAAGTTTCGTTGCACGAAAACACCATTCCGCACGAGACGATTGGTCAGTACGGCGGTGGGCGCGTCTTGTTGCGGCCCGCTTCGCCAGGCACCGGCGTGATTGCTGGCGGGGGAGTGCGCGCGGTTGTGGAAGCAGCCGGTATCCGCGATGTGCTCGCAAAGTCACTCGGCTCAAGCAATCATGCCAATGTGGTGAAAGCGACAATTGAGGCACTGCGCGCGTTGCGTCGCCGCGACGAAATTCTGAAAGTGCGCGGGATTCGATCCAGCGACGGAAAGGCTGAGCCAACATGATGCGTCTTCATAATTTGCGGGCGCGTCCGGGTTCGCGGCATCGCGTCAAACGCCTCGGCTGCGGCGAAAGTTCCGGACACGGAAAGACGAGCGGCAAAGGTCACAAAGGACAAAAAGCGCGCTCCGGTGGCAGCATTCGACTCGGATTCGAAGGTGGGCAGATGCCGCTCATTAGGCGATTGCCCAAGCGTGGATTTAACAACGCGGCCTTTCACAAGCGGTATGCGATCGTGAATCTCGATGACCTCGGTCATTTTAAGGCCGGCACAATTGTAAACGAGCAATTGCTGCGCGGGTCGAAGCTGGTGCGCGGCCATTTCGCGGGAATCAAAATTCTTGGCAACGGCGAGTTGAAGCATGACCTGAAGGTCGAAGCCGATAAAGTCAGCGTGGCAGCCCGGGAAAAGATCGAGAAGGCCGGTGGGACGATTATCCTGCGGGACGATCGCGCTCGGTCGGAAACGCCTAGCGATGTCGATCTAACGGCGACGGAAACGACACCGAAGAAAAGATCGACAAGTAAATCTGCGAAGGCTAAATCGCAGGCAAAGAAGAAAACCTCGCGGAAGAGCTAGCGCTCGCCGCGCGATGCTTCACATTTAGCGGATGGTCTCGGCGTTCTTAAACTCGGTCAAGATACCGGAGTTGCGGCGGCGTATTCTATTCACGCTCGCAGTGATTGTGATCGTCCGGTTAGGCGCTGCGATTACGACGCCCGGAGTCAATCAGGCTGTGCTGCAAGAGTGGTTTCGCAGCGCGCTCACGGAGAAATCTGGAGGCGGTGTGGCGGCGCTTTTCAATTTGTTCAGCGGTGGTGCGTTGGAAAATTGCGCGATCTTTTCGCTCGGCATCATGCCCTACATCAGCGCGTCGATCATGATGCAGTTGCTGACCGCGGTCATTCCGCAACTTAGCCGGCTGGCGCGGGAAGATGGCGGCCGGCAAAAGATCATGCAGTTGACGCGTTATGCGACGGTTGGCCTTTGCATTTTTCAAGGCTATCTGCTCGCCGTTTCATTTCAGCACCCCGAATCGTATCACACGATGTTACCCGGAATCACGGACACGATCAGAAATCTCGGCGTCCCACTGGTGGAAGATCCTGGCTGGACGTTTCGAATCGTGACGGTGATTTCGTTGACGACCGGGACACTGTTTTTGATGTGGCTGGGCGATCAAATTACCGAGCGCGGGATCGGCAATGGCATTTCGCTGATCATAACGATTGGCATTGTCGCGCGGTTGCCTGCCGCGCTTGCACAAGCGTGGAAGACCTTTGTGCCGTCGGCGCAAACCGGCACCAGCCAAGTCAACCCGGCCATTCTTGTGCTCATGGTGGCGTTTTTGTTTATTGTCATAGCGGCGGTGATCGCGATCACCCAGGGTGTGCGCAAGGTCACTGTGCAGTACGCGAAGCGCGTAGTCGGCCGCAAAATGTACGGCGGCCAGACGCAGTACATGCCATTGAAGGTGAACTATGCGGGCGTGATGCCGATCATTTTCGCCTGGGCGCTGCTGCTCTTTCCCACAACCATCGTCGGCTTTACACCGGCGTTCAAAAACAGTCCGACCGCGCGGCAGATTGTCGAGATGCTCTCCACCGGCTGGTTGCATTACGTCGTTCTAGCGGCAATGATTTTCTTTTTTAGTTATTTTTGGGTCGCAACACAGTTTCAACCAGCGCAAATCGCGGACGACTTAAAAAAATACGGCGGTTACATTCCCGGAGTCCGACCGGGAAAACCGACGTCCGATTTCCTTGATTTCACAATGACGCGGCTCACCTTCGCGGGCGCGATTTTTCTCACCTTGATTGCAGTGTTGCCGAGTTTGCTGAGTCAGGGATTGCATGTTCCGACTATCACGGCGCAATTTTTCGGCGGCACAAGCTTGTTGATTATCGTGGGCGTAATGCTCGATACCATGCGCCAGGTGGAAACACATTTGATCCAGCGCCATTACGACGGTTTTTTGCGCAAAGGGCGCATTCGCGGGCGAGCATTTGATCGCGCTTCCTATAGCCGCGGTGAAGCGGCGGAGCGCGGCACGCTCATGTGGCTCTATGTCGGCATCGCAGCGCTCGTCATCGCCGGGGTCGCGATTTTTCTTTACGGACGCTAGGTGAAAAGACGACTAGTCCTTCTGGGTCCGCCCGGTTCCGGGAAAGGGACGCAGGCCGAAATGATCACGCGCCAGTTCGGCATCCCGGTGACGTCGCCGGGCGCAATCTTGCGTCGGGAAAAAGATCTCGGCACACCGCTTGGATTGGAGACTGCTGAAATCACCCAGCACGGCGGCTTGGTCTCGGATAAGATCATCGTTGAACTGATTGAAGACTGGCTGCGTTTGCATGGTGGACATGGGTTTGTATTCGATGGATTTCCCAGAACCCTGCCGCAGGCAAAGAGTTTGTTGTCGATCTTGACCCGGCTTCGCACGGCGCTTGATCTGGCAATTTGGCTGGAAGTTTCGGAAGAAACTGTGCGCGAGCGAATTGCCGGCCGACTCCAATGCCGCAGCTGCGGGTTTACCACGAGTCTGACGAGCGCCAAATTCGCGGAGCGGCCGGTGTGTCCTTATTGTGACGGGCCGCTGGTGCGCCGGAATGACGACGACTTTAGTGTTTTGCAGACGCGATTAGGAGAATTCGCAAGCAAAACGCAACCGCTGGCCGACTTTTACGAAGAGGTGTCGATCTTGCGCCGGATCGACGGGAATCGTGATCGCGAAGCGGTCTTCAGCGACATCTCGCGTTTGATCGAGAACAAAGCGACCGCATGATCCCGATCAAGAATCCCAAGGAAGTGGAGAGGATGCGGCAAGCGTGCCGCACCGCGAGCGAAATTCTCGATCGCGTGAGCGAACTCGTCCGGCCCGGAATCACGACCAAAGAAGTGGATGAGGCGGCCGCTGATTTCATGCAAGAAGCGAACGTCAAGAGCGCATTCCTCGGTTATCGGCTTGGGCACCGCGTTTTCCCCGGCAACATTTGCATCTCGCTGAACGATGAAGTTGTCCACGGCATCGGGAGCCAGCGACGCATTCAATACGGCGATATCGTCAAGCTCGACATCGGCGTGATCGAAGACGGCTGGGTGGGGGACAACGCCACAACTGTCGCGGTCGGAGTAATTGATGATCGCGTTGAACGTTTGATGAGAGTCACCGAAACCGCGCTCGCCCGCGCGATTGCCGTGGCTCGCCCCGGCGGGCGTCTCGGCGATATTTGCGCGGAAGTCGAAGATGAAGCTCGGCGAAATAATTTTTCCGTCGTCCGCGAATTTGTCGGACACGGCGTTGGGCGAAAAATGCACGAAGAACCGCAGATTCCAAATTATGGCAAGCGCGGGAGCGGGCCCAAATTAAAGGCAGGCATGACACTTGCGATAGAGCCGATGATCAACCTGGGCACGGGCGACGTGAGACTGCTGGAAAATGGCTGGACCGTATGCACAGCGGACGGGATGCCCTCGGCCCATTTCGAACACACGGTCTTAATCACGAAGGATGAGCCGGAAATCCTGACATGGCGCGCAAAGACGCAATTGAAGTAGAAGGCACGGTCGTTGAGCTGTTGCCAAATACGATGTTTCGGGTCAAACTGCCCAACGGGCAGCGCGTCCTCGCCCACATCTCGGGAAAAATGCGGTTGCACTTCATTCGCATCTTGCCAGGCGACAAAGTTATGCTAGAGATTTCACCCTACGATTTGTCGAAGGGGCGAATCACGTTTCGCCAAAAGTGACAACGCGGAGGCGTCTCCGCGTTTTTCGTCTCGTGGACTATGAAAGTACGACCATCAGTAAAAAGACTTTGTGCAAGCTGCAAGATCGTGAAGCGCAAAAACGTGGTGCGCGTGATCTGCAAGAACCCGCGCCATAAACAAAGGCAAGGCTGATTCCATTTAACAATTTAACAAACTACCATGCCAAGATTACTCGGAGTTGAAATTCCAGCCGAGAAACGCATCGAAGTGTCTCTCACTTACATTTATGGCATCGGCTTGAGCACGGCCAGGCGCATCCTCGAGCAAACCAATATCGATCCAAATTTGCGCGCGAAGAATCTCACGCCTCAGCAGTTGAACGAAATCATTCACGCTATCACCAACAATAAGGTCCCGATCGAGGGGGATCTTCGCCGCGAAGTCCAGGGCAACTTGAAGCGCTTGCAAGCGATCAATTGTTATCGCGGCCTGCGACATCGCCGCGGCTTGCCGGTGCGCGGCCAGCGGACATCGACCAATGCGCGCACGCGCAAGGGCCCGCGCAAGACCGTGGGTGTGATCCGAAACCCGGAGGCGAAAGCCGGCAAAGTTTAAACAGAAGCTCAAATGGCCGAATTAAAAAAGACCACCGAGTCCAACGCGGAGACGTCAAAAGCGAAAAAGCCAGCCAAGGCTTCGAAAGGCGAGGCTGCACAAGCGGCGCCTGAACCGGCAGTTGGCGCGTTCGCCGCGGACGAAGCAGTTTCCGAAACGCCGTCTGCCAGCGCCGAGGCAGTCGCCAAGCCGGCGAAGAAGCCGGCCAAGAGCAAAAAAGTAGAAGCCGCGCCGACTGCCTCTCCGCCGGAGAATCTTTCGCTTTCGACCGACGAGGTTGAGAAGCCGAAAATCGTTAAAGCCAAAGGCAGCAAAAACATTCACGCTGGCATCGCACACGTTCTCTCGACCTTTAACAACACGATCGTGACGATCACTGACATGAGCGGAAACGTCATTGGCTGGTCGAGCGCCGGAAAAGTCGGCTTTAAAGGCTCACGCAAGAGCACGGCCTACGCGGCTCAGATGGTCGCGCAGGATGCTTCGCGGCAAGCGATGGGTCATGGACTGAAAGAAGTGGAAGTATTGGTGAAAGGGCCCGGAGCGGGACGCGAATCAGCCGTGCGTGCTTTGCAGGCGATCGGTCTTGATCTTACCGTGATCCGTGACGTCACGCCCGTGCCGCACAACGGCTGTCGCCCGCCAAAACAGCGCCGCGTTTAACATCGGACATCCAACATCGAACTTGTAAATGGGTAGATACACCGGACCAAAAACTAGAGTTAGCCGCCGTTATGGCGTTCCGATTTTTGGATCGTCCAAATCCCTGGAGCGAAAAAATTATCCGCCCGGTATGCACGGCCCGAAAGGTTCCCGGCGCAAACAGTCCGATTATGCGATTGCGCTCGGAGAAAAGCAGAAGCTCCGTTATCAATACGGACTGCTCGAGCGCCAGTTCCGGCGCATTTTCCAAAACGCACTGCGCAAGCGCGGCGTTACTGGCGAGACACTTCTCCAACTTCTTGAGACGAGGATCGACAATGTGGTTTTTCGACTTGGCCTTGCAAATACACGCAGTGCCGCGCGCCAACTTGTTTCGCACGGGCACGTCCTTGTGAACGGGCGCAGCGTTAATATCGCTTCCTATAACGTGAAGGCGGGCGACGAAATCACCATCAAAGACAAACCGAAGTCCCGTCAGTGGGTCCTGCGCAATCTTGAGCTGACCCAGATCGCTCCCGTTCCTGATTGGCTGACCGTCAATCGCGATGCGCTCAGTGGCAAAGTCGCGCACATTCCCTCCCGAGACGAAATGCAGCCGATCGTCAACGAACAGTTGATCGTCGAGTTATATTCACGCTAAAAGACGCCGCCGCCTTTAAGTGCGGTTGTGAATTTTTTATATTCACGCTCTCGATAAAGAAAGAGCGGAATGATAGGAGGGCCCGATCTTGGGGCCCGGATCTGCCCGATGTGGGTTGCGACGTTCGCTTCATGCAAACCCTGATCAACCGCTCTCTTAGTTTTTCGTTCTTTTTCAGTGAACCGCTGCTGCATGCGGACCACAAGAAATCTTATCTTGAAGGTTTGATCGAAGCGGAAGGATGGAAAATCGCCTCGTACAACGAACCGAGGCCCTTTATCATGAAGTTCGTTCTTATTATAGGCCCGCCACGCCGCTGCCGCCCCGTAAGTAAAGAGGCGTCTCTAGCGGTTTTCTAGAAACTCAAGCGCCTTCTCGTAACTATGGCGCTTGAGGTAATGCGCGAGCTGTGCATCAACCGGGCGCGGCAGCGCCGCTTGGAAACTGTCGATCTTTTCCGAAACGGCTTGCAGGCGCGCCAAATGTTTTTTGGGGTCGCACCGGCTTTGTTCGTCGTGAATGATGGCGAGGCGTTCTCGTAAAGCCTCGACAAGATCGACGATCGCATTTTCCATTGGTTCGCGCGTTGAAACTAAAGCTTGAAACACCTCGTCGTTTGAAGCAAGCGTGCACTAGTGAGCGACGCCCCCCCGAAACGCATCTTGATCGTGGACGATGAGGTCGCCTTCCTGCGCGTCATGCGCGAAGCATTGACCACTTGTTTGCGCTGTGAGGTGGACAGTTCCCCGCACTCCGAATACGGCTTCGAGCTCGCCATCAAGAAAATATACGATCTGTTCATCTTCGATTTTTCCATGCCGATGATCGATGGGGCGTTGCTCTTTTTCCTGATCGGCAAAGTCTACAACAACATGGAACCGCCGCGGATCGTTCCACCGTTGCTTCTCGTTTCCGGAAGAGCGGACGAAGAACGCGCGCAGGCATTGTTAAAGGAACCGGGCGTTGCTGGACTGATCGCGAAGCCTTTTGCGATGAACCGGCTGCTGGAAAGAATCAAAGAGTGCGTTCCGGAGATCCAAACTTTAAGGTAGGAGCGATTCACCAAATTGCCCGGGGTGCGTGGCAGAACGAGTCGGCCGGCGATTAAGGTTAATGGCCTTACCTTAGCGAGGACCTGTGCGAGGACCTGTTTCGGAGAGAAGCTGTCGCCTGGCTTCGAGCCAATCGGAACTCGTGTCGCCAGGCAGCGCCAGTCTGTGCCGGCGTTCCGAAATGAAGTAAGCGCGGAGACGGATCTCTTCATCGGACGGCTCGGCCGCTCTTTCTGGCGCAGGACGTTTTGATGGCTTTTTTTTCGGCGCGGTCGGACTTTTCTTGCGAGTAATCTGGGCGTTCTTCCCGCCTGCCGATGGAGGATGCGCCGATCGCTTGTCGATCTTCGCCTCGACGGGCTCTTCATGTTCGTTTTGGACAATGTTGTTTTCTTTCGCCACAGGACTGATTGGTTTGAGGCTTTAATCGGATTACTGAAGGTGGGACGATTGGCAAGTGAATTTTCACCGGTTGGCGGGAATTCCAACCTCACATAACTTCTGCCCATGAGACACTTCGTTTTCCGCTGGATCGTGACGACATTCGCGGTGTTCGTGGCCGCGCCGATTGTTGGAATTAATTATGGTGACCGCCTCGGCTGCCTGCTGGGCGCGTCGCTTCTGCTCGGTATCGTGAACGCCTTTATTCGACCCATACTGCTGTTATTGAGCTTGCCGCTGATTCTCGTCACGCTCGGTGTATTCATCCTGATCATCAACGCGCTAATGCTGAAGGTCGTGGGCGCGATCGTGCCCTGTTTTGAAGTTCCCGGCTTCTGGAGCGCGTTTTTCGGCGCAATCATAATTTCAATCGTAAGCTGGTTGCTTAGTGCATTTTTTCGCGGGAGCGACGGACGAGTGCACGTGCTGACGCATCATACGCAGGTCCGGCGTGTGCAGGCCCGCGTGATCGAGCCGGACGAAGGCGGACGGAGATAAACCGGGAGCACAGCCGGCCCGCCTGTCGTTCTGATGCAGGCGGCAAAATCGGTTCGCCAACCCGTTTGCTTCGGCATGGCCGGAGATAAAACGTCATGAAGACGCCGAGAACAAAAAAAGGAGAACTGCTTTCCCTTCAGTTTTTTGCTTCCGCGGACGCGGAGCAAGGGTAGCGTTAGCCTCCGGCTTGCGTTTCTCCGCGACGCGCGTTGTCCAAGCTTTGGAGTGCGCGGACATGTCTGCGCTTTGACACCAGGGAGGTGACATGTCGCCGCACTCCAAAGATAATCTCGCTCGCATCGCGTCGCCCACAGGCGGCCGCTACGGCTGTAGCTCGGTGTTGATTGTGGCCGCGACCATCGGCCTCCACACCTGCCTTCAGGCGGATTGTAATTGAGACGGGGTTGAAGCGATAAGTGCTGGGTAATCCGGCGCCTTTGGGCCGGACTGGCGGAAAAGTCTCAGCAAGGCTGGTCTGCTTCCTGCTTTAGACAACCGGACTACGCTATCTTCTGATCATAATTATGGCTAATTCCTTTAAAAAATTGGGCTGCGCGATGGTGGCATTGCTGGGTGCGTTGTCCTTATCACAAGCACAGACGAGCTCGCCCCAGCCAGCCGCAGGAGCAAGCCCGGCGGCCGCAGTTCAGCCCGCAAATCCAACGGCAAAAGCCAACGACAACTCGCCCATGATGCTCGTACAAGCGGCTGGGCCATCGGCCTCACCCGCGGCGACTACTAAAACGACAACCGCAACGACATCGACCACCACAGCCGAGCCGGAGAGTATAACCGAGAGCGGCGGCGTGGGCGTTCGCGAGTTCCAAGGCGATGAGATCGGTCAAGTGCTGCGGCTACTTGCGCGGCAGGCCAAGATCAATCTCGTGGTGAGTGAAACGGTTACTGGCACCGTGACCATGCGGTTGGAAGATGTGACGGCTCTCCAGGCGATATCGATCATCGTGAAGGCTAAAGGCCTTTTCATGGATAAGATCGACAGCGTTTACTACATTAAGACTGGCGCGGAACGGACGGCCGAGCCAACAGAAAGCGACAGCTACCAATTCAGCTACTCGCGCGCGAAGGACGTGGCCCCGCTCGTCGCTTCGCAGCTCGCCAGCAAAGATCCCCCCCAAATTCACGAGCGGACAAACACGATCTTCTTTCGCGAAACGCGCAGCAATATCGATAACATCCGCAAAATGCTTGTGCAGATCGACAAGCCGACCAAGCAGGTGATGATCGAGGCGCGTCTTGTTGAGGTGACTGCGAATCCGGTGCAGGCGTACGGAATCAACTGGGCGGGCACGTTTGGTAACGCTAGCAGTCCCAAAACGATCACTTACGGGGTGCCGAATCCTAGCGCTTCTCCGAAACCAGGCGAGAATGTGGCAACTAACGGATTCGCACTCGGCAATGCAAACAATAATAATTTCTTAGGTAGCCTCGGTCATTTGGCACTCGGCCAATTTGCCATCCTCTCGGTGCCGCAATTTTCGGCGACCTTGCAAGCGCTGAACGAGGATGCGGATGCCGAGTTTTTGGCCAACCCACGCGTGGTCACTGCAGACAATCAGCAGGCGAAGATCGAGATAACGCGGAACCAGCCCGTCCCGCAATTGAACTTTAACGAACAGACTGCGACGGCGGTGTTCGGCGGATTTCAGGACAAAATATTCGGCAACAAGCTCCTGGTGCGCCCATCGGTGAACAAAGACAACTTCATCACCCTGAGCGTAAAGCCGGAAATCAGCAACAAAGTAGGAGACCAAGCCTTCACATTTGCCGGCGCGACGGTGACCAGCCCAATCATCGACACGCGCGCACTCGACTCCAATGTGCTAATCAAAAGCGGCGATACGCTCGCGATTGGTGGTCTGCTCCAGGATGAAGTAACCAAAGGCCGCACGAAAGTTCCATTGTTGGGAGACGTTCCTTTGCTCGGATATGTATTTCAAAGCCACACCAACACTCGAACCAAGCGCAACCTGCTCGTCTTTGTAACGCCGACGATTATCGACCAGCGCTACGGAACGGGATTGGAAGATCAGATTTCTGGGCTGCATCACACCGGGGAAGAATATGCCGATCCGAACGGCTGGCGGAACAACGCTAAGGGCGCGGTTCGACTCGTTCCCACCGCACAGCGCCAAGTCGCGGCCGATTATCCCAAGCCGGGAATACCGCCACCGCCGGAAACGGCAAATGAAGTTCAATTCAAAAGTTCGGCGAAAGATCGCGACTTCTAGAAATTTGCAGATGTGGGGTTGAGAGGGGGCGGATGCTCGCAAGACGTCCGCCCTCTTTGCTTTTGCTCAAGCGTTGAGATATTTGCTGAGCCGCGCCCGTAGCTCTGTGCGTGCGCGGAAAAGGACGCTCTTTACGGCGGGCCCGGAAAGATCGAGAATCTCCCCGATTTGCTCATAACTGAGTTCCTCGTATCGCCGCAGAATCAAAGCCATGCGTTGGCCCTCCGGAAGTTCGGTTATCGCCTGTTCGATCGCCTGGCGTAGCTCAGTTTCCAAAAGCGATGCATCCGGAGATGGATTGGTTTCATCCTTGAGCGGAATGTCCTCCGCGCTCGGCTCAGTTTGAATCGGGATGTGTGCGTGCCGCTTGGAACGGCGTAACTCATTAAAGACGAGATTGCGTGTAATTTTTAACAGCCAAGTCGTGAATTTTGCGCGCGGAACATATCGGCCCGCGCTTTTCCAGACTCGGATAAAGACTTGCTGCGCGATGTCTTCGACGTCTGAATTGCTGCCCAGCATTCGTGCCACGGTTCCGGCGACCAGACTTTGATGTCGTTCGATGATTTCCTCAAAGGCGCGAATGTCGCCACGGCTCACCAGACGCATCAGCCGCACGTCTTTGTCGTCGCCGGATTCGTCCGCCGGTTTGTGGTCATCGGCCATTACTAACGATAGATGTTGCGAGCGCGTTTCCCATTCAAATGGCTACTTATGAAAAAATGACGAAATCCGAATGACGAATCATTGGAATGATGAAGCACGAATGACGAATGCCGAAGGAATGACGAGACCAAAGAATCCAAATCAAAACGCAAGATCGATCTCATCTTTTGGCATTCTGGCTTCAATCGTTCCTTCCTGCTTCGTCATTCAGATTTCGTCATTGCTGTTTGCTTTCGTTTTTGTTGCAACGCGCAAGCCATGCGTGCATGATTGCGCGGCGTAGATGAACTTCCTGCTTATTCCAAAAGAACTTAGGCCAATCGCCAATAAAGTTGAGGCCCGGCAACGCATTTCGGAGGCCGATGCTCTCGATCTCTACCGCTCGAAGGATCTTAACGCGCTCGGAATTATCGCAAATGCGCTCCGCGAACAGAAGAATGGCAACTACGCAACCTATATCCTGAATCGCTACATCAATTACTCCAATATCTGCGTTCTCTCCTGCCAGTTCTGCGCGTTCGCCGCCAAAAAACGCGATGCCCATGCGTTCGAGCGATCCATTGACAAGATCATTAGCGCCGTCGGGGAAGCACGCCGCCTCGGGGTTACTGAAGTGCACATGGTTGGTGGTCTACATCCGACACTGAAAAAAGATTGGTACATCAAGCTCTTGCGCCGCCTGCGAGCGCTTGATCCAAATCTGCACATCAAGGCGTTCACGGCCATCGAGATCCGCCATTTGGCACAACGAATTTTTCGCATGTCCATCCGCGACACGCTTGAGCTTTTGCGCGACGCCGGCCTCGGATCCATGACCGGCGGCGGCGCGGAAATTTTCGATGCCGCAGTGCGAGATGAAATTTGTCGCGGGAAGGAGACTGCCGCGGAATGGCTCGATGTCCATCGCACCTGGCACGCCATGGGCGGCCGCAGCACTTGCACCATGCTCTACGGACATATCGAAACTCTCGCTCAGCGCGTCGATCACCTGCGCCAACTGCGCCAATTGCAGGATGAGACCCACGGGTTCACCGGATTTGTCCCCTTCGCCTTCGAACCGCAAACCACAGTGCTCGCGCACATCAGGCCGGCCTCGGCATTTGAGCAACTTCGCAACCTTGCCGTGAGCCGGATTTATCTCGATAACATCGATCATCTCACCGCTTATTGGGTGAGCATGGGACTGCCGCTTGCCCAGGTCTCCCTCAGTTATGGGGTGGACGATTTGCACGGCACGATCATGGAAGAAAAAATTTTCCACATGGCCGGCGCGACCACGCCGCAGGAACAAACGGTCGAAACTCTCGAGCACGTGATCCGTGAAGCGGGTCGGGAGCCGGTGCAACGAGACAGCCACTACCGTCACATTGTTTCCGCGAATGGCGCAAAACCGGCCGAAGCGGAACTGGCCTGCGCGTAATGTGGTAGGGCGAGACAAGCCTGTTCTGAGCGAAGCCGAACGGGTCGAG
>Ga0207146_10118_pt1 | contig 21068 bp, 15 predicted proteins | sample Alteio_BWMinHeat_36_FD_153539 | JGI IMG/M metagenome (GOLD analysis project Ga0207146, IMG submission 153539) | Enriched cells from forest soil in Barre Woods Harvard Forest LTER site, Petersham, Massachusetts, United States -... | ecosystem: Environmental > Terrestrial > Soil > Temperate forest >...
TGGCGGACGCCGCGAAGGCCTGCTTTCCGCCCTCGGCACATTCTTCGGCGGCATGGTGCATGTGTTCGCCGCTGCGGCTGGCATTTCCATTGTTCTCGCCAAGTCCGCCTTGGCTTTCTCCACGGTCAAGTATCTCGGCGCTGGCTATCTTTGCTTGCTCGGGATTCGCATGATTCTTGACGCCAAAAAAGATGCCGGCATTTCTTTCGCCGATCTGTCGTGGGGAAGAAATCCCTTCTGGCAAGGCGTCACGACCGAGGTGTTAAATCCGAAGACGGCCCTGTTTTTTCTTTCTTTCATTCCGCAGTTCGTGAACCGCGGGCACGGACACGTCTTCCTCCAGTTTGTTTTGTTGGGAACACTCTCGGTGACGCTTAACACTTCCGCCGATATCGTCGTGATCCTGCTAGCCGGACCGCTCGGCCAGCGCATTCGCGGTTCGGCGCGCTTCCGCCGGCGTCAGCGCGCACTGACCGGCGCGGTCATGATTGGCCTCGGGAGTTACTTGGTATTTGGCGAATCGAAATAATCTCCCGGAGAGAGAGACGGCTTGCCGCGTCTCGGACCACGTCCCAACAAGACGGGCGTCTCTACTGTACCTCAATCACCTGATGATCATGACAGTCAGGATGAACGTGCTGATAGAGATTAGCGAGCAACTCCGTCCCATAGCGCGCCACAAAGCTCACTCCCGCGACCTCACGCTCCTGAAGCACTTTGTTCGGAAATAGTGCGTGGCTCAATGCATCCGCATGCCGCGTAATGACTTCATTGCGCTGCTGTTCCGCCCGTGCCACTCGCGCCCGCAGGCGATCGATTTGATGCGAGACGCTGCTCCGCGTACTCTCGGCGGTATCGATGAGCGTTGAATCCAGTTTGCCGATCGATTCGCGAAGCGCCGCCATCGACTGTTCCACACTCGCATAGGCCTCCGAGAAACGGGCCTGCAAATCCGATGGCAGCGAACGAGCAGCAATCACTTCGCGAACTTTGTCCGGGCCCTGGAACACTTCGGGCAGACTCAGTTGGTAGCGCGTCAAAAGGCGCTCGGCTTTGGCTTCCAGCAAGGTCGCCGAGAAGCGCGGCAAAATCGGCGTCACTCGTCTCAGCAGTTTCTCGTAAACGACGCCGGCCTGCGCGAAGTACGCGACTTCAGCCGCTCCGCCGGTGTAGACAAGCGTCGGCAGCAGATAGTCCTGGACGACGGGACGAAAAAGCGCGTTGGGACTGAAAGTCTTCGGAGCTTCTTCGATTCGTTCGATCAGTTCTTCCGACGAGCTCCGCTCTTCACCCACCGCAAACTCAGCGCCGTTGGCGTCATTACTCCTGCGCCGTACGACTGTGCGAGCGCCATTCTTCACTTCAAAAAGCAGCGTGGTCGCGGACGTCACTTTCACTTGCTGGTGATATCCCGCCGCCTCGAGCGCCTTGCCCCGCGCCAGCAGTGCCTCATCGAGTTCGGAAGCCCGTTCAATCGCCGCCCGGAACAGAGGTTTTGCGAGATCGTGGAAATCTTTCTCCGCTGGATCGAGCAGGATGACGCCCCAATCCGCAAACAGCCGCGCAAACAGCAGGCCAAACGCGCTGCCCAGACTCTCTCCCGGACGATACGCCTGACGCAGCCACGTCGCGACCTCGGAATCTCCCAGCAGCGCGGCGGCGCGCTCGACCACCGGCTCAATCTGCGGTCCGAACTTGACGGTCCCGACTGGCGCGTCTTCCACCGCATTACCATCAAACGCCGGACTCTCAACCAGTAGGCGTTCCGGCAGCCCCTGCTCGGAAAGGAGCGCAACATGGTTGACCTCGGCCAAATCGTGATCCTCGGTAGCCAGCCAGAACACCGGGACGCAGTCCACTCCGGCCGCCGTCGCTTGTTCCGCCAGCTTGACCGCGGTCAGCGCTTTGAAGATAGAAAAGAGCGGCCCGCCGAAGAGACCGACTTGCTGCCCCGTAACCGCCGCAAGCGCTCCTTGTTTGAACCGCTCAATATTGGCCAAAGTCTTGGAGGAGGCGCCCCACGCGCGATTCTGCCGCTCAAGAATTTCGCGAACCTTGCCGCGTCGCACAGCGTCGTAAGGAACACGCTGTGATTCATCCTTCACCCATTCGGAAAAAATCGGTGAGCGGGGATAAAAGCTGCGAACGGAAGGAGTGTAGGAAAGACAATCGAGAAAGAGACGGGTGGTATGCGGAATCTGCTGGAAGGGCAAACACTGTGACTTCATCGACAGCTCCCCGGACAGCTCTCGGTACACCGGCGCATTTTTGCCTTCCGCATATGTTCTCACTTTACAGGAAGCACACTTCCACGGCAGCTGACGCCCAACTCAACTACATCTGATGTCGCGCAGGCTCTGAGGTTGCAGAGAGTGATGGGGGATTCGGATTGGCCCAAGCAAAAGGGAGAACTGAGACACCGCGTGTCACGGGGCTGGATCGAAAACGATCAATGTTCAGGATCGGGGCGCACGGCGGAGGCGATATTTCCGGTCCGGAAATACAAGCGGCGCGAGAAACATCTCCCGGCCCGGTATGTTTTGTCTCCCGCCCGGCGGAAACAGACCGTCAGACTATGGTTGAATCGCAGAGGTATACCCAGTCTTCCCGGTGCCTGTGTTCCACGAATCCGCTGGAGTTCACGTCCCTGCCAGTGAACCAAACTGAACTTCCCTCGACAGCGGTGCCTGTCTAGTCGCCCCAGCGAGCGTACGGGTAAGGCGCCAAACCGTTACGGAGGGTGTTTCCACGGTCATGGAAGGTCGCCTGGGGTGCCAGAGTCACGCGCTGCGAAAGGAAGTTCCATGGGGCTTAGAAAACTCTTGGGGGGAAAGAGCGCAAAGCGGGAAACAACCGAGCCGCCCACTCTACGGACCAATCTGCCGAGGCATTCTGTGCTTCAAAAATCGCAAAGTCAGTAGGCAAAGTGACGATGTCGAAGTGCAAGTAATTGCGTTTCGGGCAAGGAAAATCGGGAGCAAAGCAGAAGCACTGCAAGGAGAACCGTGGTGAGGCTATCTACAGTCTCCGGAGCGCTTCGGCGCCATCCACATTTACCGCTTCTCAAACACCACCGCAACACTGTCTTCGTATGCCACACGCCAATCTCGCGGAAGTTCGCGGAGCAGGTTGGCTAACGTCGAGTCAGTGGGCAAGAGCGCCGTCCGAATCTGCCATTCGTCCAGCAATCTCTGCCATCCCGGCTCTGCCTGGGTCAGGATGAGATACTGACGAATCCGGCCCGAACCATAGAGATCGTGACGGTCATCGACCACGACTTTCCGCTGTGGATACATTCGATAGATGAGATAGCCTCCCCAGGCATCCGTCGAGAAAACCGGCTCTGTACTCGGTTGCTTTCCCTGGAATTCTTTCTCTAGAAAAGTAACCGCCGCGACCGGCACTCTCTGCGGGTCGAATTGCGCACGAATCAACTGCCGCGAGCCGAGCCATCCACCATGAAGGCAAATCGAGAATGCAAACGCCACCGAGACCACCGGCCACAGGCGTCCCCGAAGCTGCATTTCCTGCGCGCCCATGCGATCGGAGAACTCTGAAATTCGGACCGTGCCATTGCCCACCCATTGCCAAGCGCCCGGCTTATTCGCCAGCGAAGCGAGGTTCTCCCACAGCAACGGCCCAGCGACCAGCACCAGCAGCATCGACGAGACCGGAAGATTGCGCGATGAATAAAATCCCGCATACGCCGCCAGCAGCACGACGAGCAGGCGACTGAGCCGTACCTGCCCACGACTGCTGGCAAACGCGATCAGCACCAGCACGAGAATGGCCGCAAAACAGCGCTCCGCCCAGCCATGAAAATCGGGCGATTTGAACTCGTCGATCCGGCTCATCAGGTAGCGATCGCTCAGATAGCGATAGATGTGCGCGTGCAGCCGCCAGCCAAACGGATTCACCAGCGTCGCCATCATCGAGGCGGCCCAAGCAACAGCCATGGCACGAGCCCGATGCGCGGCGCGAATCGCGGCAAACGCATCATTTTTCTGCGCGCGGACACTCTCGACGAATGCCGCAAGAGTGTAGATTCCGAGCAGCGCTGTACCAAAGAGCCATCCGCCGTGCAGATTTACCCAAAGCAACGTCGAGGCGGGAAAAAACCAGAGCATCCATCGCGGCGGCCTTCCGCGCTCCGAGCGTTCCCATCGTTCCAGCGCAACAAACCAGAGCAGAGAAAAAAGCCAGCTCACAATGTGCGGGCGCGCATACAGATGAATCGTCGAAGCGGCCATCGCCAGCAGCATCAGCACGATCGCCAGCAGCAGACCGGTCCCGCGTTGCAGCAATTGCGAAAGCAGCAACGCGAAAATCGCAGCCACCAACCAGGCGCACAACCAAACCACTCCGTTCAGTCCGCAAGCCCGGTGCAGAATTCCGAGCAATATGTCGTACAACCACTCCCAGGCAAACCAGGGCTGACCTTGCATGGTGGAGGAGAACGGATCGGTGCGGGGGAGCGAGTGCGTCGCCAGAATTAGCTCGCCGGTTCGGATATGCCATCCGATATCCGGATCCGCCAGCGGCCGATTCGATAAAGGACCAGCCAGCAACGACCAGAAAAGAAAAATGAAAATAATATCCCGGACGGAAAGCAAGAGAAAACGCAGGGCTGTCGAACTGGGCTGCGCCGGAGTCATCAAAGTATGAAGGAGAAGTGTATAAGGTTTCAGGGACATCGGGTCATCGGATGACCCGATCCCCCGATGTCCGTTAGTAGCGCAAATAGCCAATCCCCACTCGCATGTGGTGCAGCAGGCTGTCTGGCATGGTCAAGGCGATGGTGAGCCCCAGAAGTCCGTGGACCATGCCAAGGGGATAAATACTGCGATAGCGCCGGAACATCTCGCAGAAAAACAGCCCTCCGGCCAAGGTAAAGGCCGTCAGGAGGGGACTGGGCAGGTGAGCGCCTGCAAACAGCGTCGCCGCGACCCAAACCGCAGCCGAACTCCCAAACAATTCTTCGCAACGCGTAAAGAAAAACGATTGCAACATGAATTCCTGGATCAGCGCCCAACCCACATACTGCCCCGTCAGGCGAAGGCTCGGCCACATCGGATTCGCCGGAATCTGCCCGCCAGCCCAGCGCACCACCAGCCCCAGAAAAATGGCCGCCGCAAAACTAACGGCCAGCACCATGCTGGCTCCAACCCTGGTTGGCAAGCCCAAGCCCATCCGCCTGAGCGAGGGCCGGTCCAGCAACACGAAGACAAGAATTGTTATGGCTGTGATCAAGACCCACTTGTTGCGAGATGCGAGCTGCGAAGACCATAACGCGAACTCCATGTAGAGGTAGCCAACAAACAGCTGAAACCATATCAAGGAACGCCGCCTGGCTAACAGAACCTCCAGCCCCCTCATCCGGAGACCCGGCACCGGAACCGGGGCACCCGCCGACCCATCAAAAGTTTTCGTCTGAACCGCCATCTTGTGAATCTTCTATAGTAGATGCCAATGCCAATGAACAGCACATCCAGGCCGAAGGTGGTGATCGTAGGCGCCGGTTTCGGGGGCCTGACCGCCGCCCGCCGGGTCGCCCGGCTTCCCGTTCAAGTCGCCGTCGTTGACCGGAAAAACCACCACACCTTCCAGCCGCTGCTCTACCAGGTCGCGACCGCCGGCCTCTCTCCCGGTGAAATAGCGGCCCCAATCCGTTGGATACTGAGAAGCCATTCCAACGTTGAAGTGATGCTTGAAGAAGTTGTCGATTTCAACCTGGAACAAAAGAAAGTCATCACGAAGGAGCAAGTACTCGATTACGACTTTCTGGTAGTAGCCTCCGGGGCAACCCACGCCTACTTCGGCCACCAGGAATGGGAGCTTCTGGCACCCGGTCTGAAGACGATAGAAGACGCACTCGAAATCCGCCGGCGCGTTCTGTTGGCCTTCGAACTGGCCGAGCGTCAAAACGATCATCGGAACGAGTATCTGAATAAGACTGCCGGCGGCCCAAGCGGATCCCCGCTGCAATTTGCCGTCATCGGAGCCGGCCCCACCGGCGTCGAACTCGCCGGCACTCTGGCTGAAATTGCGCATCACGCAATGAACCACGAGTTTCGCAACATCGACCCGCGGCAAACCCGCATCCTGCTCATCGAAGGAGGCCCCCGGGTTCTGGCCGCCTATTCCGAAGAACTTTCCCGCAAGGCCGAAGACCAGCTGCGACGCCTCGGAGTCGAGGTTCGCACGTCCCGCATGGTCAACCGCATTGAGCCCGGCGCGGTTTGGGTTGGCGACGAAAGGATTCCAGCCGCCGTAATCTTATGGGCGGCAGGCGTTGCCGCTTCACCTCTCGGCCGAAAGTTGGCTGTTCCGATTGACCGCGCCGGTCGCGTGCTCGTCCAACCCGACCTCAGCATTCCCGGACATTCCGAGGTATTTGTTATCGGCGACCTCGCCGCACTCGCAGACGAAAACGGCAAAATGCTCCCCGGAGTCGCAGCGGTCGCCATCCAGCAAGGAGACTGGGTCGCGGACACCATCGCCCGCGACCTTGAAAATCAACCGCGTCGCAAATTTCGGTACCACGACAAAGGCAGCCTCGCCACCATCGGCCGCGCCGCCGCCGTCGCCCAATTCGGAAAGTCCGGCAAGTTGCACTTGTCCGGATATTTCGCCTGGCTGGCATGGCTCTTCATCCACATTCTTTTCCTCATCGGATTCCGCAATCGCCTGATGGTGATGATCCAGTGGGCCTGGTCCTATCTCACCTACGAGCGCGGCGCCCGCCTCATCACCGGCAGCGACGAACTGCCGGGCTGGACCCAGCCCCATGAGAACGGTGGAGCGACGGGCGTGTCGCCCGTCCACCCCGGAGCGGACGCTCCGCTCTCCACCAGCACCCCGGACGCGGCCGCAGTAGTTGTCACGCCGCCGCTGCACTAGCCGATATAATCAACTTGTCGTGAAACGCGCCTCTGTCTTCGCCTTTATCTTCGTCTCTCTGGTCTCGCTGTTTTTCTGCACATCGCTTCGCGCCGAGGACACGTCCGCCTCGGACCGAACCTCGGATGGCAGAACTGACGCCGGCCGCACCATGGTCGTGATTCCCTTTGAGAATACTTCTCCAACCCCTGGCCTCGAATGGCTCGGCGAATCCTTCCCCGAAACCTTTCACGAGCAACTCAATTCTCCCGTTCTGTACGTAGCCAGCCGTGACGAGCGACTCCGCGCCTACGATCGCCAAGGCGTTCCGGCCGGAGTTCATCCTGCGCGCGCCACCCTCTACCGCCTCGCCGAGCAAATGGATGTCGATTACGCCGTCCTCGGATCCTATAAGTATGACGGCGCGCGCCTGACTGCCATCGCCCAGCTGCTCGACATGCGGGCGGAGAAACTCTTGCCCGCCGTCACCGAGTCCGGGCCACTGGCCGATCTCGGCACGCTGCAATCCGCACTGACTTGGGACCTGCTTCGCCAGATCCGCGCTGACTTCTCCGTGCCCAAGGACAAGTACATCGCCAGCGTTGCTCCGGCGCGCCTGGACGCTCTGGAAAACTACATACGCGGCACATTGGCAACTAGCGCCGAAGAAAAGGTGAAGTACTATCGCGAAGCGACCCGCATCAATCCGGCTTACGCTCAAGCGTGGCTGGAACTGGGCAAGACCTACTTTGCTCAGCGTGCTTACGAACCCGCGATCACAGCCCTGGGCCAAGTACAGCAGTCTTCGTTAATGTCCGGTCTAATGTCGGGCGCGGTCGCTCGCGAGGCAAATTTCTATCTCGGGCTCGCCACTTACGCTCACGGGGACTTCGCAAAATCGGAAACTGCTTTTCAGTTCGTCGCCGCGCGTTTGCCGCTGGCCGAGGTATATAACAACCTCGGAGTGGTCGCATCGCGCCACGGCCAGAAAAAAGCGGTGGAATATTTCCAGCAAGCAATTCAGAACGATCCGAGCGACCCTGACTATCACTTCAATTTGGGAGTGACTCTTTCCCAAGCCGGCGATCGCGCGGGCGCGGCACGCGAACTGCGCACGACGCTCGATCACCGCCCGAACGACGCCGAAGCTAAGATGATGCTCGACTCTCTCACCCCTCCTGCTGCCGGCAGTATAGTTCCAAGCAGCGCGACGTCGAAGGCTCCGGTGGAGCGCATCAAGCGCAATTACGAGGAGGACGCCTTCCGTCAGATGACAACTCAAATGGGCAGTTGGGCCGAGCAGCAATTTGCCCGCTCCGATCCCCGCTCACACGCGCGCTTTCACGTCGAACTCGGCAAAGAGCTTCTGGCCCACGGATTCACCACCGAAGCCGAGGCCGAATTCCATCACGCCGCCGCAGTCGATCCGTCGAGCACAGCGCCGCTCACAGCCCTGGCGGACGACTACGATGCTCGCGGCGACGCCCGCGAAGCCCGTGCCCAGGCCGAAGCCGCCCTCCGCATTCGCGAGTCGGCCGAGGCTTATCGGATTCTTGCGCGCCTCGATTTGCGAGAAAATAGAATGGATGCGGCCACCCGGAACATTAATCGGGCTCTGCAACTGGAACCCGGCAATCCGGCGGGCCAGGATCTGAAGCGCACCCTAGCAGCCAAGCTCGCGGAGAAAGCGCAGCCGCTGTCACAGCCATGAGTCTCATATGTTTTGAAGGGGTGCGGCTCCAGCCGCGCCGTGATCATCACAAAATCAGTGGCGGCTTTAGCCGCCGAGCCCGTGTGGGGACGGGCGCCCCCGCCCGTCGAAGCCGAGCAAAGCTCGGCAGCTGCCGGTGGCCACATCAACTCTGGATGCGCCATGCGGCCTGCTGCTTAGCCGTGTTCTTCCTGTTCGCCGCCGTCTCTTCCGCTGACGTCCTGAAGGTCACCGTAAACGACGCAATCCAGCCCGTCACCGCCGAATACATTGGCCGCGCGCTCGACCTGGCAGCCGCCAATCACGACCAAGCCGTCCTGATCGAGATCAACACTCCCGGAGGACTCGTCGATTCAACCCGCGAAATCATAGAAAAAATCATAGCCTCGCCCGTCCCAGTCATCATCTACGTAACGCCCAGCGGCAGCCGCGCCGCATCCGCCGGCTTCTTCATCCTAGAATCCGCCGACGTAGCAGCCATGGCGCCCGGCACCAACACCGGCGCAGCCCATCCCGTAATCCTCGGCGGCAAGATGGACGACGTCATGAAGCAGAAAATGGAGAACGACGCCGCAGCCCTGATGCGTTCCGTCGTTGCCAAGCGCGGCCGCAACGTCGAACTTGCGGAGAGCGCTGTGCGCGAGTCGAAGTCCTTCACCGACCAGGAGGCGCTCGACAAAAAACTGATCGAGTATATCGCCCCAAGCGAGCAGGATCTGTTCCACCAGCTAAACGGCAAGAGCTTCAAGCGCTTCAACGGCACGACCGTAACTCTCAGCCTGAAGGATAAAGACCAACCTTTCCGCGACTACCGTATGACGCTCAAGCAGCGCATCCTCTCCTACATCATGGATCCGAACGTAGCTTTCATCCTCCTGGCCATCGGGGCGCTCGCGCTGTATGCGGAATTCAATCATCCCGGGGCGGTTATTCCCGGAACCGTAGGCGTGGTCTTCATTCTTATTGCCGCCTTCGCGTTAAACCTGCTGCCCGTGCGCTTCGCCGCGATCGCCATGATCATCGGAGCCTTCGCGCTCTTCGCCGCGGAAGCCAAGTTCGCCAGCCACGGAGTGCTCACCACCGGAGGGATCGTGCTTCTAACTCTCGGTGGCCTGTTCCTGGTCGACGCGCCCATCCCCGAAATGCGCGTCCATCTGGCGACCGCGCTCGCCGTCAGCATCCCGCTCGGAATTATTACCGCATTCCTGATGAGCATCGCCGTGCGCGCCCGCCGCAACAAAGTTGTCACCGGCGAACAAGGATTAATCGGCGAAATCGGAATCGCGCAAAGCACGCTGGCGCCTGCCGGAAAAGTATTCGTGCACGGCGAGCTGTGGGACGCCGTCTCCACAGTCCCCGTCCCCGCCGGAGAACGCATCGTTGTACGCCAGGTCGATGGACTCACGCTGCGAGTCGAGCCCGTAGCGGCGGCAAGACCAGTGATGGCGTAAATATGCTGCTGGAGAGACGGGCGCCCTCGCCCGTCGTGTAGCGACAGCCGCGCCTGCGATAGAGACAGCCGCCCTCGGCTGTCCAAGCCGAACGTCAAAGAAAATCCCTCCACCCTTGTCATCCTGAGAGTGTGTGACTTTATTGCATTTGTGGCGAGTTTGTCGTCGTAACTATTTTGTTTGCCACATCGAATTTTTGACGACATCAAAAAGTCCCCGACTCTGAGCGCAGCATGGACTTCACGAAGTGAAGTCCATGCGGAGTCGAAGAGCCTGCCCTGAGCGGAGCCGCAGGGGGCCCTACACTTTCCCCCGTGCCGTAAGCATGTCAGGGAATTCTCACCAGACTCTGGGGTAGCGTCTCAGCCTTGACGCTTGAAGTATTGCACGTCCCGCTCATGAGATTCCGCGGCTTTGCGGGTTCCGAAGGTCCCAAGATTGCGGCGCTTCCCCGTTTTTGGATCTTTCTTGCGTGAGTACAAACGGTACTGACCCGAGCTCAACTTTCGGATCATAGAATTCTCCTGCTTTTTCTGAGGAAGTTAGATGCGTGCCCGGGGACTAACAGCACCACTGAGTCGCGTTGGTGGCCCGTCCTATCGCGAAGCGAAGGGCGGGGATGTTCAGCCCGTGCCCTTAGTCTTGCTAAGGGTATATGGTCACGTTCGCCTGCCGCGTGGCCGGGTCGCCCCATCCTTTTCGCGCACTTTGCGAAAGGGTGGGATTCCACGGCCGCGTCGCGCATGGGCTCTTCCGAACCTCACGACCTGCCCTTTTCATCACAATTTTCTCGTACGGCCCTCACAGACACCAAATCGCAATCGCGCAATAATTCGCCTGCGGGCCGGATCACGAGAGGACGAACAATGGTAACTATGCCGCCGCGGTCGTCACCTTGCGCACCGCCAACGACAGCATCACGCGCGTAACACCGCTGATGATCATGCTCACGCCGACCAGGACGCCTATCGCCCAGGCGGAACTCATCGGCCATTGCATGTAGATCATCAGCCCCAACAGGAGGGTAACGATCCCGTCAATCAGCACCCAGCTCGCTCCTCCCGCTGGGCGCATCTTGAAAAACAGAATGATGTCCAGGACGCCCTCAATCAGGAACAGCGATGCCAGGACTAACGTGAGCGATGCGACTCCCAGCAGGGGATGGATGATCAGGTACGCACCAAAGAAGACATATGCGAGCCCAACCAGCAGCTTCCAGATCATGCTGCCAGCCCCATGAGCGCGAAAGGCGAGCATAATGTGGACCACGCCTGCCAAGACGATGAGCCAGGCAATGACCACATTGACCGCCACGGCGGCAAGAAATGGCGAACCAATCGCCGCCATGCCGAAGACGATCAGCAAAACCCCCCACACGATTGATAAGGTCGAAGCCTGACGTACGATGTCCACCGGAGTTTTCTGTGCCATAGAGGCCTCCTTGAAAAGGCGGACTAATCCTACTCTCAAATTGGTTGAAAGCTACGAAGCAAAGTTTCCTGGTTCTCGATGCCGGATCGCGCACTTGCGAAAAGGGTGGGTTCCGCTCTCGCCCGCATCTTCCTCAACAACTGCGCCGGCGTCTCATCACCGCCGACAACCGCTCGCTTGCGCTACAATCCGCTCATACACTGAACATTCACCGAACATTGTGAATAACGATTAGCAAGTTGCCTGGAGGCGTATATGGAGCTCGGGTTTCCGGTGGTCACGGTTGCCATCGTCATCTTCGTCATTTACTTGCTGAGTTCCATCAAGATCCTGGCCGAATATGAGCGCGGCGTGATCTTCCGCCTCGGCCGCCTGATGGGCACGGCCAAGGGTCCGGGCGTAATTCTGGTTTTCAGCCCAATCGATCGCATGGTGCGTATTTCGCTGCGGCAGGAAGCGCTCGAAGTTCCGCCGCAAGACATCATCACCCGCGACAACGTCACGTTGAAAGTGAATGCGGTCATTTTCCTGCGCGTGATCGATCCCAACAAGGCCGTGGTGGAAGTCTCGAATTACGCCTACCAGACTTCGCAGTTTGCGCAGACCACTTTGCGCTCGGTTCTCGGCGAACAGGAACTTGACGAATTGCTGGCTCATCGCGACAAAATTAATCTGCGGTTGCAGAGCATCCTCGATACGCACACTGCGCCCTGGGGCGTGAAGGTCGCCAACGTGGAAGTCAAGCAGGTCGATATGCCGGAGTCCATGTTGCGGGCGATGGCCAAGCAGGCTGAGGCGGAACGCGAAAAGCGCTCGAAGATTATTCATGCCGAAGGCGAGTTCTCCGCGGCGCAGCGCCTGGTGGATGCCGCGCATCTTTTGTCATCCGAACCGGCCAGCATCCAGTTGCGGTATTTGCAGACGCTGACGGAAATCGGTGTCGAGAAAAACACGACCGTCGTGTTTCCCGTGCCGATCGATTTCTTCTCCGGCATGCAGAAGTTGCTTGGGGGCTCGCCGACGCCCGCCAAGCCAGCAGGAAGCTAGCGGTCGACACTCCTTTACTTTTTTATGTCCACGGCGCAGCAGGATACGGAAATCACGCTCGGCACCGGCCGCATGCTGGCCATCTTTTTCACTTTTGTTCTGGTCTGCGCTTTCTTTTTTTCGATCGGCTTTTCGCTCGGCAGAAGAACTACTATCGCGGGCGCCGGCAGCTTGGGGATTGCTCACGCTGGAACTCCAGCAACCATCGTTCGGCCGTCGGCCGCAAAAACCGATGCTCCCCAACCAACGCCGCAGTCTGGCGATTTCAGTTTCTACAAGGCCGTAGGCGAGAAGAATGCCAACGCCGCGCTCGCACCACAGGATTCGAAGACGCCCGCGTCCGCCGCAACCGCGGCGACAACAACCCCAAGCGCAGAAGCGCTGTCAAAAGTCGCCACTGACGCCGCCACTGCCGCACCCGCGAGCACCGGCTATTATGTGCAGGTTGCGGCGGTCAGCCGGCAGGAAGACGCCGAATCGTTAGTCGAGGCGCTGAAGAAGAAGCAGTATCCCGCATTCAGCGCTAACAATCCGACCGCCGACAAGTTCTATCACGTTCAGGTTGGACCCTATACCGAACTGAAGGACGCCGAGGCCATGCGCGCCCGGCTCATCGGCGATGGGTACAATCCGATTGTAAAAAAATGACATAAGAATCCAGAGGTTTGATGCCCGCAGGCTGAAAGCGTCGATCTCCCACTTGCCAGCAGTCGCTGCTTTTGCTTATTGCCGGCGTGGTTGTAGGGTACCCCTCATGGATCGGAGCGAGCCACGGAATGGGGAGCGACGACGCAAGGCAATTCCGTGGTTGTATGTCATCACTTTCTTGGCCGGCGCGATGGCTTTCCTTTCAGGATTCATCGGCTTCGTGTGAGATCGCCGTACGAGCCGTCACCTCGCCCATTGCATCTGGAATGGCCGTCGCAGTTCCACGCCCCGACCACGCTGCGACCGATCAGATTTCTACTCACAATGTCGTCCAGCATCGGGCGTCGCTCATGGGAAGTCCCGCTGCCGCTCTCACTCGCTTCCACGTTACGCTCGTTGCCGTCGTGGCTCTCGCCACCGTGGTTGCTCTACGGGACTGGGGATGGCCCGCGCCGACTTCAAGCTACGGACGATATTATTGGCTTAATCGGGTCCTCACTCCGCTGCTGAGGCAACTTCCGTACGCCATTGCGTTCATTCGAACCTGGAAAGCACCCGACCGCATCGGCCTTGCACTCGCCGTGGTCGCAGGCGCCACACCGGTTCTTCTCACGCTCTTCACCCATCTCCAGTACGCCGTCTCGGCCGGACCCGTGGCCGTGGCTGAGTGCTTCGCTTGGTCTCGCCGCAGCGGTGCTTGCATCCCTGGCATGGCGGCCACTCCTTTCCGCCAAAGGCGATGGCGATGTGCTGATTTCTATTTTTTTCGGCTTCGTGGCTTACACGTGGCTCACGCAGATATCACTTGCGATTCCCTACTCTCGCGAGCAGCGATGGATTTCGTATTAATTCGAAACATCCGGGGCTGAACTATGGGTTCGGCTTTCTGTTACGCTTCCTGATCATGGCTGACGCCGCTCCCAATCTTGATCGCTTTCTGCACGCCATTGCCGATCCCACTCGCCGCCGAATTCTGAGCGCACTCAAAGAAAAAGGCGGATGCTCGCTGGACAAGGAATCCGGGCTCTGCGCCTTCGATATCGAGCAGCGGGTGAAGCTGGCGCAGCCTACCGTTTCGCATCACATGCAAATCCTGGAGAAGGCCGGCGTGGTGGAGGCCAAAAGAGAAGGACACTGGCGCTGGTATCGGCGCAACGAAAAATTGATCAAAGAAATGATGCGAGGCTTGAAGGGACAACTTTAGAAGGGATCACTGTAGTCGCTCGGCTGCGGCTAGCTACCCGCGCTCGCCATCGAGGCTTTTTCTTCGTTCTTGCCATTCGTCTTCATTGCCGGGTTCCCTTCCCGCTGAACCAGCACACGGACCTGTGAGATCAGGTCGGCCACTTCAAACGGCTTGGCCAGCGAAGGCACGCCGTGCTCGTGGAGGAAACTTCGAGTCTCCGCATCAGTCACGGTGGAGAACGTCAGCAGCAGCCCTTTTTCCAGGCCAGGGCGGTTTTGTGCGATCCACTCATACATTTCCCGCGCGGTGCACCCGCCCGGCATGCGACCATTCATCACGATCACGTCGAAAGAGCCATTTCGCAGCTTCTCCTGCGTATCCTCCACGCTCATCGAGGTCGTGACTTCCGCTCCCGCACCGACCATCACATCGCGTTCAAATTCCAGCACCGCTTCTTCGTCTTCGACGAGCAGGACGCGTCCCGCCAGCAGCGACTCTCGCCGAGTGGGCGCCACTGTCTCCGGTAACGGGGGTTTCTCGCTTGCAAGCAAGCGGACTGCAATCGTCGCTCCGCCCTCGTCGCGGTTGCGCGCCACAATTTCCCCGCCATGTTCCTTGACGATCCCGTAGCAGATGCTTAGCCCAAGGCCGGTTCCCTTGCCCACCGACTTGGTGGTGTAGAAGGGATCGAAAATCCGGCTTGGATCCTTGATTCCCGGACCACTGTCGTCGAACTCGACGCACACGTACGCATCCTTCTTGAAGACACGCACTTTCAATACACCGCTGCCGCTGCCCTCCACCATGGCGTCGAGCGCGTTGTTGATCACGTTCAGGAAGACCTGCTCCAACTGATGCGGATCAGCGACAACCGAGGGTAAATCGTCGGGGATTTCGCGTTCCAGCGAGACGTTGTTGACCTTCAAATCGTATTCGCGCAGCGTGAGTGACTCTTCCAGGACCTTGCGCAAGTCCACTTCCTGCTTCTGTGGCTTGCGCTGGCGAGCAAACGAAAGCAGATTCTGCACTACCCGGTGAGTCCGCTGGGCCTGTTTGAAGAGCTTGCGCACGTAGTCAGCTGAACGCGGATCGAGGCCCGCACCTTCCAACAATTGGGCGTAACCGAGGATTGCAGTCAGCGGATTATTCAACTCGTGCGCCACACCAGAAATCAATTGGCCGACGGCCGACATCTTCTCGCTTTGCAGCAGTTGCTCCTGCGTCCGCCGCAAGTCTTCGTAGGCGCGGCACGTCTCCTCGTAGAGCTGCACCTTTTCGATCGTAGTCGCTAGTTGCCGGCTGATGGCGACCAGCAGATTCTCATCGTTACTCGAATAGTGACGGTCTTCCTTGCTGGCAATCCCCATGATGCCAATGGGCTTGTCCTTGCTCCAGAGCACAACCCAGATCCAGTAGGGCAAGCGGTCTGCGCATATAAACTCCACCACCGCGGCCGGGAGGTGCGGCAGAAAATCCTGGGTCACCACTTCCGCTCGCGAGCGCATCACGAGATCGCCCAAGCCTTCCGGAAAAACGACTTCCGCCATGCGCACACGCGCCTCGCTGCGCGGGCCCCAACCGGCGCGCCGCCGGTAGGTGCCCTCAGGTTCTGCGGCCAGATAGACCGAGCCGGTCTCCGCCCCAAACAGCGAGATCACCTGGCGCAGCGTCAGGTTTAGGATTTCATCCAGATCGAACGACTGGGTCGCGATGACTGCCATCGCGTTGAGGGCGTTCAACTCGCGATTGCGCCGCCGCATCTCGTCTTCGGAGCGTTTCTTCTCCGTGATATCGAGAACGAAGCCTTGGTAGCGTTCAATCTGTCCGCCTGAATCGCGCGTGGCAAAACAGCTCTGCGCCACCGCCAGCAGCGTGCCATCTTTGCGCCGCACCGTAATTTCAAAGTTGCGCACGTAGTTGTGCGCCTCGATTTCCTTGCGAAAAGCGTCTCGCTCTTCGGTCACCCCGTGCAGCACGCTCCCCATGTCGAGCGCCATCAACTCGTCCCGGCTGCCGTACCCAAGCATGGTGACAAAGGCGTCGTTGCAGTCGAGCAAGTTGCCGTCCGGCGTCGCTACGAACACGCCTTCCTGCGCCTGCTCAAACAACATGCGGTATTTTTCTTCCGCCACTTGACGCGCGGTCGTATCGTGCACCACATGGATAGTGCCCTTTTGCTGTCCACCCTGCTCGGCATACGATGAGGTCGAAACCACCGACTGCCCGCCGAAACACGCATCCATTCCTTCCGTCAGCCCCGAACCGCGTTCGCAGTACGGGCATCCGCTCCAGGCGCCCTTTTGCGGCAGAACCTCTTCACAGAAATGGCCCAATACATCGGCCGGCGCCTGTTCCAGGCGCTGCAGCAGGGCTTGATTTGTTTTAAGGATGCGGAAGTCCGCGTCGTGCGCCAGAATCAGATCCTGGATGGAATCGAAGGTATTCATCCACTGCCGCTGCGAGCGCAGAACCTGCTCCAGCAAGCGCAGATTTTCGACGGCAATACCCAGTTTCTGCGCCGCCGTTTCCAGGAACTCCAATTCTTCCTGGGTATGGCGCGGGCTGCCGGAACATCCGAGAGACAGCATTCCGATCACCGTCTTCTTGCCCCGGACTGGCAACAGCAGCACGTGATGAATACCGTGCTTCCCCAGTTGTTCCCGCTCCGGCTCTGACATCTCCGAAGCTGTCATCACGGCCACACGGTTTTCCTGGAGGACGCGGGCCTGAGTTTCATCCGTGCCGGCTTGCCCCATCCCTGGTTGCCCCAGAGTTCGCAGAAGTTCCGGCGAGAGGCCGGCATGCTGCGTGGGCACCAGACGGTCGCCTTCCATCAAATGGAACCACGCTGCCTTCGCCCCCACCACGGCTTTCAGTTTCTCCAGCGCCGTCTGCATCATCGGAGCGTGATTCTGGCCGCGCGCAATCGTGACCGTCAACTCGTTCAGGACTGCCAGCCGGCGCGTACGCAGCCGCGAGTCGTCCAGCACCATCAGCAGGATGCTCGAACCGAACAGGACTTCCGCGAACAGGTAGCCTTCGCTCGGAATATGGCTGGTGAACGTAGGCCAGTTCAGATTCAACGTCAGCAGCCCGGCGCCGAAGAGGAAAGGCCCCGGTCCAATACGCCCGAACCGGTACCGCAGCAGTTCGACGGCTGCTCCGGCGGCAATCAGCCGGCATGATACTTCCAACCCCAGACCGAGGGCCTTCGAATCCGGAAAATACAGTGGCCGCATCGCGGCGCACACCATCAGCACCCACGAAACCGCGACCAACGCCGTCCGCGCCCGCCGCGCCTGCGCCGACATCAGCGCCGCCACCCCAAATAACGTCATCGCCAGCACAAAATCGGCCTGCGCGAATGCCGCCATCGACTTCGAAGCGCCGTGCAATTCGCCAGCACCTGCTACCCAGAGAAACGCTCCATAGGCGATCCAGCCTGCTCCCCACGCCAGCAGACATCGTTCCCGAAAAACCCGGAAGAAAAGCAGACTGACGACGACCACCATGAGGGCGGCCGTTTCCCGCGCTGTCAACCAGGGGCCGGTCAACACGGCAAGCGAATTCCCGAATAGCCCGGCAGGATCCATAGAGCAGCACACAAACGATCAGCGCACGAGCAATCAGCGCACGAATACCTAAGCTCTTTAAATATCATGCGCGCTGCCCCTCATTGGCGGATTTCCGTCTCCAGTTGGTTACTTTCGGAATGTGAAGTCGTGGCCTAAAATGAGCGATACCATCACTTAGCGCCATGCCTAATGACCGCATCCTGGTAGTAGACGACGAGGAGACAATCCGCGAAATTGTTTCTTCCATGCTCGGCGGAGCTCATTTTCAGACTCGCCAGGCTGCCAGTGGCATCGAAGCCCTCGCCATTCTGGAATCGGGTGACGAATTTGATCTGGTCCTCTCCGACCTGATGATGGCCGAAATGGATGGGATTGCCCTTTTGGAACGTGCCAAGGAACGTTACCCTGACATGCCGATCGTTATGGTCACTGCGGTCCACGACATTCAGGTGGCTCTGCAGGCCCTGCGCAATGGAGCGTATGACTACCTGCTCAAGCCTTTCGAGCGCGAGCAACTGCTGGCCACGGTCCGTCGTGCCCTGGAGAATCGCCGCCTGAAGCGCGAAAACGATGCCTATCGCACCAACCTCGAGGCGCTGGTTGCCGCCCGTACGCAGCAATGGAAAACGGCGCTTTCCAACCTGGAGAAGTCTTATGACATCACCCTCGAAGCCCTGGGCGATGCGCTCGACCTCAAGGACGCCGAGACCGAAGGCCACTCCAGACGCGTCACCGCCTTCACCATCGCGATTGCGCGCAAAATGGGGTTGCCGAAGGAAGAGATCAACGTGATCGCCCGCGGAGCTTTCCTGCACGACATCGGCAAGATGGCCATTCCCGACGCCATCCTGCTCAAGCCCGGCAAGCTCACGGACGACGAGATGGCCATCATGCGCGAGCACTGTTACCGGGGCTACAAGATCATCTCCCGAATCCCCTTTCTGGCTGAGGCGGCCGAGATCGTGTACTCCCATCAGGAGCGCTACGACGGACAAGGCTATCCCCGTGGCCTGAAGGGCGACGAGATCCCCCTCGGCGCGCGCATGTTCTCGATCGCCGATACCCTCGACGCCATGACCACCACCCGCCCCTATCGTCCCGCACAATCATTTGATGTCGCCCGCGAGGAAATCAAACTCTGGTCTGGAAGGCAGTTCGATCCACAAATCGTCAAGGTATTCCTCGAAATGCCGGAGAACATCTGGGAAGACCTCCGGAAAGACATCAACGGGCAGGACCCGTCTTTCCCGAGAGTGTAGCCACAGACCACCTCTGGCTGAGATTGGAATTCCACCAGTCGCCGGGCATCGTTATCCACTCATCGGCTCATCCAACTTGGCAAGTGAAGTCAATCCAAAGGCCCCGGCTGCGGTTTGGGTTCAGCCGTCCTGGGGTAAATAACCGGTACCCGCCAGAATGTGCCTGGTTCACATCTGGCGGGTTTTATTCTGGCACGCCTCTGCCGATCGACACGCGGAGTGTGGTGTCTCCCGTACCTTGCTCTTTCTGTCCCGCAGTTTTTCTCGTTTTATTTCTCTCTGGTTGCAACTCAGGAAGCTCGTCCCGTTCCAACAGCAGAGGTGTATAAGAGAAGCTTCACATTGGTTTTCCGCATGCAGCTACATGCAGAACCAAAGTCGATCAAAGATGCAGGAGAGTTCCGATGAAAACAACCACTGCCGCTGTTTGCGCCGTTCTCGTTCTGAGCGCTCTCTCGGTCGCGCAGAGTCCCACGCTCAATCCCGTGCCCAACACCATTTTCGTCGGCGCCGATGGCAAATTTGAAACCGCGCCGGATACCGCGCTCATCCAATTCAACATCTCGGCCCAGGCCGACAGCTCCAAGGACGCCTACGACCAGGCCGCCAAACAGGCCGAGGCCACGCGCCAGGTTCTGCGTGCAAACGGCATTGATCCCAAGTCTGCGGAAATTGGCTTCTTCTCCGTGAACCCCCAGTACGACTGGAAAAACCCAAAGCATAGAGTCATCGGCTACCAGGTCACGACCAGCGTTAGCTTGAAACTCAAGGATTTTTCCAAAATCGGTCCGGTCACCCAGCAGCTTGCCGAAGCCAGCGTCAGTGAAAGCCAGTCGCTAAGCTACACGCTGGACTCGACCGACGAGGCCAAGAGCAAAGCCGTCGCCGACGCCTACCGGCGGGCCCACGGTTCCGCGCAGTCACTCGCCGCCGCCAGCGGACATACGCTCGGCGAACTCTCCTATGCGTCCGTCGATACCTTCGAGAACATTCGCGTGATCGCGCCCATGCAGCGCCGTGGCATGCCCATCGCGATGGCAGCACAAGGCCCCGCGCCGACCGAGGAATTCTCGCCTCAGAACGTGACGGTGACCGCGCACGTGAACGCTATGTTTGTATTGAAATAGGCCGGGTGGCGCGGACACTCTTGTCCGCGAACCTGTCCGCAAACGAGCAGTTGTAAGTTCCGAGTCTGTCCTCGTGCAGTTCGGTGGCCGGGCGGGGACGCCCGGCGCTCCACTACGTTAGTCGTTGCGAACAATGACCTCACGTCTGGAGGAGATTCGGGTTGGATCCACCATCACCTCGCGCTGAATCTCCATCTCGATCGATGTTCCCGACTCCAACCTCACATCGGCGCCGCGCGAGAGCATGCTAATCGCTAGGCCGGTGACTCCCCCAATTCCGGCTCCGATGCCGGCTCCCTTCCCTCCGCCGCTTACCGCGCCGATCACTCCTCCCGTGGCTGCCCCTTCCGCGGCTGACTTGGCTTTTCTCCCGACTTCACTATCCTGGCGAATCGTTCCTTCCGAATCTTTCATCGACGTCTTCTCCGCCCCGGGAGTATTCTCCACCGAACCGCCCAGCATCACCGTATAGCCACTGGGATAAATCATCGAGGTAAAGTGGATCAGCACCTCTGCGCGCCCCTTTACATGCCCACCGCGCCGCACGCGCGCGATCTTTCCCTGGATGTAGGTTCCGGCCGGAATCACGACCCGATCATTCACCACAAACGGAAAGGCAGTCTCCGCGTATACCGGGTCTCCGTCTCTAGCGGTTTTCGTCGAAATCGCCTGCTTCAACGATAGTGGAACCCTCGTTCCCGCCGGGATGGTCAGGGTTGGTTTGCCAGATTCCACGGAAGGCGTGGCTGGGTCT
>Ga0207146_10119_pt1 | contig 21046 bp, 23 predicted proteins | sample Alteio_BWMinHeat_36_FD_153539 | JGI IMG/M metagenome (GOLD analysis project Ga0207146, IMG submission 153539) | Enriched cells from forest soil in Barre Woods Harvard Forest LTER site, Petersham, Massachusetts, United States -... | ecosystem: Environmental > Terrestrial > Soil > Temperate forest >...
GTGTTGACCACGTCCGCTACTTCAAGCAGGAGCGGATCGACTTTGGATTGAAGGTCATCCCTGGTAGCAAGCATTTCCACTTTCCTATGATATCAGCCGCGGTTGGTGCGCTCTGGGAACGGCTTTGAGTCTGCAAAGTGAGACGTTGCAACCGTTGTTTCTTTAGAGACGCAGATTGCTGCGTCTCGGGCGGCGCGATCAGCTCGCTCTCGGGACTACGCAGATGTCCGGCAGGTTGCGGTACTTTTCCGCGTAGTCCAAGCCATATCCGACCACGAACTCGTCGGGAATGCTGAAGCCCACATAATCCGCCTTGATCGGCTGTTTTCGTCGGGACGGCTTGTCCAGCAAAGCGGCAATGCGCAGGGCTTTCGGCTGATGGCCCTGCATGATTCTCTTCAGGTAGTTGAGAGTGAGGCCAGTGTCGAGGATGTCTTCGACGAGAATTACATTTCGATCCTGCATCGACTGGTCCACATCCTTGGTGAGCTGCACTTCGCCGGTCGAGTCCCATCCGTACTGCAATTCATGGGCGGGGCTGGGACGGTTGCCGTAGCTGGAGACTCCAATGAAGTCGAAGGTAGCGTCGAGTTGGATATGGCGTGCAAGGTCGCTGAGAAAAATGGCCGCGCCCTTGAGCACGCCCACCAGGATCACTGCCTGCCCCGCAAAGTCGCGGGTGATGTCAACGCCCATCGCCGCCACCCGATGTGCGATCTGGTCGCGAGAGATTAGAACTTTGAGTTCGGTCACGGCGAACTATATTAAACTAGCAGTTGGCATTTGGCACTTAGCATTTAGCCGGCGAAGCGTTTTTTCTGGATATGTTGAGCTCTTCAGGGGCCAAGGGCCAACTGCCAAGTGCTAGCATCTTCCCCAATCCTATGACTCTCAATGGCATCAAGCTCACTTGGTTAGGCCACGCAACGTTCCGGGTTGAAACGCCGGGCGGCAAAATAATCTTGATCGATCCCTGGGTTATGGGAAATCCGATGTGTCCTGAGAAGGAGAAGACCGTTAAGAAAGTTGACGTCCTGCTCTGCACTCACGGCCATTTCGATCACATCGGGGACGCGGTCGAAATCGGCAAGAAGCACAATCCCAAAGTCGTCGGTATTCCCGAATTGTGCGGATGGCTGGAGAAAAAAGGCGTGCACCAGACCGCGTCCATGAACAAGGGCGGTACACAAACTGTCGGCGACATCAGAGTGACGATGGTTCACGCCGACCACTCCTGTGGCATTCAGGACGGGGATCAGATTGTCTACGGCGGTGAAGCATGCGGGTATGTCGTCGGATTCGCCAATGGAGTGAAGATTTATCACGCGGGCGATACCAACGTCTTCAGCGATATGCAGATCATCCGTGAGCTTTATGCCCCGGAAATCGCCATGATTCCCATTGGCGATCACTACACGATGGGACCGCGCGAGGCTGCCTACGCGTGTAAACTACTGAAGCCGAAAACTGTCATCCCCATGCACTTCGGAACGTTTCCGGCGCTGACGGGAAAGCCGAGCGAGTTACAAAGACTGGCGCCCGAAGTCGAAGTCAGAGAAATGAAGCCGGGCGAGACAATTTCGTAAGGTTTGTGGAGGACGGGCGTCCTCGCCCGTCCGGTCGAGCGAAGCTCGCCATTCCTCAACAGGAGCGACATTGCCGAAATCAAGAAACAAGAAGCCGCACTGGCAGATGCCCGGAATCACCGCCGGGCCGGTCGAAGACTACCTCTATTCCATGCTTCCGCCGCGCGATGAAGTCCTCATGCAGATGGAGGCCGAAGCCGCCAAGCGAAAGATCCCCATCGTAGGTCCAGCGGTTGCCCGCATTCTGCATCAACTGGCGCTCATGATCGGAGCCAAGACCGTGTTCGAGATGGGATCGGCGATCGGTTACTCGACCATCTGGTGGGCGCGGGCCGTCGGTGAAGGTGGGCTTGTGTTCTACACCGACGGAGACCGCAAGAACTCCGACGAAGCGCGCGGATATTTCGAGAGAGCCGGAGTCGCATCGCGAATCAAGATCATGACAGGTGATGCGCTGGAGCTTCTCTCCGAACACAAGCAGGAGTTCGACATCATCTTCAACGACGTCGACAAAGAAGACTATCCACGCGTCTTCCGGCTGGCTCTGCCCCGTCTGCGCAAGGGCGGATTGTTCGTGACCGACAATGTTTTATGGAGCGGCAAGGTCGCGCAGAAAAATCCTGACCAGATCACCAAAGCAATTTTGGAATTCAACCGGCTGCTGTACGGCTCTCCGGATTTATTTACCACCATCCTGCCGATTCGTGATGGAGTTGCAGTAGCAATCAAGAGATAGTTCCGCTAACCTACCCAATCCGGTTACGCTTCAGTTGCCGCAGTAGCTTGCGGCCCCGCGCTCTCATAGCGGCTGTTCCAACCTTGGTCAGCGTGGTGATCAGTTCTGTTACTTCCGGCATCAGTTCATCGTCTGCCCCTGCAAGGTCGGCCAGCGCCTGCATGGCGCTGGTCTTCACAATCGAGCTTTGATCGCCCAGGTAAAGCCGGAAGGCAGAGGCCGCGCGTAGACGATCCCTTTTCGATAGATGCAGCCTGGGCACCATCTGAGCCAGGTGCCAGCGCAATTCTTGCTCGGTGGCCTCGTCCGCGAGCCGCAGCAGCTCTGATTTAAAAGGTCCCAACAGATCTGGCTTCTGCAACGACACCTTCTCCGCTGCATCTGCGGCCCGCATTCGGATCAGAGAGTCTGAATCCGAGAGTCCCTGCATCAACTGGGCGAACAGTGCGGGTTGTTTAAGGACAAGCGCCACGACTTCACTGGATTGACCAATGGAACGGCGGTCTCCGCCTCGCAGCCTGTTCAGAATATTCTTTGAGGAAGTCATTGCCTCAAAATCACAGCAGAGTTCAGATCGACTTGACCGGAATCAGCGTGAGGTCTTCCACCAAACCAACTTCCTTCTGCAGGAATGGCTCAGCATAGGTCACGCCACCCAGGAGGCCATAGAAGCGGGCCATAGCTTCGATGCGCGCGCGGATTTCGGCCTGCTCAGGAAACAGATCCTTACCCGCTTCCTGATCGCTGAACTGGGACTTATAGGCCATCAGCGCCTGAAAACGCGTTTCAAAGAGCTCGGTGATGTCCACAACGAAGGTCGGGCGCACGTCGAAATAAAGCGTCGCATAGATAATCTTGAAAGGCCGGTGCGGAGGAGGGTTTGCAGCGATGGCACCCTCCTTCGCGGGCGAGGACGCCCGAGCTACATTGACATCCAGCTTAGCTAATCCCGCCAGGAAGCAAGCTTCATATCCCAGCGTTGACGCGGTGTAGTGATCCGGATGGCGCCCCTTCCAGTAGGGAAGGATCACGACTCGCGGACGCTGCTCCCGGATCACGCGCGCCACTTTGAGCCGGTTCTCCCAGGTGTTCTCGACCCGGCCGTCTGGAATGTCAAGAGCCTGCCGCCACGAGACGCGCAGTATTTTTGCGGCGTCGACTGCCTCGCGCGCTCGATCTTCCGCCGTGCCTCGCGTCCCCATTTCTCCCTGAGTGAGATCGAGGATGCCGGTGCGATGGCCACGCTGCGCCATCTTCAACAGCGTGCCCCCGCAGGTCTGCTCGACGTCGTCGCGGTGGGCGGCTATGGCCAGGATGTCGAGTGGCGCCGAGGAGGTAGAAAGAGTTGACATGATCAGTCGAGGCTCCCTTGTTCCAGAACCACGTTTTCGCGGACGATCAAGCGGTGGGCCGCCATCTCCTTCAACGTGGGCAAGACGCGATTCACATGCTCGTCCGTATCCACGAAAATAATGATTACGGGGAGCTTTCCTCCCGCGTCTACGAGGTGGCTGGTCTCAACCCGGTGCCGCCCGAGGAACCCAGCCACGGCATGGATTGCGGTCGCGGCATAGGCGTTTTCCCGCCGCAGGTAGTTGAGGATTTCCACGTGCAACGGCCGGTGATGCCACTGGTCGGATTCGTTGAGATAGATGGTGACTTGAACAGCCATCGCGTCTGGCATTTTACAGCACCCGCGCCAAAGCCATGCCTGCCAGCGCTCCACCGAGGCACAATAAATTGTTGCTGAGCACGTTGGTGAGCATGAGAAACCACTGTCCCTGTTCGAAGTAAGCCATGGTTTCAAACGCGTAACTGGAGAATGTGGTGAACGAACCGCAGAAGCCGACCACGACCAGCAGCCGCCAACGCGGGTCGGCCAGCACACGTTCGGTCGTCCAGACGACGAAGAAACCAACAATCAGACTGCCTGCGAGGTTGATCAACAAAGTCCCGTAGGGAAAGATTGGGCCCAATTCCTTAGCTGCGAACCGGCTCACGAAATACCGGGCGTTGGCTCCGGCGATTGCGCCCAGAGATATGATCAGAAGGTCGGTCACGATAGAGTTCTCCCTACAAAGTTTGTAGGAGTTATCAGCCGATCTTCACGGACCTGGAAGACAGGCGGTTATGGCGAACTCCATCGCCGCGACAGATTCTTTTTACCATAGAGTGCGCGGGGAGGACACAAGAAAGCAAACGTTGCGAGCAACGTTTCTACAACCTGGAACGCGATCACTTCTTTCGCTCTACCAGGAATCGCGCCAGCGCTTTCAACGTATCCGCTCGCGAACCGAAACCTTCCAGGGAACTCAAGGCTTTGTCCACCAAGGCATCAGCCTTCTTTAGTGACTCGTCAATACCGAACAGCGCTGGATAAGTCGCCTTTTCTGCCGCCGTATCTTTGCCCGCGGTTTTTCCCAGTTGCTCAGACGTCTGCGTGACATCAAGCACGTCGTCGACGATCTGAAAGGCCAACCCGATGGATTTTCCGAACGTCCTCAGCTTCTCGACTGCGTCGTTTTCCGCTCCGGCGTAGAGTCCGCCGCTTACCACGCTGGCGGTGATCAGCGCCGCGGTTTTCGAGCGATGGATGTACTCCAGCATCTGCAGATCGGGTTTGGTGTGCTCGGCCTCCAGATCGACCACTTGGCCGCCAATCATGCCGTCCACGGTGCCGGTGCCGCGAGCGATCTCTTCGATGATGCGCACTCGAGCTTCAGCCGGACAGCGCAACCGCGCCAGCGTTTCATACGCCCGGGTTTGCAGTGCGTCCCCTGCCAGAATCGCGATGGCTTCGCCGAAAACTTTATGGCAAGTTGGGCGGCCGCGGCGCAAATCATCATTGTCGAGCGCCGGAAGGTCGTCGTGGATCAGTGAATAGGTATGCACCATCTCCAGCGCGGCGCCCAACTCTTCAATGCCGGGCGGAAGCGAACCAGAGACCATTTTTCCGGCCTCCATGCACAGAATGGGCCGCAAACGCTTGCCGCCCGCGAAAACGCTGTGGCGCATGGCGCGATGAATGGAAACCGGATGCTGTGTGGCCGGCGGCAAAAGTATTTCCAGCGCCGTGTCGGTCAGCTCTCGGCCTGCCTCCAGGGTGTCTTTGAGCATGACGGTGAGTATAGCAAGCACCGCCGGGGGTTTGAGGACACGATCATGCGCTAAGAAAAGAAAAAAAGACGCCCGCAGGCGTCTCTAGTTTGATGGTACGTGTTTTTATGCGGCGGCGGATTGCGTTGCGGAAGCATTCTTCAGCGCAGTTCGCAGAATGCCCCGGGTATCGGACGGAGGACAGACGTCGGCGGCGCCTGCATTCAATGCAGCCGCCCACATGTCTTCGTCGGCCAAGCGATGCGTACAAACGATGCAGGCTTTCGGAAACTCGCGTGACAGGTGCTCGATGTCGGAAAGAGAGGCGGCCTCCATATCCAGAATGGCAATGCCCGCACGGTGCTTGGCGATGCTGCTGCGCAGTTCGCCCAGTGATTGAACCTGGCGGACCGAACTGAAGGTGTTAGCGAGGGCGGAAACGAGAGACTGCGCTATCCTCGAATCGCTCTGGAGGAGTACCACATTGAGAGGTTGCATTACATCCCTCTGGCTTCTACCGCTAGGCACGGCGACCGGGCTGTGGCGGCGTTGCACGGGGGTGAAACGCGGTCACAGACGTTAATGCTGATGAGCGGCGTAGCAACCGACGCGGCTTCCTACCTCTTGCCTGCCGCAGTCTCGGTCAAGGGCTCAAACGACTCAGCCTGGAGCTTCCCGTTCTGTTTCAGCAGGATTTCCACTTTGCCCTCGGCCTGGTCCAGTTCCTTGCGGCATGTGGCCGAAAGCTGCATGCCCTCCTCAAAAAGCGTCAGGGATTTCTCCAAGGGCACATCTCCCTTTTCAAGTTCCTGCACGATCTTCTCCAGACGCTGGAGGCAATCTTCAAACTTTGCCAACGGATTTTGCTCCGACAGCTATTCTAATCCACCGGGGGGTGGAATGTGTCCAGCGAAAAATGCACTTTGAGGAAAATTTAACAAAAGTCACACCGAAGTGGGACGGGACGTCCCCAAGGAATAATGCAGCGGTTCAAGCGGCGCCAGCGCCTTTGCCTCCCAAGGCTTCCAGCACATCCACCGCCAGGGAATACCGCCCCATGGGCGCGCTGATCTGGGCCCCCTGCGCCATTTCGCGTACTGCGACCAACATCTCGCGCGCAATGGCGACTCCTTCCTCTCGCGCCGCTTCCGGGCTTTTGGCCGCGGCCATGCGCTCCAGAATCGAATCCGGGACGGAGACGCGCAATTCATTCTTCATGAATTCCGCATTGCGCACGCTCACCAGCGGCCATATTCCGGCAACCACCGGAATGCGGCAGTGCTCGATCCGGCGCAGGAAACTCTCCAGCAACCCGAGGTCGAACACCGGCTGGGTCACGACATACTCGGCCCCCGCCTCCACCTTGAACTCGAAGCGCCTGATTTCTTCATCCATGTCGCTCAGCCCGGGGTTGGCGCCGACGCCGATCACGAATGTGGTGCCCGCGCCAATCGGGTTGCCGCCAATGTCGAGGCCCCGATTGAGATTGTGAACGATATTCACCAGTCCGATGGCATCCACGTCAAACACCGCTGTGGCATCGGGATAGCTGCCCATCTTCGGCGGATCGCCGGTGATGCAGATCAGGTTGCGAATACCGGTGGCGGCTGCGCCCAGCAAATCCGACTGGATGCCCAGCACATTGCGGTCGCGGCAGGTGTAGTGCAGGATGGCTTCGATGCCCACTTCCTGCTGGACGAGCAGCGCTAACGCCTGATTGCTCATGCGCGCCGACGCCCGCGGGCTATCCGGAATATTGATTCCGTCGACGCCGACCGACTTGACGAAACGCGCTCCTTCAATTTCCTTGTGAATGTCCGTTCCCTTGGGCGGAACAATTTCAACCATGGTAAGGAATTCGCCCGCGGCCAGCTTTGCGCCCAACCGGGAGCGCTCGCCAATGGGCACTGTCGGAGTTGCCGCAGGCCTGGCTTGGCCCGTGCTTGGCGCCGAGGTTACCTTCGCGCGCGCATCTCCGACGCGCAGCGCCGACTTCATTACCCGGATGTGGTCGGGAGTGGTACCGCAGCAACCGCCAACGATGCGCACACCCGCAGCGACGAACTTGCGGGCGTAGCTGGCCATGTACTCCGGGGAACAAAGATAAATATTCCGGCCCTCGACGGAGCGCGGCATGCCGGCGTTGGGTTGGGCCGCCAGGGGCATGGACGTAAGCGCTCGCATCCGCTCAACCGCGTCCAGCATGGCTACCGGGCCCACACTGCAATTGCAGCCGATAACGTCCGCGCCCCACTCCTCCAGTCGCGGGGTGAAAGTTTCCGGGGTGGAACCGTCGAGGCAATTGCCGTCTTCATCGATGGTAACCAGCGCCACCACCGGGATCTTCGGATTCACGTCACGAGCGGCCAATATGGCTTGATGAATCTCTCCCAGGTAGCCGAAGGTCTCGAGCACGAGCAAATCGACTCCGCCCTCGACCAGCGCCGCGATCTGGTCGCGAAAGGCAGTGCGGGCCTCCTCGAAGGAGGTTTTCCCCAGCGGTTCGATCTGCACCCCGAGCGGTCCCACCGACCCAGCCACCCAGACATCGAAGCTCTTGGCTGCTTCTCGCGCCAACCGCGCTCCCGCCAGGTTGATCTCGTGCACCCGGCTGGCCAGGCTGTGCCGAGCCAGGCGGAATGAGTTCCCGCCGAAAGTGTTGCTTTCAATAATCTCCGCACCTGCTTGCAGATACTCGTGGTGGATCTCCCGAATCATGTCCGGCTGGGAGACGTTCAACTCGTCATAGCAGCGGTTGATGAAGATCCCTCTGGCATATAGCAGGGTTCCCATCGCGCCGTCACAGAGCACGGCGGACTGTTTGATCCGCGTCAGCAGGTCAGTAGGCATTCTGTTCAGAATACAAGAGGACTGCGGCTTTTGCATCTTAGGGGCAGGCGTGAAATTCGACAAAGCCGCTCTGTTATAATCCGGTTTCTTGCATCTAAATCTCTGTCCCTCATGCTCTTCGGAGTCCCAGGTTTGAAGAGAACTGTCGTCAGTATATTTGCGCTTGTAGCCGCCACGGTGACCATTGTTGCCTGTGGAAGCTACAGCGGTCCCAGCAACAACCAGGGTGCCAGCAAGCTTAAGTTCCGGGCCTTCGTTTCCAATCCGCTCTTCCCCAACGGCATCGGCGGTTCGCCGGTACTGAACATTGTGGACGCCTCGAAGGACGTGCTTTCCTTTTCTCGCATTTCGCTGGCCGGCAACAGCACGCAGCCCGGGCTTATGGCGCTTTCTCCCAATCTGCGGTTCACGATGGTTTTCAGCTCTGCGGGTAACTCGGTGACGCTGATCGATAACACCACGGAGAGCATCGCGCAGAGCACGAGCAGCTCTTCCACTACGAGTACGCCTGTGCCTACGATCTCGCTGCCCGGCTTTACCGAGAGCATGTTCATTGGCACCGCCAACACCACGGCCTACGCCGCTGTGCCCACGGCCCAGGTCATGGGACAAGCCCCGGGTGCGGTGGAGGTGCTCAACCTCCAGACCGGTTCCGTGGCCGCGTCCATCCCGGTACCGGGTGCGCACTTTATTGTCCCCAGCCCGGACGGCAACCACATCCTGGTCTTCAGCGATAACTCGGACACGGTCACTGTGATTACGACTATCGCCATCGGGACTCATACGGATCCCCGGAGCTACATCACCGGCTTCGACCGACCGGCGTGGGCCGTCTTTAGCGACAACTCTACAGCGTACGTTTTGAATTGCGGCGCGCAGTGCCATGGCATCGCCGCAGGGGTGAGCCTCGTGACTGGCGGCTTCCCGACTCCGGGGACCACGGTGCTCTTCAACGGGACGACGACTGCAGTGAGTGGCGCCACCATGGGCCTGCTCTCCGGGAGCGCGCTCTACGTCGCGGGAACACCGCCTTCGACGGCGTGTGGCGCCGGAACCTCGGTTCCGAACTGCGGCAAACTGAGCGTAATCGACGCCGGCTCGATGGCGGTTACGGGATCGGCCACCATCACAGACGGGTATCACGATCGCATGCAGATGACCAAGGATGGGCAACTCTTTATCGGCTCCCAGGGTTGTTCCAACGTCAATATCTCCGGCGGCGAAGTTCGCGGATGTTTGTCGATTTTCAATACCAGGAGCTCCAAGGTTGTAGTCCCTCCACAAATAGGTGATGTGACCGGCATCCAACCCATCACCGGCCGCAACGTGGTTTACGTTGTCCAGGACGGCGGGCTCGGAATTTACGACACCACCACCGACAAGCTACAGGTGAGCCCCGGCAATTCCCAAAACAATAATGGCCAGGTGGACATCGTCGGTCAGTTGTTCGACGTAAAACTCGTGGATTGAACGTCAGGCACAAGCTCCGCGCACTTGAAATGTAAAGTGCGATTACCTGATTCGAGGAGAAAACATGGCTACGGAATTGCGCGGCAAGGTTGCGATCGTGACCGGCGGAACGTCGGGGATTGGCCATGACACCGCCATACTTTTTGCGAAGGCCGGAGCCAAAGTCGTGGTCGCGGGCCGGCGCGAAGCCGAAGGAAAGGAAACCATCGCATTGGTCCATTCCGCCGGCGGTGATGGCTTCTTCGTGAAGACCGACGTATCTCAATCTGCCGAAGTCGAAGCCCTCGTCCGAAAAACGGTGGAGAGGTTTGGCCGCCTGGATATCGCCTTCAACAACGCCGGGGTTGAGGGAAGTCTGACCCCTATCGCCGAACAATCCGAAGAAGACTGGGACCGCACCATTGACATCAACCTCAAAGGCGTCTGGCTTTGCTTGAAGTACGAGATCCAGCAGATGCTCAAGCAGGGCGGCGGAGGAGCCATCGTGAATATGGCCTCAGTCGCCGGCCTGATTGGTTCCTCTGGGTTCGCGACCTATTGCGCCAGCAAGCACGGCGTAATGGGACTAACCAAGTCCGCCGCTCTGGAGACCGCGCGAAACGGCATCCGGATCAACGTCGTGTGTCCCGCAGTGATCGAAACGCCTATGGGTGAGCGTATCTTCGGCGGGCCGGATATCCGGCCCTACGCGGTCAGTCTCCATCCCATCGGCCGTTTTGGAAAGCCGATGGAGATTGCGGAAGCGGTCCTGTGGATGTGCTCGGACCGCGCTTCCTTCATGACCGGCCAGTCGCTGGTACTCGATGGCGGTTTCCTGGCAGGCCCCAATTCTCCGGCGTAGAGGTTCTTCCTTTGTGTACCTTTGTGTCCTTTGTGGTTGACGCCTCTAAATGCTTAACCACAAAGGACACGAAGGTACACAAAGGGTCATGACTCTTTACGGTTGCAGTACCAATTCGTGCGCTCGAGCCTTTTCTATCGCGGGTCCCGAAAACGGCCAGGTAAAAGTGAAGCCTTGGTACCACGCCTGCCACTGGTCCACGAAATACGGGCTGAACAGATTCCCCGCCTCGCCCGTCACCAGGTTCAGAGTGGATTGATCGAGGTTGGCGAGATCCACCGTCATTCGTTCTGACGGGCCGTGGCTCCGCGACACTGCTTTGACGGTGTACTCGCTCCCCGATTGCCGCTGCAATCCTGGCCCCGCCCAGTGCCGCAGCAACGGAATCCTGGCAAAGATAGGGTGCTGAATCTCAACCGGATGAAAATCTCCCCAGTGCCAGGAATTCAGATCTTGAGGCACATCCGAAGTGTGTCCTGAATTTAACTCGACCGCGGCCTCGACTGCCGCAGTCAGCAGTTCGTCATAGTCAGAATACGCCTGCGGCAGCCACCGCTTTTGCTGGTGTTGGACCAGGTTCTCCAGCCAGACTGAGCTCATCATCCACTGATAGCTTTTCCAACTGAGAACGGTTTCAACCTGTTGCGGATCTTTAGGAGCCGCACCCAGCCTGGGCTCGAGCAGCAGGCGCATCAGTTGCTGCCGTGCCCGGACAGCAATCGTGGGCGCTGCCGAGTTCTCAACCATCCTGCCATCCCACTGCCGCATGATCTCAGCCGCCGCCTTTGCCCGGGCGGACGGATTCTTAGCATGGTCCACCGCATACACGAATCGTTCTGCGAAGAAGCGATCCAGTTCAGAATCGATATCGGTTTCGAGCGCCAGCATGTCCGCCGCGGAAAATTTCTTGCCCGACTCCAGCACCCGGTAAATGCGAGCCGTTCGCCACGGAGCCTCCCACTCCGTGCTCAGCGAATACTTGTAGCCATCCGGCGTGATCCGGCTGTTGGCCGTAGCGATGATCCCCGAGGACGGATTGAATACGCTGGGCAGCTTCTCAAATGGAACATAGCCCACCCATTCGTGTGCATTGTCGCCGCCATTCTCCGGCAGGCTGCCATCGCCCGCGGCACGGATAGGAATCTTTCCGGTAGCCTGATAGCCGATGTTGCCATCCACGTCGGCATAAACAACGTTTTGCCCGGGCGCATCCAGCTCTGAAAAAGCGCGCCTGAACTCCTCCCACTTCTGTGCCGAATTAACGGCGAAGAACGGGCTGCGGACGCCCTCCGCCAGAGTCCAACGCAAGGCGAGCGGGCGTGTCTCGCCCGGAACCATGTCCGAGACAATCGGTCCGTGGCGCGTCAGCGCTACATCCACGGCCACGTCTGGCTTGCTTTTCACGCGGATCACTTCCCGGCGATGTTCGGGCAGCTTCCATCCTTCCGGCGCCAGGTATTGTCCGTCCGCGTTGAAGGTCTCAACATATATGTCTTCGACCGTGGGACCGAGATTGGTGAATCCCCAGGCAATTCGCTGGTTATGCCCGACGATCACATAGGGATATCCCGGCAGCGTAACCCCGGCCACATCGAAGCTGCCGGAACGGAGATGGGCCTCGTACCAGAGATTCGGCATCTGATGCGCCAGGTGCATGTCGTTCGCAAGCAGCGGCTTGCCTGAAAGCGTGTGCGCCCCCGAGACCACCCAGTTGTTCGACCCAAGAACCAGCGGTCGCTCGTCAAAAAACATTTCGATTCGCGGCGTCAATGCGGGAGTCTCTCGCGGTGGAATCAAGCCGGTTACCGAGGTGTCCGTGCCTGAATCATCCTCTTCGTCGTCATCGTTCTCGTCATCGCCCTGATCCGCGCCTTTGATCTGCTCCTCCAGGCTTGGCCGTGATACCGTCGGCGGCCGGTCGTGCCAGGAAGAGTTGACATATAGATCGGCGGTCAGCTCCGGGCCCAACCTGGCCAGGATTTTTTCGTGCACCAGCGCATGCCGGAAACTTGTGCTGAGATCCTCCACCATCTGCGCCCCGATCAGTGCGGAGTCCTCCGGAGTCCACGGCCGGGGCGCGTACCGCAGAATGCGAAACTCCAGCGGCAACCGGTCGCGATGCGATTCGATATAAGCGTTCACACCTCGAGCATAAGCCGCGAAATGAGAGCCCTCGACGGCCGACGCAATGTCTATCGTCTTTCGCGCGGCGACTCTCAGCCCCAGGATCCTTTGCTGCCGGTCGTGCTCCAGATAGTCGCTGCCAAACACTTCCGCAAGCTCACCCCCGGCCGCCCTCCGTATCCCATCCATCTGGAACAGCCGGTCCTGCGCGGTTACGTAACCCTGGGCGAAAAAGAGATCGTCGAAGTTCGCGGCATCAATCGTGGGCGCGCCGTGGGTATCGCGAATCACCGTCACCGGCCCCAAGAGGCCAACCACCCGGAGACTGCCGTCCAGCTGGGGCAAGGCAGACCGTGCCACAGAATAAAACCAGGAAACGCCGCCGGCCAACGCCAGCAAAATCACGCCAAGGACATAGAGGACAAGCCGTGCAGAACGGAAGCGCGATCGAGGAGAGGAAAGGGAAGTTGGCGTCGTGACCATGCGCAACTTTGATTCTAGGTGGACTCAGTTACGCAACACAAATCTCGAGACCGGTGGGCCAAGCCAAGATCACGTGCAGACAGCGCCCCGGCTGTCCGCCGAAGGGGAACCCCGCATGGCCACCGTTTCCTCAGTGTCACAAGACGATAAATGTATTTGAACAACCCGCTTCGCCTCCTCAAAAGATGAGCTTTCCAAACTGCAATGTTATCCTGTTCCCGCCGGAAAGCCCGAACTCCAGTCCCCATGCTGCAAAAGCGCATTGACGATCAGCCCACCATCTCGCCCGAGATGGTCCGCGAGGCGCAGCAGATTCTGCTGCAGCATCTCAAGCGCGTCGGCCTGAAACATACGGCGCAGCGCGACACCATCCTGCGAACCTTCCTGGAAACCCGCGAGCACCTTTCCACCAACGAATTGCACCGGCTGGTGCAAAAGAAAGATGCCCGCATCGGTTTCACCACCGTCTACCGCACCTTGAAACTGCTGGCGGAATGCGGCCTGGCCAGTGAAGTCGCTTTTCACGACGGCATCGCCCGCTACGAGCACCAATACAACCGCCGCAGCCACCATCATATGGTCTGCACCGGGTGCGGCAGTTCGGTAGAATTCTTCTCGCCCGAGGTGGACGGGCTGGAGCAGGAGATCGGAAACAAATACCACTACGCGACCACTCGCCACACCTTTCAGATCTACGGAGTCTGTGAGGACTGTCGCAGGAAGAATCTTTCGCGCAGGCCAGCCTAAAGCCCATGCCCATCTCATGCCCGCAATGCAACGCCGAAATGCCCGACAAGGTGGCCTTCTGCCCCGGTTGCGGCCGGAGAATGTGGGTCCCGGGCGGCGATGCAAATAAGCCCGCGAAGAGCCCGCCAGCCCCCACTATGCCGGTTGTAAGTATTCCCGCCGGGAGTACTCCTGCAGCCGGCGTCCCGGTCCAGTCTAAAGACAGGCTCACGGCTGCCCTGGCCTACATCACGTTCATCCCTGCTGTAGTCCTCGTACTCATCGAGCCCTTCAAACGCAACCGCTTCGTTCGCTTTCACTCCTTTCAATCCATCTTCCTCGCCGTCGCCACAATTCTGGCCGCAGTCGTCATGCGGATCCTTTATTCCGCACTTGCCCACATTCCGGTGCTGGGGTTCTTGCTGGCCTGGCTGGTAACGGCGGTGGCCGTCCTGGGTTGCGTGATTCTCTGGCTGGTGCTGCTGGTGAAGGCCTTGCAGGGTGAAACCTTCCGGCTGCCCTGGATCGGAAGCCTCGCCGAAAAAGCCTAGACACCCGCCCGCGGCCGGGTTGCGATTTCGTTTGCCTTGGAGAAGCAATTCTGCTAAGGTGCGCCCGTTCTCCGAATTGCGGTCGAAACGAACGCTTAAGGAGGAAGCTATGGCCTTTTGTACCGTGTGTGGCGCTCAAACGCCAGACGGTTCCACCATCTGTCCGGCGTGCAGCCGTTCGGGAGCACCGGCAGCACGGCCTGCTCAAACTACGGCAAGCGGGCTGACTGACAATCTGGCCGGCGCCCTGGCCTACCTGTTTATTCCCGCCATCGTGTTCCTGGTTGTGGAACCCTACAGCAAGAATCGTTTCATCCGATTCCACTCTTTGCAGAGCATCATTTTGGCGGTTGCGTTGTGGATTCTGAATTTCATAATCACGCGAGTCTTTGTCGGCGATTGGACGTCCGCCATGAACGGCGGGTTGACCATTCTCCATCTCTTGAACCTGGCTGAGTTTGTGCTGTGGGCGGTGTTGATTGTCAAAGCGTACCAGGGGCAGATGTTCAAGCTGCCCATAATTGGCGATTTAGCTCAGAAGCAGGCGGGCGCCTGATCTTCAAGATTTTCGTGAAAGTCTCTCCCATTTCTCGCGCATGGAGCGCGCCACACTCAGTCTGTCCGCTATCGAACTCTCGTTCATGAACTAGCCTCCCGCGGAATTGCGTTCCTAATTACTTTTGTTTCGCGCTCCTTTTCGGGTAGTCTGTCTGATTCGAACCAAAGAGGAGACCGGTTTGAGAGTTCGGGTGTTCTATCACGACAAGTGTTTTGACGGCGCCTCATCGGCGGCGCTTTTCTCCCGTTTCTATCGCGAGCGGATTCGCAATGACGTCCAGTTCGTCTTCTCCGGACTGCTGCACCGCGCCGGCGCCTTGTTTGATGAACACAACTTTGACGGCGAAGAGAACGCCATCGTGGATTTCAAGTATTCCAGCTCGCCCAAAATCACCTGGTGGTTCGACCATCACGAGAGCGCGTTTCTGTCTCCCGCCGATGCCGCCCACTTCGAACAGGACCAAAGCAACCGCAAGTTCTACGACCCGGATTTCAAATCCTGCACCAGCTTCATCGCCACCATCGCCGAGCAGCGCTTCGGTTTCGATCCTACCCCGGTGGCTGATCTGGTCCACTGGACTGACATCATTGACGGCGCTCTTTATCCCGACGCCCGCACCGCGGTCGAAATGCAGGCCCCGGCCATGAAGCTGACCATGGTGATCGAATCCAATCAGACCCACGACTTTGTCCCTCGCCTCATCCCGCTTCTCGCCAGCAAACCTCTGGCCGAGATCATCGAAGAGCCTTTTGTCGCATCGCTGTTGCCGCCACTTCTGGAACGTCATCAACGGTCCATGGCGATTCTGGGCGAACGCACTGAATCGAAAGATGGAACTTTGTTCTTCGACGTCACCGACCAGGAACTCGAGGGCTACAACAAATTCGTCCCCTACTATCTGCATCCCGAATCCGTGTACAGCGTGGGCCTGAGCAAAAGCAGTTTCCGGGTGAAAGTTTCCGTGGGATCGAATCCCTGGGCGCCCTCGGAGCCAGTCGTAAACCTGGCCAAGATCTGCGAGCGCTACGGCGGCGGAGGACACGCCCGGGTCGGCGCCATCTCTTTCGCGGTAACCCAGCACGACGCCGCCAGCAAAGCCGCCCACGAAATCGTAGAAGAGCTGCGCGCGGCAGTTCGCGCCCAGGGACAATGATTTAGAGTTCAGACTACCGGAAAAATGTCATTCTGAGCGGAGTGAGCCGCAAAGCGGCTCACCGAGTCGAAGAACCCCTAAGGCCGTTTGTACGAAAAAGATGCCAAAAGGCGTTCTCACAATGCGGTTAGTCGGCGAATGCAGTGGAGGATGAGAGCACCTTGGAGATTACCGTGACCCCTCCTCCCACTTCCGATCCCATTCTGCGAACCGAGCACCTGGGCCGCGTCGTCCAAGAAAAAGTTCTGGTCGAAGACGCCACCTTCGAAGTGCGAACCGGCGAAGTCCTCGCCATCGTCGGCCCCAGCGGCTCCGGCAAAAGTTCCTTGCTCAGGCTGTTGAACCGTCTCGACGAACCCACCAGCGGCACAGTTTATGTCGAAAAAACTGATTATCGGCAAATCGCGCCCACTGACCTGCGCCGCAAGCTGGGCATGGTGAACCAGCGCCCCTACCTCTTCCCGGGCACGGTGGAGCAGAACCTCCAATTCGGTCCCGCCCAGCGCGGAGAGTCCTTAGCGCAAAACTCCATCGAGCAACTCCTGGCTCGCGTCGGCCTGAAGGGCTATGCCGGCCGCAACATCGCCAATCTTTCCGGAGGCGAAGCCCAGCGCGTCTCCGTAGCCCGCACTCTGGCCAACTCGCCGCTGGTCCTGCTGCTCGATGAACCCACGTCCGCGCTCGACGAGACCTCGAAACTGGAAGTTGAATCGACCATTCAAAAGATCGTCCGCGACCAGGAACTGACGTGCGTGCTGGTCACTCATGACACTGCCCAGGCCGCGCGCCTGGCCGGGCGGGCCCTGATACTCGAAGCCGGACGCATCGCGCGCCTCGGCCCCACCAACGAGGTGTTGCATGCTTAAATATTTCTCCACCAATCAGCTCTACCTTGGTTTGGAGCAGGCCCTGATCGCCGCCATGGCCGCCATGCTGGTCGTCCTCCTCGCCCGCAAACGCGGCATTCATCTGGAAAGCGAAACTCTGATCGCAATGGTTCGCGGCCTCATCCAGATCGTCGCCGTCGGATCCATCCTTCTGCTCTTGTTGCGCGGACCTCGCTGGACCAGCGGATTTCTCCTCGCCGGGATGATCGTCGCCGCCGGCGCCACTTCCGCGCGCCGCGCCAAGGGCATACCCGACGCATTTCGCGTTTCCGCCTGCTCCATCGCTTTCGGCGCCGGCTCGGTCATAGCGCTCATGACCTGGCTCGGCGTCATCGATACCGCCGTCACCGCCCTGGTCCCGGTTGGCAGTATGCTGATCGCCAATTCCATGAACACCAACGGATTGGCGCTCAATCGCTTCCGGGCAGACGTGCTGGCCCATGTCGGCGAAATTGAAACCGCGTTGGCCCTGGGAGCAGAAGCGAAAAACAGCGTCTCCCCCTACGTGCAGGCTGCCTTTGAAGCCAGCCTGATTCCTGCTATCGACTCCCTGCGTTCGTTGGGCATAGTATGGATTCCCGGCTTGATGGCGGGAATGCTGCTTTCTGGCGCCAGGCCGGTGTATGCTGCGATTTATCAGTTTGTGGTTCTGGCCATGATTTTCGCCGCCTCGGGCTTAACTTCACTGGTAAGTACACTGCTGATTCGGGACCGAATTTTTACCGCCGCGCAACAATTAAGTTTGCAGCCGGGGAGATAATGTTGTAATGAGTTTTATCGTGCATCCCAAACTCGCACCCCCGGAACCGGAGCCCGGAGCCAGCCTGCAGGTCCTACGGGCGGTTGCCACCTTCGAAATGACTAAGGGCTTAATCGTTCTGCTGGCGGCGTGCGGTGTTCTTTTGCTGGTGCACCGGGAAGATCCCTGGGATATTGCCGACGGCCTGCTCAGACTGCTTCATATCAGCCCGGACCACCACTTCGCGCAAGTCTTCCTCGATTGGGCCGACAATTTGACCGAAGCGAAACTGTGGGCCGTTGCCGCCGTTGCCGTTGCCTATTCAGCTTTGCGCTTTGTGGAGGCTTACGGACTCTGGTATGCCCGGACCTGGGCAGAGTGGATCGCCCTGATCTCAGGCACCCTCTATCTGCCCTTCGAAATCTACAACCTGGTTCACCGGCAGAGCGTCTTCCATGTATCTGTTCTGCTCATCAACGTGGCAGTCGTGCTCTACATGGGCTACGCCCTGAAAACGGGTGCGAGCCTGCACAGCGTTCGCCAGCACACTTGAAGATGGAGTTTCTTATTGCAGCGGTTTGCCTGCGCTCAAACACGAGTCGGCTTTGCCGTCCTGAGAGAAGCGGATCACCCCAGACTCATCGCTGCAGAAGACGCGCGTCCCTGAGCCGGGATCCGCAGGCACCGCACTGACGCTGTACCTGGACACTGGGGTTCCATCGCACCCGCTGAGCGTAAACGAGTAGCCGTTCTTCTTGCCGCTGGCCAGCCGCGGATCAATCAACATGGCCTGATGCGGAGTGGGCCCGCCACCGCCTCCCATGCCGCCCAGATCAGCCAACGCACAGGTAAAGCCCTGCCCAAAGGTCGCCGCATAGGTGACCTCCGCAGTGTTGAGCGTGCGCAGCGCACTCACCGCCGAGGCTTCATTCCCCGCGTTGCTCACTGCCACGGCCGTCGGAGTGCCCATCGAGATTTCGCCGCTCCCCGTGCTTGTGCCTTTGAGGTCGGTCGTGATCCCCTTCAGAAACCCGGGGTCCGCCAGCGATACTTTCACCGCCACCGTAACCTCGTTAAGCCGCCAGATGCCCGCCTCCTGCTTCATAGCAAGAGTGAGTCGGAACTTCGTGCCTGCGATCTGAGGCTCGCCATCTTTGTAGCTTTGGAACGAAAGCTCGATGTCGTCCTCGTCCGCCCGCAGATCGTCGCCTTCCACCGTGATTTCAAACTTGGTGTGTGCCTGGGTATCCTCCAGCGACATGAGGGTCGGTCCAGCCTCAAACGTCTGCAGTTGCTGACCATGCGCAGTGAGCTGCCCCATGATGGCTGAATACCCGCCGAGAAAGGACGTGCCCGGCGTCGGACCCGCTTTCCGCAGCGCCGCCCGCGTCGCCTGCGGCAGATGCTTCTCCAGTGTCCCCGGCGTCTTGCTGAAAAACATCTCCAGCAGCGCCTGCCGCGCCGTCTGCGGCACAGGCTGAGCGCTCGCATAAAGCGAGAAAAATAGACCACTGAAAATGACAGCAAGAAGCCGATTCGTCCACGTCATGTCTAACTCCCAGAAATCCAGCCTGATGATCGCAGCCCGCTCGAACCCCGCGCCAGTTACAAAGGTAAGGTGGCCGATTTCCGCGAGGCATTCCAGACATACTCCGCGGCTCAAAATGCGCAGAAGGTGTTGATTCGTAGAGCTGTTGATTCGTATCAGGGTATGCCTTCAGGCATACCGCAAATCCAGAAAATGGGCACGGCTTCAGCCGCTGCGTTATTCCGCTGAAATTCGTCATCACTCTCCCGACTTCATGACTTGCGTCATCCCCCCGCTGGTTACCACCGTTCGACCATGCGCCACCAACGAGCCATTGTTGAACCGCCGCCCATGGCGCAAGCTGGTAGCAGTCGAGAACAAGTTTGGAAGGCCTGCTGGGAGGGGAAAGATCATGACTGAGTTTCTACGCAAAACAGGCTCGCACGGCCGGGTGGCGGATATCGCCGAGTACGTGGTAATGCTCTTCGTCACGCTCATGACGGGCGTCAGCACGCTGCGACTGCTGGGACTCCTGCCTTAGTCGGGAGATCGCGCTAACACAATCGCCGCCATTGCACCTCATCCACCCACCGCACATTCCCCAAGCGACAAACTGAGAACCGAGAACTGGCAACTGAGCACTGGGTTTTCGCTATCCCGTATCTTGACGAGGACGGTAAATTAATTCCCTTCCTTCGTTTGGTAACTCCCGTTTGTTCGCCACCGCTACGAACGTGCCAACTCCGCTTGCCTCTTTCCTATAACCATTAAAATAAGTTACGATGGTTATGCTAACTCTAACCTTCAGGAGGGCAGTTGTTATGGGGAAGACAATCGCTTATTTCGGAGTTCCCACCAGTCTGGGCTCGTACGGCCCCGGGCAGGAGAAAGCTCCGCAAGCTTTTCGGAACGCGGGCTTTCCAGAGATGCTGCAAAAAGACGGCCTGACCGTCGTAGATTGCGGCGACCTCGCAGTGCGGCGTTGGCGTCCAGACACCAGAAATCCGTTGGCGCAACACTGGGAGGCGGTTGTCGCCTGCGCTCAAGAGACGGAGGCGCATTTATCCGAGCCAGTGGGTCAAGGGCAGATTCCTGTCGTGATCGGCGGGAATTGCACCATCGAGCTCGGTGTCGTCGCGGCGAATTTGAGAGAGTGCGAGAGCCTGGGCCTGATTTACCTGGACCTGCATCCCGACATGAATACTCCGCAGTCCACCGCGGAAGGCGCGCTCGACTGGATGGGAATGGCGCATATGCTGGGCTTGCCGGGAGCGATTCCTGAACTCGCAAGCTTTGGGCCGTGCTATCCGTTGCTGCCGTCTGCCAGCGTTCATCTCGTCGGATTCGACCCAGACAGCGCAACCGCGTGGGAACGCAGTGTGATCCGTGATCGCGCCATCGCAGTGTCGAGTGTGGCCGATGTGGCCTCGTCTCCGACCCGATGTGCACACGCAATCCTGGCCAATTGGGCTACGAAGTTTGAGCGGATTTTGCTTCACTTCGACGTCGATGTGGTCGATTTTAACCATCTCCCACTGGCGGAAAACTATTCAAAAAACAAGGGGCTCTCCTACCGCCACACGCTGGAATTGTTGGAGATCTTACTGCAGAGCCCGAAGTTTGCCGGATTGACTCTGACCGAAATTAACCCGGACCACGGTTCCGAAGACGGTTCCACGATTCTGCGGTTCGCTCAGGATCTGTCGCGATTGCTCGC
>Ga0207146_10114_pt2 | contig 20918 bp, 21 predicted proteins | sample Alteio_BWMinHeat_36_FD_153539 | JGI IMG/M metagenome (GOLD analysis project Ga0207146, IMG submission 153539) | Enriched cells from forest soil in Barre Woods Harvard Forest LTER site, Petersham, Massachusetts, United States -... | ecosystem: Environmental > Terrestrial > Soil > Temperate forest >...
CTTTCTTCTCGCCCGAGGTGTCCAACTCGCCGGTTTTGCGGAGAACCGGGAACTGAGAACTGCTTCTTATGACCTGGTTCAAGCGACAATCCGGCGAGTTGGACACCTCGGGCGAGAAGAAAGTTCGCACCGAGGGGCTGTGGGTGAAGTGTGACGAATGCCGTCAGATTATCTGGAAGAAGGACCTCGAAGACAATCTCAACGTCTGCCCGAAGTGCGACAAACACTTCCGCATCGACGCCCGGGCGCGCCTGGCGCAGCTTCTCGACGACAACAAATACGACGTCTTCGACAGCAATCTCTCCTCCACCGACCCGCTGAAGTTTGTGGACCTGAAATCGTACTCCTCGCGCCTGAAGCGGGCGAAGGCTGACACGGGCTTGAAAGACGCCATCCTCAATGCCCATGGCAAGCTGAATGGCCGCCCAGTGATCGTGAGTTCGATGGAATATTCGTTCATCGGCGGGAGCATGGGAGCGGCGGTGGGCGAGACCATTACGCGAGCGATTGAGAAGGCGATTGAAACGCGGACGCCGATTATCATCGTTTCGGCGTCGGGCGGCGCGCGCATGATGGAAGGCGTGATCAGCCTGATGCAGTTGGCGAAGATTTCCGCCGCACTGGCGCGTTTAGACGCGGCGCGGGTCCCGTACATTTCGGTTTTGACCGATCCCACCACCGGTGGCGTGACCGCATCGTTTGCCATGTTGGGCGATCTCAATATCGCCGAACCGGGCGCGCTGATTGGCTTCGCAGGACCGCGAGTGATTGAGCAGACGATCCGGCAGAAGCTGCCGCCAGGGTTCCAGCGCTCCGAGTTTCTCCTGGAACACGGAATGCTCGATGCCGTGGTCCCGCGCAAGGAACTGAAACCATATCTCGCGCGGGCGTTGGAATTCATGGTGCAGGCTGCTTGAAGCGTCGTTGGTCGTTGGCAAACCCCTCCTCTGGCGATCTAGGTAGCGTTGGTATTGCTGCTCAGGGTTGGCGGGAAGCACTTTGACCTGTGGCAGCCACCTTCTGATGAGAGAGAGTCGAAACCGTAGGCCGGACTTGCTACCCTGAATGTGCCCGCTGGGGCGAAGAGCGAAAAACGAGGCCTTCCCGAGTGCTCGAACGACCAGCGACGAACGACCAGCGACCGATGTCCTATGAAACCGCAGTCGCGCAGATGTACGCGTTGGGCCACGAGTTGGCCGAGACGCCGTCGCGCAAATTCGATCTAGCGCACATGCGCGTACTGCTTTCGGCGCTGGGGCATCCGGAAAATAGCTTTCCGGCTGTGCTGGTCGCCGGCACCAACGGCAAGGGTTCGACCGCTGCCACTCTGGCATCCATCCTCCAGGCTTCGGGACTGAAGACGGGGCTCTACACTTCGCCGCATCTGGTTCGTATCAATGAGCGGATTCGCCTCAATGGCATACCGATCGGCGACGACGATTTCGTACTGCTCCACGCTGTGGTTGACCGGACTGCCGAGCGGTTGGTCGGGGAAGGCGATCTGCCGTGGCATCCGAGCTTCTTTGAGATGCTAACCGCGATGGGCTTTGAATATTTCGCGCGGAGCCGGCCAGATATGGTTGTGCTTGAGGTCGGCATGGGCGGGCGTCTGGATGCGACCAACGTGGTCGAGCCGCGCCTCAGCATCATCACCGACATCTCGCTCGATCATCAGAAGTATCTGGGCGAAACTGTCGGCGAGATTGCGCGCGAAAAAGCGGGGATCATCCGGCCCGGCGGCATTGTGGTTACGCTGCCGCAATTGCCTGAAGCCAACGATGTGATCGGCAACGCGATCTTGGACGCCGGCGCGCGCGCGGTGAATGTCGTGCCCTATGTGCCGCCGGTGTCGCCGGGAAGTCGCCAGTACCTGGTGCCCAGTACCCAGGAAACCGCTTGGCGCGGTCGGCGACAGCGGTATTCGCTCGCGGTCCTGGGAAAAGAAATTGTAGTGGATTCCCCGATGGTGGGCCGTCATCAGTTGCGCAACCTGGCGCTGGCGATCGCGGCGGCGGCGGAGCTGCATGATCAGGGCACCGCGCACATCACGCCGGAGACGATCGCCGAGGGCATCCGCGAGACGGATTGGCCGGGGCGCTTCCAGGTGGTGCCAGCGGCGGGGGACGATCCTGAGTATGTGCTCGATGTCGCGCATAATCCGGCCGGAGCCTGGGCGTTGCGGTCGACTCTTTCCGCTGCCTACCCGGATCCGGAGAACCGCGAATCAGGAAAGGGCCGGGCGATCACGATGGTGTTTGGGGTGATGCGGGACAAGGCCATGCGGGAGATGGCTGAGATTCTATTTCCCATTGCCGAGCACGTTATCGTTACCCACGCCGGCAATCCACGCTCGGCGAGCCCGGATGAGATTCGGCAGGCAGCGGCGCGGGTGGCGGCATCCACTGATCTCGAAGGCGCCGAGGATGTAGCGTCGGCCCTGGAGCGGGCTCGGAAGGTTGCCGGAGCAGGCGGACTGGTCGTCGTTACCGGTTCGATTTACATTGTGGGAGAGACGATGCGAATCCTTGGCGTCCGCATCTAAGAATGTGTGGCGCGAGCGCCCCGCCCGCGAATCGTCTGCAGATCGTCAACTTTGAACAAGATTGCTACAACTGCGGAGCTGGAAAAGGAGCAAGCCGAGCTGCGCTCGGCTGGACAGCCGGGGGTGGCTGTTCCTACGTGGTCGGAGGGGCAGTCAGGAGCTCACCCCGTGAACCGCCATGGCTGGCCGAGCCGCCTGCGCTCGTATTTTATTCTTGCGCCGCTCATCTGGGCCTACACCATCATTCTGGGCACGGTTTCACTGATCTGCTCGCTCTTCGACCGCAACGGGCGCATCCAGCACAAATTCGCCCGCCTCTGGTCGCGGCTCGTGATGAAGACGATTCTGTCGCCGGTGAAAGTCACGGGCATGAGCAACGATGGTTTCGACAACGCCAAGCCTCGCGTGTATGCGGTCACCCATGCATCGGCGCTCGACATTCCGATCCTCTATGTTTTTTTGCCATTTCAATTCCGCATCATTTTCAAAAGTGAATTGCTCGCCTATCCCTTTGTGGGCTGGCATCTTAAGCGCTCGGGGCAAGTCTGCATCAATCAGCAGAACCCGGCGGCTTCAATCGGCGCCGTCAAGTCAGCGCTGAGGAGTCTGCGCGGCGGCATGCCGCTGGTAATCTTTCCCGAAGGCGGCCGCACGGGAGATGGACGGATTCAACCTTTCTTGCCGGGCACATTCTTTCTGGCAATCAAGGCGCAGGCCGATATCGTGCCGATCGCGCTCGTCGACACATTCAACCTGCTGCCGATGAACACTTACCACATCAAGTGCCAGCCGCTGGAGATGCGAGTTGGCGAACCGATTTCCACTGCCGGGTTGACGGTGCGGGATACGGAGGCGGTTTCGGCAAGGGTGAAGGCGGCAATCGAAGCTCTGCATTCCGCGCCAAGAACCCCGTAGCTTCGAGTGCTCGAGAAAATCCGGCCATCTTAGCGAGGCGAGAGTTCGCGTGACAGACGGCAGATCCTGCGGCGCGCTCGGCTCGACGGGCGAGGCGCCCGTCCCCACCCACTGACAAGATTGTCCGTCATCGGTCCTACTCTTCGATTCTTGTCGGAGGTGCAATGAAGTGCCTGGCTCTCAGGGAAGGGGCTCTCAGGGGAGGGCCTGCCCCGATATGAGCAGATGGTAAACTTAGGAAATTCATGTCTGAGAGCATTCATCTGAAACTTCCCGACGGCAGCACCAAAGAAGTTCCAAGGGGAACGACAGCGCTCGAGGTCGCTAAGTCCATCAGTCCGCGTCTGGCCGACGCGGCTCTTGTCGCCAAAACTAACGGTAGCCTGATCGACCTCACCCGTCCCCTGGATCGCGACACCGACCTACGCATCCTTACCGACCGCGACCCGGAAGCGCTCGAAGTCTATCGGCATTCGTCCGCGCACCTGCTCGCCGCAGCCGTGCTTGAACTCTTCCCGGAGACCAAGCTCGGCCACGGTCCCCCGACCGAAAACGGATTCTTTTACGACTTTTATCGCCCGACTCCGTTCACCCCCGAAGACCTCGAGAAGATCGAGAAGAAGATGCAGGAGCTCGTCCAGCAGAACCTGCCTTACGCGCGCGAATTTCTGCCCCGCAAGGAAGGGCTGGAGAAGTATAAGGGGGAAGGCGACTTCATGAAATGCCACTTCATCGAGCAATTCACCAAGCCCGATGAGAAGATTTCGATTTACAAGACGGGAAAGTTCCAGGATTTCTGCCGCGGCCCCCACCTGCCTTCGACCGGGAAGATCAAAGCGTTCAAACTGCTGAACATCGCCGGCGCCTACTGGTTGGGAGATGAAAAGAATCAGCAACTGCAGCGCATTTACGGCACGTCGTTCTTCTCGAAGAAGGATCTTGACGCCTACCTCACCGGCATCGAAGAAGCCAAGAAACGCGACCATCGCGTACTCGGCAAACAGCTCGACCTGTTCTCGATCCAGGAGCTCGCCGGGCCGGGCCTGATCTTCTGGCATCCGAAAGGCGGCATCATCCGCAAAGAGATGGAAGACTGGATGCGCGAACAGTACGTGGAGCGCGGCTATTCCCTGGTCTACACGCCGCACGTGATGCGCCGCCAGCTTTTCTTCACCTCCGGCCATGAGGGCTATTACGCCCAGAACTTTTTCGATTTTATGGAACTGGACGACGCCGAATACCGGGTAAAGCCCATGAACTGCCCGGGCCACATTCTCATTTACAAAGATTCGCTGCGCTCCTATCGCGACCTGCCCGTGCGCCTTGGCGAACTCGGCACGGTCTACCGCTATGAACGCTCGGGCGTCATGCACGGCCTGCTGCGCGTCCGCGGCTTTACGCAGGACGACGCTCACATTTTCTGCACTCCCGACCAGATTGAGAGGGAAATCGCGGATTGCGTGGAGTTCGCCCGCGACGTGCTGAAAGACTTCGGCTTTGACAAATTCCAAACCGAGCTTTCCACCTGGGACCCGAACGATCGCAAGAGCTTTGTCGGAAGTGAAGACCAGTGGAATATGGCGACCAACTCGCTCGAAACAGTGCTGAAGCAGCTCAACATCGAGTACAAGACGATTCCGGGCGAGGCGGCATTTTACGGACCGAAGATCGATATCAAGCTGGTGGACGCCATCGGGCGCCTGTGGCAGCTCTCGACCGTGCAGTTCGACTTCAACCTGCCGCAGCGCTTCGATCTCGAATACGTAGCCGAAGACGGTACCCGCAAGCAGCCGCTCATGGTCCACCGCGCCCTCTACGGGTCCGTCGAGCGCTTCTTCGGCGTCCTCATCGAACACTACGCCGGAGCCTTCCCCGTATGGCTCTCTCCCGTACAGGTCGCCATGATCCCGATTGCCGAGCGGCATACGGAGTACGCTGACAAAGTGGCGGCGCAACTGCGGGTTGCGGGCGTGCGGGTGGAAGTCGATTCCCGCAACGAAAAGATGAATGCGAAAATCCGCGAACACGCAATGCAGAAGGTCCCGTTCCTGTTGGTGGTTGGGGACAAAGAAGCGGAAGCGGATAAAGTAAACGTCCGCACCCGCGGGAAAGAAAAGACGGAAGACATGGGGACGGCGGAGTTTGTGGAGAGGATTAGGAAGCTGATTGCGGAGAAGAGTGCGACGTTGTAATCGGCTGTCTTCGATCCTCGCGTAGGGTGCGGCCGCCCTCGCCCGTCCATGCCGGGCGAATTCCTGCTGTGCTTCTGGGTGCGCGGGTGGACGGGAAAAAACCGAGCGAGCTGCGCTCGCTTGGACAGACGAGTGCGTCCGTCCCTACGCGCCCTACGCGAACCCGGCCTGCGCAACACCCATCCCCTGTGTTAGCATCAAAAGTTTCGCAGGCGTTGTTGGGCTGGCCTGTACCCTGTACTCATCCTCATTCCGGGCCTTATCACCCTTCCCGTAAGCCTGCGGAAGGAGACAACCCGTGAAAGTGTACGAAGGAGCCAATCTCCGCAACCTTGCCCTGATCGGACACGGGCACGCCGGCAAAACTACTCTGGTGTCCGCCATGCTCTTTACCGCCGGGGCCACGCCGCGCTTCGGACGGGTGGACGACGGCTCCGCCACCACGGATTACGACGAAGAAGAAATCGCCCGCAAGATGTCGATTGGGACCGGCCTCGCTTGTGTCGAGTGGGGCAAGGCGGACGCGGCCAAGGTCAAGATCAATCTGCTCGACACTCCCGGCTTCAATATGTTCGTGCACGAGGCCAAGATGGTGCTGCCCGTGGTGGACGCGGCGCTCGTCGTCGTCGACGGTGTCGCAGGCGTCGAGGTTGTGACCCAGCGCGTCTGGGGATACTGCCATGAAATTGACCTGCCGCGCATGATCGTCGTCAACCGCATGGACCGGGAGCGCGCCGACGCTAACCGCGTGCTCGAATCGCTCACCAACGCTTTCGGCCGCGCGGTCACGCCGCTGCAGCTCCCGATCGGCAGGGAGAAGAGTCTCAGCGGCATCGTCGATCTCGTCCGCATGAAGGCCTACACCTACGACATGGGGGGAAACGGCAAGGGCAAGGAAGGCCCCATCCCCGCCGATATGGCCGGCGTCGCCCAGGAAGCTCACGAGAGGCTGGTCGAGCTGATCGCTGAAGGCAAAGATGAGTTGATGGAAGAATTCTTCGAGAAGGGAACGATTCCAGAAGAGGATCTCGTCCCGGCGTTGCACGAGGCGATCCGCGAAGACAAACTTTTTCCCGTGTTGTTCACCTCCGGCCTCGGCAATATCGGCGTCGACGAGCTGATGGATTTCATCGTGGACTACACGCCCGCCGCCAGCGAGCATCACGCCATCGCCGGCCAGCCCGTCGGCGGCAACGGCGAGCCGCCTATCCGCAAGGGCACCGATAACGAGCCCGCTTCCGTATTCGTCTTCAAGACCATGTCCGACGCATTCGCCGGCCGCATTTCCTACTTCAAGGTTTTCTCCGGAGTGCTGAAGAACGACGCATCGCTGCAAAACTACAATCGAAATATCCAGGAAAAGTTCGCTCACATTTCCGTCGTCCAGGGCAAGCAAATGATTCCGGTTCCGGAATTGCATGCCGGAGATATCGGCGGGGTCGCCAAGCTCAGAGAAACTCTCACGGGCGACACGCTGGGCGATAAGTCATCGCCGATCCGCTATCCGATGGTGCAACTGCCCGAGCCGGCAATCACATTTGCCATCGAGCCGAAGAGCCGCGCGGACGAAGACAAGCTCGGCGTCGGCCTCCACAAGCTGATGGAAGAAGACGCCATGTTGCGCTTCTTCCGCGACCCGCAGACCAAGGAATTTCTTATTGCGGGCACCGGACAGCAGCACATCGAAGTTGTGGTCTCGAAGATGAAGAAGCGTTACCACGCCGAAGTGGTGCTGAAGGCGCCTAAGGTGCCGTATCGCGAAACCATTCGCGGCAAAGCTGACGTCCAGGGACGTCACAAGAAGCAGACCGGCGGCCACGGCCAGTACGGCGATTGCAAGATCAAGATGGAGCCGCTGCCGCGGAACTCGGAAGTTGAATTCGAGTTCGTCAACGATATCTTCGGTGGCGCCATCCCGCGCAATTTTATTCCCGCGGTCGAGAAGGGAATCAAAGACGCCGCCACCCGCGGTTATCTCGCTGGCTATCCCGTGGTGAACTTTCGCGCCATCCTCTACGACGGCTCCTACCACGACGTGGATTCGAACGACCTCTCATTCCAGATGGCGGGCCGCATCGCCTTCCGCAAGGCGATGGAAGTTGCCAAGCCGACGCTGCTCGAACCGATCATGCACGTCGAGATTTCCATCCCCGATGAGTTCGCCGGCACGATCATGGGCGACCTCAACAGCCGCCGCGGACGCATCCAGGGTATGGATAACAAAGCTGGCAACACGATCGTAAAAGCCGAAGTGCCCATGGCCGAGATGCTCACCTACGGCGCCGATCTCACTTCCATGACGCAGGGCCGTGGCAGTTTCTCAATGGAAATGCACCACTACGACACCGTCCCGCAGCAACTGCAGGACAAAATTATCGAGAAGGCAAAAGCGGAGCGCGGCGAGGTGAAGGAAGAAGAGGAATAGACTCAAACGCAGGGACGGACACATTCGTCCGTCAAGCAGGCGCGACCGCCCGCAGATCGTCGCCAGTCACGGAAACCAGTTCCGCGTCGGTAAACCGAAAATCCTCTCCTTTTGCCAGGAGTTTCTGCCCGGAGAACTTGGCCAATGCATAGGCGAAGCAGTCTCCGAAGTTGAGACCGGCCGCATGCCGCCCTTTGCCATACTTGCGCCACGCGGAACGCGCAATCTCCACTTGCTCGGCATCCACAGGAACCACTTCTAGCTTTGCCCGCACGACAAATAGGTCGAACTCGCGGCCCGCGGCTTCCCCACGCTTTGCCTCTAACACAATTCCGGTTTCGAGCGAGTTCGCCGCTGAAATCAGCTTCGTCTCTGCCTGAAGAATATGCTCGATAAACGGCTTGCGTTCTGGCTCGCCTAAAAAAATGGCCACGAGCGCGGATGTGTCAATGACCATTCGGGGAGCCCTGGCGAGGAATGCCGTCTTCGCTGTAGCCGAGAATTTCGTCTTCGGAACGCGAGTCCTGGTTCGGTAGCGCATCCACTCGCCGCAGCAAATCCTCAATCTGGCCGGTCACGATGTGGCCTTTGCGGTGCCGCTTCAGCCGCTCCCAGCGTTCTTCGAGCGATTTTTGAATGGCTTCGGTGAGCGACTCGCCGGTTTCCGCGGCCACTTGGCGGGCCAGTCTTTCGGTGGCTGCGTTCTTGATGCTCAAAGGCATGGTTATTGATAGCTATACTGCCAGGAATAATTATATACCATAGGCAAGCCGGACCAGGGGTTCGCAGGAAATCGTTTCCGGATTTCGCATTCTAGCGTACTATTCCTGTTTCTTCGTTGCTTGTAAGGAGGGCACGGATGCCCAAGCGCAGTTCGCCGATCTGCTGCCGCTTGTCGTTCGCGACGCTGCTTCTCTTACTAATGACCCAACCGGCAATGACTCAGGAAAGCAAAAGCGTGACGCTGGAGCTCGACCACGTATCGGTCTGCGGGTCAAGTCTCGATACGCTGCGCCGGATTTTCACGGACCTGGGCATGACTCCGGATTATGGCGGTCCCCACGGCAATGGCGTTACGGAGATGGCAATTGTCGGCTTCGATGACGCGTCTTATGTTGAACTGATTGCGCCGATAAAGCCGGGCGTGACTGCGGGCTCCGGCTGGGCGAAGTTTATGGCCGAGGATGTGGTCCCCTGCGCCTGGGCGGTAGGGACGAACGTTTTGCTGCAAGAAGTGGATCGGCTAAAGAAGGCTGGAATTCCCGTTAAGCCGCCTGAGCGTGGCAGCCGCAAACGCCCTGACGGCATGTCGGTCGAGTGGATGACGGCTGACCTTGGCTCCGGAACACCCGGCTCCACGCTGCCGTTCATCATTGAGGACCAGACGCCGCGAGACTGGCGCGTCCAGACCTCGGCCGGCGTAAAGGGAGCGCCGGTGAGCGGCGTCGAGAACGTCGTATTGGGCGTGAACAATCTAGACGCCTCGATTGCCCTGTTTCGCAAGGCGTATGGTTGGGCCGAGCCGATTACCGAAACCCAGAAAGATTTCGGCAAGCTCGCATATTTCCCCGGCGAGCCTGTGATTCTGGCAGCTCCTTTCAACGGAGGCTGGCTCTCGGACCGGCTAGGCAAGTTTGGCGAGGTCCCGGTCGCATACCTTCTCGCTACGCGTGACTTCGCAGCGGCGACCAAGAAGTACAAGCTCAATGGCATGAGGACCTGGTTCGGCCAGAAGGTCGCATGGTTCGACGCCGGGAAGCTGAAGGGCGTGAGGCTGGGAGTGATTGGGCAGTGAAAGGCTTGTCTGGGGACGGCTGCCCTCGGCCGTCCAAGCGGAGCGAGGCTCCGCCGGGTGTCGGTCGCGATCATCGCGCATAGCGGGCAAGGCAGTGACCACACCTAGAACCCAGAACTCAGAACTGCTACCATCCCCTTCAGTGTCCGCCGCCAAAGACAATCCCGCGTTGCACCTCAAAGACCGCGTCGTCTCCGCCGCCCCGGTCGAGGACGATTCCTCTTTTGAGCTCAAGCTTCGCCCCCAACGCCTTCAGGAATTCATCGGCCAGAACAAGGTCAAAGAGAATCTCGATGTGGCAATCCAGGCGGCAAAGTCTCGCGGCGAGGCGCTGGACCATGTCCTACTCTACGGACCCCCCGGCTTGGGCAAGACGACGCTCGCCAATATCATCGCCAACGAACTCGGCGCCGCTTTCCAGCAGACGTCCGGCCCGACGCTGCAGATTAAGGGCGACCTGACAGCGATCCTTACCAATCTTCGCGATCGGCAAGTACTGTTCATCGATGAAGTCCACCGCCTGCAGCCCGCGCTCGAAGAGATCCTCTACTCCGCACTCGAAGACTACAAGCTCGACATCATGATCGGCCAGGGCCCGTCCGCGCGGACGCACACGATGGACGTAAAGCCCTTCACGTTCATTGGCGCCACGACGCGTGCAGGACTTCTCTCCGCGCCCCTGCGCTCGCGTTTCGGTCTGCTGCTCCGGCTCGAGTTCTATACCCATGACGACCTCCGCGTCATTGTCGAGCGTTCCGGCCAGATTCTCGGCGTGAGCATCGATCGCCCAGGCGCCAGCGAAATCGCGAGCCGCTCTCGTGGAACGCCACGTATCGCCAACCGCCTGCTGCGCCGCGTGCGCGACTACGCCCAGGTGCGCGCCGCCGGATCCATCGATCTGCCGACCGCCCAGTCTGCGCTCAGCATGCTCGAAGTGGATCGCCATGGCTTCGACGAAGTCGACCGCAAATTGCTGCTCACCATCATCGAGAAGTACCAGGGCGGCCCGGTGGGCTTGAACACGCTCGGCGCGGCGCTCGCCGAGGAGCCCGACGCCATCGAAGAAATCTACGAGCCCTTTCTGATCCAGATCGGCTTTCTGAACCGCACTCCCCGCGGCCGGGTCGCCACTCAACTAGCGTACGATCATTTCGGAATCACTCCCAACCGCCGCCAAAGCTCGCTCTTCTAGGCTTGATCGTGTGGGCGCGGGCGCCGGCAGGCCGTATCCACTCTGGGCGCGCGGCAATCCAGGCAATCGCAATCCGCGTTTGACTTCCACCGCGGCAATCTGCGTTAATCACTCTCGTCATTCATCTCCGAAGAACGCAGCACGCACTGGAGGAACCATGCGCGAAGTGATCGCCACCGAGCAGGCTCCGCAAGCCATCGGCCCCTACTCGCAGGCAATTCGAGCCCAAGGCTTGATCTTTACTTCCGGACAGATCGCCATCGATCCCGCCACCGCGCAGATCATTGCCAGCAATGTGAGCGGGCAGACCGACCGCGTGCTCAAGAACCTCTCTGCCATTTTGCAGGCCTCGGGCAGTAGCCTGGAGAAAGTTCTGCGCTGCACCGTCTTCCTCAAAAACATGGGAGATTTCGCTGCCATGAACGAAGTCTACGGCCGCTACTTCCAGCAGGAGCCGCCAGCGCGCTCGACCGTCGAAGTAGCCCGGCTTCCGAAAGACGTCCTGATTGAAATTGATGTGATTGCGCTGGCTTGAATAAAACGAAATGGAAGAGACAGAAATCAGGAACTTTGCAGACGCAAGAAAAGGGGAACTATGAAAACTCTCATCGCCATCCTTGCCATCACGCTTCTTCTAGCCAGCCAGGTCGTCGCCCAGAAGGCTCCAACCCACAAGGCAGCGGCCAAGAGGCCTGCCAGCGGCGGTCCCACGAAAGTGACCGGCGCTCCCACCAAAACCGCCAGCGGCCTCGAATACTGGGACATTAAAGTTGGCGCCGGAGCAGTCGCCGAGAGCGGACAACACGTCCAAGTTGATTACACCGGCTGGCTCCCCAACGGCAAGAAGTTCGACAGCTCGGTCGGAACCGGCAAACCGTTTGATTTCATGCTAGGCGCCAGCCAGGTCATCAAGGGATGGGACGAAGGCGTCGCCGGTATGAAGGTCGGAGGCAAGCGCCAGTTGCGCATTCCGCCGGACCTGGCCTACGGGAAGGCTGGTTATTCGACCGTCATCCCGCCCGACTCAACCCTGATCTTCGACGTGCGATTGGTCGCTGTAAAGTAGCTCGCAGACAAACAAAAGCCCGCAGGAATTCCAACCATCCGCGGGCTTTCGAGAAAGCTACGCCTTAACCACTTTCCCGCTGCGCAGGCAGGAAGTGCAGACGCGTATGTGCTTGGTAGCGGCTCCCACCCTGGCGTGAACCGGGCGCAGATTGACGTTCCAGCGCCGCTTACTGACATTGTGGGCGTGGCTGATGGTATTTCCGAACTGCGGCCCCTTGCCGCAGATATCACAAACTCGTGCCATAACTCTGAAATCCTTCCAGGCTTGTTGCCGAAACCCTGATTTTACAGGAATTCGGCGAATTTCGCCAAAGGAACAGCCACGCGGACCACGCGGCCCGCGCGGGCTAGGCCGCCTGGCCCATCACTGGCTGCGAGCAATGGCTGCAGCGGCGCGCGTCGATCGGAATCTCGCTCAGGCATTCCGGGCACTTCCTGGTTGTGGGATCAGCGGGCACAGGATCCTTGCGAGTTCGCGCGACCAGGGCATTGATCGGGAGCACGACAAAAAAGTAAACCGCACCCGCGACTAGCAGAAAGCTGACAACCGCGGTGATGAAATCGCCGATCGGAAACACCGTGCCTCTGATCGCGAAAGAGATCCCGGTAAAATCGGGCTTGCCCACCAGGAACGCGATGATGGGATTGATAATGTCCTTGACTAGGGCGGTGATGATTGTGCCGAATGCGGCGCCGATGACCACTCCAACCGCCAGATCTACCACGTTACCGCGCAAGACAAACTGCTTAAAGCCGGATAACATTTGGGCTTCCCTTCATCCCGGAATGGCCGAAACTGTATATGCTCAGTGGCCCTGGGTCAAGATGCAATCCCGCTCGATGCAATCCCACTCGGCCACACTGGGGAAGGTTTTGAACGGTGCAGAGGCTCGCACCCGCGCCCGCCCCGCGCAATTTAAGGCGTTGCGTCGAAGATATCCTTGATCAAGAAGTCGTCGGCAATGCCGGCTTTTAGAGCGTTAAACTGTTGACTGCCCGACCGATTCAGCTTATACATCGCTTCCAAAGTCCGCAGGACATTCACGTGCGTCACGCCCTTTCCCTCCTCGTAATCGCCAGGTTTTATGCGAGCCCCAGCAAAAATCGTGACGATATGATTCGCTTTCCTCGGGTCTTTATCCCCTGGATCGGTCACGCCCCCAGTGAACGTGAATTGACTGTTCTCGTCGAAAGTCAGAATCAGCAAACTGTTGTGCTGCTTCGCCCACTTGTAGTAGCCGTCGATGTGCTGCCTCAGCCATCTGTCGCCAGCCGCGGCGCCCGATGAAATCGAACCATTGTGCATGTCGTCAACCAGGTTCGGGATAACAAAGGAAACGGTCGGCAGCGAATTGTAATCCGAGGGAAAGTCTTGTGGAAATCGCAGGTTTGAGGAATCGTCTACCGTCTTGCCCCGAGGGAGATTGGAAAAGCTCACCCAGGGAACGTGTTTGCGGGCGTAAAGGCCTTTTTCTTCGACCAGCGAGCCAATCTCGGGCAAACCTTCGGAATATCCCTTGAAGGAACGGCCAGCATGGATCAACCCCTCTCCCAGATTGCCGGTTGTAAGATCATGGCTCGGGATGTTGTCGGTAAATCCGACGCGCTGATTACTTCCCGAAAAAAGCCAGAAATAGTTCCCCTCGCTGTGGTGTTCCTCGGCATAACATTTGGTGAGGTTCGCTCCCTCTTTCCTCAGAACGTCGTTAATATACGAGGCCTTCTTATTGCCTATAATTTGCTCGTAATCTTTGTTTTCTTCGACAACGATCACGACGTGGTCGTACACGGGAAGACCCGCCGCCCACGGAAGCGGTAAAGGAATGTTCGCCTGTAAGGCAAGCACCGGCCTCGCGACCGACAGAATACCGATGCTCGGCAAGAGGAGGGCAAGAACAAGCCCCAGGATCTTCATCGTGGAACTGCTCGGCTTGGTCTCGTTTCGCGCCATTCGGCATGCTCATCAGGCGCGAGAGTAATCACCTCGTCGGCTGTGTAGCGGGGGGGACGGTAGGCTCGGCTCAAATCCGCATCGGCATCACAATATACCGGTACTTGTAATCTTCGCCTTCGGCGGGACGAAGCTGGCCGGCGGACTGAGCATCCTTCAGTTCCAGTTTCACTTCGCGTGACCCGGTTGCTTTGATGAAATCGATGAGGTATTGAGCATTAAATCCGATCGCCATCGGTTCACCGTCATAGGCGATTTCGATGGAATCTTCCGACTCCCCAGTCTCGGTCGACGATGCTGAAAGCTTCAACTCGCCTTTCTCCAGACGCAGCCGCACGGCGCGCGACCGTTCATCGGCGAACTGCGCCACGCGCGCGATCGCGGCTCCCAGTTCTTCGCCCTGCAACGTGATCGACTTGGAGACGTCTTTCGGCAGCACGGCCTCGTAGTTGGGGAACTGCCCCGTAAGCTGGCGGGACGTCAGCAACCGCGGACCCACGCGGAAGAACAGCGTGGACTCGTCCTTGGCAAAGTCGATGGTCTCGGCTTCTGAATCCAGTAGCGATTTCAATTCGTCCATTGCCTTCTTCGGAATCAGCGTCTTCATCTCGCCGGAAACGCTTTCAAACTTCTCTCCCGTGCGCTCCACGTGCGCGAGGCGGTGGCCATCGGTTGCAACCATGGTGATCGACTCCGGCTTCAGCACCATCAACGCCCCATTCAGCGTGTAGCGCGACTCCTCGCTGGCTATGGCGAAGCCGGTCTTGGCAATCATCGACCGTAGTACAGCCGCGGGAATCTTGATGACTCCCGCCGATGGAAACACCGGTAGGCCTGGGAAATTGGATCGCGCCATTCCTACCATCTTTGTGTTGGACCGTCCGCAGCGAATACTGACCCAATGATTCTCCAGCAGCCGGATGGTGATATCGGCGTCGGGCAGCAGCTTTACGTAGTCATAAAGCTTGCGCGCCGGAATTGTGCATGCGCCTTCCTTTTTTACCTTGGCGTTGCAGGATGTGCGCAGGCTCAGGTCGAGGTCCGTCGCTGTCAGCGACAACTTGTCCGCCGCCGCCTCGAGAAGATAGTTGGAGAGGATGGGGATCGTGGTCTTGCGCTCCACCACGCCCTGAGTGGCCGTCAGTTCGCGAAGAAGCTCAGATTTGCTGACCGTGATTTCCATGGTCGTTGATGTTGCGGCTACGGCAGGGGCGACTTCCACCGGCATATTGGGTCTCCCGACTCTACTTCTGTTCTCTTCTTATATCAAATACAAAAGCAAGAAAACCAGCAGTAACCGTAGGCGCTTCGGAGAAGTGGAAAACTGGTCCAGGTCCCTGCGGTTCAATTGCTTCCACATCAATCCTTTATGTGAAGAATCACTCCCCGCCTCGACCGATGCCATCCGAACTCGCGGACCGTTCCGAGGTTCCCGTCTGGTCTCGCACAGGTTCCACAAACACTCCACAGTCTGAAGGCAGGCAGAATGGCCTGAAGAGTGGAAAAACCGGTGGAAACCACTATCTACGCGCCCAATTGCTCGGCCAGTTTATTAAGCAATCTGTTCAAATCCTTGTCGTTTTTGCGAACCCCGTCAATCTTGTCCACCGAATGCAAGACCGTGGTATGGTGCTTCCCGCCAAACTGGCGTCCAATTTCAGGCAAGGAAGCTTCCGTGAGATGCTTGGCCAGGTACATCGCAATTTGCCGCGGATAGACGATGGAACGCGAATTATTTTTCGCCTTAATCTCCACCAGGCGCAGACCGAATTGCTCAGCCACCGCCTTCTGAATGGATTCAATCGTCACCTTGCGAGCCTGCGAATCAATGAAATTCTTCAAGACCTGCTGGGTGTAGGGCAGCGTAATTTCCGCCCCGATCAGCGAAGAATGCGCTACCAGGCGGATCAGCGCGCCTTCCAGTTCACGGACATTCGACCGGATGTTGGTGGCGATAAACAACGCCACATCGGTTGGCAGCGTTACCCGTTCCTGCTCCGCCTTTTTTTGCAGGATGGCGACCTTCGTTTCGAGGTCGGGCGGCTGAATATCGGCAATCAGTCCCCACTCGAACCGGCTGCGCAAGCGATCCTCAAATTCCGCCAACTCCTTCGGCGGACGGTCGCTGGCGATCACGATCTGCTTCATCGACTCATGCAGCGCATTAAACGTGTGGAAGAACTCTTCCTGGGTGCGCTCTTTCTGCGCCAGGAACTGGATGTCGTCCACCAGCAGCACGTCCACCGTCCGGAATTTATCCCGGAAGCTGATCATCTTGTCATAGCGCAACGAGTTGATCATCTCGTTGGTGAACTTCTCGCTCGACACGTAGCAGATCGCCGACTGCGGCGTCCTCCGCTTGATCTCATGGCCGATCGCCTGCATCAGGTGAGTCTTCCCCATCCCGGTGCCGCCGTAGAGGAACAGCGGGTTGTAGGCTTTCGAAGGCCGCTCCGCCACCGCCTGGCAGGCCGCGTGCGCGAACTGGTTCCCACTGCCGATCACGAAAGCGTCAAAGGTATAGCGCGGATTCAGTTGCGCGGCGCTGTCCCAGTCGAACCGCCCTTGTGCCGGATGCAACCCCGGAGCCGCCTGCGGCCCCGAACCGCCGCTCGGACCATGCGCCGATAGCCCGCCATTATGCCGGATCGGCGTATGCGAAGGATCGTCCTCGGCGGTAACGAATTTCACATCCTCATATCCGAGCCCGAGAACGTCGACCGCTTCCTGAATCAGATCCGCGTACTTGTCGCCCACGTGACGGAACTCGGCGGTCGGGATGAGCACGAACAGAACTCCATTGCTGGCGTGGCTGTACCGCGTCGGCTTCAACCAGGTGTCGTAGGAGTGCCGGTTGACTTTCTTCTCCAGGGCGTCGAGGATGCGCGCCCACGGATTCGGGACGATGGCAGAACTGGTGAGAGACATTGTTTATCAGAATATGTTTATCAGAATATCGAAAGCGCCGGAGTAAAAACGTCCAGAAAAAACCGGTCTTGAAATTATAAATTCTTCTGTTTACTGCAGAGCAGCTTGTGTTTTGCAGTACGGGTTGTGGTTGAAATTTATTAGGAGTCGAACGGCATACTAGCACAAAAAAAACGCCGCGTCGGCGTCTTCGAACAAAAATATTCCGCGTGAGCGTTTTGTCAGATCGCGATTTTATTGCGCTGTCAAGTGTCGAGAAACTAACTGCCGCGCAAAATGTGCAATTACGAAATCGTCCGGGGTTCCCGTTTCGCGGGTGCTGTCGTCTTGTAATTCCCCGGATACACCACCACCGACCGTCTGCCGCCCTCGCCGTCACTCTCTGTGCGCAAATCTTTTTCTTCACGCAGCGCGAGATGCACGATCCGCCGCTCCCGCGACGACATGGGTCCGAACCGGTAGGGCTCGCTCGTCCGGCGCACCTGCTCTGCCGCCACCCGAGCGGCCAATTGCAACTCGTCGATCCGCATCGCCCGGAAATTCTTACAGTCGAACCAGATCTTCTCGTGCTCGTTGCCCTGGAGATGCAGAATCTCCGATGCCAGCAGCTCAAACGATCGCAGCAACTCGCCACCCCGCTCCAGCAATAGGCCCGAATCCGGCCCCGCAAACTCCACCAGAATTTCCGGATGTTCCCACTCGCGATTCTGCGCGATGGGCGGATCCACAGTAATCCTGTACTTCAGCTTGAAGCCGCCGTTCGAAATTACGGCTTGCAGGAACTCCCCAATCTGTTTTGCGGCGGCAACCTTGTCTGTGATCGGCATAAGTAAGCTCTCAGCTGACAGCTACTTCTCTTTCTTCCTCGCCCGCTTCTCCATCATCTCGCGCATCTCGCGGCCCAGCGCCGTGCGATTCATCACCGACTGCTGCACGATGCCGATCAACTGGCCTGCGGACCAATACAACCCCAACCCGGCTGGGAGGTTCCAGCTCATGAGGCCCAGCATGCCCGGCATCATGATGTTCATCATCTTCTGCTGCGCCGGATCCATGCCCGCCTGCGGCGTCATCCGCTGCATAATTAGCATCGTAATGATGATCGCAACCGGCAGAATGTGCCACGGATCGGGCGCAGAAAGATCGTGGATCCACATCCACGGCGCATGTCGCAGATCCATCGCGACGTTAAGCATGCGGTAGTAGGCAAACAGAAATGGCATCTGGATCACAAGCGGCAGACACCCACCCGCCGGATTCACGCCTTCTTTCTTATAGAGCGCCGAAATCTCTTCGTTCATTTCGGCTTTCTTCGGATCCCGCAAACTGTATTTCTTGTACTTTTCCTGGAGCGATTTGATCTGCGGCGCCACGCGCTGCATCTTCAGCATCGATTTCATCTGCGAAAGCCGCAACGGCAGCAGCGCCAGGTTGATGACCAGCGTCTGCAACAAAATCGCCCAGCCCCAGTTTCCGACGATGTGGCTGTACATCCACTTCAACCATAGAAACAGCGGCCGCGCGATGATTCCCAGCCAGCCGAAGTCGATGATCGCCCGCAGATCCGGTTCCGCGCCCGTAATTCCCGGCACCGCCACCGATTCCAGATCCGACAGCGCTTTCGGACCGACGTACAGCCGGACATCAGTCGGGCCCTTTAGATTGCCTACCGCGGCGCCCAGCACGTCCACCTTATCCATCTGCTTCGTATCGGACCCGCCGTGCGGAATTTCAAGCGCGTTGCGCAGCGTCACCATCGCAGCATTCTGCGGATCCTGCGGCAAGAAAACGGCCGCGAAATACTGGTCCGACACTCCCGCCCAGTGGAATGGTCCCGGCAGCGTCCCGCCCCCGCTAATCTTCTTGATCGGCAGTCGCTCGACCTTGTTGTCGTATTGGTACACGATCTGGCCGGTCGCGTACTGTGGACCGGTCGTGTCGCCGCCGAAGCCAGCCGGCCACATCGGAAACGCCGTTACCTGCGCGCTCTTCACCGTCACCGAAGTCCGCGCCCCGACCACATAGCTGTCGCGATCAAATTTGAAGGTCTTCTGTACCGACACGTCGCCATCGTTGTAGGCAAACGTGATTTCTGCCGGAGCCGCTGAGGCTGCCCCATCCGGCCGCGCACTTTGCGGAAGGGTGGGTGTCACGTACAGCACCGAGTCCAGCTTGTTCCGCAAGGTTTCGTCATAGGTCCACAACATCAGCGGATATCCGTATTTCTCGGCCGCCGCGGTATTCACCAATTCCAGCGGACCGCCTTTATCGTCGGTGTACTTCTTCAGCACCCATGACTTAACCCGTCCGCCGCGATTGGTGAAGAGGATCCGATACACTTCATTTTCAATCACTGTCTCCGATTCGTTCGCCGCCTGGAGGGGAGCCGATGCCGGGGTCTCCGCACCATTCGCCGAAGAAGCTTGCGGGGATGGCGTGGGGTTCTCTGTAGGAACAGCCGCCCCCGGCCGTCCAGCTGAGCGCGTCTCGGCGGCGCTCCCCTGCTTCGCCGGAGGCTGCGGCCCGTACTTCTTCAAAAGCGGCTGAAACAGCATGATGACCAGGAACGTCAGCGCGAAGACGATCAACAGCCTGCGCTCCATCCCGGGTTCTTGTTGAGGATTGTTAAATTCTGCCAAATCAGTAGCTCATCATTTCTTCGTCAGTCGTTTCCCATCACGGCATTGCTCAGCGATGCGAATTCCTTCCGCCGTTTCAGAGGCCGGGTGCCCCACTCATCCGGGTTTTGCGCGAATGAGTGGGATTCCGCACAGCGTCGTTCACCACCGGATCCAGCCCACCCTTTGCGAACGGATGGCACCGCGCCACGCGCCACGCCGCCATCGCCCCCCCGCGCAGCGCGCCATAGCGCTCCACCGCTTCCATCGCGTATTCCGAACACGTCGGCGTGTAACGGCACGACGGCGGAAACGCCGGCGAAATCCACCGTTTGTAAAGTCGCAGCAGCCCGAGCGCGAGAGACTTCATTTCTATTTCTCCACCAGCTTTTTCGCGATCACATCCAAGGCCCGGCCCACTTCTTCAAGCACGACCGAAAATTCCAGCGTCAGCACCGACTTCTTCGGATTGATGACTACATCAACCGCGCCCGCGTCCTGCAGCGCCGAACGCCGCAGCCGCACCGCTTCGCGCAGTCGCCGCTTGATCCGGTTCCGCTCCACCGCGCCGCCCAGCACGCGTCCCACCGTAAAACCGACACGCGCGCTTTGCCCGGCTGAAGGGGCCTCCCCCAGCCGCAGGTAAAACACCGTCATGTGCGAGGAAAAGTGCCGCCGCCCCTGCTTATAAACCCGCTCGAAGTCGGAATGTTTCAGCAGCCGCGCCGAGCGCGGAAAGCCTGCTCCCGCCGTCGCTGCGGGCCGCTCTACACTCCGGTCCGGAGCGTCGGCGCTCACCAGTTCACAATCCTGCACAATGATTTAGCAATAATAATTAGCAATAATAATTAGTAATAATGACGGCCTTTGCAGCACGTGGTGGGAAAACTAGTCGCGGAAACCCGGCTTCACTGACACACGCTTGCGTCCCTTGGCCCGCCGGCGCGACAGCACCGCAGCTCCGCTCTTCGTCTTCATGCGAGTCCGGAACCCGTGCTTCTTCGAGCGCTTGCGCTTGTTGGGCTGAAATGTACGTTTCGGCATCGAAAATCCCTGCTCCTGATCGAATCAGATGGCTTGAGGCAAACCGCAAGTATAAATGACGCTGACTCTCCCCGGCAAACACGGGTACTCGCTACAATGACCCTGATCCGCGGTCCGTCATGAATCTCGATGACACCATCGTAGCCATCGCCACCCCGCCCGGTCGCGGCGGCATAGGTGTTGTCCGCCTCGCCGGCCCCGAAGCGCGAGCCATTGCCCAGCCCATGCTCAGCTTAAGTCGCGAATTG
>Ga0207146_10122_pt1 | contig 20770 bp, 17 predicted proteins | sample Alteio_BWMinHeat_36_FD_153539 | JGI IMG/M metagenome (GOLD analysis project Ga0207146, IMG submission 153539) | Enriched cells from forest soil in Barre Woods Harvard Forest LTER site, Petersham, Massachusetts, United States -... | ecosystem: Environmental > Terrestrial > Soil > Temperate forest >...
AGAACTTGTTACCACCTATAGACACCAGAAGGGTGTTTAATTGTTCCCGGTTGCCCGGCTTTTTTAGAGCGGGTCGATGAAATTGAAAAAAGCCGAGTGAAAAAGCTATATCACACTCGGCTTACGTCTGGAAACGCTACACCCTCGCTTTTTTCGCGGCGGGCAAAGCAGCAGCCCTCCCGCGCTTCTGCCGCCAATCCTGATATGCCACCAACATCGGTGCCGCAACGGCAATCGATGAATAGGTTCCGATCAGAATGCCGATGACCAGCGCGAAAGAAAAGCCATGAAGCACTTCACCGCCGAAGACATACAACGAGAGCACCGTCAGGAAGGTAAGCCCCGAGGTCAGAACCGTTCGGCTCAGCGTCTGATTGATGCTTCGGTTTACAACGTCAGCCAGCGGCTCACGCCGTGTCATGCGCAGGTTTTCCCGAATACGGTCAAAGACGACGATCGTGTCGTTCATCGAATAACCGACCAGCGTCAGGATCGCCGCGATGACCGTCAGAGAGATCTCTTTGTTGGTCAGGCTGAAGGCGCCTATCGTGATCAGCGTATCGTGGAAGACTGCAACTACGGCCGCGACGCCATAGATCAGCTCAAAGCGGAACCAGAGATAGACCAGCATACCGACCAGCGAGTACAGCGTCGCCAGCAGCGCCTGCTTCTTCAGCTGCGCACCGACCTGTGGGCCTACGATTTCGACATTGCGGATCGTGAAACCGGAGAGATAGGTATTCTGCTTCAACTCCGCCAGCACCGCCGGAGTGGTCACACTGGACAGACTGTCGATGGAATCGACCAGGCCGCCACGCTCATTGCGATAGCCCACAATGGCCGCCGCCTGCTGTATATAGTGCTGTTGCGATGCGTCGCCCGCGCCCAGATGCTCAGGGTCCCTCTGTGTCAGCCAATCTGCCAGCGCATTCTGACCCGCGTTATCCAGGTCAAGCTTTCCCGGACCCGCCGCGCTGTTGTGCGCGTAGTTGGCCTCCAGCGTCTGCAGAATGGTCGCTCGGCCCTGGTCCAGAGCCGCTTCACTCGTCTGGCTCTCCGCCAGCGAGATAATGACCTCGTTGCTCGCCGCCTGGCTTCCCGTAATGCTCTGGATGCGCACATCTTTAAGGCCGGCTCTGTCTGCGGCCGCGCGAATGCGATCGACATTCGGCTGCTGATCAAACTTGACCCGCACCACAGTGCCACCGCGAAAATCCACATCCTGCGGCAACCCGTGCCAGAAAAGCAGCGAGAGCACGCCCGCCACACTGAAAATCAGCGAGAAGCCGAGGAAATACCACTTCTTCCCCAACCAATCGATATTTACGCCATGAAACAGTTCCACGGAATTCCGCCTGCTCCTAAAATTTCTTCTACCTGCCTTCGCACCCTGCTCGATTTGCCACCCTGGAGCAGAGCGAAGGATCTGCTTTTTCTATGCCCGGCGCCATCGCCGCACGTTATTCCTAAATCGACAACGCCTCGCCGCGCTGCTTCCGGTTCAGGTTCGCGTCGAAGATCACACGCGAGACAAACACCGCCGTAAACAGGTTGGCGAACAACCCGAAGCTCAATGTCACGGCAAAACCGCGCACCGGCCCCGTTCCAAAAATGAAGAGAATGGCCGCCGACACGATCGTCGTCACGTGCGTGTCGATAATCGTCGTCCACGCATGGGCGAAGCCCTGATCAACCGCCGCCGCCGGGGACTTGCCCGCGCGCAGCTCTTCGCGAATGCGCTCAAAGATCAGCACATTTGAATCGACGCCCATACCAATCGTCAGAATCACGCCCGCAATACCCGGCAGCGTGAGCACCGATCCGGTAAAGCCCATAAAGCCCAGCAGGATGACCAGGTTCAGAAAGAGCGCCAGATCGGCGTTGATGCCCGCGCCGCGATAGTAAACCAGCATGAAGACCATCACCGCCAGCATGCCGACAATCGAGGCCATCACACCTTGGCGAATCGAATCCGCGCCCAGCGATGGACCGACCGTGCTCTCCTGCAGGTAGTGAATCGATGCCGGCAGAGCACCCGTGCGCAGCAGCATCGACAGATCCTTGGCTTGCTGTTCATTGATCCCGCCGCCGGAAATCGTTCCCTGATCGCGAATCTGATCGCGGATGGTAGCTACTTCGCGAATCTTATTGTCGAGCACCACGCTAAGCTGTTTGCCCTTGTTCGCGCCCGTGAAATCCGCAAAATGGTTGCCAGCTGCGGTCGTCAGGTAGAAAACCACTTCTGGTTCGTTCGTGTTTTGATTGCGGCTGGCCTGGGCATCGCGAATGTCCGTGCCGCCCACTTCTGCCGCGCGCCGAATCTGATAGACCGCGTCGCCACTGCCGGGCGCAGATGCTCCCGGAGCAGTGTGCAGCAACACTGAATCGTACGGAACCGTGCCGCCCAGGGCCTGCAATGCAGCCTGCTCATCCGGCCACGGACCGCCCTGTACTTCGTGGATCTCAAGCCGCGCCGTTGACTGAATCACATCTTTCACGCGCGCCGGATCGTCCACGCCCGGCAGCTCTACCAGAATCTGGTTGCTGCCAAGGTTGTACTCCTGAATCACCGGCTCGCTCACACCCAGCGTGTCTACGCGCGTACGGATGACTTCGATCGCCTGCTCGAGCGTGCGCTTCTTCAGATCGGCCACCGCGCTCGGCTTCATCGTGAGAGTAAAGGTGTTGTTCGGGCCGGATGTAATGTCGTACTGGTTGCCGTAACGCTGGCTCAGAACGCTTCTGATATCGCCGGAGCGGTCCGCCGGAGCACCGGCAATCACAATGGATCCCGGACGCGTCGAATCCGGCACAACCGAGCCAACGGTAATGCCGTTCTGCTGAAGGTCGCCCTGAATATGCGCCGCATCACTGGTGGTTGCGGCCGTAACGGCCTCGTCCACCATCACCTGCAGAATCAGGTGCGTGCCGCCTTTCAAATCCAGGCCAAGATTAATGCGCTGCAAAATTGCCTGCCTCAGCGCCGTTCCGCTTACACCTCTGGGAATACCAAAGATGCCGAAGACGAAGACGATCAGCACCGCAACAATCAGAATAGTTTTTTGAGTGAGATTCTTACGCATGGGATTTCAAATCGAGAGCAGGCGCTACTTCGAGGCCTCGTCGGTTGTTACGGAAGAGATAGCGCTCTTTATCACTTCCAGCTTGATGTTGTCCGGAGGCACGCGTAACTGAATCGCATCCTCTTTAATCGAAAGAATCACCCCGCGAATCCCGCCTGTCGTCGTGACCTTGTCGCCCGGCTTCAAACTGGCAAGCATCTGCTGCCACTGCTTCTGCTTATTCTGGTTGGGGCGGATCAGTAACAGGTAAAAGACCGCGATAATGGCAACGAAGGGCAGAAACGAAACCACGCCCGGAGGGATAGCAGCGGCCAGCAGGAAAATTGAGTTCAACGTGCAATCCTTTTCATTGCGTAGCCTTGCGTGCTACCCAATGAGTCAATAGTTTGTATCCGCGGAAGGGATTTGGACAGCGCCAACGTCTTCTTTCGAAAGACGGCTGCGATTTCCTCCAGGAACACGGGCCCCGTATCCTGCCCACCTGTGACGCCGCAGCCTATGTTTCAGGCGCGTAAATACAGGTCAGACATGCCGGAAGGGTCCTTGCTCCCTAGCTTTTCAGTAGCGGATGGATTGTGTCAAGGCGGGAAGGCGCTCTGCGGCCGATTAGTTTGCAAATCCGGGCCGTCGCGGCGGGTCGAAAACGCCCTGCGCTGGCCTCGGGCAGATGCCAGGGCGTTCAGGAGACGGGATGGGAAATCTCCTTGATTTTACCTATTTATCTTTATCTACCTATTTATCTTTAATCTATTGTCCAACGTCCTCAAAGGCAAACCTTCCCAGCAAGAAGGGATGGGAGACCTGCGGCTTGGTCTCCACGGCGTTTACCGGGTAGGTATCCGGGGTGGTGGTTGGAAAACCCCAGACTTTCCCGGTTCTCATGTCCACCACCACTCTTCCCCAAACCTGGCGGCTACCGTCTGGATCACGCAACATCTGCGTGCCGGGTTCAAAATAAAACGGATAAGGAGCCGCGGATTGCGCGTGCGCCGCCTCCGGCCTTAAATATGGTTTGGCGGCGATAGCGATCAGGGCAATCGCAATGACCAGCAGAAGGAAATTCGTCACAGAATCTTTTTTCATCTCATCCCTATAAATAGCGAAAATATCCCGATAGTAGTGCGATTCCTATTCTAGGCGGTATCGACAAATAGCTATTCGGCGCGAAGAGCTTCGACCGGATTTACCGACGCCGCGCGACGTGCAGGCAGAAAGATTGCTGCCTGCGACGTCACGCCGAGCAAGACAGAGACAAAAACCAGTGTCGCTGCGTCCCACGCCTGAACGCCGAACAATAGATTGCGCATGAGCATAGATGTCCCCACAGAGCACACCAGTCCGATACTCAATCCAGCCAAAGTCAGCCATGTCGCCTGCCGAGTGACGAGGCCGTATACAGAGCTGCGCTGCGCTCCAAGCGCCATGCGCACACCGATCTCGCGTGTTCTCTGGCTCACCGAATAGGAAATAACGCCATAGAGTCCCACAACACCCAGGATCAGCGCCATCGCCGCGAATCCGCCTACCAGCCATGCGGAGAAACGGTGCAGCACAGCAGCTTGAGTCGTGTCGATCTTCTCGATCATGGTGCTTTCATTGGATACACCAAGGTTCGGGTTGACCTGATGCAGCGTACTCACTAACTCGGGCAGAAGTGCGCTCGCGTCCTGCGATGTACGCACGACCAGAGTGAAGGAGTGTTCGCCTATTTGATTCATGGGAAAATACTCCGCCGGCGCAATGTCGGCATCGAGCGGCCCTTCACGAACGTCGTCGACTACGCCCACAATCTGCCAGACGGATCGGAGTCCGCCCTCATCATCGGCGATGCTCTGGCCGATGGGGTCCTGACCGGGAAAGTACTTTCGCGCAAGCCCCTGATTGATCACGGCAACTCCGGGCCTCGACGCATCGTCTGCTTCCGTAAAAAATCGCCCTTTTATCAAGGTCGCCTTGAGCGTGGGCAAATAATTCACACCTATGTGACGTTCGTTCACTTCGTTGTGTTCGCCGTGATATGGCCTTCCCACAATTCTGATTCCGTCCGTGTTGCAATCACATTGGACCGGAAGCCTGCTGGTGAGTCCCGCCGATTCAACACCGGGCAAGCTTGTGGCGCGACGTACAACTTCACGATAGAGTTCGACAATCTGCGCCCTTGTCTCATAAACAGTGCCAGGTACGGCGACTTCCACTGTTGCAAGGTGGCTTGTCTCAAATCCCAGTGGTACGTGTAGAAGACGATATAAACTCCGTCCCAGCAACCCGGCGCCCGCTAGAAGTATGACTGCGACCGCAAGTTCAACGACGACCAGATTTGCTCCCAGCCTCCGCCACAACTGGCTGGCGGTCCCGCGCTCTCCGTCGTGCAATCCCGCGCCTACCTGCCGAAATGAAAGCCGCAGCATCGGTGTCACTGACAGCAGCAGGCCGGCCAGCAATACGATTGCGGCAGCGAATCCTGCGGTGCGCGCGTTCAGCCCGACACCGTCGAGGAACGGCATGCCTGAAGCCATATTCCTGGGAACCAGTCGAGCGAGAAGCCTTATGAGGGACGCGGCAACAAGCACCCCGCCCCCGCCGCCAAGTACAGCAAGCACAAGTCCTTCGGTTACGAATTGTCTCGCCAGGCGTGAAGGCGTTGCGCCAAGCGCTCCACGAACCGCAATTTCGCGCCTGCGGCTTTCAGCGCGCACCAAAACAAGGCTACTCACATTGATGCATGCAATCAGCAACAGCAGGCCGGCTCCGCTGAGCAGGGTCAGCAAAATCGGCCGCACATCTCCAACAACAACTTCTGATAAAGGAGTGACACCGGCATTCAGGTCATGCCCGGTGATTGCGTATTGCCGTTGCAATCGTTGAGAGATCGTCCTGATTTCGCTCTGTGCCGACTGAGCCGTGATCCCATCACGCAGCCTTCCAATGCCAAAAAAGCTATAGAAAGTCCGTGAATGCTCATGAGGGCTCAGCTTATTAATTGGAACCCAAAACTCGGCGTTGCCGCTCAATGCAAATGTAAACGAATACGGCAGCACGCCGATGATCGTATAAGGCTGATTATCCAGGTCAACGGTTCGCCCGATTACGTCCGGTTGCGCGCCGAATCGATGGACCCATGCCCCGTAACTCAGGAGCGTTACATTCGGACCGCCCGGATGATCCTCTCCCGGGTTGAAGTCACGTCCGAGGATTGGTTGCACTCCAAGAGTTCGAAAAAATCCGCCGCTTACCCGCTCGCCATTCACCGGCTCCGCGCCTGTGCTTGTGCGCAGAAGGTAGCCGCTCCCCGTGAAAATATCGAGGGAGCTGAAAGATTTGTTCAGCGTCTGCCAGTCAAGAAAGTCAGGATACGAAAGCGGCCAGCCTGGTAACTCGGTATCGCTTTCGCTGACCGACATGATCCGGTCCGGATGCGCGTACGGCAACGGTTTAAGCAGCGCGGCATCGACAAAAGCAAAGATGGCGACGCTTGTACCCATGCCAAGAGCAAGAACGAGAAGTGCAACACAGGCAAAGCCCGGTTTTCTTGCAAACTGACGAACCGCGAACTGGATATCGCGAAGCAGATTGTCGAACCAAACGATGCGGCTTCTGAGATAGAAGCGTTCCTGAGCCGCCTGCACGTTGCCAAACTCGACTTTCGCCTTGCGACGCGCTTCCTCTTCGCTCAAGCCTTCACTCCGCAACTCATCCGCTTCGAGTTCGAGGTGCGATTTGATCTCTTCTGCAAAATCGTCTGGATTCCGTCTACGCCTGAACATTACCTAGACCTCCTCGCTGCTCGGTCCTCCATTGAGAATCAATCCCATAGCCCGCGTAAGCCGCTGCCATTCGTTCGTCTTTTCTGTAAGCTGCTGGCGCCCCTTAGCTGTCAGCGAATAGAAACGTGCCTTGCGATTGTTCTCGCTCACGTCCCATTTGGCGCTGATCCATTTCCTGTCTTCAAGGCGCTGCAGTGCGAGATAAAGCGAACCATGATCGACAAAGATCGCTTCTTCCGACTGGCGGAGTATGGAACGTGCTACGCCCTGTCCGTGACGGGGGCCCAGCAGGAGAGTTTTCAGAATGAGCAGGTCTAGCGTGCCCTGCAGCAGAGCGACGCGGTCGTCGGGATTATTTTGGGAAGGCATCCGACCCAAGAATGGCACCGCTTGGGTCGGATGTCAACATGAACCTGAAGAATTTTGCAGCAAGCCGAATCGGACTTAGGCTGCGGTGCGTAACCGATGGGATAGACGAGAGAAATGGTTGAAAGGTAGTCGCGAGGAGTACGGATCATTTGAATTCAGCAGGCGCCAGGGCGCGCAGACTTGCTTCGCGCGAACCATAAGCGCCTGCATCTTTCAGGCTTGTAGCTCCTCTCCCCCAAGCGAAGTACAAACCTGAAAACCAAACCTGAACCTTGTATCGGCTGTCCGTGATTTAAATTCACCTACGGACACAGCGGCCTCCGAGCCGGTTCACTGGAGTAGTGAGAAGCCGAAGGGAAACGTTTCGGAGATCAACGTCCGAAAAGTTGAAAAAGATGCGGGGATTTACCTGCAATTGTACCCAACGGGTTCAACGTTAAACTCCCGGGATTAGAATGGTCATCGCGAGCCGGGGCCTGGCGCTCTTTGCGCCAACCGCAGTCATACTGTTTCTCCAAAAACGCTACTATTCTGGTGAACCATGGCTTTCCTGCGAAAAATCCGGCGGCTCTGGCGGCAAAGACGGCAGCGCTCCACATTCACCACACCCGATATCGGTCTCCGCCAGCGCACGGAGGCTTTTTGCGATGCTACGACACTAAGCACGCGTAGCCGGCGTGCAGGCAGCCTCCTTGCCTATATCTGGACCCGCCCTACCGACCGCGCCTTCATCGTGTCGCTGCTGCGCTGGATTCGCCTTCTCGAACAGGACAAACAACTGCGCGCCAGCTTCGATCTCACCTGGCAGGCCCTGCTCTCCGAGCTTGACTCGGTCCCTCTCTTTGCCGATACGGGTCTGCCCTCCACCTACGCCTTGCTGCACGAGGCCATCCGCCGTCTCTTCCAGCGTCTTCTGCCCTCTGCGCGTGAAGAATCCGATACCGCGCGCCTCTTCACCGCGGTCTTTTCTTCGCAAAAAATTGTCGGGCGATTCCTCAACCTTGACAACCCCACATTTGGACGCCTCACCCGCATTCTCTGGCCCAAAGACAACCCCACCGCTGTCTCGCACATCGGCGACGACGTCCGCCAGTCCCTGGGCCTGCTTGCGACACGTGTGGCCGGACGCGGCGTGACCGCTGCCGTGCGGCGACGCGGCAGCACCCACAATGTCGAGGAATCGCCGTTCTATCAACTCGTTTTTGCAACGGAAACCTTCCTGCAATCCACCCTGCGGAACGACGATCCGCAGGCGCTGCAACGTTGGCTCGAAGCCGTTCACACCTGCCGCCGCGAGCTACTCCAGGTACAGCTGCATATGGAAGACACCGGCGTCAGCACCGCCCTCGTCTTCGATCTCAGCAGCATGGACGCGTCGCTCGACCGCATGGAGCTGCTCGCCTCCACGCTCGCCCAAAGCTCCGCATCGACACTGCACCCCGCGCGCCAACTCTTGAATACGCTCGTCGCCGGACGCCTCGAAGATACGCAACTCGGCCCGCTCATCCGCCAAAACCTCAACCTGCTTGCCCGCAAGACCGTCGAGCGCACCGGACATAGCGGCGAACATTACATCGCCAATACGCGCAAAGAATACTGGCAGATGTGGCTTGCCGCATTCGGCGGCGGCTTGCTTACCGTCTTTACCGCCGCCTTCAAGTTAAGAACTATTGAACGCGGCTGGCCGCTCTTCATCGAAGGCTTCCTCATCGGCACCAATTACGCCGTCAGCTTTCTCCTGATGCAGGTCTTCGGTCTCGCGCTCGCCACCAAGCAGCCTTCGATGACCGGCGCCGCCCTCGCCGGCATTGTGCGTGAAAACCGCGGCGTCTCCCGCTGGAGCAAGATCGCCGACTTCGCCGCGCGCATCAGCCGCACTCAGCTTGCCGCCGCCATTGGCAATGTAGTCGCGGTCTGCCTTGGCGCGATTGCCTTTGAACAGCTGTGGCGCAGAATGTTTCTGCACTCCTACCTGCCCCAAAAGAGCGCGATGCATGTTTACGAAACGCTGCACCCATTTACCTCGGGCACAGCCATCGACGCCGCCATCACCGGTGTGCTTCTTTGGCTCGCCGCCGTCCTTGGTGGATGGTGCGAGAATTTCGCTGTCTACAATCGCATCCCCGCCGCCATTGCCCAGCATCCTCTCGGCCAGAAAATTGGTGCGCGCCGCATGCAGCGCCTTGCCCAATGGTTTGAGAACAACATCGCCGCCTGGAGCACCAGCATCCTGCTCGGATACATGATGGGCTTCTTCCCGGAGTTCGCCCGCTTCTTCGGTCTCCCGCTCGACGTCCGCCACGTGACTTTGAGCACCGGAACGCTTGCCCTCGCCGCTGCCCGCTTCGGGTCAAGCGCCTTTGGCCATCACTGGTTCTACGCAGCCATCGCCGGACTCAGCATGACCTTTGTGCTGAACCTTGGCGTCAGCTTCTCCATCGCTTCCGTCACTGCCCTGCGCGCCTATAATGTTCGCCACAAGGAGCGGCTTGAGATCCTGAAATTTCTGCTGCGACAGATCGTTCATTCACCGCTCAGATTTATCCTCCCCATCGATCTCGACAAACCGCCCGTGACACCGTCCCCGTCAAACGTTCCTGAGGCCGAAAGCTAGAGCCCTTCAGCGTCACAAGACGCAATTCGCTTGCCATGTTCTGGGAAATTCTGCTATCTACTTGACTGCTGATTGTTCCACCCCCCCGGGAATACTCTGAATTCCTCTCATGCAACGCTGACAGCGTCGTCGGATGCCACCGGTAACTGTTCCGCATCCCGTCTGCAAGGTCCGAACGAGTGTTGCTCCAAAGGCAGGAGTGAAGGCTTCCGAAGAACTCGCCAAGCGCCAGCGCGAGTGGCCGCTCAGCAGGAGTGACCGCGGTGCCGCCCTGCTCGCAAAGCTTGCGCCGCTCGACGTTCCCGAGCTTGAAACCCTGCGGCTCTCAAGCTCCCTTGTCGTAGGCGAAGTCGGCCGCACTCTGCCGAATGCCAAGACCTTCCACTACCCCGACGGCAGCCACGCCATCATGCTCTTCAGCGGTCTGATCGACTTCCTCGACGCCGTCACAAAAATTCTCTACGGCGCCACAAATCTATTCGGTCCCCAAAAACTTGTGAAGGCCACATCCACAGGGGAGGATGTCATCCGCGAACTTCAGGCTCTGTTCGAGCGATGGAAGCCGGGCGGCATTTCCGACGTTGTCGATCCTGCATTGTCCATGAGTCCGCTCACATCTCCGGCTGCCGACTTTGCCGACATGATGGCGCAGGCCGCACAGCTCTTCATCCTGTCGCATGAGTTTGGCCATGTCTTGTTTTATCGCCCGCCCGGTGAAGACGACGATCCGTATGCCACGCCCGTTTTGACCCGCAGCCAGGAGTTTGCCGCTGACACGACCGGCATGCGAAACCTCATCCGCATGGCGAAGACACCGAGTGACGCCCGCATGCACATCGCCGGAGTCGTCGTTTCCCTCCGCGTGCTCGCCGTCTTTGCATCACTCGGGCACACATTTCCCAACGATCACCCGCAGCCTATTGACCGCCTTTATTCGATCGCTCGTTCAGCGCGCGCCTTCTGCAAGACCGAAAGAGATTATTGGTCTCTTATGCCGATTGCTTACGCCTACGATGAACGTCTTGAAGTTGCGGGCTTGCGGGCGATTCACAGCACTGATCCCGTGGTCCCTGATTTTGACCGAGTCTTCGCGCGGCTCTCTGCGGTGCTCGAAGCCGCCGTGCACCGCAGCGTTCCCCATTCGAAAGTGCTGGACACCATGCGTCAGGATTTTCGCAATGTTCCACCTACGGTCCTTGAGAAAGTAGCCCAGACGGCTGCGCGCATGTTCCCGCAAGTTCCTGTTGAAACTGAATCGCCTACACAGGACGCTCTCTGGGTAGAAAAAGCGAAGCTGTTTCGGTCACTCTACGACCAGTGGCCGGAAGTTGCCAGGTCCGCCTTTCAAAATGCATTTGAACAGCTGTCTCACGGGAAGGGATAAACACAACGATGTCGATCACAGGCTGCCGCAACGATGCGCTCGTGAAATTGCTGAACGGCGTGGGCTATCAACCCGTGCTGCTTCCGCGAACAGGCCTGACGCCACCGGAGCTTTACGTCTACAAGAACGAAAAACTCATCCGCCGGGGTCCTCTTCTCGACTATCTTCCACCCGGTGCCGCCATTCCTGATCTGCAGCGCGGCAGGCTCGACTCCATTCAGCATCACCAGACAGACAAGAAAAGCCTCGGCGTCGCTGCATCGTTCCTCGGCGATGCATTAAAGTGCATAGGCATCACCTCCGCGCCAAAACTCGATCTGTCGTTCGCGAAAGGCCGAGACATTACCTTCAGCTTCGATGACGTGACATACGAAGCCCTCGATCCCGCCAAAATCGACCACATGCTCGGCGACCTGCGCACCGGCGCTATCCCGCCGGAAGACATCAAGGGCGGCTACCTGCATATCGCTTATGACTACGCATTTGCAGGCAGCCTTTCCATGCGCGCCGCCGGTGATAGCTCCGCGTCCTTCGACGCGAAGGCAATCCAGATTGGGACCTACATTGATCTGGGCAGCCAGGGCAAAGTCACTGCTACCGATGAGACGACCATCTCGTTTGCCAGCAAAGACGGCACGCAAGCGGCCTTCGCTTATAAGATTGGCAGGCTGGAGCATCGCGGCAAAAAATGGTTCTTCTTCCCGGAAGAGGAATCAGGCGACAGTTTCTTGGCCGACGAAAACGAAAAAGAGCCTTACCTGCTCGAACGGGGAGTCGTCCTGCGCGTTGAAGACGAGTAGCTGAAACCTAACAATTTTTAGAAGACGCCGTTAACGCTCTGCTAAAAATCCACCACTTTGTCGGGCCCCTCCTTTTCATATTCATCCTTATGCTGACACGCCCCGAATGGACCGGATTTCTAAAGCTTTTTCAGGTGCCTCATCAGCGCATTTATGTGCTGGGATGCTTTGCCCGCCACGTTACGATCTACTCGCAGCAGGTAAGAGCGCTGAACCTCATAGCGGCGCTGCGAAGGGAAGAGCTTTTTGCGAACGACGCAAAAGTGGCGGTGATTGGCGGCGAGAGAAGCTGTGTCACATCAAGCAGTTAGCAGTTCTTTACAGGTCGAAAAGCCTGCTTCCCTGAAGCGCTGAGAACGTCGCTCCAAGATCTCGCGATAGAGGAGCGGTGTGTGCTCCCTTCCTGAGTCGCCAGAAAATCCGTAAATCATCCTGAGCCCGTGTCAATCAGCCCAGGCCCACTGTTTTTATCCACACCTTATCCACTTGCCCCTCCTCTTGCGTGAAAGCTCTATTTCCACGGCAAGGAGAAAATCTTGTCAAGCCCTTTCAGGAGTCAAAGATATGTTAACTGTATTAATTTCATGCACTTACTAGACAGGTGACTGTGCCGGGAATTACGCTTGCATTTGCTATTCTGGATATAGAGCAAAAGCAAGGGAATCAAGGTAATACCTAAGACCGATTACCCTCTAAGTGTTTGAAAATACTATAACGCATCTAACTTACCCAGAATCAATAAGATAGCGGGAGATGATCCCCCGCTATCTTATTGAAAAGAAACAAAACCAGCCGATTAGAGGGGGAGAGGGGTACCCCGGGAATCAGGCGCTTCCAATTCGTCCCGAAGTCGCTGCATTGTGTCCAGATAAAACGCAAGGTTATGCAATGTATTCAGCACGGCGGCTAAAGGTTCCTGCGCGACCATCAGGTGGCGCAAGTAAGCGCGGCTGTAGCGCTGGCAGACCATGCAGCTACATTCCGGATCGAGCGGCCCTTGCTCCTCGGCAAAACGCCGGTTTTTGATGTTCAGCCGCCCGTCGGAAGTGAAGATCAACCCATGCCGCGCCGCGCGTGTCGGCAGCACGCAGTCCATCATATCGACGCCCATTTTGGCGTATTCGACAATTTCATCCGGATAACCGACACCCATCACGTAGCGCGGTTTATCTTTCGGCAAATAGGGTAGTGTCTCGCCAATGACCTCGCGCGTCAGCTCGCGCGGTTCGCCGACGCTCAAGCCGCCAATGGCGTAGCCGGGAAAGTCCATCTCGACCAGCCGCTCCGCCGATTCACGACGCAGGTCTTTATACATCCCGCCCTGCACGATGCCGAACAAGCTGGGCATCGCGTCGGGAGAAATATCTGAGCCCTGAGCCCTATGATCCGTGACCTGATTCCACGGACGCTCATGCTTGTGCGCCTCAAAGTGTCGCTTGCTGCGTTCAGCCCAGCGCAGTGTCAGATCGAGCGACGTTCGCGCGCGCCCATAGTCGGCCGGATACTCCGTGCACTCATCGAAGGCCATGGCGATGTCCGAGCCAAGGGCGATCTGCACATCCATTGAGTGCTCTGGCGAAAAGAAGTGCGCGCCGCCATCCAGATGCGAGCGAAACTGCACGCCGTCTTCGGTGACCTTGCGCAGCTCATTTAGGCTGAAGACCTGAAAGCCGCCCGAGTCGGTCAGAATGGCCCGATTCCAGCTCATAAATCGGTGCAGCCCGCCCATGCGCCGGATCAGCTCATGCCCCGGCCGCAGATACAGGTGATACGTATTGCCGAGAATAATCCCCGCCCCTAACTCTTCGAGCAGATGCTGGGGCACGGCCTTCACCGACGCCACCGTCCCCACCGGCATAAAGACCGGCGTCTCGACCTTCGCATGCGGAAGCGTCATCGTGGCGCGCCGTGCGTTGCCGCACGTTGCATGAATTTGAAAGTCCAGGGACACTTAGAAGATTGTAGCGGGTGCGCTGTTCCGGTTGACCGGCAGCCGGGAGCACGCTACTCTCCCTTTGTGACTGCTTTTTTTCCCACCCGCGAAGCCTGTCTCCTCTGTTGTCGCTAGTTCTGCGCTCTTTTCCTCCCAATTCAGGCAGCAAACTCCTCTCACCTTAAGGAAGCAGAGATGAAAGTTTATCGGCATACATTTTCCTGGCTCGTCATTGCATTGGCTACGCTGCTCGCCGCAGCCGCAACCATCGATACACATTGGAAAAGCGATCTGCTGCAGTGGCGCGAACAGCGCGCGCAGCAGCTTTCCGCTCCAGATGGCTGGCTCACGCTCGTCGGCCTTGAATGGCTGCAGCCCGGCAGCAATCCATTCGGCGCAGCCGCGGACAATCGCATCCGCCTCAACGCGAGGGTTGCGGACCATCTTGGGGTGTTCGAACTCAAGGGGAATGACGTGTACCTGGCCGCGCCCGCGCAAGGCTTTTCCTCCAGCCTCCTTGTCAACGGCGCTCCTGCGCGCGCAGGCAAGATCGATACCGATGGTCCGAATCCATCCGTTCTGAAGGCAGGCACACTTACTTTGCTCGTCATCCATCGGGGAGACCGGTTCGCTCTCCGCATTAAGGATTCGCAGGCACCCACGCGCATCCACTTTCAAGGCCTGCATTGGTATCCGCCCGACCCGCGTTATCGCATCGAGGCAAAGTGGATCCCGTTCCATCCGGCGCGCGAGGAGTCGATTCCGACCATCATCGGCACTACGCTGAAGCTGCCTGTGCCCGGCGTGGCCGAGTTTACGCTCGACGGGCAGACCGTCCGGCTCGAACCGGTTCTCGAGGAGCCGGACGCCAAGCAGCTCTTCTTCATACTGCGCGATGCCACAAGCAAAACCACAACCTACGGAGCCGCCCGTTTTCTCTACACAGACTTTCCCGATCACGGCCTCGACAAGCCGGGCCACCTGGAGCTGGACTTTAACCGCCTGCAGAACCCGCCCTGCGCCTATACGCCGTATGCCACCTGCCCCTTGCCGCCACCGCAAAATAAGCTGGCAATTGCGCTGCCGGCGGGAGAGCAGCGATACTCGCATTGAGGAACACCTGCATGAGGAAGAAGCAAAACCGTGGGACACAAAGTAGATGCAACGCCCGCGGTGTTCCCAAAGAGAAAAGCAGGTCCCTTCGGCTGGTTCAGGGCAGACTCCTCGCCTCCACGCTCACTATGACAATTCCTTGGGAAGTAGGATCTGCTGACGCATTCAACAAAAAGAGCGGGATTTTATCCCGCTCTTTTTGTTATTGGGCCCGTCTGGCAAAGACCGCCGTCCGCGGAGGACCCGCCGGAGGCGTCGTCACAGCGCAGTCGTAACGGCCTTGACCTCGGTGTAATTGTTCAGCACCTCGGAGCCCATCTCGCGGCCCCAGCCTGACTGCTTGTAACCGCCGAACGGCAGCGCGGCGTCGAACACGTTGTGGCAGTTAATCCAGACCGTGCCCGAGCGAATGCGCTTGGCCATCTTGTTGGCAATCGATATGTTGCGCGTCCATACGCTTGCCGCGAGCCCATACGGTGTATCGTTTGCTTCTCTTGCGATACGGTCGAGGTCAGTATCGGTAAAGGGCACAGCGCAGACGACAGGGCCAAAGATCTCTTCCTTGACAACCTTCATTTCCGGCGTTGTGCGCGTCAGCACCGTCGGCTGCACAAAGTAGCCGCGCTCGGCAGCCTTTTTGCCGCCCACCGTTGCCCTCGCGCCCTCGCTCAGGCCTGAGTCGATATAGCCTGTAACTTTCTGGAACTGCTCTTCTGAAACGAGCGGCCCCATCTCGGTTTGCGGATCGAGTCCAGCGCCCACGCGAATCTTCGAGGCAATGTCGGAGACGCCCTCGACGACGCGATCAAAAATGCTCTCATGCGCGAAGAGACGCGAGCCCGCGCAGCAGCACTGTCCATGATTGAAGAAAATTGCCGAAGCCGTGCCGGGAATCGCCCGCTCGAGATCGGCGTCCGGAAAGATGATCGCCGGTGACTTGCCGCCGAGTTCCAGCGAGACTTTCTTCAGATTGCCGGCGGCCGCATGCACGATCAGCCTGCCAACCTCAGTCGATCCGGTGAAAGCAATCTTATCGACCAGGTCATGCGCGGCCAGCGGCGCGCCCGCACCTTCGCCGAATCCTGTCAGCACATTGACTACACCTTCAGGGAAACCTGCTTCGTGGATCAACTCAGCCAGACGCAGGCCGCTAAGCGGAGTTTGCTCCGCGAGCTTCAATACAACCGTGCATCCGGCAGCGAGCGCCGGACCCAGCTTCCACGCGGCCATCAACAACGGGAAATTCCACGGAATAATCTGCCCGACCACACCAATCGGCTCACGCAGCGTGTAGCTCAGGTACTCGCCGGGAAAGGAAATCGGAAAGGTATGGCCCATGATTTTGGTAGCCCATCCTGCCATGTAGCGAAAGAGATCGACGGCCAGGGGGACATCGGCCACGCGCGCCACGGAAACGGGCTTGCCATTATCCATCGATTCGATCTCGGCCAGCTCTTCCAGATGCTGCTCCATCAAGTCCGCCAGCTTCAGCATCAAGCGTCCGCGTTGTGATGCGCTCATCCTGTGCCACGGTCCTTCATCGAAGGCGCGGCGGGCGGACCGTACTGCCTGATCGACATCCACCGCCTCGGCTTCCGGCACCTGTGCCATCACTTCACCGGTTGCCGGGTTGTAGACAGAAAAAGTTTTGCCGGAGGCGGCATTTATAAACTTGCCATCGACATACATGCGATGTTTTTGCGCAATGAAGTCAGACGTCTTCTTATCAAGACGAGGATCAAGAGCAATCGTTGCCATAGGGAGGCTCCTTTTTGGCGGTGACCCGGAATTGGATTGCATTGGCTGCTTCCGAAGGGGTCGAAACCGCACCGTCGAACACGATACACCTCGGTGCGAAGACCAGGAAAGCGAGCAGCAAAATCAATTTTCAGTGAAAGGAAAGGGTTAATCGCCAAAATGCAAGCGCAGTCCAAAACGGGCGACGCGTGGCGTTCCTAGAGTCGTAATTGGGGTCTTGCCCACTTCAATCGACCTATCGAATAAATTTTCTCCAGCCACAAAGAACTCGGTGTGGCGGCCAAACTCGCGCGAGGCGTAGGCATCGAGACGAAAATAGCTGTGCAGCAGATAGTTGTTGGCATCGTCATCGAATTGCCGTCCGCTGATGCGACCTTGCAGGCTCAACACTCCGATGCGGGAGTTGTTCACCCGCACCTGTGTGGTCGCCATGTTGCGCGCCACCTGCGGAATCCAGTTGCCGACGAGCTGCGGCTGTTGGTCGTAGCGCGTCACGGTTGCGTCGGCGAATTGATAGCCCCCGGTGAGCGCGGCCCAGTGAAACGGGTGAGCCTCGTAATCCACCGACACACCGCGGCTCTCGATCTGGCCAAGATTCTCACGCTGCAGCAGTGTTGAGGTGGGTGTGGTGCTCAGCGTGAGCGCAGTAATGGGCCGATTCACTTGCGTCCAGAAATAACTCACACGTAACATCGATTGCCAGCGAGGCACGTTCGCCTGGAAACCAGTCTCCCAACCGGTTGCCCGCTCGGAGCGCAGATTGGCATTCGGCAGCGTAGTCTGTTGTCCAACTTGACCGGTGCGATACAACTCGTTCTGTGTGGGCGCACGATAGGCGCGGAAGCCCGAGGCCTGAAGCGCAACGTTTGTGGTGATTCTGCGCGCAACTCCAAGCCGCGGATCAAACACCGTTTCGCTGAACGATGGGAACACCATCGAGCCCGTTTGTGTCCACTGCTTCGCATCAAAATTTGAGAAGTGATCGACACGACCGGATGCGCTCATCGTCCACTTTCCCGAAGTGGCCAGCGCCTCTCCGTAGACGCCGGTTTGCCGCTGCCGAGCGGCTGTATTTTGAAAACCTCCGGCCCCAGTAAAAAACACTTCGTCATCGGAAGCGCGTACATCGTGTGTATCAGCGCCCGCAATCCATACGACATGGTTACCCACTGCCTGCCGCCAATGCGCGGCGGCTCCCAGCTCATCGGCGGGATCTTCGGCGTAGCGCGTCAACTTCTCGGAAGTCCGGTTCGCGCTTATGGATGAGAAGGTCTGCCTGTAATGCTCCGTGCTGCCGTAAAAACGTAGCGTGAGCTGCGACCAATCCACTCCCGTTGAGTAACGCCAGAGGCGTGTGCCATTTTTTTGCAATGGAGTACCGTTGTCGCGCGCTTCGTTGAATCCGCTTCCGCGTAAAAAGATACGGCCACTGTTACGAATCGTCCTCTCCAGATCAACTAGCCCGTTTTGCGCATGAACATTACTCGGCTGGTCGATGGGGCCGCGCAGATCGGGCGCAACCAGCGTGTATCCATCTGTGCCGAGAATTCCGCCCGCTAGCAGTCCGGCCCATGGCCCACGCTTCAACGAAGCAAGCACTCCGTTATCAGTCGTGCTCTCTGAGCCATAGCCTGTAGTAAGGGCAAACACGTTTTGGTCCGGCTTTACGGGAAGCACGTTGATCACACCGCCAATCGCGCTCGATCCATATAAGTCAGACGCGCCGCCGCGCACCACTTCCACCGAACGCACTGCCAGCTCCGGCATTTCCTGCCAATGAATCCAGCCGCCATACGGATCATTCAGCGGAACATCATCCGAGACAACCAACGTCCGGCTTGCAGCCGTCGACCCCAGACCTCGCAGAGAAATTCCCTGCGATGTGGGATTGGCAACCAATGAACTCGACCGGCGGAACAACTCCACGCCGGGAACCTGGCGCAGCTTGCCATCCAGCGCCGGTGTTGCTGCTTCTTTCAGTTGTTGCTGGCTCAGCACGCGCGTGCTGGCGGGGCTGTCTAGGGTATCCAGTGGCGAACGGTATGCCGTAACGACAATGCGCTCCTGTTGCTTATGCAACACGATCCTTGCCGGAACACCCGGCTGAATTGCAACTGTGACAGCATCGTATGTCAGAGCGCTGACTAGAACCGTAATGGAACCTTGCGATACCTTATGGAAGCTGAATCTTCCATCTGTTGCAGTGTTATCGAGAACACCTCCATCGAGGTTGTTCAGCTCTGCGTTGGCGACCGGCGAACCCTGCTCATCCACAACAGCGCCGGAAAATGGCTGCGAGGAATCCTGGGCGCTGCAAACCTGCAAAATACTAAAGAAGCACAGCAATGTTGCGAGGAATAGCGAAACGCGTCCGGCGATAGATTTGTTCATCATGGAGCCAGTGCTCCTATTCTACGGAACGCGTTGAATCCTTCGAACGCTATCGTTCTGGTTCACTCCGGCGTTCGGAAGCGCGAGCAAAAGATCTCGAACTGTTTTTTTGAGAATTGGATGTCGCAGCTCAGGGGCTATCTCGGCCAGCGGTGCAAGCACAAATCTTCTTTCAGCGAGCGCCGGATGCGGCAGCGAAAGCACCGGGGTGTTCAGGACCAGATCGTCCATCATCAGCAGATCGAGATCCAGAGTTCTCGGCCCCTTCGGCACGCTGTTCTCGCGGTCTCTCCCAAAACTGCGTTCGATCGCGAGCAATGTTTTCAGCAGCAGCTCCGGCCCCTTCGCTGTCCGCAGGACAGCAACGGCATTCACAAAGGGAGGCTGGTCAAGGAATCCAACAGGGGCCGTTTCATACAGAGAGGAGTGGGCCATGAGCTCACCCGCATCGCCCAGCGCGTAGAGTGCGGCGCCAATCGTCTCAACAGGCGTCCCGGCCTGAGACAGGAGATTCGAACCGAGGCCCACATAGGCCGTATGCATTTGTATGACAGTCATGAAAGAAGATTTGCGCACGAACAGTTTACGATCATCTAAGAGTATTTTCGGGTATGCGCATTGCTTTCTTCGGTGGCACGTTCGACCCACCTCATTGCGGACATATTGCTATCGCGCGCGCGGCGGCAGACCGGCTGCGCCTGGACAAGGTCTTGTTCGCACCGGTCGGCAATCAACCGCTCAAGCAGAACTCCTCTGTGGCCGGTTTCGATGACCGTATGTCCATGGTGGGCCTGGCGGTCGCAAACGACGCACGCTTTGAAGTATCCGCAATCGATGCGCCGCGTATGGACGGCGAGCCGAATTACACTATCGACACGCTCCTTCGGCTGAAGCACTCACTCCCATCCGAAGATCGCCTCTTCTCCCTGGTCGGGGCTGACTCATTTCTAAGCCTGTCACACTGGCATCGCGCGGCAGAGCTTTTGTTCGTATGCGATTTCATTGTCGCCGGGCGTCCCGGTTCCGGACTTCCAGGCATCGGACTTCCAGGCATCGGACTTCCAGACATCAAGCAGCCTGATACCGCAGCGCAGCATGCCGGACATCCGTTGCCCCGCGGTGTGCGCATGTCTGGCAATCCTCATTCCACGGACGGGGTGCTCGAGGTCAGCCTGACAAATGATTCGGGACAACATGCGGTCCTCTATTGCCTGCCCGATCTCAACGAAAAGATGTCGGCCACGACAGTGCGTTCCTCCTTGATGCATGGGCCCCACAAGGGCGATGGCATGGCTGAAGACGTGCCTGAACAGGTGGCGGAGTATATTCGCGCACACCATCTTTATCGTTGACGGCGAAGAGCTTCCTCTGGCGCTGGCATCCCCGTCCACGCTACGATGGAGCGTTGCATCAAGGAGATTCCCTCACCGAATGGCATCCACGGAAACCCGCAAAATGGTGCTGGCTGCCGCAGCAGCCTGCGAAGACAAAAAGGCAGAAAATACGCGCGTCCTGGAACTCGATCCCGCCGATTCCGGCTTCACAGATTTCTTCCTGATCA
>Ga0207146_10120_pt1 | contig 20756 bp, 17 predicted proteins | sample Alteio_BWMinHeat_36_FD_153539 | JGI IMG/M metagenome (GOLD analysis project Ga0207146, IMG submission 153539) | Enriched cells from forest soil in Barre Woods Harvard Forest LTER site, Petersham, Massachusetts, United States -... | ecosystem: Environmental > Terrestrial > Soil > Temperate forest >...
ACGCCGCAAAGTTCGGATCGCCCGGCAGCAGCACCGTACCAGATAGCTGCGCCGCGAGTTCATGAAAGGCAGAGCCGGAGCTAAGTGATAATTCGCCGGGGTTGGGATTGGCGCAGGATGCGTTGGTCAAAAATTCTACGCCAAGACCCGCCGTTAGTGCGAGTTGCCCTGACCGCACAAGAAATTGCCGACGCGTGCTCAACCCTAAATTGTCTTCATACGTCGGGTTGTCTGTATCCGGCATTTTGGCGCTCGCTGAAAGAAGGGACCTTAAGTCCAAGAAGGGTACTTGTTACCTTGCTCGCAGCCCAATCAGGCCGATGGCCGATGGGCAGATAGTTGCTTTTTCTTTGAGCTGCGCTGCATCATAAGGAGGCCGATCTCAGTTCGAGGTCGCCAACACACATTGGGCGGTTTATCATGAACAACACAAGCACCTTACTGATTGCGGCTGCCTTGGGCGGCCTATTAAGTGGCTCAGCGGCTCACGCCGATGCCGACGCTGCTAAAGCCAAAGAGCAAGTCCCGACAGCCGAAACCGGTAAAGGCAAACCCATGAAAAAGGAAAAGGGCAAGGGCAAAGACAAAGACAATGCAGCCAAAAAAGCCGACGGTAAAAAAGTGAAGGAGAAGAAAGTAGACAAGCACTCATGTGAAGGCAAAAATTCGTGCAAGGGCAAAGGCGGCTGCAAGACGGGTGACAATGGATGCAAGGCCAAGAACTCGTGCAAGGGCAAGGGCGGCTGCGCCACCGACGGCAGCAAGAAAATGGACGAGTAGTACCAAAAAATGCCCGCGAATCGATTCAACGGTTTTACGGACTATGGCATAGGCATTGGGCTTCGCGCCGCTCATTATTCGCAGATTCTTAAACAGCATCCCGACGTGGGCTGGTTTGAGATCATCTCCGAAAACTATATGATAGACGGTGGGAGGCCCTTGGCTATTCTAGACGAAATCCTTGCGCGTTACCGTGTGGTTCAGCACGGTGTGTCGCTGTATTTTGGTTCCGTCGAACCGTTGAATCGCGAGCATTTAAAGCGCCTTAAGGGGCTTGTAAGGCGGACAAAAACGCCATGGATCTCAGACCATTTATGCTGGGGCAGCGTAGATGGCCGCTATACCCATGACCTACTGCCACTGCCGTACACCAAAGAAGCAGTCCGAGTCACGGCCCAAAAAATTCGTGAAGCCACCGACTTTCTAGAAGTGCCCATTGCGGTTGAAAATTTGAGCAGCTACGCCGAGTTCAAACACTCGGAAATGACAGAATGGGAGTTTCTAAGCGAGGTCTGTGAGCAGGCAGATTGCGGCATTTTACTCGACATAAATAATATCTATGTGTCTTCACGCAATCATGGTTTTGACCCATATGTCTATCTCAACCACGTTCCCATCGAACGTGTCGCCCAATTTCACATTGCGGGCCACTCCGATCTCGGCAACCATCTTTTAGACACACATGACCATCCGGTATCCGACCCGGTATGGCGGCTCTATGCCAGCGCGATCAAACGAGTCGGCCCAACAGCGACGCTCCTAGAGTGGGACGATAAACTACCATCTCTGGACCGCTTACTCGCAGAAGCGCAAAAGGCCACCCGTGCAACTGCGTGAGTTACAATCGTCGATGGCCCAGAGCATTATGGCCCCACTTTCGGTATCGTCATCTGCCAGCGCGGGTGTGGCTAAACTGATCCGGGGCGGCCGCGGCCTGAGCGCTCATGCGCGCCTGCTGGTTTACAAGCGCAGCTATTGGTACCGCATCCTAGATTGCTTTCGAGACGATTTTCCGGGTCTTCGCATCTTGCTCGGCGAAAACCAGTTCAACCGACTGGCTCGAAATTATTTAGCCACAACACCCTCCCAATCCTTCACGCTTCGCGACCTCGGTGCGGGTCTTGAAAGATGGCTAAGCTCAAATCCTAAATATGCGGGAAAACGTCTGGCTCCTGCGATGGACATGGTCAGACTCGAATGGGCCAACATCGATGCTTTCGACGGCGCTATGCTGTCTGTCCCAGACGAGACAGCTTGGCTCAGGGTGGGTCCTGATTCGATTTTTGTACTGCAACCGCACCTTCACTTGCTTCGATTAAGCTTCGCGGTCGACAACTTGCGCATTGCTGCGAATGGCGGTGGGTCAGCAAGAGCCATCTCTCACCAGCGCAAATTGCTTCTGCAGATGAACCAAGCAAAACCAAAGCAGAGATTGGTGGCAGTGTACCGGCTGGACAACTCCGTCTATTTCAGAAGAATGCACTCCATCGAATTGAAGATCCTTGAATCTCTCCAGCGTCGCGAGCCGCTTCAAGACGCAATTGGCAAAGCGTTTCAAGCAACTGCTCTTTCAGCTCAAAAACAAGCCGCGCTGGTGGCCAAATGGTTTGCCATATGGACCCGGCTAGGCTGGCTGTCTTTTATCACCCGTGATCACCAAACAGGAGAACATATATGTTGAACGTCTTGAAGCGCGCCTATAGCGTCTTCGTGAAAGTAGCATCAGGACTGCAATCACCCTTGCTTCTGGCCGTGCGGCTTTACTGGGGCTGGCAGTTTTGGCAAGCTGGATACGGTAAACTTACGCACATCGAGAAGGCATCTCAGTTTTTTGCAACGCTTGATATTCCGTGGCCCCTGTACAGCGCTTACGGTGTTGGCACTTTGGAGGCTGCCGGTGGAATTTTGCTGATGGCCGGTCTCTTTGCCAGGCCTGTGGCGTTTCTACTGACCATCAACATGTGTGCAGCTTTCGTGCTCGCAGACCGGGACGCCCTGTTTTCCGTTATTTCAGATCCCGACAAATTCATGGGTGCTACGCCGTTTACGTTTTTGCTGGCCTCTCTAATTATCTTGAGCTTTGGCCCAGGAAAATTCTCTATCGACCGCTTTATAAAAATGTAGCATGGCGCTGTTTAACTCACATTGACGAGACGCTCTATGAGATGAGGCTTGCTCAGGCTACAAGCAAGCTGTTCTTTGAGTGCAAGAAGCTGAAAGAAGCAATGCCAAAAAATCCAACTGACGACCCGGCGGCCACTGTCCGTTGGCTAAAGTACTGTGTGTATCCCTTCGAATTTAAGGCTGGCTAGATGGTTGCATTGCTGAAAACGTTTGGCATTGAGAGCATTGCAACCATTTTGCATCGAGCCGGAAGCTTTGCAAAAGATCCAAATAAGAGAATAGATAGGACGGATCGTATTTTTGCTAATCTTGTTGATTACGGCATTGATTCAGAGCGAGGGCGGGTGGCAATTCAAGCCATGAACGACAGACACGATTCTATCCGTAAAGAGACAGGTGCTATTTCAAATGAAGATTCTCTTTACGTCTTGTCTGGCCTCATATGTGAAGCGGAACGTTGGATTGCAAGATTTGGATCTGGTCAAAGACAAATGAGCGATGCCGAGAAAGAATCCCTATTCCTTTTTTGGAAAGCCGTTGCGACGAGAATGCACATTCATTCCATTCCTGATTCATACTCAAAAATCGTGGAATTCAATGAAAGATACGAAAAACGATACCTCAGACCGAATCCCATGAGTGAAACGCTCTTTAAAAAAGTTCTCAGCGCCCTACCACATGGAAACGTTTGGAGGCCGTTTTATGCCCGGAACAACAGCGGATTGCTGGGTTTTACAGGGCACATAGGATTTAACGGCAGCAGTATTTCACAAGCGAGACTATCTTGTTCTGATCACGAAATTGTATTTGCTCAAAATCATAGGACCCTTGCCTGGACAAAGGCCAGCGGCAACTGATGTAAGCTCGGTTGTAGGGCACCAAGGGGCTCGCCAAGGCCAAAACGCTGCCTGACGGAATCACCAATACCCGATAGTTTTTGGCGCTGAGTGATGACGCCATGGTGATGCTTGCCAAGTCTATGATTTTAAACATTTAAGTAATCGATTTAACCAGGAAATCTCCAGCGATTGAGACACGTTGACTCAAGGTGTTGCTCGCGTCAAATGGCGCCAGCTAAAACTCGCTGAAATCGGACAGATCAGCGTCACTTATTTCGGCTAGGGCTAGCCGGGCATCATCCGCGGTTGCAGGGGACAGCTTTTTTGCATGACAGCCTTCTTATCGTATGGTATTTTGACCTGCAAATATCTAACCATAATGCAGTGAGAGAATTAAATAAAAATAATATGAATAGTCGAATGCAAAATCTTGCTATCTTGTTTGCCGGCATGTTCTTGTGCTTGGGGTCTGCCTCTATTAACGCGACAAAAGTGTCGTACGATGACCGCGGGCTAGCTCCCGCGAGAAATTTCGGTGAATTTGCTAAACGTTATAGGCTTTCACCGGAGATGGAAGCGGCCTTCGAAACTTTTCCACTAGGGTCTCTTTTGACTGAAAAACCGATGCCTGAGACGACAAAGCATCTTGACAGATTCAAATCGGAACACCGGGAAGCGTTTGGGAATGCTCGCCGCAAAGAAAACACGCTTGCTAGCTTCTTTGAACGCTATGAACCTTCTTCTGGTTTCTATAAGCCGGCCGACACGATGGAAGATTTTGTTGCGCAATATCGGTTGCTTCCTGCTCTAGGCCAGGTGTTTGTAGATGCGGGGGTAGACTCTGTCGACGAATTCATGCTTGTCTCCAACATTTGGGACGTCTTTGATGCGTTTGATGTCGCGCATTGCATTGCCGGCAAGTCGTCATTTCTTGGATTGGACTCGCTTTCCCGACTTAGTAGATTTAATCTCGTGGCACTAACAGCGGCGCTAGAAATGGAGCGCATTCTAAGACCCATATATCACGACGTGCGCGGCACCGGAACAAGCAAAATCCGTTCGGCTCGGGTGGTAGGCGAAGTTAGCGGTTTAGACGCTTTAGAGACGCCCATCGCTCGCTTAAGGGCGAGCTGGGCACATGCAATGAAAATGAAAGGGATCGCGGAGAAGATAGAAACAAAAGCTCTTATGCCTTCAGTTGTTGGCATTACGGGGCCTGGCTCCCACACTTCTGTTTCAAGCTCTAGTTCCAGCACCACTTCCAGCGACATCGCAGCCGACGGTGGATTTCTCCGATTGATCGACGAGCTGACTGTCGATCAAGGTACAGATACTAGAAACATGTGTTTGTATGACGAGAGCAAGCGGGCAGAGCTTCTTTTTCATTACATGGACCGTTTCTTAAACCATTTTTTTGGCCAGCCATTATCAGGGCCTCCGAAAAACGGCGATTTTACCTGGGGCTATATCCAAAAGTGGAAAATGCTCTTCGATCTCCTATACGATTTCGACAAATTCAATCATCCCAAACGGTACGAAGTAGAATCAAAAAAAATCTCACGAGCGGTGCAGATCTCGGAAGCGAAACAACGCCTCTATTCGGCATTGAGAGCCGGGATGTATCCGCTTCCAGTTTCAGGCAAGCTTTCCAACGACCTGTTTAAATACTCTCGTCTTAAGGATTGGTTTCTTGCGGGCATTGCCCCTGTGAGCATTGAGCTCGGCGGAGATGAAAAGGTCGCTCTGTTACTGGGGCATGCACTTAATTCTAGGGGTAATACAGATGGTGCTTTTACCATAATGATGCATGATTTATTGCACATTACGGAGATTATGGGATCCAAATACGCTGCATTACGTCTGCGGGAGCGCAGACAATGTGGGCTGTTTAGGCAGTGTTTGCTGTCGCTGACGCACAACACGCTCAAATATAATACTGGGCTATTTTACCTCACGCATGAGTCTCTTCATGGGCTTCAATCAGCCTTCGCTTGGGGCCAGGCTTCTTTAGACAATACTCTGTTTGAATTTGTGCTTGAGTTGGTTTTGGAGAAGGAAATTTCTAACTTCCCATTGTTTTTGGGCGACAACTCACTGCTCGGTCGCACGAAAGAGGAAAGAGCGGCAACCTGTTGGAGCGTCGACCAGCTTGAGACCAAATTCGTGTCCGCCCTCAAAATCCTTGTTCTGGGCCCCCTAGATGAAGCATCGAAAGCGGAAGCAGCGTTTTTATGGGAGCTAGAATCGCCTGATGGGCCGGGCAGAGTGGCCGACTGGCGAGGGCTTCTCTCAAAGTTAAACTTCATGTGCGAAGCAGAAAGACGGCGCGGCCTGGATCCGCTTGTGCTTCCTGATGATGACAAAGCTGACAAAACTCACAGCGAATTCAAGAAAAGGATTAAGAGTTTCGTTTCGCGAGGATTTCCGGGGCTGCTCGGGGCCAGGGTTGGGAAGGAACTTGCGAGCCTGAATGAGCTATTTGCGAAATCGCGCACTATCCCCGAGTGCCGAGAAATATTTGAGTTGAAAGAGGAGACGACGCCCGCACCCGCGAAGTCTGGCTTAGGCAGTTCGAGCAGTTCAAGTTCAGGCTCGAGCACAGCGAAAGCTCCAACCTCTGCAAGCGTTCCTGACTAGAATCGTCGCTTCGCTCTACATGGCGTTCCAGTGAGGCACAGTCAAAACGGCCTCTAGCTGTGGTGAGTAGCCCAGGGGAATTCGCTCCGCTATTGCCGCCCGCGTCCCCCTCGTTTTCGCAGATAGAGCCTTAAATCGGCATCTGAAAGCCGAATAGGCTTTTCTTTGCCGCTCACGACCGGGTCGCCGGCGCTACTGCCCATACCTGCGCCATCCGCTGCGGTCATCGGACGCGAAGGCTTTGGGTTCGCGATTGATGAGTTAACATGGCGAAATGCCGACCAGCTCCAAAGAAAGGCAGAGCTGTACGCCAAAAAACACACGCAGTTAGCTGGTGGGATGGCAAAGTCTAGGCACAGCCCAGAGCCGGGCGACCAATCAACTGCCTGTCTTAACATTTGCCCTAGACAGCACATCGGTCACCTTCATATGACCATTCTTTTGCGCGAGGCTTAACGCCGTCTCACCTGCCAGATTTCGCACGATGAGATTGGCCTTATTAAGCATCAACGCGCTGGCGACCTCGGCGTGACCGTTACGTGCCGCTTTCATCAGCGCGGTTTCAGAGCGAACATCGACCGCATTCACCAGCGCGCCAGAAGCATGAAGCTCTCTGAGCGCCAAAAGGTGACCATGCTGCGCCGCAATCATCAAAGGGGTTTCCCCGGCCGCTGTCCTCGCGTTGACAAAATGGTCCATTTCCAGCTCGGGGACTTTTGACAGCAGCAAATCAAGAGCGTCCTTGCTGCCCCACTCCGCGGCATAGTGAATGCTGAGTTTTCCATTTTCAAAGACCTGGCTCCATTTGGCACCGGCGTCCACACAGACGCGCACATCGCGCAGGTTCTTCGCCTTTAACGCAGCGATCAGTGCTGTCGTCGCTGTGCCAACATCATAATGCGGCCCTACATGCTCTTGTGTTCGGGGGACACCATCCCGTTCGACCAAAACAAAACTCTTTCTTTGCTTGCGAACGTCAGTCCCATCGTTGGTGGTACTGGCTCGAGCGAAAGCTGCTTGATTAAAGCCAGTGATGCCGATTGCAAGCATAAGCAAAAGCAAAAGACGGGCCTTCATGCGTATTCTCCTTAAGCCGGCCCCCCTTTGCAAAAAGTGCGCGTTTTCAAACCATCAGGCCGTGCACTATATTCCACTCTTTTTCGCCTACAGCTCTTTTTCGCGGACTTGACAAACCGTTGACCCGCCGGCACGACGGTGCAAGGGGTTTTGGTATTGAACCGTTTGCCCGGAGTAACCTCGTGACGACAACCTTCAGTGGCTTCTTTCTCAACTCCATATCAGTTTTTGTCATGTTATGTTGTGTGCACCTTGGGTCTTTGCCTGCGCGGTCCTGCGCAAATGATAAAAACAATCCCAGAAGCGCCGTTAAAGACCGCCCGGAGCTGGCAGCACCGCCACCGCCGCCCTACGGTCCATTGGTCGTAAGTGCCGAAGATGGCGTGAAGGCCTATACAAAAATGCGTGAGAAAAAGCGGGGAACTGTTGAACACTATATTGCCAGTGGGCTGCCTTGCCAGCTGGCCGTCCCAGAGGGGTGTGTGTGGCCAAATGAACTGACCATTGTGGCGGCTTATAGTGCACCGCCGATTGAAAAATTTGAGGGTTTCCCTCCAGACGTAAAATTCGTTGCGAGATTTAGCGCCATTGTGGAAAAGAAAGGTGCCCAAACTTTCTCATGCAAGGCTCGAGAGGTCGACTTTCATGGCATGGTGGGAGACCCTACAGATACCACTTACACGATGATGGACGCAGCGTCGCCTGGAGAGTCGAAATCTGCGGTTTTGCAATCTTCCTTTTCAAAGGTCAATTGGGTCCAATTCAGTGATGGTGGACTGGAGTCTCAGGGTGACATTTTGACGGAAACAGGACCCATGGGCGCCACAGATACATCAGGAGGCCGAGCCTTAATTCGAGTCTTTTTCGTGCGCGGCGTCCAACGCGATCTTGAGACAGAAGTGCTCTACGTGGTTAGGCCGAAAAAACAACTCACAGCGCTGACGACGTTGCCACAAATGACAATTCCCTCCAAGTATTACGAGGGCAGCCAAACCACTGCCGCCCCTCCCGGCGGCTCGCCTCCGACAGCCACTGCTACGCCTTTGCCACCGGCTTACTGCGCCCCCCTCGGAAGAATGTAAGCGTCGTATCCGTTGCCCACTGCAACATTCCGCTCATTTTCGACGAGATGTGTTTTGAAGCGCGTCAATCACCAGCGGATATGATTTGGCGAGCTTCATGGCAGTTTCCCCATCTTCCGCGCTCAGTTTGGCCCCACAGGAAAGCAGCACGGAAACCATCTCGTGGTTGCCACGAGCGGTGGCCACAAGAAGCGCTGTCATGCCGCCCCCCCGTCCGCGGTGTTCGAGAAGTGCCCGGTGATGTATCAGACGCTGGGCAGCAGAGAGTCGATCCTCTGCAACAGCCGCAATAAGAGGCGTGTCTCCCTTGCCATCTGGTGCCTCAAGGTTCGCACCGGCCAAAACAAGTCTATCGATCACCGTGATATGCCCTTCCGCGGCCGCAATGTGCAACGCGGTCTGGTCGATCCAAGTCTTAGAATTGATAAAAGCTGCATCGTCTTTCTTCGACAATATCCCTTCCACGTAATAAAGATCGCCAATACTGGCTGCGTGATGGATGCTCGTCCATCCGTTATCAAAAGCCTTGGTTAGATTTGCACCAGACTCGATGCTTTCGCGCACACACGCACCATCCCCTCGCTGCATGGCCAAAATAAGTTCTTGTGCCAATGCGTCCGGCGAATAGCCGCCAAGGCTCGCGCATCGTTTAACTGTTAGCGCCGGCCCTGTGCTGGGCGACGCAGAGTTGTTAACAAAGGCTGATGCACACAGATCAAACGCAAAAGAAAACAGCGCTATGGCTGCAATCAGATTCCCACCCATAAAGACAAAGCACCTCGCCTAAAGGCATTTATTTCTGCGCAATATGCGTTAAGCCCACTCCAGCAACAAACAAACACGAACGGCAACAAAGGGATCTTTCATGTGGGCATGGCAAGTTCAAGGCACCTTCGGTCTAAGCAATCTTAGCCTCACTGAGGCCAGCGCTCCCAAAGACCCGGGGCCTTACGAGATCATCGTGCGCCCGAAGGCGTGGTCGGTAAATTACCGCGACATCAAAGTCGTAAAGGGAACCTACAACCCCAAACAACCTCTTCCATTTGTACCCTTCTCAGACGGAGCCGGCGACGTCGTCGCGGTGGGCTCTTCGGTCACCAGATTCAAGGTGGGCGACAAGGTGCTCAGCACCTTTTCTCAAGGGTGGGTCTGCGGCCCGCCGCCTGGCGACTTAAACAAAACGACGCTGGGAAGCCCATTGCCAGGCATGCTGTCTGAACTTGTGGTGCTAAGCGAAGAAGGCGCAGTGCACATGCCGGAGCACCTAAGTTATGTGGAGGCCGCGACCTTGCCGTGCGCCGCACTCACTGCTTGGCGTGCTATTGTTCACGAAGCCTGCACAAAACCAGGTGACGATGTGCTCATTTTGGGCAGCGGTGGCGTGGCGTTGTTTGCGCTGGCCTTCGCTAAAATGAGTGGCGCACGAGCGCTCATCACATCGCGCAGCGCTGCCAAACTAGAGCGACTCAAAACATTCGGCGCCGATGTATGCATTGACACCTCTAAAACGCCCGAGTTCGCTGCCGAAGTGAAAACACACACGGGCGGCAAGGGCGTTGACTTGGTGGTTGAATTAACTGGCATTGCCACGCTTGAGCAGTCCATTCATTCCGTGAAGGCGGGCGGCAACGTGGTGCTCATTGGCTCGGTCACTGGAGGCAAGGGGCCTGTCGACATGCAGAGCATTTTCATGCGCTCAGTTAAACTTCGCGGCATCTTGGTGGGCAACCGTCAGCAATTTGAGGCCATGAATGCAGCGATTTCAAAACACGCCTTTAAGCCTGTTATTCATAAAACCTTTGCACTCAAACAGGCGCCGGAGGCACTTGCCTACATGGAAAGTAGCGACCATATTGGCAAAATCTGTATCGACCTGGAGAAAAAATAATATGAGCAATGTCCTTGCCGAAAAACGACAGCTGCACGCCCTACTCCTTAAGCATTCCGTTCGCTTTGGCGAATTTACTTTGGTGTCCGGCCAAAAAAGCACTTTCTATTTTGACGGCAAGCCCGTCGGCTTGACAGGCATGGGCCACAAGCTGATTGGCACCTTGTTTTTCGATGCCATGACATCGCTTGAGCGCGTGTCACCATTTGATGCGTGCGGCGGAGTCGCGCTGGGCGGCGTTCCGCTCGCATCGGCACTCTGCATGACCGCCGCTTTTGCCGGCCGCGAACTCCCCATGATTATTGTGCGCAAAGAGAAAAAAGATCATGGCACAGAAGGCCTGGTGGAAAGCGGTGCTGGACTTTCCGCTGGCGCCCGTGTTGTGCTGGTTGAAGATGTCATTACCACGGGTGGCTCCGCCATCAGGGCCGCGCAAGCCCTGCGCGCGGCAGGCTATGTGATTGACCAGGTTTTATGCATCTTAGACAGAAGCCAAGGCAAGCATGAGCTCGGTGCACATGGCATGAGCCTCACAACGTTGTTTACCTTGAACGATTTTGTGAACGCGAGCGAGCAGCCGCAAACGACATCCGCGAAGGAAGGTGCCTCATGCGCCAAGTAATTCACACCGAGCATGCCCCCAAAGCCATTGGCCCCTACAGTCAAGCCATTAGCTGCAAGTCTGGTTCTGAACTCATTTTTGTGTCGGGCCAGGTGCCCCTAGACCCTGCCACCATGCAGGTTGTGAGCGGCGGCATCGGACCACAAACAACTCAAGTGTTAAAAAACTTGGGTGCAATCTTGGAGGCAGCGGGCAGCTCACCAGCCAAGGTGCTCAAGACCACCATCTTCTTGAAAGATATGAACGACTTCGCAGCGGTGAATGAAATCTACGCGAGTTTCTTTAACAGCAACCCACCGGCACGCTCCACCGTCGAAGTGGCGCGGCTGCCAAAGGATGTGAGCGTAGAGATTGAAGCCGTCGCAATGAAATAGGGCGGCTGCGCGATCAAGACACTTTATCGGAAGGATTTTTTTTGCGTGCCACCTTCTTGGGCGCGCCTTTTTTCTGCCCAGGTTTCTTCTGGGCAGTTTTTTTCTGCGCCACTTTCTTGTGGGCTGCCTTTTTCTTCTGCGCAACCTTTTTATGAGCAGCCTTTTTCTTCTGGGTGGCTTTTTTATTAATGGCCTTTTTTGCGCCCCGCTTCTTTTTGGCCAAAATCTTGCGCTGCGGGGCTGGGCCATCTTTACCGAGCAATTTTCTCATAAATCCCATGCCGGTACGAAATGAGAATTTGCTCTCGCTATTGTTGAGAACCACGATGCCCACTTTGTACTTCGGGCTAAATGCCACAAGATTTGTAAAACCCTTAACCCATCCCGTGTGGAACACAATGCGTTCACCGCCCAGCTCAGCAATGCGCCAGCCATAGCCATAATAGGTCTGCGCGGGCGCTTTGCTCACACGCCTAAACCAAGCCTGAGCATCGGGCGCCCGAATCACGGGCGCGTGAAACGACTTTAGATCTTCGCTTGTCAAAAGCTCGGGATAAAACCCCAGCTGAAGCTTCAGGAAATTGGCCATATCTTTGACACATGAGTTAATTCCACCTGCCGCCACGGCGCTTTCATGGTAACCGCGCGAATAGCGCTGGCTGGGCGTCCAACCCTTGCGACGCAACGCCACATGCGGCCATGCCCGGTTAGTGTCACTCAGCAACTCGAAGTAACCAGCATATGTGCGCGTCATGCCCGCGGGCTCAAGCAAATAGCTTTTTAGCCCGGCCTTAAATGGCATGTCTGTCTTGCTTTCCAGGAGATCCTCAATGAGGCTGTATGCCAAGTTGTGGTAGTCAAATTGCTCGCCCGGAGCATTGATTTTACTCTGGCACAAGTCTTTCAGAAGACGCTCGCGTTCGCCCCCGCGCTCGATTTTTTTGTTCCATCCGTAGCGTTCGAATCCAGTCGAGTGACTTAAAATGTGGCTCGCTTTGATGTTCTTAGAAGATCCGCCCGGGCATAGCACCGTGCTATTTAGGTCAACGAGATCGTTTTTGTTTGCAGCAGCAAAAAAGGTCGCCGCAATTGGCTTTGACACAGACCCGAGCTGAAACAAGGTGTCGGTATCGACAAGGTCTTCTTCGCCGCGGCGCCGCACGCCATAAGTTTTCATAAAGACGGTCTTGTCTTTTTCGACCACTGCAACTGCGCTGCCCACAACTTGATTTTGCGCGACGGCGGTCTCTATGTCCACGTTAAGATCCGAAAGCAACTGTTTTAACAAAGGCGCGGGCTGCTCGTCTGCGAATGCCGCCACAAAAATCAGCTGCAAAGACATCATCAAGACATTTCGAATTAAACGCACGTGCATAACCATTCGAGTCTCCCACAACTTTTATCAATTGTCACCGAAGCTGCATTGAGCCTGCAAAAAAAATTTCAAATATCTGTTCAATCGGAGCGAGCCGTGGCACCCCAGAAGTTATCGGCATTGTCCATGCTGGTCCTTATATGGGCCGCCTCGTTTACCCCCGCAGCCAAAGCCGCGCCCGCGTTCTGCAGCGCGCCGCTTGTCCGAGATGCGCAACGAAGCGACGTCAAAGAGGTCAAGCATCACACCGCTGAGATCCCAACGAGACGTAAGCCCAGCCCGTTTGACGCACTCCTATTCCAAGCCATGCTAAGAGAAGCTTCGAGGCCCCGCGAAGCTGCTTCTTCGTCAGATGACTTCGCCCCAATTCTGCATGAGCAATTTGTGAGAAAAGCTTGGGCCAAGCTTGGCACCGCAAATCGACAAAAGATCTTGGATGACAAGACGCTCGAGGAAAAAATTTCAGACTATGATCTTTTAGCCGACTTCCCCAAAAAGACGCCGTTCATTTCTGCTTCCGTGGAGAGTTTCAAGACTGTCCTTGCAGCCAAAAATGAAACGTTGGTCCATATGCTCAGCACTCATGTCGTCGTCGCCTACCTCCTTGCCATCAGCAAAGATGAAACATCGTCGCTTGCAAAGGCCCTAGCCTATGTGTGTTCGCTAGCCGCCGACGTTGATTTAAAAGAGCCCAAAGAGTCAGAGGATTGGGCACAAAAACTTAAGCGGCTTGATGCGCTTGAGGCGACCAACGCGCAGATATTTGAAGCCGTTCTCGATCGCGCTTTCCATGTAGATGTGACAACTTCGTTGTTCTCTTTGAGCTTTCAGAATTTCTTGGCCGAGGTACGAAACCTAGACTTGTTGTTTAATTGGTCAGACCCATCGGCTGATTTTTCGAAGTTTCCCCAATTAGATACCGTACGCAAAAACAGCAATTTTCTTTCAGTGCCATATCGCGACAATTTGGCGGCTGTAGCAAAAGCGTTTTTATTGAAACGGCAAACGCTCGTTGGCCAGACCCTGGCGGGGCTTTCGAGATCCCTTGAGCGTTTTCAGCGCTTAACCCGCACATGGGTTATGCCGAAGGTCGGTTCAACTTCCGAAAGCCAGTTTCTCGCATTTGGAGGCAGCGAAGCCAGTCAAACCAAACTCAAAGAACTCGAACAGAATTTCGAACTAATTAACGCGCTTAGAAAGATGGCGTCACCCGACTCATCATTGTTAAAAAAATATCTCTCCCTGTTCTATTTCGAGGACATCGAAAAGCTCGGCGAGCGCCTTGCGAAGACTGGCATGTCCGGCGAGTCAGCGCGTATAAAGGGCGGAAACAGAGGTTCGTTTCGCTTCAAGGCCCGCACACTTGATCGGCTCGTGGCGCTGCCTCATAATCGCGTATTTTTGTTCCCTTGGATGCGGCTCAAGTTTCCCCATGAGGCCGTTATCGATTCAGACAAACAAAGATGCGAGGTGAAAAGCTCAAGCAGGTTCGAGGCTTCTGTTCGTTGTTCAGTCACAAATGGATTCTCGGCAATTGAAAAAAGCATCGCCGTGCCACAAGCGGCGGACCTAATTCCATTTAGCCTGTTTCTCGACCAGCTCATCGGTAGCGGCAAGGATGACGGCAATGATATCGGCGGCGACGGTGAAGCAATAACAGAGTATTTAGAGCTGTTCGATGACGCGTCCACTGGACCAGAGCTCGCTTTCATGGAAATCCTAAAAAGCGCGCGGCGCAAAGACAGCGATGCCAAGTTTCAAGAGATTCTAGACAAATTCGAAGACCGCCTGGCGCTAGATGACAAAAAATATCTTAACAACGTCATCGGCTCGAGCGCCGACATCGATGCCATGAATACGCGGGCAGAACAATTCGTAGATAAAACCATCGCTGCGACCACCCTATTAGGATCCGACGGGCCGGCGCAGCTCAATCTTGAGCACTTCATACCTCATCTGTCGCGAATGCTATTGTTCTTGTTAGATGACGCCGAAAAAAATGGCGCCAAACCACTTCTGCAGGCGACTGTTAGGCGATTTTTTACCCGCTGCGCCGAACGCATTCCGATATTTATTGAGACAACGGCCGGACCCAAATCAATGACTCTAAAGACATATGCTCAGTATTTACTGCTTCATAGCGCAAATCTGGAGCAACGAATGGCGCCTAAGCCGCCGGCCAGCGACGAGCGCGCCACGCAGGTCGATGACCTGGCCCGCAGATGGCACAAACTTGAGGACGCGAAAGAAGCGCCAAACGCATTTACAAAAACGTATCTGCTGCATCGAATTTTCCCGTTGGCCCAATTTTATAAGCTGGGCCCGCGGGCGAATAGCGCTCCTTTGAAGGTAGTATTGGCGCGTCACAATGCCGAGGCTGCCGCCCTAGACGCGCTACTACGAAGCACAAATCCTATAGATAGCAAGTTCGTTGCAGAGGCTCACGCGCAATTCGAGCGCCTTCGCGCAAGCACCATTGAACTAAAGAAACTGATGCGAGAAGATGTCAAAATTGAGCTTGCAAAAATTCCGCGCAGCTCGTTGACGTTGGACCAATACGCAGTCTTTCAGGAAGTCCTTCTGGAAATGATTAACACCGACGCAAGCGCCTTATTTCAAAAACCGAACTATTTGCTACACCTACTGCCTTCAGTTCTGGGCAAGATTCGCAGCGTTAAATAGGTTCTGTTCATCTCTTCTAAAAATTGCCGACTATTTGGCTGCTGTGTTCAGTTGTAGCAGTGGGCGCAATTTTGGTTTTTCCTTAAATATTTTTCGGAAAAATTTTTTAAATGCCTCGCGAAATGAATGGCTCTTGTCGACAGCCGCGTAGGCTTTAGCTAGTCCGCCACCATTAGCGTAATCCAAGATCTGTTTGAAGTAGGGACCCTTCCAGGTAAGGCGATCAAGAGCCACTTCATTAGTTTTAAGCATAAAATAAGCACCACAATAATCCAAGCCTACCCAGTAGGCTGTTTCGAAGTACCGTGCAACGCGCAAAGAATCGAAAGGTATTGTAGTATCGTTAATCAATTTTTCAGCAGCTATTCTCATGTCTTCTATTTTGGGCAGGACCTCTTCGAGCGTTTGAAGCGCTACGATAGCATCATTATAGTTGTTGAGGTAGTTGTTGACATTGACCCTAATCTGCCCCAGGGTTTTTTCCTCTTGGATTTCCAAAATCTTAACATTTGCTTCGGCGACTTTAATTCTTTGACCATAGCCAAAGCCCAAGTCGTTACCCGAAGCCGGATCAAAAATGTCGAAGTAGTTTGACTTCTTATTGAGTTTTGCTGCCTTGATGAGTTCTCGTACGTTGGCCAACTCTGTTGAGTTTTTTTCTGCCGGCACATAATAGACTTCCGGCACGCCAATTGGGACATTCTTGGTTGAAACGATCGCATGGGGCTCGACATTAAAATTCGTCCACACCTTGTTTAACTCCATACCCATTGAATAAGCAAGGACGGGGTAGGTCATCGTCAAGTTATTGATGAAGGCTAAATTATACATCTGGCGGCCTCTGATGTTTTCGAACAGGGCGAAATCTTCCAGCCCAATACGACGTAAGCCGTTGTCATTTTGATAGTGCATAACTTTCAGTAATTGTTTTAGAGCCTCAACATAATGAGTGTGGACGCGGATCTGCCAGATTTGCTGCTGTACGCTATAATAGTTGGTGAGAATAATGAGGGCCCTATCCCCATAGAGCGACTTAATACTTTCAATCTCAGCCTCTACTAGTACTCTACTTGCCTTCCAATCAAACCAGCGATTGGGAAACAAAAAACCGACAAATGATGAAGCTATATCCAGCACCGCTGGCAGGGGTGTGAACGCAATGAGGTCGGTATAAGTAATACCGGTATAAAGATGAGGCAACATCACGCCAATTTTTTGTTTTGAAAATGCGCGCATTTGAAATAACTGCTCTACAGCTTGGCGTGACTCGTAACTGAGCTCCAAAGAGCGGCCGATCATATCTTTGATGGTAAGACATCCTCCTGGATCATCGCAGGGGGATGGAAATGTTTTATGGAAATCAAAAACTTCGGTTTTGTAAATAGACCGCTCATCTCTCGCCGTCGTTTTTCCGTCATCCTTATTATCTGCCGCATTCCGATGGAAGGGGGCATGACCGGGGCGTTCTCGTCCCGTGGTGAAGGACCCCACATACTCATCTAGTGGCGAAGCAGCGTGAATAGATCCTGCGACGAAGCAAAATGGAATAAAGCGTCGACTCAAAAAGTGTTTCAAAGATGACTCCAGGAATGGGTCATTATTTTACATACCTAGGAGTTTGAGACTTTGGCGAGCCCGCAGACTCACCCACCGTCGACGGAAATACCCATATCTATTGAGCGGGATGAAGGTCGATCGAGTTGCTTAAAGCATAGCTCGGAGGCGCCCGAGCTATGCTTTAACGTCGCATTACAACGTCACACTGACTTCCGCATGCGTCGCGTTGGTGGCTTCGGTGTAATCCACTTTTTTAGCCGTTATCGTGAGCGTCCTTCCTGCCATGCCATTAATATCGCGGGTCGCCTGAAGTGTTTCCGCGCGCATATCAAAGCTGCCCTGACTTAGTGTGGTACCGGTTCTCTGGTCATGGGCGAACTTAAGGCTGGCGCTAGCCGTCGCCTTGTCTCCGACCAGCAGCACCTCTTCGTCACCAATACGGATTGGCGTCATCTGATGAGACATCGACGGCAGCGTCATGTCTAAGCTACCACCGGTGTTCATCACCTGGCTGTTTTCAATGTGCGCCTGTGCATTGACGTGGAAATTGGCTTGGCCGCGCTCAAGCTCGAGAGGCACCGTCATGCCAACGGCTGGCTTAAACTCGCCCGTCATGGCCTTAGGTGCAAAGGTCATGTCTACACTCGCCTCTTCGACAAGTTTTCCAGCGCCATCACGTCTTGCTGAAACTGCGCCCTTCATGGTGGCGTGGCCAGCCGATGACGTCACAGAAATTCCAGTGCTCTCTGCCGCTAACGTGATGCTACCGGCTGCACCAAAATTCAGGGTGCCCTGGCCGCCAATGGTGACTGCTTCAGGACGCGTTTTTGCATGGAGCCAAGGCGAATTGAAATCGACAACGGCGGGCAGGGTTGTGGCCGAACCGTTAAAGGTTGCACCTGAAGACATGCGCATCACATCGCGAATAATGTCGCTGAGAACGTCGGGGCCAGCACCCGGTGGAGCGCCACCTGGAACAATGAAGTTCATAACCTTGTGGCACAGCGCCTGGTCAAGGCTCATGTTCATCGTTGGCATCAAGATCGTCGCGATTTCTTCGTGGAAATCATTGTTACTGAAAAACGTTGAGACGTTGCCATGGGCACGTATTTTTCCGTTCGACTCAATTACAATGCTGTTGATCGTGACGGTTGCCAACCAGTTTTTAATGTTGTCAAAAAAGGAACTGCCACCGCCGCCCGGTTTAAACGCGGTTGCTGGATTTAGTATTTTGACCGGCTTGCTAAACTTAATGTTGACCTCTTTGAGCACGGAAAGCCCTTTGCGGTCAGGCTCCATATTTGAAACGATGGTTGCAGATGTGCCATGCGGGACGTCAATGCGTGGCGGCTCTGCGGCGGGTATATGAAGTTCGAACTGGCCCGGGCGAAGCTGCAGGTTCAAATCGACATGGGCATCTTGTACTACCAGGTCGCGCAGCCCAGTGAATGAAATGGGCTGTGCCGGTTGACATGCTGGCGCTTTAGGCGCCTCTGCCATAGGAATTCCGCCAAGTGAACTATCAAGACCGCGAATCATGCATCCCCCTTTTTGCGATTCAAGGCATAAGGACAACTAGACGAATCACCGGAAGGTTGGATGCATGAAGAAAAAAAAAGCAGGAACGCGGGTGTCGTTAAATAGCGTTCACGGGATCAGGAGATCTCGCCGCCACCAGGGTTCTCATGGCTTTTCTTCGGCGGCTTGCCAGTTGCATTGTTCGATCCGATTTTGCTAGATGCGGTCTTTGTTTTGGCTTTAGTTTTTTTGGCTACCGTTCCGGTTTTTGGCGCAGCACTGGCTTTTGGCCCGGATGCTCGTTGTGTCTTGGCTTGCTTTGATTGGGTGGTCGACGGGTCGACGTGTATTGATTCTTTGCATTCGGCGCCCCAACGTTCACATGCCTCTTGCCATCGGCGCTTCAACTCGGCAGAGCCGGCCTTTGCCTGCTCTTTCACGATGAAACGAACGCCCTCCATTTGTTGTCCCACCGTCTCTGCGTTTGTTTTGACTTGTTCTTTGAGACGATCAAGCTCTTTGAGCGCGTCTTTGCCAATGAGCGTGGCTTGTTCACGCACAATCTCGGCCATTTGAAGCGCATTTTGAACCAGATTCGGCGGAAGTTTATCAAATAGACCCATCATGTTTTTCTCCTTGAGGCAGCGACGTGTACCCCAACCCTTATACTCGCAACGCGGTCAGATGGTAGCTGCATGCCAACAATTGCCCATCGGACAACACAACGACCCTGCGCCAAAACCGACTTGATTAGGGTTTTGTTGAAATTTGGGAACAAACACAATGCCGAGCCGCATAGAGCGTCCATGGGACTGTCGTATCATTTCTTGCTGTTTGCACTTGGTTGCATCGCCGCATATGCAGGCCTCTTTTACGTTCGCGATGGCGCTTTATGTTTTTGGGTCGCTGGGGCGGCGGCCCTGCTAGCCCTGGCGATGGGTAGCCCAAAACTTCAGGCTGTCCGCGCCATCAGCGTACTCGCATTTTTGGTGGCGATGGTTTGCGGCGTCGCCAAAAGCCAGCGAGATGCCGCCGATGCGTTGGCCAAACAAATTCCCGCTGGAAAAGTTGTTTTCGAAGGCACGCTATCGGACCTGACGCCTCGGCTAGACGGTGGCAAAGATGCACTGCTGCACACGAGCGGATGGCTGAGTTTTAATGAACGGCGACCCTTGGCCGCTGACTTACGCCTGTCTTTCAGGGATGCAGCGGCCGCCCTTAAGCTGGAGCCGGGCGACATTGTTCGTGTGCGCTCCGAGGCCCGGTCTTTTGACCGATCGCTAGCGCCCGGCACCTTCGACCCCTATCTATTTGGTTTGGCACGCGGCATTTCTGGCGCTCTGTCTGTTCATCACGCGGCAGATGTGGCGGTGTTAGCGCACGCGGTGCCGTCCCCATTTTTTGCGGCGCTCAGAACCAGCTTACGTGAACGGTTACTGGCCTTGCTCACGCCACGCGAAGCGGGTCTTATATTGGCGCTCCTCATTGGCGACACCAAGCTCTTTGACGACAACGAAATTGACATCTACCGGCGCATTGGGGCGGGGCACCTGCTGGCGGTGAGCGGGCTTCAGGTCACGCTATTTTCCGTGGTGCTATACAAAGTTCTGCACTGGATCTTGATGCTTGTGCCCTTCGTCGGGCGGCGTTCCTACGCCAGCATGGTGGCCGCGTTTTTGGCTTCAGTGTGGGTGTTATTTTTTGTTGGGCTGTGCGGCGCCACACCGTCGGCGATGCGAGCTGCACTCATGGCAGAAGTTGTTTTGCTCGCGTCCTTGAGCAAGCGCTCCGTATCGCTGTTTGACGCCTTTGCCATTGCGGGTCTCATGACGGTTTTGGTGGCACCCGCGTCTGTCGTAGATCCCAGTTTCTTGCTCTCATATGCGGCCGTATTTGGACTCTTTGCTGCCACAGCGCCCAAAAAGCAACCGTCACTTGGCGATGAAAACCACGACGATGATTCTGGACAACCAGTCGGCGGCAAAAGCGTCAGTTGGTGGCAACGCTTGCACGCTACCTTATCGCCGCTCGCCCAGCGCGCGCAACCCATCGTGCTCGCATCCATCGGCGCAGGACTCATGACCATGCCTATTAGCGCAGCGCTCTTTGGCGAAGTGGTGCCTATTTCGGTCGTGCTCAACATGCTGATCGTACCGATTGCGTCTGTCATGCAATTCCCAGCGATCGGCTTTGGCTTGCTT
>Ga0207146_10124_pt1 | contig 20685 bp, 25 predicted proteins | sample Alteio_BWMinHeat_36_FD_153539 | JGI IMG/M metagenome (GOLD analysis project Ga0207146, IMG submission 153539) | Enriched cells from forest soil in Barre Woods Harvard Forest LTER site, Petersham, Massachusetts, United States -... | ecosystem: Environmental > Terrestrial > Soil > Temperate forest >...
TGAATGACAAAATGCGAACTTCTCTTGCAGTATCAGACTGTGTCAGCCGGGTGCTCATGGTTTATGCCCTTCTATATCGGTCGACCCACCTGGTTGCGGTGCGCAACTATCGAGTTCGCGCTCGGCTTGTAGCCAATCATCAAGCTCATCGCCTGGGAGGCCACCACGTTCGAGATAGATTTCATATGCGCGGAGCCTGATCTCTTCACAACTCGGCGTGTAGTTTCCGGAAGTATCATCTGAGTCAGACTGGATCGGGCTTGCCCCAAATTCCGAAACCCTATTTCGCTTACCCCGCGATGTCATATTGACCCGAATCCCTTCCCTTCGTCGTTGAGCTGGTCCAGTTGAGAAACAAGCTCGCGTATGAAATGACCTGTGATTACCGAAACTGGATCATTCACAAACATGCTCCTTCCACTTACGAGCGTGTTCTTTTCTGTGATGGACTACTAACTCTGTCCTCGTTCTCTCGTGATCCATTCGCGGATGTATGCTGGGCAATTCTTGAGCTGGATGTTGCCGACTTCGCAGCGCGCTAGAAAACTGACAGTGTCTTGATCCACTAGGGTTAGATCTCTAAGGTCCAGAACTATGCTGCAACCGTTCGCTTCCGAACTGAGCAGCGTTTTCAACTCGGCCAGGTGTTCAGCGTCCATTCGGCCGCTCACTGTAAAGATCACTTCTCCGTTCGTTGCCCTCGTGATCTTGAGCATCTTCGCTGCGCTCTCTTGATGTTTCTTTCTCCGCCGTTGCCAGTCGCACGCACTGTTATGGCAATCGCAGTTCCAACTGCAAACTATTCAACCTAAATGTCTTAGCTGTTTGTGGAATGTCGGGGTCTTCGTCAATTGCTGAAATTCCCTACAACAGATTTCAGAAGCGACTGTGCTGCGGATGGGTAGAAATGAGGCTAGCTGACTTTGGAGGAATTTGCAGATTTGAAGCGGTACTTGTTGATCTTCAGTGATGCGATCTTCGATTCTAACGTTGATCGATGAAGCCCCAGCTTTGCAGCCGCCCCGGAGGGTCCGGACACTCGCCCTCCGCTTGCGCGCAGGGCAGCCTCAATCATCTCTTTCTCCTGGGCAGCAAGCTTTTGAGATAGTTCGGACTGACTTTGCAGTTCGTTTGCAAGAGGCTTCCGTGATAACCAACTCTCATCCACGGAGAAATTCTCCGTTTCGCATACAATGACAGAACGTTCCACGACGTTCTGCAACTCCCGAATGTTACCTGGCCAGGGATAGGATAGAAAAAGGTTCAGAGTCTTTTTGTTCATCCCGCGGATGCTCTTTCCTGCCTTCCTTGCGAAACGGTCGATGAAGTACTCGACCAGCAGGGGGATGTCCTCTTTTCTTTCCCGCAGAGGAGGAATCTCAATCGGAAAAACATTGAGGCGGTAAAACAGATCGCTCCGAAATTTACCCTCAACGATGGCAGCCTCCAAGTCGCGATTGGTGGCGGCGATGACCCGCGCGTTCGTTCGGATAGACTGATTGCCGCCCACACGCTGAAACTCTCGCTCCTGCAGGACGTGCAATAGCGTAATTTGAGTTTCCGCTGGCAGTTCACCGACCTCGTCAAGGAAGATGGTGCCTTCCTCGGCAAGCTCGAACCGACCCAGTCGCCGTTGCGTTGCCCCCGTAAAAGCCCCCTTCTCATGACCGAATAACTCCGATGCAATCAAGGAAGCAGGAATTGCAGCACAATTCACACTGACGAAGGCACGGGACGACCGCCGAGATCTCTTGTGAATTGCGCGCGCGATCAACTCCTTGCCTGTGCCCGTTTCACCCGTGAGCAGAACAGTGGAATCCGTCGGCGCAACCTTGGACACGCGAGAAAGCACTGCTCGCAGGGCGGGAGAGACCCCTACAATCTCTTCAAACATGAGGGCCTGATCGATTTGCTCCCTGAGCGCCACGTTCTCGTCTTGAAGGCGGTCTTTCAGATCCTTAATTTGTTCGAAAGCTTTTTCCAGTTGGGCCCTAGCTTCTTCGATTTGGCCATAGGCAGTAGCGTTCTCAACCGCGATGGCCACTTGGTTCGCCACCTGCGTAAGAAACCCAATATCGACTTGACCGAAAGGATTGTCCTCGCGGCGGCCAAGCGCCAATACACCGAGAACGCCATTCCGGCTCATAAGGGGCAGGACACAGCCGGTCTTGAGACCCTCGGCGATGGCCGGCTCATTCTTTAGTCCTGACTGAAGCAGGTCCTTAGCATTGCCCGCCCATGGTTTGCCAGTCCGGAAAACAAGACCGCCAAGCGACCCTTCTATCGAAATAAGCTCCTCTCGAATCAATCCTTGGCTGTCCGGAAAATCGATCACGAACGTTTGCAATCTTTTCACCTCCGAGTCGGGGAAGCAGACACTCACCAGATCGCATTGCATGACGCGCCGGACGCTAGACGAGATTGCGCCCAGGAGGTCGCTGAGCTGCAAATTTGAGACAACTTGATTGGTGACATCGAGGAGCAACTGCAACCGGTCTTCCGCCTGTTTGCGATCGTCAATATCTGTCCGCAGGGTATACCAGCGGATGATACGTCCCTCCGTGTCTCGCCAGGGGAGAGAGCGTACGTGGAACCAGCGGTATACGCCATCGGCACGTCGGATACGGTACTCAGACTGGTATGGATGCCCAGTTTCGACCGAGCGCATCCATGTGCTCAGCATGCGAGGAAAGTCATCGGGATGCACAATGTTTGAGTTGGTCCAACCTTTCGATTCCTGAGCCTTCAATTCTTCAAGAGTGGTGCCAAAATAATCCAGGCACTGCTGACTGACAAATTCGAACTCACCCTCCGCCGTCGTAGTATTAACGAGCCCGGGGATGCTGTCGACGATCAGGCGAAAACTCTGTTCGCTCGCGCGCAGCGCTTCCTCGGCATGTTGTAAGGCGTCGAAGTTCAGCGCGTCATCCACCGCCAGCGCCACTTGGTTGGCAACGAACGAGAGAAAGTTAACTTCCTCCTCGCTATAGGCATCAACTTTTGTGCTCCCCAAAGCGAGGCCCCCGAGGCGCCGATGTACGGTCGTCAAAGGAAGCACGCACACCGACCGAACCCCGCGACTCTTGAGCATCTCGGCTACCGCTGGGAATCGGGTCTCCGCGTCCAAGAAAGGAATTATCAGGGGCTGTTGATGCTGGTACACCCACCAGCTGAAAGTTTCTTCCGGCGCGAATCGTGGAGCCTGCAAGGGAACACCAGGCTCGCCGTACGACGTGGTGTGCATTTCGTGCGCCTTCTCGTCGTAGATGCCGACGCCCATGACGTAGAAATTCACTACCGCGCGCAACTCGCCTGCGAGAAGCTTGAAGAGCTCCTCCGAAGAGCGGATTGAGATGAGGGTCTGCGCAACGCGGAAGAGAGCTTCGTATCGGTCGGTTGCCGCCTTCCCGGCGGCTCTTTGGTCTATGTCGCTCATCACTATCAGCGGCTCCGATTTGACAACATTTCACATCTGTCTCGGCGCCTGCGAGCTCAAAACAACGCTCGTCAGCATTCGGGCTGTCAACAAAATACACCCGGGCGGATGCGCACGTCACTATCCTGCGACAGAAAGGAGATCTATGCAAAACGGAAGCTTGATACGAGCGGAGCGGCAAAGGGGACCGGCTGTTTGGGAATTCCGCTGGCGAGAACTTGCCGGCAACGGCAAACGGACACATCGCAGAATTGTGCTTGGCTCGGTCGACCGGCTAGTGGACGAAGCTGCCGCGCGCCAAGCGGTCTCGGCGTTGTGCATCGACATCAACGCGGGCGATGCCCGAATCAAAGCGAACATCACCACCGTTTCCAAGCTGGCTGAACACTACAGGCAGCGCGAACTGAGACCTGACAGGGTTTGGAAAACGTACTCCACCAAGGTGACGTACGAGGGTTATCTGAACAAATGGATTCTGCCTCGATGGGGAAACTATCCGCTAGTCCGCGTCAGCGCTGGAGAGGTCGACCTCTGGCTCAGGTCGTTAACGCTGGCTAGAGCAAGCTGCGCGAAAATCAGGAACTTGATGAGCGTCCTCTTCAATCATGGAATCCGATACCAGATCTCTGATCGCAATCCAATTCAGCTCGTCCGCCAAAGTGCGAAACAGAAGGCGGTCCCAGTCGTATTGACAGCCATGGAGGTTCAGCGTCTACTCTCCGCTCTGGCTCTTCGGGAAAGAACGCTTGTTCTGCTGGCATTCGGGACCGGTTTACGGATGAGCGAGCTCTTTGGGCTGAAATGGCAAGACATTAATTTCCAGGCAAATGAAGTCAGCATCGTTCGATCAATAGTCTTTCAGGTAGTCAGTCCGTGCAAAACCGAAGCGTCTCAAAAACCGATCCCACTAGATCCTCAACTCGCCGATGCTCTCCTGCTGTGGCGTCAGCACACTCGATACAAAGGGCCGGCTGACTGGGTATTCGCGAGTCCCGCCACTCGCGGCCAATGTCCTTATTGGGGCCAGTGCATCATGCGGACTTTCATCCGGCCAGCTGCATTGAAGGTCGGGATTATGAAGCCGATTGGCTGGCACACGTTCCGCCACACGTATTCCTCACTGCTGAGACAAAACAGGGCGGATATAAAGGTCACCCAAGAACTGCTTCGCCACGCTTCGAGCAGGGTCACGCTCGATACGTATACCCAGGCAGTCACACTTCACAAACGTAAAGCTCAGAGCGATGTCATAAGGTTGTTGCGCGCATCAGGCGCGGCTGCCGGCTGATAAGTGCATGGAGTTGCAGTTGTGCCTTTTTGTGCCTGTGAAAACGTGCTCGAAGCACGCGAAAACATTGATGATTTGAGAGCGATCCCTGTCGAAATCCGCTCTAATTTGTGCCTTTTTGTGCCTACGAAAAATTCAGCGATTGCCCGCAAGCTCCTGAAAAGATTTGGCGTCCCCGACGGGATTTGAACCCGTGTTACCGCCGTGAAAGGCGACCCCTTGACGGCTTTACAAGAACTTAGAGGGCGCAGGTGGTGCTGTAAATACCTCTAAGATACCCGTGGGAGCAATAGGAACAGCTTATCGTTACATCATCGTTACATGAAGAATGACTCTCGTAAGCCGACTCCAATGGACTGGCTCTGCACCGTTGAACTCATCCCAGACGATGACGTTGTAGGGAACGCGCTGCGTGACGGTCTTCAAAAAAGCAGCGGAGCTTCTCGAAAGCAATCTATTATTTCAACGAATGTGGCGACTATTTAGCGCCAACCGAGGGCTGGAGCGACCGTAGTCAGAATTGCCTCAATGACATGCGCATTGTAGGAAACACCTAGTTGATTTGGGATGGTTAGCAATAGCGTGTCGGCCTCCGCGATCACCTCTGCGCTACAGAAATCCCTCGACCCGAGCGTCTCAAGAAGAACCGACTGGCCACCACCAAAGAATGATCCCAAGGGATGGAACGGCCTCTCTGCCCGAGATGCTCAAGCTGCTTGTGTTTTCAGTTGTTCCGCGTCGGAAATGAGCTCCCTTCTTCCAGACGATCAGCGTGATCGCCGCAATCTTTCGCGCCAAGATGAGGCGAGCCATCGCCGGCTTCATCCCTTTTGTGAGCAACTCCAAGTAGAAATCCTGGAACGGTCCTTCCCGGCGGCTGGCCATGGCGGCCGCACTCTTAAAGATGGCTTTCATATCATGATTGTGGTTCTCGTTAAGCCCGCGCAGTTGCTGTGGCTTCTTGGAACGTCGTGCCGCCATGAAAATAGCGCGGTCAGACCCACTGAGTGGATTGCGGGCAACCCTTCCGTAATCCGGTAAGGTAAGGTTTGCCGACTAACCGGGAGTAATGGTAGCAAGGGCCGTGCCTAGCGGCTTTGCCGCGGACCCCATCGTTGATCTCCGCCTAGCCTACATAACGACTGCATTCGCGGTTCGGCTCACATCATTTGTCGGAATTTAAATACTTCTCTGGATCTGCCTTGAACAACTGCTTGTGGCCTTCGTCCATAAAGTAATACGTCGTGCCCTTGTAGACCGACTTCGGAGCGGTGGAGGGATCAACCTCCATATGGCATACGGGGCAGAGCACATGCCCTGGCGCCACAACGGGATCTTTAGCATAGAGTTGGTTGACCGTTGGGTCTATCCAGCCTTGGCTTTGATATTCGAGCTGTTCGATGGTTTTCAGAGTGACAGCGCGGCCGAAATAGCGATCGACAGTTCGTAGCGCGAGATCCATGCCACTCGTCAGCCCGCCCGAGCTGGCCATGTTGCCGTCCTCCACCCAACGCGCGCCCCGCACAATGTGAATGTCAGGGTAACGTAGGGCAAGTTCCCGGTAGGCATTGTGATGCGAGGTCGCGGATCTGCCCGAGAGTAAGCCGGTTCTTGCCAGAGCATACGCACCCGTGCAAATCGACATGGTCACGTCGGTGTGCTTTGTGGACCTGCGTATCCAATTCAGCATTGTCTCGGTGACTCCCTCTTGCTGAGGAATCACAATAATTTTAGGAGCCGGAGCGGTTTCGAAGGTGTACTGGGGCGTAATGGTTATGCCACTGGCACGAATGGGCTTCATGGTTTCGGCAACGGTGTACAGTTGGAACGCGTCATCCTTGGTTCCCTTTAGCGTAGAAACAGCAAAACTAGCGACCTCAAAAACCTCCCACGGGCCAGTGAAGTCGATGATGACGGTATTCTCGGAAATCACAAAGGCAACTGGAATACTGCCGTGGTCCGGAGGTTTGAGAGGATTTGCGATGGCGGCCGGTTCGTCTCCCGCTTTGGGACCTGAGCTCGCAGTTGGGGCTGAAGCGGCGAAAAGCTTGTTGGGGAATGAAAAAGGAAACACAGCCATTGTGCCGAAGATCGCTGAATTGGTTAGGAATTCTCTTCTTTTCATGTTTATCCTTTCAGTTTCCTTTTGTAGTGTTACTGTTGATTGTGGAGACTTAGTAGCGGCTCCTGTAGCGAGTCCCAGCTGCCTCTCCCGCCGGGAAGGACGGCTTCTACGCCGTCGCGAATCGGCCTCGGTACACACTCGGAGCGACCCCGAACCGCCGCTCAAAAGCTCGGCGGAAACTATCGGCACTGCCAAATCCAACCGAATCCGCAACACCTTCGATCGTGCTGCCGGAATTCATCAGCCGCAGACGCGCTTCGTCCAAACGCAGTTTCTCGACGAATTCCCCTGGATTCACCCCAAAAGCCTCCTTGAATCTCCGGGCGAAATGCCGCGGCGACAAGGTCGCGCGCTCGGCCAGCGCCTCGATGGAAAGATTCCGTTTTAAGTGGCCGCTGATCCATGGCGCCAGATCCGACAAACGATCGCTACAGCGCGTCTGGAACTGCAAGGGCTCGGAGTATTGTTCCTGCCCGCCCGACCGTTTTAGATACACCACCAGATCGCGCGCAACGCTTAGCGCTAGCCCAGGCCCGTGGTCTTCTTCGATCAGCGCCAGCGCAAGATCAATGCCCGCCGTGATGCCTGCCGCGGTGTAGAACTTTCCCGCTTTAATGTAAATGGCATTGGCGTCGACCTGGACGCGCGGAAACTGCTGCGCAACATCGCCGGCAAACTTCCAGTGTGTCGTAACGCACTTGCCGTCGAGCAGGCCGGTCGCGGCCAGTGCATAAATTCCCGTGCAGATACTGGCAATTCGTCGTATGCGGGAGTCGCACTCGCAAATCCAGTTCGCAACCCGCTGATACTGTTCCCGCACGCGCAAGCCGCGACCGCCAGGGATCAACAGTGTGTCTAGCAAGGGAGCACGGTCCAATGTCGTATGCGGCTTCAATAGAACACCCGATTCCGCAGCAAACGTCCGAGGGCTCAGACCAAGAACGACGACCTTGTATCCAGCAGTTGAACCTCTTGCCCGCAGGTACTCATCCGCGATAGCGAACGCGTCGGCTGGGCCAATCAGATCAAGCGCCTGCATATCCGCGTACCCCAAAATGCCAATCGTTCGCATGGTCGCCCCCTTATTGTTTGCCTTTTTCAGATGGTCACGCATGTTGAAAACTCAAGCCTTTTTATGCGGCCGCGTCTGCCCGTCTCCCGCCGCGTGCAGTTAATGTGCAGCATCAGGACCGATGGCCGCAATGACATTTATCCGACATTTTAGGACATAGTGGAGCGTTGTCGGCACATTTCGCCTACTAGAAAGGCGGTTTCAAAGCGGGCTGGATGAGTGACGAGAGTAAGTTCGCGGAATCACATGCCTATCGTGGCACGACTTGTGCAGTGGATAACGGGCAATTCGGAAGTGATCCCTGGCCCAGATGCCCGTTTCTGGATAGTTCCGGTTTGCCGACCATTCGTCCAGAATGCTAAGTAGACCCCTCGGGCTTGCACAGGATCGTTCTAAGGAAATCCTTGGTACCGGCAGCGCCAGTCACCCGGACGATCACTGCTCCCCTATTGGGGTGGGCAGCCAACTCGAATGTCAAAAAGGGGCAACATTCCCGCTCTGCCACAATCAATTCCGCCACAACCGCAATCCATTTCCCATCTCCGGGCAGCCGGAAGGCGTATCCGTCAGGGAGTTCATCAGTTCCGATCACAGCGGACCTAAAGTGAGCAAGGAGCGTTGCCTCGCGCTCCCGGAATTCTGCCGTCGATAAACCGCAAGCTACGGGAATGTCATTAGAGCTCGGCTTCATGGGCGACTCGCTGGTGGAACGACGCCGTTCATGCGCAGGTACTCGACCATTTGCCCGTAGTGGTCAAACGCGTGAATCAAAGCTTCGACCGTGAGCGCCATGCGGGTTGTCTTACTCGCCGGTAAAGGCGAAATTGGAGAAGCTTTCACCGTCGCGTTCGGCTCACCGATTGCATCAATCGCCCTACCTAGATGCGCGAACGATGAATTCAGATAGTCGAGAATCTCCGCCTTCGTCCGTACTGTTTCAGGACCGTTCTCGTCTCCCGCGTCAGCCGGAGGCTCCTCGCCCAGAGCGGCGGCTGCCAAAATATGGTTGGTCGCTGAAAGGTGCCTTACCTGACGGGCGAAAGTACGAACGCCCTTGAATTCACCCTCAGTTGGCGTAAATTCATACTTTGTAGCAGGCATGGCTTCTGCAGCGGACACGATTTGGTCTTGTACGCTCTTTAAGAAGATCCTTAGCGCCTGCCTCTCCCGCTGCGCATCCAAGGGGACAGTCCGTTTGTCACGCTCATGCTCGGATTGTGCCGCATTGGTTTGCACCAAAAGAACCATGCTGCTAGGCTTGCCGGTTTGCGCAAGCGCACCAACATTGCACGCTGCGAGTAGTGCCAATGCAATCGCCATTTTCATCGGTTTCATCGTTCCTTCCTCCAAGGCACTCGGATCGGTTCTGATGAGCTGCCTCGAAGATAACGGTACAACTTAAAGTCGACTTTAAGGCAATAGTCCATTTTGTAAATTATTTGTCAATTGCGGAAGGTGATCAGAATGGGCTGCACTAGAATGTAGTTCGTGCCCCCATTTACGATTTCTGAAGTCGCGCGACAAATTGGACTTCAGCCGTCCGCGATTCGCTATTACGAGCGGATCGGACTGCTTCCGCCCGCGCAACGAATAAGTGGACAGAGACGTTACGACTCCACGATCCTTTATCGGCTCGCAATCGTTCAACGGGCACGACAGCTAGGTTTTACGTTAGAGGAAATCCGACAGTTGTTCTTAGGCTTCCGCAATGTCACTCGGGCTTCAGAGCGCTGGCAAAAGCTGTCTCAGAGAAAGCTCGCTGAACTCGACGTTTTGATGGACGGAATAAGAACAGTCCGGCGCCTGCTCAAGAAGATGATGCAAGACTGCCGCTGCGATACGTTGGACCAATGCGGAAAAGGGATATTTCAGAACGGGTGTGTGGAGGCGAGGGTGAGATCGCTACCCGCCAACCACCGACCCAGCCGGCTAAATCTTCGCGAAACATAAATCTCGCACCATCCGGCCGCAACGCCGGAATGCCGCGCACGTGGTTCTCACTGGCACCGTCGAGCTGTTCCCGGATTACGCTCAACTCTTCCGTAATCGGATTACGGAAGGAGTGCCGACATCCGGGACATAGTTCGTGAATGACAGGTCAAAGTGATGCATCAGAGCGTGGAGGGTGGACCGAACCCTCAAATCGAAATTCGCACACAACTCTAGCTGGGCATAGTCAATTGTCAAGCTCCGACACGCTTCAATCGGTTCTGGCAACACGAAATCCAAAGGTGTCGCCCAAGGTTGATGGCACTTCTACGTCCCGTGAGGCGGAGCGCAGCCAAGCGGGAATCGCGTTCCACTCACCGCCGCGCATAACGCGCGCGTTGTGGAATTTCGGTATGCAGCTCTCGACCGCTCTACCGTTGGTGGGAGCATCGCGGGAGGTATCATGGTAACAGTCCTCAACCCACTCGGCCACATCCCCGGCCATGTCGTAGAGGCCGACTTTGTTCGGTTGGAAGCTCCCAACAGGACTCGTGTGTGGGTACTTATCATCGCAATTAACGCCGGCTGTGCTGATTCCGTGGGCGTTGGCGGAGAGATCGGCACCATTCGCGTAATGCCACTGGTCGGCCTCGCTGTCACCCCAATACCATGCGGTGCTCGTTCCAGCACGAGCAGCATATTCCCATTCGGCCTCGCTCAAGAGTCGATAGTGCTTACCAGTTTTGCGTGACAACCACTGAACATAGGCTTCGGCGTCGTCCCAGTTCACGCAAACCACGGGATGAGGATTGACAGTCCCGAAGATGCTGCGGACAAGAACCGCACTAAGCACGGGTACGATCGCGCCAGCCAGGAAGATAGGATGACGCGGAAACACCGCGTCTCCTCTAAGAGGCGTTCGAAGGGCTTGAGCTGGGTGAAGGGAAACCTTCACGCCCAGTTCGGAGAGGGCCAGGCGGCCGCAAGGCTGCCACTCGGTAGCAATCCACCTCGGCGGTGACGACGACCGTCAATTCCCTTCTCTCTAAAGCTCCCCCTTTTCTCCCATTCTTTTTCATCGGCCCAGTTATGCTTCATCCGATCCACCCCGATCGCAAGCGAGTCGACGAGCCAGAACGACCTTAAATGTTTCGCGAACACGGGCGTGAACTCCCTGCAAACGCCATGTTCGAGCACACAAATACGCGATATCCACAAGCCATCCGGTGCGTGCGGTTGCTCTTCGAGTTGCGCGAGCCGATTGAAAAGTCAGCTGGCCTCCCAACGATGGCGGTTGGTATTCCACAAGGGACATTGACTGCGGAATCAGGCTGATCCACTGTTGATTTTGACGCGCGTATGATGGTCGGGTGAGATCGGGCATAGAAGTGGATCGACTTATGACACCACTGAGACTTCTGGTCGTGGAAGATGACCTCGCAAGCCTGGAATTAATGGTCGAGGTTTTTAAGTCTTTGAAAGCGGAGGTACATCCGGTCAGTGATAGCGAGAAAGCGGTCGGCATGATCAATGAGGGGAAGTTTGACGGAATTTTCCTGGACCTGGAAATGCCAAACCTGAGCGGCTTCGATCTTGCCCGCCTGATTCGCAAATCGTCCTGGAACAAATCTACTCCAATCATCATCGTGACCGGTCGTGATGAGAGAGACACCATGCAACAGGTATTTTCGATCGGAGCAACCTTCTTCCTGCAGAAGCCTGTCGATAGACAAAAGTTGAGCATATTGTTCCGGACTGTGTGTGGTGGAATGACGGAGAATCGCCGCCGAAACGCACGCGTTCCACTCCAAACCGAGGTGGTTTGCGAAGTCGGTGGTCGAGCGTTACGCGGAGTGACCTGGAACCTTAGCCAGAGCGGGATGCAGGTGGAAGTTGGCAACTTGCAACCCAAGGATACGGTGCGGCTGTCGTTCCGGTTGCCCGTTTCAGGCTTGTCCCTGGAGCCAACCGGGACAGTGGTCTGGACGAAGGAGACTCGGCAAGGTATCCAGTTCACGAACGTGAGCAGACAAAATGAGGAGTCGATCCGAAAATTCATCGCCGAAGTAGACAGATAAAAGCTGGCGACAACCGACAGGGACGAAATTTCAAACCGCGCTATTCGCCACTGCCTGCTGCGCGTGTCTTGCCACTTGCCTGGCCCTCTTGCGATGGATTTGGAGGGGCGTCTCGATTCTCGCGTGTACCAAGAAGGCGTTCTAGCTCTTCGGCGAGGGCACGTGCATTCACTGGCTTTGAAAGGTAGCCATCAAACTTTGAAGTCAAGATTTTTTCCCGGTCGCCCTGCATGGCGTATGCGGTAACGGCCACTACCGGCAGCGTGGCCATGCGGGGATTGTCGCGGATTTTGCTCACGACGCCAAACCCGTCCAGTAGCGGCATGCCGATGTCAAGCAGCAGCAGGTCTGGTTGAGACTGTTCAATCATGCGAAGTGCCTCCTCGCCGTCACATGCCTCCACCACTGTGTATCCCCGCATGTCAAGCAACTCGCGGAGCAGTTCCCGGTTAACAGCATTATCTTCGGCGATGAGGATCTTGGTCATGGCTGCCCCGCGGATTTTGCCCGCTTGCGGCTCGGAACGACCCTCGCAACCTCGGCAACGAGCTGCTGCTGCCAGGAACCATTCTTTTGAAACAGCGCCTGGGTTTCGCGGCTGAGCAGTGCTATCTCTTCTGGCGCCAGGGTCTTAGCGGTCATCACGAGGATTGGCAGATCTGCTAAAGTCGATTGCCCTCGCACATGTTGGATGACCTCAAAACCGTCCATCCCTGGCATCATAAGATCGAGTAAGACTGCACTCACCAGCTTCGAAGAAAGCACTTCTAGAGCTCTCGCGCCACTACGGACGCTTTGAGTTTCATAGCCGGCCGACCGCAGGGTTTCTTCCAACATCTCGAGCGATTTGGGATCATCGTCGACAAGTAGAATCTCAGAGTCATCGTCGCCGTGAATCGGTACATGCTTCCCAATCGTTTCCAGAAGCACCGTCTTGCGAATTGGCTTGACGAGATAGTCCGCAGCCCCCAAAGCAAAACCTACTTTCTCCTCATCAACGATTGAAACGATAATAATCGGGATGTTTGCTGTCTCCGGAGTTTTCCTAAGCGTCACCAATGCATCGAGGCCACTGCCTCCCGGCATCGATAAATCTAAAGTGATGGCGTCGGGTCGTAACTGCGTAGCCTTGTCAACCACTTCGACTCCCGACTCGGCGAAGGCAATCCGATATTCCGAACTCAAATAGCTGGCAATCAGCTCACGAGCGGAAGTTTCGTCATCGACAACCAGAACGAGTGGCTTCCCCGAGTTGTTGCTGGTCGTGGCGGGTAGAGTGTGGGGATGATTTGCAGGCGCTGGCCTGGATGCTTCGGATCCGGCTGGGAGTGTGAATGTAAACCGGCTGCCTCGTCCGGGTTCGCTCGAAAGCGAAATTTGGCCCGCCTGTTGCTCGACCAATCGCTTTGTAATAGCAAGACCTAGGCCTGTACCTTCATTCACCGCACCTTGCTTACCTTCGACCTGGCGGAACTCCTCGAAGACAACCTTTTGATCCTCCGGCCGTATGCCGATCCCGGTATCGGTCACCGACAGGCCAATTTGGCCGGCACTATCAAAGCAATCAATCTCGATTCGGCCTCCCTTCGGTGTGAATTTCACCGCGTTGCTCAGCAGGTTGTAGAGGATCTGCTTGAAGCGGACCCGATCCGCATAGACCGGCCGATCTGTTCTCAACTTTTGTTGAACCTCAATGTTCTTCGCCATGGCGAGCGGGCGGATGGTGGAAAGGACCTCGGGCAAAGCATCCTGAACTTGGAAGTCCTCGCACCGGATTTCGAGCTGCCCGGCTTCGATCTTCGAGAGATCCAGAATGTCATTAATCAATTGCAATAAGTGCGCTGAGCCCTCTTTGATGTGATTCACGAAGCGCTTCTGCTTGTCATTGAGCTCGCCTGCTGTCTGCTCGGCCAGGAGGTCTGAAAATCCCACAATCGCATTTAACGGAGTCCTCAACTCATGGCTCATGCTGGCGAGGAACTTACTCTTCAGATGGGTTGCGCGCTCTACTTCGCGGTTGCGGAGTTCGAGCTCTTGATTGCTGGCGGCCAGCCTCTCTGCGAATTTGCGCTTTTCCGCTTCGTCCCGCTTGCGCTCGGTAATGTCGCGTGCAACGGCATAGATAACCTCCTGCTCGGGTACGGACACGGCATTCCACAAGAGCCATTTGTAGGAGCCGTCTTTGCACAAGTAGCGATTTTCAAAGGCAAGGATTTCATGATTTTTAACCTGGTGAGCTTGTACAGTCGTAGCCTGGCGATCGTCTGGATGAATGAACTCCAGGTAAGGCTTGGCAAGAAGCTCCTCAGCAGTAAAACCCAGGGTTCTTTCAAAAGAGGGGTTGAGGCTCTTGAAAAATCCATCGAAACCAGCAATGCAAAACATGTCGACCGAGAGGTTGATAAATCGGTTGCCCGTCTCCAGCTTGGAATAGAGTGAGCCCATGAAACCGTTTATTGCCAGGCCAACACCCAAGGCGACCAGCAGGGAGACGAGTAATACGACAACGACGATCAGAGCGTAGCTCTTCAGCCGGTCATTCATCGCTCCCAAATCTGAGCGGATGTACACAGTTCCCGTCGGTTTGCCCTGGAAAATGATCGAGCGCGCCAGTCCTAGATTCCCGTCTGTGAACCAATGGTTCTGTATTTGACCTTGAGGAATAATGGGTGGAGCCCCGGTCTCGCCCGCGCCATCACGCCAGTACCGCGCGAAAGGCTGACCGTCGCGCGTGTAGATCTGCGCATATATAAGGTTGGGGTTGGCACGCAATGCTGATAACGTATTTTCCGCGGAGTGGGGATCGTTGAACAACAGCGCAGACGCGGTATTGTCTCCGATGATTTGGGCTTGTATGGATAAGTTGCGCACCAGGGCCCTGCGAAAGCTGTACAGGTCATAGGCGGAAAAGCCGCCACTAGCCAAGAGCAACGCCACAACACTCACCAGCATGTTAATTAAGGTGAGTTTCCTGGAGATTGAATGCTGTTGGACTTTGGGCATAGTGGTCAATCTCCGGGCGAAGAATTTCTCCTTACCGTGGTCGCGACCTTGAGCAGTTCAGAACTCAAAGTCAGGCCAGCATGTTGCACAGCAGCGAGGTTGACCTCAAAGCGGACTTTCTTTCCTTCCAGGACAAACTGGATCATGCCGCCTCGCTGGGAGAACTGCGGCATGTCACTCACGGTCAAGACAGCCTGTTTGCTCAGGGTTTTAATGGTTGTGTTAAGTCGGGCGTCCTCGGCGGAGCTCAGGAAAAGAATCTGGCAATTGCCCGACTCCTGTGGAGTGGAGATTCGCTTGGCGGTTACTCTCTTTCCCGCGATCGTTTCACCTGCAAGAGTCGCATCAAGAACCGGGCCAAATGGATCCTGCCCGAGAACACAGACCGTGAACGAGTCGTTCTGGGCAAACGCCACGTTCGCCGGCCACTCGACAAAGTGTCCAAAGTTGTAAAGGTAGGCGGCCTTCACGTCGTAGTCAGTGGGCTTTGAACTCTGCGCCCGCAGACATGGACCGGCGACCAGCACCCACGCCACGGCCACAACGACGAGCCACGGCGGAAAACCATGCGACCTCGAAGGCTCGCGGCCTTCTGGATTATCGCGGAGGAACCCCGTGCTGTGAACCTGTCCCATAAGGATTAATTCGCAGCGCGTCTCCAGGTTATCTTTGCATATACGCTTCGTTTGATCCCGACAAGCGGTCCAGGATCGCCTCCAAACTCGTTATGTCGAGGTTGGAGCAGATTCTCTCCCACCACAGAGAATTCAAGCTCTGAGGTACTCTGCCATGAGAAATGCGCGTCCGCGGTGCTGTAACTTTTCACAGCCTGGGCTGACAAAGCGCTTACATAGCGATAGGTCTGACCAAACTCAAGTTTTCTTGGCAGTTTCACGAAAGACTGAACTACGACCTGGTGCCGTGGGCTCGATCCCACATAATTGTGGGCGGTGGTTGGGTCATTGCTCCCCGGCCCATCCTTCATGTGCATCTCCAGGTGCGAATACGAGGTTTTCAGTTCCCACCAACTCACCGGCTTCCAATCGGGCGTCACTTCGAAGCCTTTCGTGGTGCCTCTGATTCCGTTACTCGTGAGCAGCGGAATCACCGCATGCGTCGGCAGTGGCGTGTTCTCAAGAAATGGCGCTCCTACTTGAAAGCTATAGAGATCGCGATAGCTGTTGTAAAACAAAGCAAGATCGAGATAGAAGTGAGATGTCGCCAGGGCTCGGAATCCGGTTTCATAGGCGATCAATTCTTCGGAACGAAACTGGCGATTGCCGTCGACGCGTAAATAAATGGGGAGCGGCGTCACTGTCGCAAAATCCGTAAGCTGAATGTCCTCGTCGATACGGGAGGGTGTGCGAACGGCTCTAGTAACCGAGGCCCAGAACGACTGTCGGGGCGTGCGGTTCCAGAGAAGACGCGCGCTCGGTTGAACCTCGAAACCGTTGTAGTTGTTATGTTCGAACTTCGACCCCAGGGTTAGCGAGAGCCGGCGGTTAAAGAAAGGGATCTCATCCTGCACAAAACCACTGTAGATTTGGTCGGTAAGGTGATGGGGCAGGAAATCGATCGTCGGGACGGTTTGCACAATATTTGACGGACTCACGCGCGCGCCCACGCCCCAGAGAAAGTTTTGCTGCCCCGGCAGAATCAGATGATGGAGGAAGTCGATGTCGAAGGTGTCCCGAGTCTCTCCGAATTCAGGCTCGAAATGGTTCGTGCGGTCAAAGTAAGCCTGAACCTGGAAGTCCGATCGATCGTTCAGCACGCGCTTCCAGCGGGCCAGGAGATTCCCTCCTGTTAACTGCGCGTTCGCATCAACGGTTACTTGCGAGGGGGGCGAATACAGTGCGTACGTGGTCGTTTCTCCCGCAATCTCGCGGTAGACGTCGCCTTGAAAGGTAAATGTATCGCGAGTGCCCCGGTCCCAGTCCGTACGGAATCCGGCCTGGCCCATTCGCCAATCGTCAAAGTTCCTGTGATCCGAATGGAACTGTGGGCCACGAGTGAAGCCCATGCCGTAAATACGGTAGTTGAAACCCCGACCGTTCCCGCCCCCGTAACGGAAGCCGCCGGTACCCTGCTCAACATTGCCGCCTCCCAGGGACAGCATCGATCCATGAGTATCCTTGGCGCTCTTGGTGATGATGTTAATCACTCCGTCGACGGCATTCGCTCCCCAAATAGTGCCGCCCGGCCCACGAATCACCTCAATGCGCTCAATATCTTCTAGCGGGGTGGCCTGGACTTGCCAATAAACGCCAGCGAAAAGTGGCGTGTAAACGCTCCGTCCGTCGATCAGCACCAGCAGCTTGCTGGATATCACCGCCCCAAATCCGCGTATGCCCACCGACCAGTGATCCGAGTCGACTTGGGCCACTTCAACTCCCGGCGCCAAGCGCAGGACTTCAGGAATATTCCTGGCGCCAGACCTGCGGATATCCTCTTGGGTAATGACGAAAACGGCGGCAGGCGTCCTCCAAACCGCCTCGGGCTCCTTGGACGCGGTCGTAACTTCGACGTTGCCCAGGTCTGCCAGGCTGAGCTGCTTCAGGGGTTCGTCGGCCCTTGGAATTGTTTGCGGATCGGCTTGACTCTCAGCCGCCAGGCCCGTAAGCACGAGAAGGACGATCACAACGATAGGGCGCCAAACCGATTTCGACCGCCGCAATTTGTCCGCTTCGATCGCAACTCCCGTCGCGACGCGCGTGGCGTAGGTAGAAGGACAAGAACGACCGTTCATGATAAGCATCCCCTGCAAAATATTCCCGTCCTTAACTCTGCCAACCGGCCGCGGCTCCACGAGAGAGAAAATCCGCAGTGCCACTTCTGACCAACTGCTCGAACTCGTCGAAAATACGAGCGTCCCACCAGCCCTTGCCCACTTCTTGTTTCATAGTTTGCAACGCGTCGGTGATGGAAAAGGCCTTCTTATAGGGCCTATCGGTGGTTAGCGCATCATAGACATCGACAACCTGCAGCACCCGGGCAGTTACGGGTATGTCCTCTCCCCGAAGTCCGTCTGGATACCCTGAGCCGTCGAATTTCTCGTGGTGGTGCCGAATAATCGGAAGCACGAAACGAAAGGATTTCAAAGGCGCGCAGATGCGCTCGCCTACGACAGGATGCTCTCGGATCAGCGTCCATTCGTCAGCGGTCAAGCTACCCGGCTTCAGGAGAATCGCATCAGGCACTGCAATTTTCCCGACATCGTGTACAATTCCGGCGCGCCGCAGCGCAATGAGTTGATCTGCAGAGAGCCCGAGGTGTTCGCCCAGGCGAGTTGAATAGTCGGATAAGCGTTCACAATGACCATGGGTGTAAGGATCTTTGCCTTCAATGCTCCGGGCCAACGAGAACAGGACTGACTCCGCACGCTCCAGTTCATCCGTTCGCTGCTTGAGTTTCAAAAGGGACCCTACGCGCGCGAGCAGTTCGGTTCGATCCAAAGGACGAGTCAAAAAGTCATCTGCTCCAACCTTGATGCCTTCTATCCGATCCTGCTTGTCGGAAAGCGCCGTAATCATGATCACCGGGATCAAATATGTGTTCGGGTTGTTCTTGATTTTCTCGCATACCTCAAACCCATTCAGGTGAGGCATCATCACGTCCAGAAGCACCAGGTCGAATTCAGTCCGGGCAAGTTCTTCAAGCGCAGCTGTACCGTCCGGCACAGTAACCACTTTGCATCCCTTCGGCGTGAGGAGTTCCTCTAACAACTCACGATTTGCGGCTTGATCATCGGCGACCAAGACCGTACCTGTGATTGGCAGATTTGAATGATGTAACATTTTTCGCAACTCTTCTATCTTTTTGAAAGTGTCGCAGGGAAGACAGGCAGGGGCTAATTACTAAAGTTATAAGTTCCACGGGAAGGTGAGCGCCTGTCGGGTTTCAGCTGCACGTTCGACGGCAATTTGTTCCGACCAGCATTTACCACGGGCTGAACTTGGAAATAGCCACACTCTCGGCCAAACAGCTTTTTGAATCGCACCATAATTTCGTGATGGGACATCATCGCGTCCCGAGGCGCGCTTCCTCTAGTTCATCCATGTCTTCAGTTAGGCGGATATAGAGAACAAAACTGAGCTGAACGGCACCCCTTCCAAGTGTCGGCCTCTAGTCTAGTCTAGGGGGGTCCCTTCCGCTCGATACGGAGTGGCCGGTGCGGCCTTATTTCTTCCACGTTTCGGTCACTAGCGCGTTAAGCCTGTCCTGCTGTCCCTTAACCCATTTCGCATAGCTGCGCTCTGTGGTCTTGATGGATTCGTGGCGCAGAGCAGCTTGAAGAGGTGCTCCGGCGGCAGACCTTTTACTTCGTAACTGGACAACCCGTGCGCCTTGGGGCTGATCTGCCCTTCCACGCAGTCCGTTTTGCCTCGTCACGTATGCGTTTGTCGGATGCGGCCCAGTGTCGTTCTCGGTGCGCCTGTGTGTCCCGTTCGGCTATGGAAAGTTTGCAAGGCTTGCCTCTATCTGCGCCGCAGTTGGGACAGGGCACAACTAATATTTCGCGGACACTCAGCACTTTAGGTGTTCGTGTCACAATGCCAAGCCTGTGCGTGCCGCCTGCTGGTGTGTAATGAAGCTACCCGCGCTCTCTGTGAGTTGCCTGTCCGCCTCGTCCGCAATAATAATCACGTCTGACAGCACTTGGTTGGGGTCCAGTTCGCTCTGATGAAGATGTAACGTGCCGAATGTGGTGACCTGAAATATCCGTGACCCTTCAACCAGCATGGGGACAGAGTAGCCCTGCGAGAATCGTAGTTTGCCGGTGGGCGGATGCTGTGATGGAAAAGGGTGGCTCGGCACCCCTAGCGAGTCGCAGGCGGGTAAGCACATCCTCGAACAGCTTAGGCAGATGGCCCGTGCGTTCCGCATCGCTTAGTGGAATAGCTATCAGGGACGGAACCAGCTTCACGTGCTTCAGCCACTCCTTGATTGTAGAATCAAGTTCCCGCTTGAGAATGACCGCCACGCTCACTGCCTTTTTCAATTCAGTCATGTGGGTCATGCCATGCCCTCACGGTAGTGTGCCACGTGGCGATTTCCAAAAACTGGTCAAAACAGACCACTAGGAGACCCATGCTACTTACCCCAAGTGTGAGGGGCCATTTTTTCCAGGTCGTAGACACCAGCGTGTCTAGCCTGTCCTGCCGTACCTTCACCCATTTCGCGTAACAGCGTTCCACCGGGTGGTCCGAAGGGGCGTTATACTCCTTTCCGGCTGAAGAGGGAGAGAGTTGTGTGGGGGATGGATGAGCCGCCCTACACGTTGCGGGAGGCGGCGGCTCTTGGGTGTATCCCGAGCAACGGCGGCACGATTGTTTGATGGCGAGGAAGGCCGCCCCCCTCCCGGCCTTCTCCCAGAGTTGCGCGCCCTGTTATACGCAGGCGGCGTCCGCCGGTCCCGAGCATGTTCTGAACTATCTCGCTAGCTATACGCACCGCGTCGGATGTCGCGTTGAATCCTAACCTCACATAGTCGAGCAGTGCGTAGGAGGGAAGATTGCGGCCGCTGCGTGATGTGGAAACCGAATTCGTCTAGAAGTTCTAGCTTGCCATTGGCGTTTGACTCGTCTCAGACAGAAACCAAACCCGGCGTTGCGTTTGATCGATCCAGTTCTCCAGCAAGCTGGCAGTTGCAACATCGTTTGTCTCGTCGCAAAAAGTCGTGACCAGCAAGGATGTCAACCAGTTGCCGGTGGTCGCGAATGGTACTTTGCAAAGGGTCATCTCCCGTTCTCA
>Ga0207146_10125_pt1 | contig 20642 bp, 18 predicted proteins | sample Alteio_BWMinHeat_36_FD_153539 | JGI IMG/M metagenome (GOLD analysis project Ga0207146, IMG submission 153539) | Enriched cells from forest soil in Barre Woods Harvard Forest LTER site, Petersham, Massachusetts, United States -... | ecosystem: Environmental > Terrestrial > Soil > Temperate forest >...
CGACAAGATTGTGTGGGCACCGCGATTCAGCTTTGCCTGGCAGCCGTTCGGGGTATCGCATCTCGTTGTGATCCGTGGCGGGGTGGGCATTTTCTACGATCCGTTTCCCGATAACGTGGGCGCTTCCTTTGCCGCTAATCCGCCACTCGTCAACGCGTTCGCGATCCAGGGCTATAACCTCACTCCCGACGAAGGCAACAGCCTATTCAAGGTTGCTTCCAGTTCGAATGCCGGATTCGTCAACGGATTTGCCTCTGGTCAGACCCTTGCCCAAATCCAGAAGTCCGATCCCTTCTTCTTCCCGCCGAGCATCAGCGTTCCCAATGCTAAAACGCATTCGCCGCAATATCAGAAGTGGAGCCTCGAAGTGCAGCGGGCCTTCGGCACCAGTACTTCGGTTAGCGTTGGCTACTATGGCAATCACGGCATTCATGAATTAGTCCAGAATCCCTCGGCCAATGCTTTTGGATTCGGCCCGTTCCCCTCGTCGTTATGCACAAGCCCACCTGTGCCGCCATGCGCCGACCCACGGTTCAGTCAGGTCACGGAAAACACGACCGCCGGGATCTCCAACTACAACGGTATGGTGGTCTCCTTCCAGCGGCGGATCTCCCATTGGGGGTCAGGCTTGTTTCAGGCAAACTACACCTACGGACACGCGCTCGACGAGGTCTCCAACGGAGGCTTGCCTTTTGTTCAATTTGGGTTTGGCAGTTCCACATATCCGCAGGATCCATACAATCTGCGCGGCAGTTACGGGGCGGCGGACTACGATGTTCGCCACTCGTTCAACGCGAACTATGTATGGCAGGTTCCGGTGAAGGCGATGTTGCACGGACATGGCGCAGACTACCTGGTGAATGGCTGGCAGATCTCGGGAACAGTCTTTGCTCGCACGGGATTTCCCTACACTGTGATTGACTTCGCCGAAACGAACAACCTGGTCTCGAACAATTTCGTCGCTTGGATCTATGCGGTCCCCGTCCGTCCCCTGGGGCCTGGAGCATCCTGCGGGGAGGGCGCGGCTATACCGCTTGCGCCTCATCCCTGTCAGCCGCCACAAATGCTGGGCGGGACACCAAATCCAAACGCCCTCTATGTGCAAACGGGTTGTGAAACTGGATTCAATACCGGACACTTGGGTCCGTCAGGCTCTTGCAACGGGCCTGTAAAGCGAGAGAAAAGTTCAAGTTTGATCGCGCGTGCCATTCTTCCTCCGCATAAAGCCCCAGGTTGTAGAAGGCGAGGCGCTGGGACCTCGCGGAGGGAAAAGATTGCAACAGCGTTGTGAAATTGGTATTTGAAGACGACGGATCTACACCACCGGAATAAAATGCCTGGAGAGTTTGGGGAACCAAATCACCTACCACATTGGTTGTGCCGAAGGTGGTCCAATAGGTGCGCACGAGGTTTGCACCGAATCCGAACTTGTGGCTACCCGTTGTCTTCACGAAATCGTCCGAGACTTGATACCGGGTAATGTTTTGTCCGATCGGGAAAGCGTAAATGTAGTCATAGCCGCCCAAGGTGGCGAGGCCAGTCCCGGTGGTAAACCAATTCAGAACCGTGGGGAAAGCAGCTAAGGCCTCTGCCGTATTCGCAACCCCAGATCGGAAACCGAGATAGGTTCCTGCCAGCAGGAATTGGTTGGCGGCAGTCGGCCCAAACGTGTGAGTCTCGTGGAGTTGCCCCTGCCACCAAGGGTCGTCCGAATACACATTAAACAGCGGGCTGACGGGATCGGTGACGGTCACCTGGTGGCTGTGGTCGTGCTGCACGAGCAAGAAAGCACGGTCGTTGCCGGTGATGTTCCAATCCACACGGCCGGAAAGAATGGATTCATCGGTTGGCTGACCAACCGTCTTCTGGAAATGAATTGTGCACCACGCGGTCTGGCCAAGTCCGTTTGGCCCTACAAATCCCTGACAGCCAAACGTGTCCGAAAAGTTCCCGCGAATGGCTCTGCCGATTCCTGGAGTTCCGTCATAAAGCTTGAATATCCGCTTGTAAAAGGCGTCGGAGGCGGATGTTGCGCCGAATAGCGAGTCGATATTGGCTATAGTCGCACTTTCAAATTCAGGGCTCGGTAGGACCACCTGCAACGCAACGGGGAGCAAAATTCGCAAGCCCTCGGTATCGAAAAAGAAGAACAGCTTATCTTTTTGGATCGGCCCTCCAAATGAGCCCGCCCACTGATTGGCAATATCGAATGGGCGCGGGTACCCGAGCGCCTTGTTGATCCAGTCGTTGGCGTTGAACACGCGGCCATTCCAGAAATACTCCGCATTTCCGTGAAAGGTATTACTGCCGGATTTGGTGATGTAGTTGACATTCGCGCCGGCAGCACCCCCGAACTGTCCAGAGTAGCCATTGCTTACGACAGTAGCCTCTTGAACCTGGTTCTGCCCCAAAAGCAGGTTGGTCGCGCCACTGTAGTTCAGGTGCGTCCCATTGTCGTTGTCATTCATCCCGTTCAGCGTGAACAGATTTGACGTGCCTGGCATTCCCAGGATGGAGAAATTACCCCCGAAAATGACAAAGCCTCCGTTAATCGCGAGCGCCATATCTGTATTCATAATCGCGCCGGGAGCAGTTTGGCCGATGTAGGTGAGATCATTGCCGGGATTGGGAACCTCAGAAATCTGCACTTCACTCATGGTTGAAGAGACATCACCATTTTCCGCGTGGATGAGTGGTGCCTCCGACGTTACGGTCACGCTGGCGCGTACCTGCGCGACCCGGAGTGAGACATTCACTGAGACCGGAGGGCCTAATCGCACGACCACAGTGCGATCTTCTTCTTGAAATCCGTTACCCGTCACACTCAGCGTGTATCTACTCGGGGCAAGGAAGAGAAATCGGTATACCCCCTGCTGATCGGTTTTCGTTGATTGGGTGGTGCCTTTCGCGTCATCCTTGATCTCGACTTTGGCATTTGGGACAACCGCGTTGCTCGGGTCGGTCACGACACCAGCCAAGCCACCCGAGGTAGTAGTCTGGGCGCTTAGTCCGGAGATGGAGACCTCCAGAAGAAGAATGGAAAGCAACCGGTGTATCGGCAGCAATCTCATCGAACTACCCCCACTCGATTCGATCAGGCACAGCCCGACTTGAAGCAGAGTGGCATGATACTCCCATTTCAGCAGGCTACGCGGGATCTGAAGAATCGCAATGGTGCACCACGTCCGGACGGCAGTTCCTATGCCAACAAAATCTCGGGCAAATATGCGCACCGAATCATCCAGGGCGGCAAACCGGGAACTGACCGACTACGTTGGGGCGCCGGGGCCGCCGGGGTGGTTGAAGGCCGCCGCGTAGTTACGCCTGCAAATTATTCGACTTGATAGCGATACCCGCCGCGTCGTGAACCATGCCGGCCGTCCGGTTGAGCTGGCCCCGTTGTGTCCAACTGCTGCGGCGCGGCCTCAATCTTCTCAAACATAAGGAACCGTCCTGCCAAGCAAGACAACGCAGAATCAAAAAACTCGCAACTACGCTTCGCGGGAAGCCGGAAATAATCCCAAGGTAAGTACTTGGCGATAGCGTGTCTACGGGACGAGCAGTAACTGCGGCTCAGCGGGCCCCGTGTATGAGCGTGTTTTTCGAGACTACAAGGTAGCTTCACGTCTGTCCGAGATGCATAATCTGTCCCGGCGACTCGGTGATTCGACCCGAAGAGCAGATGGCTCGTCGTTCTTGGCGGCAATTCCCCAGGCGCCTGTCGGGTCTTGGCAAAAATCCTGGAAAGCACCCGAGCACCTATTGTTCCTAACGACTTGCTTTTAATGAATTCCTGATTTACGCAGCTCTGGACTAAAGATCGAGCATTATCCATGTTGGCGCATGGTCGCTGGCGTTCACCTGCCAACGCGCCCATCGGTCTACACCACCGTCCACGAGCCGGTCCGACACCTTCGGCGAGAGCAGAAAGTGATCGAGTCGCATGCCTTTGTCCTTCGGCCACCGTTCATATTTGTAATCCCAGAATGTCCAGAGCGGCCCGTCCGGATGTAGCCTCCGCATCGCGTCGGTCCAGCCTTGAGCCAGCAAACGCGCAAACGCTTGGCGGCTTTCGGGTTGGATCAACGCGTTGTTATCCAAGGATCGAGTCGGATAGATGTCCTGCGGGGTCGGCACGACGTTGTAGTCACCGGCCAATACCACGGGGGCGCCGCTCGCCATGAGTTCGGCGGCATGGGCGATGAGGCGCTCAAACCAGGCCAACTTGTAGTTGAATTTCGGTCCAGGCTGCGGATTCCCGTTGGGGAGGTAGATGGAAGTGATCAGGACTCCCCGAACAGCCGCTTCGATGTAGCGGGCTTGGTGATCTTCAGGATTCCCCGGCAAACCAGCGCAGGTCAGCACGGGAGTGTGGTTTCGCGAGAGAATGGCCACGCCGTTCCAGGAACGCTCCCCTTGCCAGACAGCTTCGTACCCGAGAGTTCGAAGGGCATTTGCGGGAAAGGCTCCCTGCTCCGCCTTGAGCTCTTGGAGACTCACCACGTCTGGCTCAGCTTTGGCTAACCAAGCCAAGAGGTTATCCAGCCGCTTATTGATGTTGTTAATGTTGAAGGTCGCGACTCTCAACAAGTCCCTCTCTGCCCGGGGGCACCTTGACGTAAGGTGCACATCCTGGTATTACTTTGAGGAAATTGTAATGGAGGCACCATGGAATCTGCAATCACGGTCAAGGGTCAGGCGACGATCCCGAAGGCTATTCGCGAACATCTGCGGTTGAAGCCGGGAGATCGAGTCAAGTTCTTCGTGCATCCTGATGGCAGCGTGGTCCTGTTGCCGAAAGTCCGCGCGTCGGCCTTACGAGGCATCATCAAATCGCGGCGCCGGCGGCCGGTGGCCATCATGGAGATGACTGAGGCCGCTGCTAAAGGTGCCGCCGGCGCCGCGCCGAGCGCGCGACATCGATGATCGGGCTCGACACCAACATTCTCGTCCGTTTCCTTACCCAAGACGACCCGCTTCAATCGCCAAGGGCGACGGAGATAATCGAACGCCGACTAACTGAGGAAAACCCCGGCTTTGTCAGCATCGGGGCGATGGTCGAGACCGTGTGGGTGCTCGACCGTGCCTACCGGCTAGCCGCCAATGAAATCGCTGCGGCTGTCGAGCGCATGCTTCAGACCGACGTGCTCGTGGTGGAAAACGAGCAGGAGGTTTTCAGAGCCATGATTGCACTCAAAGAAGGACAGGGGTCATTCGCCGACGCTGTCATTGCAGCGCTCGGCACGAGAGCGGGTTGTTCCTGCACCTTGACATTCGACCAGAAGGCGTTGCGGCTTTCGGGTTTTGAGTTTCCTTGAGTCGCCTGCGCAGAATCTGCAGGCCAACACAATTGGGATTCGCGCGCTCCGAGATGCCTTGAAACGCAAAGCGTCACTGGTCCGAGGAGTGGTGTTGCACAGCGACAGATCACGTCCGCTTGACGCCGACGATATTGCGCTGGCTTGGGGATGGATGGATCCTGAACCGCGATGACCTGCGATCTGTTGTGGGTTGCCACCGGGCTGGTAAGTTCTCTGCATGGGTTCGGTGTTCGTGGTTCCCGTCCTAACTCCACATGGCCACCTCATCCTGAGCCACGGACCCGCTTTCAGCGGGTTAAAAGAGGAATGAACCGGGGGCATGCAGGGTGCTGCAAACAGGGTGTGGCTGGAGGTGTGCTCGTAGCCATCATGGTCGTGGGAAGTAGGTCGACTACGCAATGGTGCTTCGAGCCCGTTGAGGTCAGTCAATTCATAATCAACTCGCGGTGGAATGGTCGGATACTGGTGCGCTTCACGAGACCATCCTGCTCCAGACCTTTCAGCGTGGACCGAGTCAGGCCGCTGGAGAGGTAAAAAATAAGGAGAGCACACCTGGTGTACAAAAAACCGTTGGGTACGTTTATGGAGATGCTGCGGCGACCCGACCATCTTCCTGATGAGAAGTTGACGGAGAACCGGCTCTTCAATCCAGGGGACAATCGGACCAGTCTCTAATATCGTTGTGTGAACAATTCAGCCAAGGAGTTTCGTTTTACGAGTTCGGTTATATGAGTTCCGCTACCCTGAAGATCGAGCAGGATGTTTGGCGGCCCAAGTACAATCCTTGGCTGATCGCTGTTGTTGTGGCGCTGGCGGCCTTTATGGAGGTCCTCGACACCAGCATCGCGAACGTGGCCCTGCCGTATATGGCGGGCAATCTAGGCGCCAGCAACGACCAAAGTACGTGGGTGCTGACTTCTTATTTGGTCTCGAATGCCATCATCCTGCCGATCAGCGGCTGGATCGCCGGGGCCATCGGGCGGAAGCGCTTTTTCATGGCCTGTTTGGGAGTCTTTACCATAAGTTCCTTGCTTTGCGGCGTCGCACCGAATCTAGGGTTCCTTCTGCTTTTTCGCGTGCTGCAAGGTGTGGGTGGCGGCGGGCTGCAGCCCATGGCTCAGGCCATTCTGGCTGACACTTTTCCACCGCAACAGCGCGGCTTGGCATTTGCGCTATATGGCATCACGGCCATCATGGCCCCTACCATCGGCCCAACCCTGGGCGGATGGATCACCTTCAACTATTCCTGGAGGTGGATTTTTTTCATCAATCTTCCGGTTGGTTTGACCACCTGGTTTCTGGTGCGGCGCTTTGTCGAAGACCCTCCTTATTTAAGCCGAATCAAGGCGGCCGGAGTCAAGCTGGACTACATCGGCATAGCACTGCTCACTCTCGGTATCGGGGCGTTGCAGGTATTGCTCGATAAGGGCCAGGAGGATGATTGGTTCGGGTCGCGCTTCATCACTACGTTAGTCGTGGTCGCGACCGTGTGCCTGATTTCGCTGGTTGTTTGGGAGTGGCATCAGAAAGCACCCATCATCGACGTCCGGATGTTCAAGAGTTTTAACTTCGCGAGTGCAAGCTTGATGATGTTCACCTTGGGAATCATGTTGTTCAGCAGCCTGGTATTAATGCCGCAGTTCTTGCAAACGCTCCTCGGCTACACATCCGAACTGGCTGGGCTTGCTCTTTCGGCTGGAGGACTGGTCTTGCTGTTTGAGATGCCGATCATGGGCCAACTCACGACGAAGATCCAGGCCCGTTACTTGATTGCCTTTGGTTGGCTAGCCCTGTCCATGGCGATGTTCTATTCCACCAAACGGATTGACCTTCAGATCAGCTTCGGTGCCGCCGTCTGGCTGCGCATCACGCAGGTGATTGGTTTAGGGTTTCTGTTCGTGCCGATTACGCTGGTGGCTTACATTGGAATTTCACCGGAGAAGAACAATGCGGTCGCCGGAATCGTCAATTTCATGCGCAACATGGGAAGCAGCGTGGGGACGTCGTTAGTCACTACTTTGATAGCGCGGCGCTCGCAATTCCATCAGGCGAGGTTGGTGCAGAACGTCAGGCTCGCCAATCCCACTTTTTTGAATTCGGCGAACGGCTTGGCTCAGCGCCTGGCTAACGCTGGCGTGGCGAAGCATGACTCGCAATTGCAGGCTTATGCCAGGATTTATCAATCCGTGCAAGCCCAGGCGGCAAGTCTGGCTTACGTCGATACGTTTATGGTTCTTGCCGTGGGGGCGGGTATCATGTTCTTTCTAGCTTTCGCTTTGAAGAAAAATGAGCCCGGTGGCGGCGGTGCGGTGGAAGTCGGCTGACCAAAGCTGGCGTTATCTGCAATCGGATGAAATCGGGGTTTGCCGGGGTCTTCGATGGAAATGATAAAAATCGTCACCATTGAACGCGAATACGGAAGCGGCGGCGGCGAAATCGCTCAACGGTTGGCTCAGCAGCTTGGCTGGAAGCTTTGGGATCAGCTGCTGACTGAGGAGATAGCGCGGCTGGCTGAATGTTCCAAGGCAGTCGTCGAACTTCGGGAGGAACGAACCGATCCCCTCTACTATCGGCTCTTTAAATCGTTTTTGCGCGGGAGCTACGAAGGAAGCCTCAATGCCCACAAGCTCAAGGTTGTCGATAGCGAGAGCATTTTGAAGCTTACAGAACGTGTGGTTCTGCGCGCGGCGAAAACGGGAAACTCGGTCATCGTCGGAAGGGGATCGCAGCAGTTTCTCAAGCACCGCCAGGATACGTTGCGGATATTTCTTTATGCTCCGAGAGAAGATAAGGTGCGGCGCCTGTTGGCTCGCGGCAAGAGTGAGAAGGAGGCCGAACAGCTCGTCGATACGGTTGACCGGGAACGCGCAGATTTCATCCAGAAGTTCTTCCACGTCGAATGGCCTAACCGCACCCTGTATCACACCATGATCAATACTGCGATCGGGGACCCGGCGGTCCTTCATATGATTCTGGATTTTATGAAAAGCCTCGATACAAGAGTTACTGCCTAGGAATAAGTTGTTCGGCGGAGCTCATCCCATCAAAGGCAATTGGGCCTTTACCGCGTTCAGCTGGTCTGAACCGCCTTAACGAAGCCACTACTTCCGCTGCGTCACTTGAAGCTTGGTTTAGGCGGCGAGCACACCGACTCAAACCAGCGGCTGACGTACACCTCGGCATGCTGTCCGATGACACTTGCCATTGCGCTCCTTGAGCGCGTTCCGAACGAAATCGCCCGATTACGACAATTGTTCCAGATTCGCCGTCCCAGGCGAAGTAGTGCTCACGTTCTGCGTAACCCCAATCCCCGCAGTTCTACACCAGACGATTGGCAGGATTTTGTCTAGATTAAGCGCGCAACTGCCGGAACACGCCGGATGGCGGCAATTGCAATCCAGCTCAACGCCAGTGTGCCGGTGAACACAATGAACCCCTTTTCTATCGCAGACAATTGTGCTTTCAACAGCGCGTATTGCAACCAGCTCACGATGGCGTAGTGGATCAGGTAGATCCCGTAGGCGTTCTCGCGCAGACTGTCAAAGATCTTTCGGGGCTTGGCGAAGCGCACGAACAGAGCTAGAAAGGCCATGCTACTGGCGGCACAGGACAACGTGAACGTGAAGCCCCCTAGGGTCCCCCAAAGATAAGGAGAGTTTTGAGCCGAAATGGCCACGATGAACACGGCGCCGGCTAAGCCGAAGGCAAATAGTGCCCCGCCCGCCCAGAGGGGCCAGCCCCGTGCCAGCTTTCCGTTCCGGGCCAGAAGGCCGCGCTCCACGCTGGCGGCCCCGATGCCTATGCCGATCAGGAAATAGACCAGGTAGTGAAGGATGCGGCTTGTTTGGAAAAAGAAGGGACCATAGACTGTCCACCGGAAGGGATTGAACACGAGTGCCATCGGGATATAAGCGGCTGCGGAGGCGAATACCAGAATCGCAAAGAACGTAATCGGGCGCCGCGACGGGCGCGACAACAACCGGCCGAGGACGTCGCCCCACTTCGGAATCGGCATGAAAAGCAGGGCAGCAACGCAGTCGAACGCCAACAGGACCCAAACGAACCATGCCGGTCCTGCCGGCCAGTTGCCGAGGGAAATCCACTGCAGCCAGAAACCAGCCAGGCCTTGATGCCCGGTCTGGAGATACGCCGGGTAGTAAGCGAGCGGGGCAAGGCACGCAGCCGCGACGACGAACGGCAGGCCGAGTCTGAACATGCGATTCCGCAGAAAAGCTCCGCTCCCTTTGCGCTGCAGACTCTTCCACACGAACAAACCCGAGAGGAAGAACATCAGCGACATAAAGAAAGTGTCATTGAACCCCACCAACACGCTGAATCCGCTCCACCGCTGCGCGTCTACCACCGGAAACGCGGGCCACAACCGAGGCTCGGCAATCAACGAGGTCAGCGGCGCCGGAGCAAACGGATGATAGGCAAGGGCTGCATGATGTGCCAGGACCAGTACTGTGACAAAGGCGCGCAGGTAGCCGATGGCCACGTTGTATTGAATCTGAGAAGTGTTACCCGGCTCGGGGAGAGAGGCATACTCGTTGCGTAGAGGCGCGAATGGTGTTTGAGTCACACTCATGATGGGGTCTCCTTCTAAGCAGAGGTTCTAAGCAAGACGTTGAAACCGGCGAAGCGCGAGCCAGCCAAAGAGCAGAGTTACGCCCGCAAGGACAGCTACACAGACCACTACTCCGCCGTGACTGGATGGACCCGTTGCGCCGAATGAAATTTCGTCCAGGCTCGGGGACTGCAATATGTGCAGCCCCAGTCTAGACAAATAGAATGCAGGGGAGAGGAATTCGATGGGCTGAGCGGACTTGGGCAGTGGGTAGAATAGCCCTCCAAGATGCATCATGGGTAGATAAGCGAGGTTTACGAAAGCTGGTGCACTCTTGCCCGAGGCCCGAGTGCCAATAAAGAATCCAATCGAACAAAACGCCAGCGATCCCAGAATTTCGATCAGTGCAAGCAACAGGAATTGTCCGGCGGAGATCCGGAGATGGCCGACGGTCAGCGCGGCGGCGATCAGCGTAAGCATTACGATGGTCGCAAACAGCATGGTCATCAACATTTTCGCAAGCAGGTAAGCCGTCGGCGGCATCGGAAGCGCGCGCTTCAAGGTGAGCAACCCTTGTTCGCGTTCCGTCGCGACAAACATGCCGAATCCGAACATACCTGGCCCCATCACGCCGAAGGTGGCAAAGTTCACGAACATGGTGACCGCAATCTTCGTATTGCCGTTGCTCATGCTCCCGATCAGGAATACGCCGATCAGAACGTAGATGACGATAGGAAGCAGCAGAAATGGTATGGCGAACGCCGGTGCCCGCAGTGCGCGAATCGACTCGTACTTGGCTTCCGTCAGATAAGCGCGGAATAATCGGCCAATGGGCATCGCGAATGTGCGGGGTAATTCTCTGCTGAGCGCAAAGGTAGTTGCATTCATGGCGCGGTCTCCTGGGTGAGTTCTGTAAACGCCTCGGCAAGTCCGGCACGACGGACTTCCAAGTCCTGCAAGTTCTCGTCTTCAGCCAGTAATTCTCGTACAACCGATTCCGCATTGGCCGCGGTGATGTGGAGACCGTGGTGATCCCGGGTCGCACTCTCAACGTCCGGCCAGGTTCTGACCTGTTCGATGGCCAATCTGGTCGAGCAAGAAATGTGTTTGCGGACCACCAGCGCCCGCATCTCGTTCACCGAACCGGAAGCGATGGTGCGTCCCTTGGCGAGAACCGCCACTCGATCGGCCAGCACCTCGGCTTCTTCGAGATAGTGGGTGGTCAGGACGATGGACGAACCCTCGTTCACGAGCCGCCGCAGCGTGGTCCACATCATCTCGCGGGCCTGGAGGTCGAGTCCCACGGTAGGCTCGTCGAGGAACAACAACTTCGGACGGCCGCAGAGCGCTAGGGCAAACTGCACTTGACGCTTCTGTCCTCCGGAAAGCTTTCCGTAAGGACGATCGGCGAGCCCTTCGGTGTGGGTCATCTCCATGGCCGCGACAGGAGTCATTGGATTCGGGTAATAGCTTGCGACCAGATCAATCTGCTCGCGAACGCGAAGCTCTGGCGCGAGAGCGGCCTCCTGCATCATCACTCCGACCTGCCGCCTCGTCTCGACAAGTAGCGGGGATTGGCCGAACAGGCTCGCCGTCCCGGCATCAGGACGTTGCAGCCCCAGCAGCAGCGAGATCGCCGTCGTTTTGCCGGCTCCGTTCGGACCAAGAAGGGCGAAAAGCTCGCCGCGCCGCACTCGCAGGTCGAGTCCATCGAGCGCGACGATCTTCCCGAAGCGCTTACTCACACCGGATAGTTCTGCCAAACAATCTTGGGTCATTTTGCTTACCTTCTACAAAACGGTGTCACTCGGAAGAAACTCTTCGTTCCAGAGTGAGTCTCGAGCCTGTGGCATTCTTTGGGAAACGGATTTTGACAGACGGCCGGTTTGAGCAGACGAACTGGCGGATTGAAGCGATTAGATGGGGAGACTAGAACGGATTGGCAGCGAGAGCGCTCAGCTTGTCGTGGTAGGTCCGGCCAGACCGGAGCCGCGTGCCATTCTGCAAGAGAATGACATATTCCGCATGCACTCCAGGCTGGAGCTCTTTGATGCGCCGGGTATTAACGATGGTCGAACGATGGACGCGGAGAAAGATCTCGGGATCCAGGGACTTTTCCAATGTGTTCATCGGTACGTGGAGCAGATGGTTGGCCCGTCCGCAGTGCAGTTGGACGTAGTTCTCGGCGGCCTCCATCCAGTCCACGTCCTCTACTTCGACGAAGACGGTCTTGCCAGCCGATCGGACAGCCAGGCGCTTCAAATAGCGGCGGGGCGAAACGATGGTTTCAAGCAGGCCGATGATCTGCCGTCCTGTTTCGTCGGCCGGGTGCAACTGGAGGCGTTGCTTAGCCCGAGCCAACGCTTGCGCAAAGCGTTCCTGCGTCACCGGCTTGAGCAAGTAGTCGATGGCATTGATTTCAAATGCCTGGATCGCGTGTTTGTCATGCGCCGTGACGAACACCACAGCAGGCATGTGTTCTGCGCCAACTTCCTGCACAACCGAGAATCCGTCCATCTCCGGCATTTGCACATCGAGAAAAACGAGGTCTGGGCGGGTCTGGCGGATCGCGGCTACCGCTTCGCGTCCATCCCTGGCTTCTTGAATGGCGGAAACTTCCGCATCCGCGGAAAGCCACATGCGCAAGCCCTCGCGCGCCAAGGGCTCATCATCAACGATCAGCGTTGTGAAGGGCATGGACCTCCACCACTTCCCGTCCGGAGCTTTCGGGCGCAAGATGATAAGGCAGAAGCATGGTTACGATGGCGCCCCCGCGCTCGCTATTTTCGCCGGTGAGTTTCGCACCATCGCCATAGAGCTGATGGAGGCGCGTTCGCGTGTTCGCCAATCCGATTCCGCGGCCCTGCGGCGAATCTCCGTTGGGGAATCCGGGGCCGTCGTCCTGAACTTTGATTTCCAGCATATCGTTCACGCGAGCGGCGCTGATCTGGATCTTGCCAGCCGAGGAGCTTTTCCCGATGCCATGACGAATTGCATTTTCCACAATCGGCTGCAGGCCCATCTGCGGAACCGCGGCGTCCAGAATCGCGGGATCGGCCGCTATTTCGGTACGTAACCGGTCCGGGAAGCGAACCTGTTCAATCGACAAATACAGTTGCAGATACTCGAGCTCGCGGCGCAGCGATACCTCTTGTGCTTCCACATCCTCCAGTACACAGCGCAGAAGGTCGCTGAGGTGGGCGAGCATTTCTTCGGCTTGGCGGCCTTTCTGCTGGCGGACCAGCACCATGATTGCATTCAGAGTGTTGAACAGGAAATGCGGTTGAAGTTGCATCTTGAGTGCGCTCAATTGCGCGTTCACGAGCTGCGTTTCCAGTTCGGAGGTGTGGAGCTCCAGCCGCAACGCCTGTTGTTCGCGTTCCTGGTACTGACGGTAATAGCGGAATCCGTACTGGATGCCCAACACCGTGAAGTACGTCACAATGCCCTGATGAAAGGCGATGATCAGCAGGAAGACAAACGTGGCCACGAACCCGGTCATGAAAGAGGGAAACACTCCCAAGCGATAGAGAATGGCAGCTTCGCATGCCAGTTGAGCAAGGGAAATGCCGATACTGAACACTAAGTGGAGAGCTGTCCGACGCAGCCAATTGCGGCGGTCGAAGGGAAATCGGCGGCCGAGCCAGAGCAAGGCGGGAGTCAAGACTGCCCATAGGTTGACTCCCACCATCCAGGACAATAGATAGTGCCACCACGGCGTGGGTTCGTGCGAAAGGAACTTTTGTGCAAGGGCTTGGGTGAAAAAGAAAAGGCCGAACACCGTCCATACAAGGACGTACAACGCGTATCTTCGGAGGCCGCGTGTGACGGTGTTTGCCATCAGGGCTGTAGCTTACCTCAAGCGCGGCAGTTGGCCCAACGATGAGTTGAATGCCGAGACAAGCCATTTTCTGCATTCGAGCTAGCCGCTTCGATCGGCAGTGTGGTCTCCCTCTTGTTCTCCGGTCCATGCCAGTCTCGATGCCAGGATTAAGGGGAGACGGTATCTCGCCATTTTGCCACTTCCTTAGGCGACAAAACGGCATGTTCCATGTTTATGGCACATATGAAATAGTCATGTTTATGAAGCAAGAATCGATTCGGACGACGGCTTGACCGATGGAAGGGGCGGATGTCAAACTGTTGCTGGCAGGCTTGAGAGAAAACTCTTTGGCGCGGTTTTTCTCTCCCGCAGTGCGTTCTCCGCACAACAAACGTACAATGGAGGCGGGATGGTGCGGCATTTGGGCCGTTAGGCCAAATGGACAATCAGTAAGTTACGTGTTTTCAACGTGATGGATTTAGTTCAAATCCCCCTCCGCGCCATCGCATGGATTCCGGAACGGAAAAAATTGTCGAAATCTGAGCTTCGGCTCCATTGGAGTTTTGTTCATGTGGGTCACATATTTGATCACAACCGTTCACGTTATCGTCTGCTTCTTTCTGATCGCGGTCGTTTTGCTGCAGAGCGGAAAGAGCGGCGACCTGGCTGCAGCTTTCGGTGGTCAGGGCAGCCAGACAGCGTTTGGTCCGCGGGGCGCGGCTTCAGTTCTTTCCCGGGCGACGACTTGGTCCGCGATCATTTTCATGGTGACGTCGATCACGCTTTCGATTTTTGCGGCGCGGAGAACCGGGTCCACGTCCGTACTTTCGGGAGTGAAACCGGCGCAGACGAAGTCGCAGCCAGCGACACCTACCACGCCTTCCGCCCCGCCGGCCGCTCCGCAGAATCCGGCGCCGACACAGAAATAAGTTGCGAGTGGAGAGCCGGGCGTCCCCGCCCGGCCACGTTGCCTGCTGCGGGCACACGGGTGGACGGGCGAGACGCCCGTCGCTCCATCGGATGACTCGCCACGCGGTCACCTCACCAGAAATGGATTCTCTTCCCTTTCTTCGCCGATGGTTGTTCGCGGGCCGTGGCCGGGAATAACGACGGTATCATCGGGCAAGGTCAAGACGCGATCGTGCAAGGAACGCATGATCTTCTCGTATGAACCTCCGGGGAGATCGGTCCGTCCGATGCTGCGGGCGAACAGTGTGTCGCCGGCGATCAGCAATTTTTCCGCGGGAAAATAGAGGCAGACGCTGCCCTCGGTGTGGCCGGGAGTGTGGAGCACGTTCGCCGTCAGGTTGCCCGCCCGCAATGATTCGCCATCCGCGATACTCGCTTCGATTGCAACCTCGCCCGGGGCGGCGACGCCGATCCACGAAGCCTGTACGTCGAGCATTTTCAGGAGCGCGTAGTCATTCTGATTGAGCAGGATCGGCGCGCCCGTTTTCGCGCGCAGCTTCATCGCTCCGCCTACGTGATCGATGTGGGCGTGGGTGATGACGATCTGTTTTACTACCAAGTTGTGCTGCTGGACGATGGCGAGAACATCCTCAATATTGTCGCCCGGATCGATGACCATGGCTTCGTGTGTGGTCTCATCGCCGACAATCGAGCAGTTACATTGCAGCGGGCCCACGGGAAGGATCTTATGAATCATTCCCTCATTTTCGCTCAGGCCGAGGCAATTCACCACTTGCCAAGAGTGTCCTGGTGCGCTACGACGCCGCCGCGACCTGGCCCGTCGTCTGATCCGACCTAAAGCGCAGGAGCGCCGCGATATTCCCTGCACGATCCAGTCCCTCGTGCTCCTTGAGGTAGAACAGTTCGATGTTACGACGGATGGCGATGGGGATGATGGCATCGCAGACATCGGTGAGTTCGTGAGTTCGGCGTCCGCAAGCGACGCACGACGCCACCAGGTGGGCGTCGAGGTGGCCGCAGTGAGGGCACTCGACGGCTCGAGCAGAATAGTTTTCAGTGAGGAAGATGGTCTGCACTTCCCCGGTTTCCAATGCCTGCAGGACGCGTCGAAGACCGGCGACACCGCGTCCGTTGCCTTTGGCGAACTCCAGCGCTTCGCTGACTTTCGTCGCGGCACGTTCAGTGATCCAGTGATTCAGGAGAGCGCCCGCGTGATCGCGAATCTCTTCACTCGACACGCTGGCAACATCGGCTGGGAATCGGCCAATCAGGCGCTGTTTGACGTAAGGGTGGAGGTGGGACTCGAACTCGGGCCAGTTGACATCGTGGCAACCGACGATGAGCCGCTCCCATGCGCCTCTCTCGAAGTCGGTCCGAAGCCGCTCGGAAACTGCCTTGAAGTGCTGGAGCGCTTCCTCGGACACGCGGCGCTCGGCATGGCCGGCTTCGTAGCCGTTGTAGCCATAGCTCGAAGCGCTGCGCGAGAGCATGTGGACAATGGCTCCGTGTTCGCGCAGGACGTCGAGGCGAAGATCGAAGAAACGTGCGCGCTGGCGATCGAGCATCGCAACGCAGAGGGCAGGTTGGGCTCCGAGCAAGGCGGCCAGGGGCTTCAACTGAAACTGAGGCTGGAGATAAATCTGCGTGCCTCCGAGATGCGGAGGCAGTTCGTACTCCTTCCAGAAATTCTGAGCGGAGCAGGCGAACACTGCCCGCCCCCGGGCGTTCCCGCGCAGGTTCGTGGCCAGGTCGAGGACGCGATCGAGGTCGGCGTGAAGCGATCCGTTCTTGCCGCTGGCGGCAGCGCTTTTCAGAGCCTGCTTAACGATGTCTTTGGCGACGATTGCCTCGCGGCGATGGGAACGATCCTGCGGAGGATCGGGCTGAAAGTAAAAACTCAGGGCACAAGCCCCCTTTGTTTCGTCCGCTTGAAAAGCCGCCAGCTCACGGATTTCGTCCCGGGTCATCATCTCCACACTCCTTAATACTGAGATGTTCAGGTTCCAGTTTTGACGAAGCGCTCTTTAGGAAATTCTTTGGCTACCGACGGTGCACTGCGAACGCAGTTGCGCGCCCGCTGAATGGATTCGCGCACGGTTTCCGGATGGCGGCCGGTGATCGCGGCAATTTCGCCGAGAGAAAAGCCCTCGATACCATACAAGAGAAAAGCTTCGCGGTCGGCACGATCGGCGCCGCGGAGGGCAGCTTGCACCAGGGCAATCATTTCGTCGGAGTAGGCGGCCTGTTCAGGAGTGGACACGCGGCGATCGGGAATCGCGCTTTCACGGGTCCAACCCTCGTCGGGCTGATGGAATTGCAGGCCGACTTCATCGGAGGCTTGCACGTTTTGCCGACGGCGACTGTCTTCGAGATGGACGGGAGACTCCAATTCATGAAGGCGCGCCGTCATCTCGTCCATGGCTTCGAGGGCAAGCCGGTACAGCCACGGTTCGAGCGACAACTTTTCCGGACGGTCGTGATCGCTGAGAGCTCGGGCGATGACCTCGTCGACGACCTCGGGGGTGGAGAGTGCGTCCTCAAGGACATCCTCATCGGCGCGGCGGAAGTAGAGTTCGCGGTCCACGAAGCGTTCGAGCCGGGAGAGATTGGCATTCACGTAGGAGCCGATGTCATCGGCGGAAATGGTGGGCGGCAGAACCGCTGCTACAGTTTGCTCAAATGGCACGCCGGGTTCGCGAGACTCCTGTTGTCCTCCGCGCCAGCGCCTCCATTTATGACTTGAGCGGAGCAGATCCTTATGCCGGCCGATCTGCTGGATGAGATCGTCAAAGGCAGCCTTGATGGCCGCGGTCGGGCTGGGAGCTTTCTCCTGGACGGCCAGTTGTCCCGATGGCAAGCGCAGATTCAAGGAGACAAGCGTTCCCTCGCGAGCGGAATTCTGGTCGATGACCGCCTTCAGATGGACCAGTTCGGGCCGGAAGACCTGGAGGCGCTTCTGGATTTTTTCGATCTGGTGGCCGATTTCTTTTTCGATGTCGGGAGTTTTGTGAAACTTGTAACTTACGTGAACGTTCATTTTCGCGCCTCGAACGCGGGAGGAAGTGGCCCCGTGAAGCTGCGGTCTTAACAGGATGATTGTACACCCGGAGGGAAGAGTGAAAAGCGACCCTTGCTGCGGCTCTTCCCCGTCTATTTCGCCTGTCCTAATCCTTCCTGAGCTCTTTGGGCAACTCTACCGGGAACTGCGGAAAATCATGCGAGACGCCTTGGAACAGCGAAACGGTTGTCTCGGAGCGCTTTGTGCCGTCGTGGACGGCGATCTTGTGCGGTTTGTTCGAATAGCCTTCCCAGAGAGACACGCCGGCGTAGGCCCCGTCCTTGCGCAGGATGTAGTAGGTCACGTCGACGAACTTCAGCTTGCTCATGTCGTTGTTGTAGTTGCGGGCGATGCGCTTGAGCACGTCAAGGCCGGCTTCAAGCGGAGACATGCCCTGCCGCATGTGCTCGACGATGGCGTGTGCTCCGGCGACCTTGATGTTCTCTTCTCCGCTGCCGGTGGCGCCCGCGGAGCCCACGTCCTGATCGGTGAAGCAACCGGCGCCGATGATGGGCGAATCGCCGCAGCGTCCGGGGAGTTTATAGGCAAGGCCGCTGGTGGTGGTGCAGCCGGAGATCTCACCTTTGTCGTTGAGAGCGGAGCAGTGGATGGTGCCGGTGGGTGGAACCAGAACGCGCCGGACGGCAGCCCTGCGGAATTCCGGCTCTATGCCCAGTTCGGCGGCGCGCTGTTCGAGGCGACGAATGCGATCCTCCCAATGCTCGGCTTGCGGTGCGGTCGTTGGCGATGAGGAAGGCGGCGTCCAATGCGGGTCCGCCAATCCCGGTCCCCACCAGTCGTCGGTCGAGTGATACTCCTTCCACAGCAGCCAGATTTTGCGCGAGCGTTCGGTGAGTAGATTTCCACGCGGGAAACCCATGGCGACGGCAAACCGTTCCGCGCCTTCGCCGACCAGCATCACGTGGCCGGTGTGCTCCATGACGGCTTTAGCCACGAGCGAAACATTCTTGATGTTACGCACGCCGCCCACGGATCCGGCGCGGCGCGTGGGTCCATGCATGCAGCAGGCGTCGAGTTCGACAACGCCCTCTTCGTTGGGAAGACCGCCGAGTCCGACCGAATCGTCATTCGGATCATCTTCCGGTCCCTTGACAACGCGCATGGCGGCGTCGAGCGTGTCGCCGCCGCTTTTCAGGAAAGCAAACGCGTCGTCGAGGTAATTGACACCATTGTTGGCGCAGATGAGGATCGGCCGCTTCGCGCCGCCGGATGGTTCGGCGGCGCGGGGAACATTGCTCTTACTTTTGTTTTGCGCATTCAGGCCGGTGGCCAGCGATGCGGCAATTGCGGAACCCAGAAATCCGCGGCGGCTTATGGACATGAATTTTCCGTGCTCGGGAAACGGCGAGAAGGATAACACGGCTCGCCAACGGAGAGCCCGGCGTCCCCGCCCGGCGCAACCCTCCGACTCCGCGCAGGGCAAGCTCGCGAGACTCCCGTCACTCCACCACCGCCAGCACGCGAGCGACGCCTTCGCGAAAAACAGCCGGTTCGGTGATCAGACTCAGCACGAGATGTCCTTCGTTTGGAAAATCGTAGAAGTGGCCAGGATGCACGATGACACCGATCTTCCGTAAGAGATCGATGGCCAGATCTTCGTCCGTTCCAAGTACGGGAACACGGAGGACAACGTACCATCCGCCCTCGACCAGCAATCGTGTGCAGGAGGGTTGTTTTCGAAGTTGGCGATCGAGTTCCGCGAGATTCACGCGCAAACGATCGCGCAGAATGGGCTGGATCTCTTGGCGCTGACCGAGCAGCACCGGAGCGGCAAGTTGCACAGGAGTATTCAGGGAGAGAAACGTGTCGCCGATGATTTCCAGGCGCGCTCCTGCTTCGGCGACCTCGATTTCCGGGCCGCTGGCGGCCACCCAGGCAAGCTTCATCTGCGGGAGCGCGGAAATCTTAGACACTCCGCTGAGAGTGAAGGTGAGCGCGTCTGCGTTGCGGACGAAACTGCGACGGGGCGCGCGATCATGCGAATAATCCAGAAAAACTTCGTCCACAATCAAAGCCAAATCGCGGTCACGGCAGAAAGCGTTGAGCGCCGCGGTTTCCGCAGCAGAGACGTAGGAGCCGGTTGGATTATTGGGATGGACAAGAATCACGGCTCGCGGCCGGATGGTGGCTGCGTTGTAGAGCGAATCGAGATCGATCTGCCATCCGTGATCGTAGAGCAGTGAATACGGAATGAGTGTAACGTCGGCGAGATCGGCCAGAAACTCGAACAACGGGTAGCCCGGCTTGGGCACAAGAATCTCGTCGCCCGGATTGCAGAGCAGACGGAAGACGTACGAGTAGGCTTCGCTGGTGCTGGTGGTTAGAATCAGGCGCTCGGGGTCGAGATCGACGTTGTGCGACTCAAGATAGTAGCGGCACACGGCTTGGCGCGCTCCGAGCAATCCCCGAGGTTGCGGGTCGTAGTGCATCGCTTCCGGATTCGCCAGTGCGGCGAGCACGATTTCAGCATCGGGGCGGACACACGCTTCGGTCGGGTTCGATACCGCGAGATCCAGAATTTGTTGTCCCGAAGCGCGCGCTTCCTCGATCGCGCGCGTGAGAGCGTTCGGACTGAGCCGCCAGTTTGTGCGCTGGGAGAACATGACTTTTCCGAGTGCAGCGCCGGGCGTCCTCGCCCGGCCACCGCGATCCTGGACCCTTCGACTTCGCTCCGGACAGGCTCGCGAGACGCCCGTCGCTCCACCCAAACCCAGGAATCACTATTTCAAGAAGAATCCCAACTGCTCCGGAGGCGGCAAAGTCTTGGTATTCCAATACTGACGTTGGGCTGCTTCGACGACGACGATCTTCGCCTGAATCTCCGACGCCAGAGTGTCATAGCGCACCAGAACATTGTCCAGCCAATAGGGATGGTTCTCGCGCGCCCAGCCTCCCGCGTACATTTCGCGCAACTGCGTGATC
>Ga0207146_10116_pt2 | contig 20500 bp, 12 predicted proteins | sample Alteio_BWMinHeat_36_FD_153539 | JGI IMG/M metagenome (GOLD analysis project Ga0207146, IMG submission 153539) | Enriched cells from forest soil in Barre Woods Harvard Forest LTER site, Petersham, Massachusetts, United States -... | ecosystem: Environmental > Terrestrial > Soil > Temperate forest >...
GCGGGTAACGATTTCTGATATTTTTGAGGACCCGCATCGTGGCCTCCGGCAGAAATGGTAATGAGCCTCCAGCGGCTGCGGGGACCACGGTTCCATCGATCGGGCCCATGGCCGGCGGACCGCCCCAGATCACGTAACCGTTGTCGGAATCTGACGCAGTGATGCCCCAGAGATCATCGCTGTAATCTGGAAAGTTTCCGCCCAGTTCCACGCAGAAGCGGCGGTGCACCTCGGTGGCGATAGTCGAGTTCTGAAAATAATCCGCGTACTTGTCGCGCTTATGCCGGAAGTCGAACCAGGCCTGAGAGTACTGATGCACAAAGAGCGGCGCAAACGAGCCAATGTAGCGCAGTCCGTCATACTCGAAGGTTGTCCGTTTCCATGCTAACCACGCTTCAGGCCGCAGAGGATGAGAAGAAGAACCCATTCCGAGCAGATAGATCATCATCAATTCGCTGTAGTAATCCCACTTGGAAGACAGGAATCCGAACTCTGGCGTCCATCCCATAGGCAGCAGTGTGATGTCTTCTGATAGCCAGGTCCAGTCCACGCGGTCAAAAATTGCACGAGCAAGTTGGATGATGTCGGGATCTCGAAAGTGCTGACGGCAGGTAAGAATGCCGCAGAGCAAGATTGCAGTATCGATGGAAGAGACTTCCGAGTCCCATACTCTTTCACCCGTATTGATATTGGCAAAGTGAAAGAAGAACCCGCGATGCGTCGGCAGCTTCTTCCAAAGAAAATCGAGTGTCGTAATGACCCGCAGGCGTGCGTCCTGACGGGAGATAAAGCCGCGCTTCTCTGCAATGCAGATTGCAGTCAGTCCAAAACCGGTGGACGCAACGCTTGCCACTATACTGGTGTCCTCTGCGCGCACGTTGCAGCGGTCTTTAATCAATCCGGTTTGCGGATTGGCTTGCTCCCAAAAAAAGAGAAATGTTTTGTGTTCAAGATCGTCCAGAAATGCCTCATCATCTTGAGAAAGGGGCGGCTGGGCGGGAAGAGGAACTGATTCCGGATGCCTTTTATCAGCTTGCTGCTGCGCAGATACCTGCGCCATCGCAGGGAGAGCTCCCCATCGAGCAAATGGAAGGCCGAGAGAGACGCCGGCTATCTGGCGCAGAAGTTGGCGACGGGAACCGCGACTCCTGTTTGGATCGTATACTTTGCGAATCTGTGCTTTGTTGCTTTCGTCGATTTCATCTGTATTTTCGTCCATGCTCATTCGGGCCATCCGTATTTGCTCAGAAAAACTGAATCCTCATGACGCTAGTCTTGAATAATAGATGCACAGATCCGAACTTGCTGGCAGCGTGTTCTCTTTGTTATGCGTCCAAACATGAACGGTGCTGAATGACGAGAAAGAAAATTGTCTTGATAACGATCGCGGCTGTGGCAGTCGTGGTCACTTTGTTATTGCTGCGCGCGCACCGGTTGAAATTGATTTCCGTGCGGCAATCGATAGCGGTTGAAGGGGCAGTGATCCGGAGCGATGCCGACGTCAACAAGGAACTGCCGATCGCAGATGTTGCAATCACCGCATCGGATGGCGTAGCCAGTGCCACGACCCGCTCCGAGGGATCTGGGTATTTCAAGCTCGCACTACAAAAGGGAGTGTTATCCGGAAGGCCTGTTACCGTCAGTTTCCGGGATCCATCCTATGAACCGCTGTACTTGAAAGTGCAAATGGGAAGATTGGAGACCCCGAGGGAACTGTATGTTGTGCGTATGGTCCCGCTACCTCCGAAGACGAAGGTAGCCAGATCCAGCCGCCCGGAAACGGTAGTCTCCAACATTCGAGTGAGATATACGACCAATTCCAGGACTGAGACGAATGTGGGCAGCGCAGTCAAAACCTTCCAGGTCGTCAATAAAGGAAGCGTGCCCTGCGATCATCAGTCTCCCTGTTCCCCGGATGGAAAGTGGAAGGCTGCGTCGGCATCCGCGTCACTGGACGCGGGAGCGGATAATGCATTCGGCAATGTAAGAGCCTCCTGCATTGCGGGACCATGTCCGTTCACACGAATCGACTCAAGTGGGTTTATCCGGGGAGGACGCAACATTCGCGTTTCGGCCTTGAACTGGTCGGATACGGCCACCTTTCTGATGGAGGCCGAAGTTTTTCACAGCGCCATCAGTTCCAATGTTCGCGAATTATACCCTGTCATCTTTGGCCGCACGCTCAACTTCACCCTGCCGCCGACCCAGGAAGGAGTGAGCCTCGAGGCCGAAGTCGATGGCTCTCCTATGGTCTTCCCACTCGGTCCGAATCCCAATTTAAGTTGGGCCACCTGCACTGTCCGAACTGGCACAGATAAGGAAAAAACCACAGTCTATCGCTGCGAACTAAAGCCGGATTATCAATTCTGATCGGCCAATACCTGGGCTGGGTGAGGGGCTTGGGTTAAAACAAGCAAGACACACTGATTTTCTCGAATCGCAGCGGACGGTTGGAGCATCTTTATGTTAGGCTTTTCTCAATGAGATTTGGTGTCCAGAAGAACGCTGTTTGTTGTTGCAAATGTATGTGCAACAGGCGTGTATCTTCTGGCACGAGGAGCTTGCAGACCTAAAATAGGTTCTGAATTCAGGCTAGTAGTGAAAAACCCACCGCCAGGAGATGCACTGGCGGTGGGTTTTTGTGTTTTAGGGCTAAAGGAGAGAACAGAGTGAGCGTTCCCGAGATTCAAGCTGAAGAGTTGAAGCACCGCCTAGATAAAGGAGACAAACTTCTCCTTCTGGATGTGCGCGACGAATACGAGTACGAGATTTCAAACATCGGGGGCCACCTGATCCCGCTGGCTGAGTTGCCAAAACGTTTCACCGAATTGAACGCTCGTCAGGAAATTGTTGCCGTTTGCAAGATGGGACCTCGTGGCGTAAAAGCAGTCGAGTTCCTGAAGAAGCATGGATTCCAGAAGGTCAGCAATCTGAGTGGTGGAATTCACGCATGGTCCGACCGCGTCGACCGCAAAGTCCGCAAGTATTGAACGCAGCGTCGTGAACTGGATTCGCTAAACAAGCTCTTTCTGGATCTATGCGGGTGAGCGTCCGAATCGAATTCCGGTGCAATTCGCAATGGCCGTTTTAATGTCAGGGGCCCACCATGTACTGGACTCGGGCGGGTGCTTTCCCCTGCGGTTTCAACTACAATTTGTACGGTTTCTAATTCTCATCGTGTGAAGGAGCCTGCAAGTGGCTGAAACGGTGTCACAAGGATCACTCGGCGAACCGGGCGCAATTCAACTTGCCAATGTAACAAAAACACCGCCGATATACGGCGCCATCACTCCTCGATGGCTGGTCCGACTGCTGGACTGGAAGCCGCTTGAGGCCGGAATCTTCCGCCGCAACCGCGTGGTCGAAGAAAAGGTGATCGAAGTCCTGTGCGGTCATGCTGACGAATCGGAGATCCCAGGTACCTATGCAGAATACGAAGAGACGCCGCGCGAATACCGACTGAGCAGCATCAACGCAGTTGTGAATGTGCAGACTCGCGTCAGTGATCTGTTCAGTAATCCCTACGACCAGGTCCGTGAACAACTGCGCGTGATTATCGAGGGTGTGAAGGAGCGGCAAGAGAACGAACTGTTCAACAATGCAGAGTATGGATTGCTGAATAATGTACCGGATTCACAAAGGATTGCGACTCGGAAAGGCGCGCCGACCCCGGACGACCTTGATGAGTTATTGACCAAAGTGTGGAAGGAGCCATCCTTCTTCCTTGCGCATCCTCGCGCTATCGCCGCTTTTGGACGTGAGTGCACCCGTCGAGGAGTGCCACCCCCGACCGTCACTTTGTTCGGAAATCCATTTCTCACATGGCGCGGAATTCCGCTGATTCCTTCCGACAAAATTCGGGTGGCCGGCAAAGTAGCCAAATCGAAGATACTGCTGCTACGGGTCGGCGAAAGAAAGCAGGGAGTGATCGGACTTTTTCAGCCCGGTCTAACAGGGGAACAGACTCCCGGCTTGTCCGTGCGCTTTAAGGGGATAAACGACCGAGGTATCGCTTCTTATCTGATATCCCTCTACTGTTCGGCGTCAGTTCTGACAGACGATGCGATCGCCGTGCTCGATGATGTCGAGGTCGGACAATATCATGAGTACAAGTGAAATCGACCGTCTTGTACTTCTACCGCAACAAGGCCAAGGACCGGCAGACCCACTGAATCGACCAGAGGTGACGCCCGCCGGTTTGCCCGATCCGGCTACGCTCGCGCGCATGGCGAACGAGTTTTTTTCCGCCTTCCCGGATGGGGGCAATAACGCAATTCAAGTATTGCCGAGTCAGTTCCCACTCAATGAATCCTCGGCTGTTGAAGCACCCGCCACGTCTCCAGCTTTTCCGCCTGAGATATCGCTTCCATCTGACCCGCATTTTCAAAGCGCTCCGGCAAGCGCCGGTGCCGCGTCGATGTCTCCGGTCTCAGCTCCTTTTCAGACAACTGTCCCTTCCATGCCCGGCGCGTTGGGGACGACCGACGGTTCAGGAACTCCAACCGAGCTTCCCGTATTTTCTTTTCTTCAGGATGCCCGCCCGATCTTCGGTGATAGGAATACAGTTTCGGAAGTCCCGCATGAGCCCGCGAAGTCCCTGACTGAATTCATGTCGAGGGGAGCCTTCCTGACCAGTCCGCAGTTGACGCTAGATGACGAAACATTGCGGCAGGGAGCAGAGGCCTCACAACCTCCATCGCCTACTGCGGCGAGTCCATTCGGGATTGCAGACTCCTCAGCAGTTCCCACGTTTTCGTTTCTTGAAGAAGCTCGACCGCTGTTTTCCTATCCTCCTACAGTGCCTGGTCCCGTTCCTGCACTTCCTCAGACCGATTTGTCTGCTGCACCTGAGCTCGACTCGAGGCGACCGCAAACTCCTGCCTCATTCGGGTTCCTCAGTGATGTGCGGACGATTTCTTCGCGAGACCAGGAGTTAAACCCGCTTGGCATTGAGCCGGACGTCCCGCGCGACCTGAATCTTTCTTCTTATTCTTTCGACGCGCAGGCTCTCAAGCGCGACTTTCCGATCCTTCGTGAGAGGGTGAACGGCAGGCCACTGGTATGGCTCGATAACGCCGCCACAACACAGAAGCCGCAAAGTGTTATCGACAGGCTGAAATATTTCTACGAACACGAAAACTCTAACGTGCATCGCGCCGCGCATGAACTAGCAGCCCGTGCCACTGACGCGTATGAGTCCGCACGTGAAAAGGTCCGCCGTTTCCTTAACGCTTCCTCGACGCGCGAGATCATCTTCGTTCGCGGGGCAACAGAAGGCATCAATTTGGTGGCACAGAGTTGGGGCCGCCGAAACATTCAGAAGGACGACGAAATTGTTATCACCTGGCTTGAACATCACGCCAATATCGTTCCGTGGCAGATGCTTTGCGCCGAGAAGCGTGCGCGGTTGCGCGTCGCTCCTGTTGATGACAGCGGTCAGGTGCTTCTCGACGAATACGAAAAGCTGCTCGGACCGAAGACACGCCTCGTCGCACTGCCGCAGGTCTCGAATGCTCTTGGAGTCGTTCCTCCAGTAGGCGAAATGATCGAAGCGGCTCATCGTCACGGAGCGAAGGTTCTGCTTGATGGTGCGCAGTCGGTTTCACACATGCGCGTGGACGTCCAGTCTCTCGACTGCGACTTCTTCGTCTTCTCCGGTCACAAGGTCTTCGCGCCGACCGGCATCGGTGTGGTGTATGGAAAGTCTGAGGTCTTGGAGCACATGCCGCCTTGGCAGGGAGGCGGGAATATGATCCAGGACGTCACCTTCGAAAAGACTCTTTACCAGCCTCCTCCGCAACGCTTCGAAGCTGGTACCGGCAATATTGCAGACGCGGTTGGACTTGGTGCCGCCATTGACTATCTGGATCGCGCCGGAATGGCCAATATCTCGAGACATGAGCATGGGCTTCTCACCTATGCGACAGAAGAGCTGCAACGCATTCCTGGACTGCGTATTATCGGGACAGCGAGAGAGAAGGCGGGAGTACTGTCGTTCGTACTCGACGGTTTCCGCACTGAGGAAATGGGCCAATATCTGAACCGAAATGGCATTGCTGTTCGCTCAGGTCATCACTGTGCGCAACCCATTCTTCGCCGTTTTGGCTTAGAGAGCACGGTCCGTGCCTCTTTGGCGCTCTACAACACCTATGAGGACATCGATGCGTTGACGGCGGCGCTTCGGAATCTTACGCAAGGACACAACTCAATCTGATAAGCGGTGTCCTTGTTACGCAAGGACCTTGTCAAAGATCCAAAACTTCATCATGATCTGTCGCCAGATGTACGACCGAGAAGCCTCGACCGAGAGGCCATGCCAATTCCTTTTGGCTAGGGCGCGACGAGCGGCACCTGAGACGAGATCTGCAGGTCGATCAGCATCTGCGCTCTACGCTCGATCTGCTCGTAGAGGGCTGCCTTCTTGGGCGGCAATACCTTGCGGAAGTTTGACCAATACTTCTGGCGCAGTGCCGCAACGTCTGCGTCCTGCTTGAGGAGGCGCCGGGACCAGTCGTCGGCCTGGGCGTCGGTCATGGTGTCGTAGCTCTGTGCGTATTCCTTGATGAGCTGGTATTTGTCGTTGTGGATGGCGACGAGCTCGGCGGTATATTGGTCGTAGACGGGCCAAAACTTCTGCGCCTCGGCGTCGGTGAGGGGCACGTTGGCGGCGATGAGCTGTTTCTTCTGCGAACGGATGTCCTTGCGCAGAAGGTCGATGTCCTGATCGATCTGAGCACCCTGGGTTGTGCCGGCCTGCGTGTTCGCGTCCTGTGCAAATGTTGACTGATGGCCGAACAGTACCATCCAGTTCAATGCCAATACTGCGAGCAAAGACGTTTTCATTTGTGGCGCTCCTTTGTTTGCATGAAGAGGCCTGGTGAAGCGTGGACGGATATAGCGGGTTGAATTCTACTGAAAACGCTGAGGGCGGTCTACTCCGAACTGTGACAGGGATGGGAGAACCCGATCCGCGCAGAACATCGGCTACCTCAGCAAGTTGACATAGACTTGCCGCGCCTGGTCCAACATCTGCAAAACAGACACTCTTTCCGCAATGGTGTTCCAGTTCCGGTTGGCTTTTGCGGCTTCAGCCAGGTGGTCAATCCAGGCAATGAAATAGGCAGCGTCGTCTGTCGGCTTCGGAAGCGACCCCGCGACACTCACGTAAATCGGGCTCGTGGTGGCGTAAACATAATCGTCCAGCACCGGATGCTCCGGCTGGTCGCTGGAAGCCCGCAGCACACACCATCCGTTCTGCGAAATCTGGATTGTGTCTTTCACATCGGCCGACTGCCGGTCTCCACTCGGCTTCAAGTCGCGCACTACGTGCCCGTTGCAGACCACTTCGAGGTGATCCACTGGAACGAAGGAGCGAAGCCAGGACGTAAACTCTACTTTGTTCTCCCCACTCGGAAGTTTTAGTTCGTCCCCGACTGTCTTTCCCCCGAGCGTGAACCCGAGCAGAGGGCCATTGGTCGCAAATGTGCGCCCCTGTTTGAGTGAGTCGAGCCAGGGTGCTGTGCCAGTGGCGTTGTTTGGAATGCTGGCATAAACGCGAGTCAGGCCAACCGGCCCGCGGAGCGAAGCATAGTTGGCCATGGTGTCAGAGCCCGCACCTGCGGGCAGCCGAAATCCGCAATTGAGCAGGCGGTACCAGACTGAGGCGGTCATGCGGTGATCGCTGAAGCCAAGCACCTCAAGGTAATCTATTTTGCCCAATGCCGCATCGACGGGCAGTCCGAGAGCCTCGTCCAACGGCTCTCCGCGGGTGAGTGTAGGGTCGCTTGCCGGATCCACAACGATGTCGAAGGGATGAGCATAGCCCACAAGGGCCTGCTGCTGGTGCGCCAGATCAGCAATGACTGCATTGGTAGGGAAAAGGCTCGCGGCTGCGGTGTTGCCGTAGGAAGCGTAGTCGGGCAGCAGAAGGTTGTGAGTCAGATTCAGCAATCCCAGATGTCCCCAGTAACTGGTGTGAAACTCCTGGCCGTGGAGCAGCCAGTGGCCCGGGGTTGAAGCTGGGTCGGGCGCGGTCTGGAAGTAGGCGATGTCGGGAATCCGCTGCTCTTTGTTCACCACCAGATTTTCGACAAGAAAGAGATTCTCCGCCGATTGTTGTGCCACAAGATTTGCCGGCGTGTTGCGGTAGACTCCTCCATAATTCATGTGCACGTGCAGATCGGCACTGGCCCACTCCGAATGTGCGGCCTGCGGAATCTGCAGCGGCTTCAGGTGGACAACCAATCGCGCGTTCGGGCTGCAGACCACGGTTTTCCTTGCTACGCGGTACTCGAAGCCCTTTGTCACTTCGACCTGGATACGCCCCTCCGGAACTGCCAGCTCCGCCTTGCCCGGGCTGTGGAAGTAGTGGGCTTCAAACGCACCTTCTGAGCGGACGAAGTTGTCTTCGGCATGCATCCAGGCATCGTCGGGGGCATAAGCCCTGGCGTCTTCGCCGGTGACGGAGATGCGGGCCGGCGTGGGTTTCCCTGATGGATCCAGAACGGTGATGCTCAAGTGACCCATCGCCTTCAGATAGTGCTTTTCTTTGGCAACTACTGGCCGCTGTGCTCCGCCCAGCACTTCCTGTATCCATAGTGAGGTGTTGCCGCCCCGGTTCGAGATGAAAGCGATCTGCTTGCCGTCGGGCGACCAACGAGGGTTGGTATTGTCGAAGTCGCCATAGGAAAGGGGGAAAGGATCGCCGCCTTCCGATGGCATCACCCAGAGCTGGTGCCACTGGCCGCCAAGATACGAAGCGTAGACGATGCGTTTGCCGTCGGGAGAGAAATCCGGCCGGGCCTTCCACGCCGTCTCTTCATAATGAATCTCGCGTGCTTCCGCGCCGGGTTCAACCTTCATCCGCCAGAAGCCGCCAGTTCCGTAGATGTGTCCGCGGTTAGAAACGAATATCAGGTCCGCTCCGTCCGGCGACCAGGTTGGGCTGATCTCGTGATCGAATTCGCTGTAGTAGAAACGAGGCAGATTGCTGCGTGATTCGCCTGTGAGCCGCCGCACACCAGTCAGCTCGCCGCCGCTGAAATCGCCGACAAAAATATGAAAGCGCCCGTTATACGAAGTGGAGACGAAGGCGATACGCTTGCCGTCCGGTGAAAAGCGCGGTTCGATGTTCACGGCGCCACCGGAGGTGAGTTGGTGCGACTGCCTTTTCTCAAGATCGAACACCCAGAGTTCAACCGCGTCCTGACGATAGGTCACGTAGGTGATCCAGCGGCCGTCAGGAGAGCAGTCAGGTTGGTAATCATATCCCGGGCCTGCGGTAAGCTGCTCAGCGGTGCTTGAATCTAAGTCCTGCCGCCATAGCGTCCCGGACATCGAATAAACAAGCGAGCGCGAATCAGAAGACCACGCAGCCGAATTCGGTCCAGTGGTTAGCTGAGGCAGATACATCTCGCGGTAGTAGTAACGATGCGGCAGATCGACCTGCTTAAGAACCGGGTCTCGCTGTGCCGTCAGGGGCAGGGCAGTCAAGATCAACATAATCAGCAGGCTTGCTCGATTTGGTCTGAAGACCCGCTGTTGGGAGGACACAGCTTGAAGAGAGGACCTCATAGGAGTGCGAGCAGTCTACCGCACACGGCAGAACTAACCACTCATAATCACGCGCTCCTGTTTTGGTAGGGACTAGGACTCTCCTAGCCACCTGTGCCACAGGCAGCATTCTTTCACGCGGGAATATAAAGATTCGGATTCCTATCCCTCGACGGTAGGTTTCCTTGTCCTTAACCGTAATTATGCGAAGCAGGCATGACGACCCTTTTAAACTTTTTGTGAGGTGTGCTTTGAGAAAGCTGTTTCTGTTGCTGGGTACTCTGCTATGGACGGGTCAACTTTTTGCCCAGTATTTGCCCACCTGCAATGTGCGAAGTTTTGGAGCAAAGGGTGATGGTGTTGCCCTCGATACGAATGCTGTTTCGGCGGCTATTCATGCTTGTGTGAAACAGGGTGGAGGCACGGTTTACTTTCCACCGGGCCGATACGTCATCGGAACCGTGCAGCTTTACAGCCACATTCATCTATTGCTTGAAAGCGGTGCCGCTCTGGTAGGGAGCCGGGACATTCACGATTACCTTCCGAGCCCTCTCTTCGGCTTTGCGCGCCATTATGGAGTCGATATCACAGGCGAAGGTACATTGCTGGGCATGCTTATCGCCAGGAACGCGGAAGATATTGCGATCGATGGACAAGGCGAAATCGATGGACAGGGCGACACATTCATGGAGCTTCATGTCTCGCACGGAGGCGACGATTACGTAGAACAATACGTGCGCAATCCAGAGAAATTTCATGCCGCCATGAGCAGCATGGAATATGGCCCTGTCGAGCCGGGCCACCGTCCTGGAACGATGATTGTCTTCTTCCACTGCGCTAACGTGCGATTGCATGGTATTACCCTGCGTTCCTCCCCCAACTGGACACTGCATTTACAGGACGTCGAAGGCGCGGCAATCTCCGATATACAGATACTCAACGACCCCAGGATCCCCAATAACGACGGTATCGACTGCATGCAATGCCGACACGTGCGTATTTCGAACTGCAATATCGATACCGGCGATGACGGATTCGCGATCGTAGGCAGTGAGCATGTGAATGTAAACAACTGCTCGATCTCGTCGCGATCTGCGGCGATCCGCCTTGAGAGCACGAAGCTGAGCACTTTTACCGGCCTGAGCATGGATACAAACCGCGGCATCGCCGTCTTCGCCAACGGCTATGCAGGTCAGGAGAACAGGGCGACAGAGGACGTAACCTTCTCCGACATCGTGATGAGAACGAGGCTTATTCCCGGAGGCTGGTGGGGCAAAGGCGAGCCGATCTACATTGCTGCGCAACCGTGCGTTTCAGGTATTCCCTGCGGCATTAGAGTGCGCAACGTTGTTTTCAATAACATCACTGCCGAAGCGGAGAACGGAGCACTGCTTTGGGGCGATAAGAGCACACCGATTACGGGCGTGGAGTTGAACGGCGTCCGTCTGCACATGATCGCTCCCGATCCGGCAATGAGCGAGAGCATAGGCGGTAACCTTGATCTGCGATGGACCGCCCTGACCCCACGCTACGGAATTGTCAGGAGCGACATCCCGGCTTTCTACGCAAAGGGAGTGAGCGGGCTACGTCTCCGAGATCTTCAAGTCGATTGGGCCGATTCGATGCCGGATTACTTCTCCAATGCAATTCGGGTCGAGGATTTCAGTGACCTCACTATCGACGCCTTTGCCGGACGCCAGGCGCAGTCCGCCGCCGGAGCAGCCGTCTTCCTGCAGAATGGCTCGGGCGTAGCCATTACCAACTCGCGCGCCATGCAGGGAACGCAAACATTTCTACAGATGAACAAGGTACATGGGCGCAGGGTGTTCGTGAATTACGACATGGGAGAAGCAGCGAAGGTGATTGTGCCTGCGAACGAGAAGTTCGATATACAGATTGGAGTACGAGCAGCAGGACAGCAATCCAAACGCTCTCGACAATAATCCCAATCAAGATATTGATCAAAACCTTCCAGAAGTTTTCTCGGCCAGAAAAAACGAAGGTCGATAACGATAATTTGGATACGGTACAGGCGCGGTCCGTCGTGCTTATTGATTCCCCCAAAGATTAGATTTTTTAAGTTTTCTCTTGACCGTCTTAAAGGTAAGTATTAACTTACGGTAAGTGATTACTTACCAACAGCAACAATTGGATGCACTTGGTGATGTTACGCGGCGTGCGCTTCTGGAAAGGCTCCGCCGCGGACCGCAACCCGTCGGTCAGCTTGCACGAGGTCTTCCGGTAAGCAGGCCGGCGGTTTCGCAGCATCTGCGTGTTCTAAAGGAAGCAAAGCTCGTGCGTGATGAAGCGTCTGGCACCAGACGGTACTATCGCCTGGATCCGAGTGGTTTTGCATTGTTGCGATCTTATCTCGACAAATTCTGGGGCGAAGCTCTGGAAGCATTCAAAGCGAAGGTAGAGGAGACATAACATGCCGGAGAGAGAATTAAACCAGCAACACACGACGACGCTTGAAGCGGAGGTCAGGGAACTGGAGCCTGTGCGCAAGAGTATCCGCGTGCATGCCGATGCAGCCCGCGCCTTCCGCGTCTTCACCGAGGAGATAGACAGCTGGTGGCCGAGAACCCACCACATCGGCAGCTCTCCTATGAAGCGTGTCGTGGTCGAAGGCAGGCCGATGGGCGCGATCTACACCGACCAGGAGGATGGGACGGTCTGTCCATGGGGCTTGGTGCTGGCCTGGGAACCGCCTCACCGATTCGTGATGGCGTGGCAAGTGAGTCCTAGCTGGCAATATGAACCGGACTTAAGAAAATGTAGCGAGGTCGAGGTTCGGTTTACCCCCGCTGATGACGGAACGACGCTAGTGGAACTCGAGCATCGCGGCTTTGAGCGCCATGGCGGTGCATGCATCAAGATGCGCGAGCAGGTGAACGCCGAGGGTGGATGGGGAGGTTTGCTGACGATGTTTGCGGCCAAGGTGGAGCACAAGGCATGAGAGCGGTTCTATGGTTCCGCGTCGTCGCAATCATTCTGCTGCTCTTTGCCGTAGGTCACACCTACGGTTTTCTGGCCTTCCGCCCGCCAACGGCGGAGGGCCGCGCCGTATGGGATGCAATGAACAACGTGCACTTCTCTGTGGGCCGCTCGACGTTCAGCTACGGCGGCTTCTATAAGGGCTTCGGGCTTTCCATCTCCGCCTTTCAGCTCTTCAGCACGTGGCTGGCGTGGACGTTAGGGTCGATGGCGCGACGCGGAATTCCAGAGGCCCGCGCCATCGCATGGGGCCTGTTCTTCCTTCAAGTAGTAGGCCTTGTGCTTTCGCTACGGTATTTTGCTATTGTGCCGGCAGTGCTGTCTGCGATCGCAGCTCTCTGCATCTTTCAGGCAGTGAGATCGATCCGTGGCCCATCTCTTGCTTCGGAGTGATGTTTTGTCCGGAGAAGTTCTCAGGTCGCAGAAACAGTGCTAGCTCCTTATTACCTGCGAATTGCAATAACTGAGAAGCTATGTCCTCTCGTTAAAACTTCTCATTCGCTCGTCTACGATGCATGCTCCTCCCTCCGATGCCATGCGTGCGCCATATGAATCGAGCGCATATGTGAGCAGATCCTGCGCCAACTCAAACAATACGGGGAGAGCCTCGGAAGTGCCTTGCAAGAAAACCGACGCCGGTCGGGTTGGCATTCAGTTATTTGTGGTAGATTGCTATTTAGTATTCAGTACTCGATTAGATCGATCATCTTCCAATTGCATGGGAGGTCTGGATGCGCGAAGAACAGCACACTGAACAATCGTCAAGCTTTCGGCTTGACGTTCCATTACATGCCCTCCTCACCCAGAAGAGGATGCCTTCCTCTGGCCTGCAGCCAGCGGGCGAAGCCGAGAAGTTTCCCGAGCCAGTCTTTCCCGTATATCCGGATCTGTTGGGACCCGTTGATGAGAATGGCGACTGGACTCCTCCGGAGAAACGCAAGTGGACGCCGGGGCAGGTCTACCATGCGATGCAGGGCTGGTTGTTCCCGTATATTCATTCGCGCGTCACTGCGGGGGATTTTCACCCGCTCATCGCCTATTTGTTCACGGAGTTCAAGTGCAACCTCGACTGCCACTACTGCTGGGCTTTTGACAACAAAGTAAAGGGCATGACCGAGGATACGGCGAAGCGTTCGATCGATTGGCTGCATAGCACCGGTTGCCGGGTCCTCGCTTATATGGGTGGAGAGCCGCTGCTTCGACCAGATTTCATCCATCGAATTACTTACTATGCAGCTAAGAAAAACTTCTGGATCTATCTTCCAACCAACGCCCGGTTGTTGCGCACCGATGTCATCGACAAGCTGGCTGATGCTGGCATCTCAACTTTCAATATCGCGGTCGACGCCGTCGATCTGAAACCGGGTCTACCCAAAGCGCTCGCGCCGATCCGTAAGCAGTTCGATTACCTCGTCCGCAAACAATACGGGTATGGTTATTCCGTCTTCCTCAACATCAATATATGCCGCAATAATCTGGACGATGTGCGCGAGCTTACCGAGATCGCCCATGACAACGGCATCGCGACGGATTATCACATTAATGAGTCCCCATTGCTCGAGCAGGATGAGCACTTCAAGCACGCGGATGACAATGTCACCTATATCTCGAGGGAAGACTGGCCTGCTGTAGAAGAGACGATCCAGTGGCTGACCGAGAAGCAGGATGCCGGGTACAAGATGGTGAACTCAAATACCCGTCTGTGGCAGATGGTTGACTTCATGAAGGGGAATCACTTCCCCTGGAACTGCCGTGCCGGTCAAAACTCGATGATTATCCGGGTCGATGGCACGTTAGCGCCGTGTTTCCCGATGTACACCGCGAGTTATGACTGGGGAGTGGTTGGCGATCACAAGTTCGACACCAAACAATTGGACCACCAGAAAGAGACCTGTCAGACCCACTGTTTTTCTACGCTCAATCACATCCTTGGCTGGTGCTATAACGACCAGCGTGTTATCAAGTTCTTTTTCAAGCAGCTCGCGCATGGCTTTCAGGGAATGAAAGGCCAGATGTAGCATGCAGCAGTTTCAAACATCACCTCGATCGCAAATCGCACGCAGTTGTGCACAAGGAGACGCAAATGCCGGTAACGAGAGAGATTGTACAAACTGATTTTGAAGCGGAAATTCAGGCGCGTATCGATGCAGAGCGGGCGCGTCTTCGTGCCGAAGCAGGACTGGCACGCATGCGAGAGTTCAAGAAGCCAGTCGAGCGCACCTTCACGGCGGCGGAACGGGACTACGTGACGATTCTCTTCGGAGGTCTGACCTGGAAACACGAAGAGATGATCAAGGCAGTTTTCCACGGCAGCGGTTATCGTTGCGAGAACATTCCGACCCCTGTGGTTGATGACTTTCAGGCAGGTAAGGAATTCGGTAACAATGGCCAATGCAATCCGACCTATTTCACCGTGGGCAATCTCGTTCGCTATCTTCAAAAGCTTGAGCAGGAGGGGCTGGCACGCCAGCAGATCATTGACAACTACGTCTTCTTCACCGCAGGCTCGTGTGGCCCTTGCCGTTTCGGCATGTATGAAGCCGAATACCGCTTCGCTCTCAAGAATGCAGGATTTGACGGCTTTCGGGTGTTGTTATTCCAGCAAACGGACGGCATCAAAGCTGCCAGTGGCGAACCGGGCTTAAAGTTCTCAGTCGACTTCGGTATGGGCATGCTCAACGCCCTTAATCTCGGCGACGTCATCAACGAGCTTGTATATCAGGTTCGGCCCTTCGAAGTGCAGAAAGGTGAGACAGATCGTGTCATTCGTGAGTCGGTCAAGACGCTCACCGACACGCTGCGCGGGCGCAAGCGGTGGCACATTATGGATTCTGCCCCGACGTGGGCGAAGCCATACCTTGAAAAGCATAAAAAAATTGAAGGTATCGGCTGCACGCTCGGCAAGATTGGCCACAATCTGTATGGCAAAGAATATGTGGATGCGTTGCACGCCTGCCGCGACAGCATCAACGCTATTGAAGTCGATCGGTTGCGCGTGAAGCCTGTCATCAAAATCACCGGCGAGTTCTGGGCGCAGACAACCGAGGGCGACGGCAACTTCAACATGTTTGCCTTCCTCGAAAAGGAAGGTGCGCAGGTGCTGGTTGAGCCGATCGCCACTTGGATCGCCTACATGATGTACGTCGCCAAGGAAGGGGCGAAGGCACGTGCCGATGCGGAAGCTCCGTATCGTGATCCCAAGTGGTATGAGGTTAAAAAACGCCTGGCCAATGAGTTTAAGGTGTTCAAGAAAACAGGAGGACTGAGCGCCGGGAGCGCCATGTGGACCTATTTTTATCACCGCACCATCAAGCACATGGGCGATACGGCGCACCATCTCATCCCGCAAAAAGAGCTCTCACGACTGGCGCATCCTTTCTACCATCAGCTTGCGCGTGGCGGTGAAGGCTATATGGAAGTCGGCAAGAATGTCTACTACACAGTGAATCACCTGTGCCACATGGTGCTGGCGCTGAAGCCCTTTGGCTGCATGCCTTCAACGCAATCGGATGGTGTCCAGTCGCGAGTCGTCAACAAGTTCAAAGACATGATCTTTCTGCCGATCGAGACCTCCGGTGAGGGCGAGGTCAATGCGCACAGCCGCGTGCAGATGGCGCTCGCCGAAGCAAAGGCAAAGGCGCGAGCGGAATTCGAAGGCGTGTTGGCGGAGACCGGCAAGTCGTTGGAAGAGCTGCGAGATTATGTGAACGAGCATCCTCATCTCAAACAGGCTCTATACCATTTTCCTCACCGAAAGGGTCTGGCTGGGACCGCGGCGCAGTTTGCCTGGCATGTAAGTGATCTGATGAATAAAGATGGGGCATACCGTCGCCATAGTCGCATCGCTAAAGCTGTACAGCAAGTTGCCTGATGAGAAAGCAGCGCGGCTTGGAATAAGAGGAACAATTCATCCAATCCGCATTCTTATCACGCACGGGTTCGTTTCCTAAGGAGAACGGCTATGCAGCAATTCTTTGTTGGCCTGGACGTCGGTTCCACGACAGTCAAAGCGGTTGTGGTTGACTCTGCGAACGACAAGACGATCTGGCATGATTACCAGCGCCACGAGACGCGTCAGCCGGAAAAAGTGCTGGAATTTTTGCGCCGCATGGAGACGGAGGCTGGTATCGCACCCGGAAACACGCGCATCTTCATCACCGGTTCGGGCGGCGGCCCCATCGCGGAAATGATCGGAGGGAAGTTCGTGCAGGAGGTGCATGCTGTTTCTCTTGCGGTTGAGAAATTGCACCCCGAGGTTTACTCCGTCATTGAGCTAGGCGGTCAGGATGCAAAGATCATCGTTTTCAAGGATGACGAGGAGACAGGGCGTAAGAAAAAAATCCCCTCGATGAACGACAAATGCGCGGGTGGCACGGGCGCAGTCATCGACAAGATCAATGCCAAGCTGAAAATTCCCGCCGCGGAACTCTCCAACCAGGGCTATCTCGGCGTCAAGTTGCACAAGGTCGCGGGCAAATGCGGTGTCTTCGCCGAGACCGATATCAATGGGCTTCAGAAAACAGGTACGCCGTCGGATGAATTGATGGCGTCTCTCTTCGAGGCCATTGTGCTGCAGAATCTCAGCGTCCTCACGCGCGGACATACATTGCGTCCGCATGTTCTGCTGCTGGGCGGCCCGAATGGGTTTATCCGCGGTATGCGCGAGGCATGGCAGGCCAACATCCCCCGCATGTGGAAAGAGCGCAAGGTGGAGATTCCTGAGGGATCGACGCCTGAAGAACTGATCAAGGTTCCCGAGAATGCCCAATACTTCGCGGCGCTCGGATCGGTCGAGTTCGGCAAGGACGAAGAGCCTGAGGTGGGCGGCTACCTCGGTACCGATAAGCTTCTCTATTACATCGACTATGGGCGTGCAGAAGAAAAGGCAACCGCTGGCGGCAAGGGACTCGTCGCCGAGGATGCGGAGCTTGTCTCCTTCCAGTCGGACTATCGAAGGAAAAAATTTATCCCGGCACAGTTTGTTCCTGGTCAGGTCGTTTCCGGTTTTGTCGGGATCGATGGGGGATCGACTTCAACCAAGGCTGTCGTGCTTGGAAAAGACGGAGCGATTCTCTGTAAGACCTACCAGCTCTCGAACGGGAATCCGATCCAGGACACCATCGAGATGTTCGAGCAGTTGCGCGAGCAGATCGAAAGCAAAGGTGCGAGCCTGGAAGTTCTCGGTGTCGGCACCACCGGTTACGCAAAAGACATTCTCAAGGATGTGCTGAACGCTGACGTAGCGCTGGTTGAAACTGTCGCTCACACAGAATCCGCGCTCAAGTTTTATGACGATCCGCACGTTATCGTCGATGTTGGCGGGCAGGACATCAAGCTCATCGTTCTGAAGGATGGTCGCGTCAAAGACTTCAAGCTGAACACGCAGTGCTCGGCGGGCAACGGGTATTTCCTGCAATCCACCGCTGAAGGCTTCGGGCTGAAAGTCGAAGACTTCGCCGATATTGCTTTCTCCGCCAAATCGATGCCGTCGTTTGGCTACGGCTGCGCGGTCTTCATGCAGTCGGACATAGTTAACTTTCAGCGGCAGGGCTGGCGTTCGGAAGAGATTCTTGCTGGCCTCGCCGACGTGCTTCCCAAGAACGTTTTCCTCTATGTTGCCAGCATACCGAACCTCGCCGCACTCGGCTCACGTTTCGTGCTGCAGGGCGGCACGCAGAACAACATGGCCGTGGTCAAAGCAGAGGTCGATTTCATCAAATCCAGCTTCCGTGCAAACGGTAAACAGCCGGAGATCATCGTCCACGAGCACTGCGGCGAATCCGGAGCGATCGGCGCGGCGCAGGAAGCGCTGCGTCTGTGGACGAATGGCAAGCAAACGACCTTCATCGGCCTAGAAGCAGTCGCAAATATCCGCTACCGCACGACACGCAACGAGGAAACGCGCTGCTACTTCTGCAAGAACAACTGCCTGCGCACCTTCATCGACGTGGACGTGACCGGCGGACAACAGACGACAGCAACGAGCGAAGACCGCGCCGCTACCTCTGAAGAGATTGCCGAGGTCGCCGCGCATCTGCCCAGCCTCGAAGCGATTCAGGCCAATCTGCCGCCCGTAGAAGCGCACGGCTCATCGTGCAGTACCGGCGGCGGATGCGGCTCTCATGCACCGTCTCCCTTCAAAGCGAAGGCCGAGCCTCTGATTCAAATCCAGGTATCTCCCGGATCGAGCAAAGTAGTCGAGTTGCCGAAGCCGGTCGAATTCCAGCCGCGCAAGACGAAAGTCCCTCTGCGTATGGGGGAGCAACGCCTGATCATCGCCACCTGCGAGAAAGGAACGGTGGAAGACCTCGATGACATGAAGGACATCAAGGCCGACATCGACAAAATCAAGGACGCCAACCCCAACTTCGTCGATATTGCAGCGCACGATACGTTCCGCCACCGTCAGGTTGAGATCGTTGCGGACGCCATTCCCAGCACGAAAGGGCTTTTCATCTCGAAGAGCATCAAGGAACGCGTTTCGCTCATGGAGCGTAGAAAAGATTTCCGTGTCGACATCCCGCGCCTGCTCAACACTTATTCTTATGCTCCGCTCTTCAACGCGTATTTCGCCAGCCTTGGCCTGAAATCTGAAAATATTCTCTATTCCGACTACACCACGCCGGAACTCTATCGCGCCGGCGCAAGCCGCGGCGCCATCGATCCCTGCTACCCGTCGAAGATCGGCATTGCGCACGTGTATAACCTGTTGGCGACGAAGCACAACAAAAAACCTCTCAATGCGATCTGGTTCCCGATGTATGACGTGCTGCACACGCATCTCGTAAACCTCACCGGGTCGAATGCATGCCCGACCGTAACGGCAACGCCCGAAACTGTAAAGGCCGCATTTACCAAAGAGAGCGACATCTTTGCTGAAAACAACATTCTCTATCTCGATCCAATCCTCAATCTTCAGGACCAGAGAATTTGTGCAGATCAGATGTACAAGGCATGGGGACCGGTTCTCGGTCTAAGCCGCGATGAAAATGAGCGGGCATTGGAAGCAGGTTTCAAAGCGCTGCATGCCTGCGAATCGGATATCCGCCGCCAGGCACGCGCAACGCTCGATCAACTGGAGCGCGAAGACCGCATCGGCATTGTAATGCTGGGGCGCGTCTATCACCATGATCCCGGCCTGAACCACGAGATCATGGAAGAGTTCCAGAAGCTGGGCTATCCGGTCTTTTCGCAGAGTACATTGCCAGTCGATGAAGATATTCTGGATCGGCTCTTCGGTGACGAAGTGCGCGCCGGGCTTATCACGCATCCACTCGATATCTCCGACGTTTGGAAGAACCGTTATTCGACCAGTACAAACCACAAGGTATGGGCTGCAAAATTTACGGCCCGCCATCCGAATCTGGTCGCTCTCGAAGTATCAAGTTTCAAGTGCGGTCATGACGCCCCCATCTACGGGGTCATCGAGGGAATTATCGAACAATCGGGGACACCCTACTTTTCCTTCAAGGACCTGGATGAAAACAAGCCTTCAGGCTCCATCCGGATCCGCGTAGAGACGATTGACTATTTCCTGCGGCGCTATCGTGAAGACATCATCAAACGGCGGAACATCGAACGAGATATTGAAGGGCAGCTCGCAGCACTCGAGCAGTCGCTTCGCAGCCAATCTCAGGGCCATCCTGAAATGTCGATGGCGGGTGATTAATAAGAAACGTAGAGCGATTCTTGCAATATCAGACTGTCACGTTCTTCTTCGAGAGGCTCTCGGCTCATCGACTATATGGCAGCAACGTGGAATTCTCTCAATACATTCGTCCTTGTGAATTGGCCGAGATCAAGACCAGTGACCGTATCCAGTCCTTCCAAAGGCTGGATCACGGTTCCCGAAGCCATTGTGACGCCAGGCTGTTTTTCCAGCATCGGGAGCAGTGCTTCGGTCATCGGCGCAGAGCTGAGTCCGATGAAGGAAGAGCCAGGAGGTCGGATC
>Ga0207146_10128_pt1 | contig 20400 bp, 17 predicted proteins | sample Alteio_BWMinHeat_36_FD_153539 | JGI IMG/M metagenome (GOLD analysis project Ga0207146, IMG submission 153539) | Enriched cells from forest soil in Barre Woods Harvard Forest LTER site, Petersham, Massachusetts, United States -... | ecosystem: Environmental > Terrestrial > Soil > Temperate forest >...
CTGGTGAAGCTTCGGAACAATCGACTCGACGGAACCGCCGGTCGACGAGAGTCCCACGAGAACAAACGTTCCCCCTCCCCGACCCAGAAAGATTGGATCGCGTAACTCGAGATAGGACACCACTCCCGAAACCCCGGGTTGTTCTTTCAGGGCCGCCACGATCGCTTCTAGTGCTTGCCCGCCTTGCTCCGAATCCGCAGGTGGAAGTCCCTGGATCACCAGGACGACGCGGTCCACGAACGGGGAGCGGAAACGATTGGCCAGCTCCTGGCGAACAGTTTCAGCCTGGCTCCCTTCGACACGTGTTGCGGTCTCCAGGTGGCGATCCGAGTGAAAAGAGAAAGGAAGAAGTGCAATGACTGCTACGAGAACAATCCCTGACACCCAAAAGCGGCGCACATGCATGGACTCATCATGTCATATACGATAGCTCCGGTGGCACCGATCAACGCGGAGGCTAAAGCGGTGCACTGTCCGTAACCGGGGCGTGCATTTTGCGCATCGTACAGCTTGGATACACTTGTGCAGGATTCACCGGCATAGCTATCAAAAACTGCGAAACCTTCCCCGATCGGGTTAGGAGGACCAATTCGTACCTTTCTTTTGCTCGGACTACTTGCCGCCATCCAGTCTGGAGTGGCCCAATCTGGAGCGCCAGACCCTCGCATTGGCTCCTGGACGCTTATCTCTGCGCAAGCCAACCTAGATCCTCCGAACCGGCTCGCCATTACCCCTGTACATGACGGCACGCATGTCGTCATGTTGGGCGAAACCCATGTCGATTTCACTGCAAATCAAAACGGGCACCAGTCGTCCGCACCAGGCAATCTCGCGTTCAATCAAATTGAGCTGCACAGGATCAATAAGAGACAGGCTGATGTCAAGGAGGAAAAGGATGGAACTGTTGTGGCGACGGTTCGCGAAAAACTTTCGAATGATGGAAACGAGCTAACGAGCACGACTATGACCAGGGGCCAAGCCGACAAGATCACCGTGTGGACGCGAAGCGGAGGTGCAAAGGTCGCCAAGGATCCGTTCGCAGGCGAGTGGACGCAGGATCTCAGCAAGACCCGTTTGCGGCAAAGCTTGGTGCTCAAAATCGAGGCGGATGGAGGCGGTGGGGTTCGTTTTATGGGTGACTTCAGCTATACCGCCCGCTTTGACGGAAAGCAATACGATCTGAAGAACTCGCGCAATGATTCCGTGACGATTCAACTCGTCGATCCTCACACGGTGGAGGCGATTTACCGGCGCGATAATCAAGTCGCTCAAACGGACAGATGGGTGGTTTCCTCGGATGGGCAGCGGATGACGGTCTCCACCACAGGCACCTTGGAAACGGGCCAGCACCTAACGGAGAGGCTCACGTTTAAGAGGCAGTAACGGATAATGCATCTGCGCAGGTCAGAAGCCGATCGCTCGGCGACACCGCGTTGACCTCACGAGCCGCGACCGAAATGATCCCCTTGCGATACATGAATTTCAGAATGCCGTTGACCGTATCTTCCAGAGATGGGTCCGCTTTACCCCACACTGAGGCATCCCGGGCCATTTGATAAGAAGAATTGTCATAGCGCTTGAACTCCATCGCGGAGATGTTGTCTACAGAACCCACCAGAAAATCCAGCAGCGGAAAGAGAAGATCTTCCTTCCGGCATCTCCGGATCAGTTCGGGAACGAAATCGGGAAGGCTGAATGCTTCGAATTGCCGGCCAGTGGCTTGGGTAATCAGCCCGGTAATATCCATCATGTTGGAATAATCGTCCCGCACGACATGGTACGTCTTATTCGCTGTACCGGGAGTGGTGGAGATCGCAACAATGTTGTTCGCCACAATGTCCGCCGGGACGAAGCTGACCTGGTTGAGCGTATCGACGCCGATGCCGTGATTCACCATGAAAGCAACTAAGCGAACGGCGATATCGAAGTTGTTACCTCCGCCCGTGACGGAAGGACTCACAAGAGCCGGCCGGAAAATCCGCGCGGAAAGCCCCCGGCTGCGGGCGTCGACAACTACCTGTTCCGCTACCCATTTCGATTGGCTGTACCCAAAATCGAGAAGCTCCATATTCTCGTTCAGGTCGGTCTCATGCAGGACTGATTTGACCGCCCAGCCAAACACGAAGGTAGTTGAGACATAATTGAACTCTTTGGGCCTTCCCTCGAATGCCAATCGCACGACCTCATTGGTTCCCAGCACGTTTGCGTCACGCATCAGGTCGTAGTTGAACAGGTAGTTCACGGTTGCACCGTTATGGAACACCGTGTCGATTTCACTCGCGAGAAAATCCCACACGTCCTGCGTCAGGCCCAGCTTTGGCTGCCCTAGATCGCCGCAGACGGGGATCACGCGGGCTTCGAACATCTCCATCAGGACTGCCCCGCAGGGCCCCATGGACTCCATCGCAGCTCTCAGTCTTTGCTTGCCCTGCGTTTCGTCGGAAGATCTGACCAGAACATAGATCTTGGCCCGTGTCTGTTCCAGCAAGCTCTTCATGAGGAATGGCCCTATGAAGCCGGTCCCGCCCGTGAGCAGCACATGATTCGGCTTGGGTATTTCCGGCACGGGCAAAGGCGACGGAGGCTCGAAGATGAGCTTCCTGTCGTTGTTCATCATCTGCTTCTCCGCCGCGGACTGTTCTTCACGGAAGGCGGCAAGAGAATGACGCAGATGAACGAGTGCTTCTTCGGGAGCGCTATCCAGCAGTTCGGCTAGTCCAAATAGCTCGGCTACGCTGACACGCTGAATGACACTGATATCCACCTGCCTCGCCAGCATCTCGGCGCCTTTTTCTTTCAGGAGCTCCTTTAGCTCATGCATAAACACAACTAGATCCAGGGAATCCAAGCCGGCTTCGACGAGGTTGTACGATTCCTGACCTGTCAGGTTGTACCTGGCTTTCAATTCGGCAAAAGTGGAATGCATGTCGGAGTCAGACGGGGAGTTCCCGGTCTCCTTCTCCCGAGAAAAGTCTGAAAGAACGGTGAACTGACCTTGCAGCCACATCTGCTTGGTCTTATGGCGCATGATTTTCCCCGAACTCGTTCGCGGGATGGCACGAGGCGCGATGAGGGAAATCACCGCCACTTCCATGTTGAGATAATTCCGGACTGCGGCGGCAATCTTTCGTGCTTCGGGAAGCGCCCTGGGATTTTTGACTTCCGCGACGATTGCCAGCGCCGGTTCAGTGTCTTCCTGAATCTGAAATGCGGCGACGCAATTATGCCGGATCAGGCTGGACGATTTCTCCACGACATTCTCAATGTCCTGTGGGTAGTAGTTCTGCCCGCGGAGAATAATCATGTCCTTGATTCGGCCGCAGAGGTAGAGTTCGCCGTCGTGGAAAAAGCCTATGTCGCCGGTCCGAAGGTAGCCATCATCATAGGGAGTATCATCCACAATCCGCGCACGAAACTGCTTCAGCGTCAATTCGGGATTATTCCAGTAACCCAGGCACTTACCGCTTCCGGCCACCCAGATTTCGCCGACGCGCCCCGGCGTAAGAGCGAAATGCCCTTCCGGATCCACGATCTTCACGTCGAGACCAGGGAGCTGAGTTCCACAACTGACAATCTGCGCGGCCCCGTCGATTTCTGAGACCTCAGTCGTCATGCGGGCTTTCCCCAGCGCGAGGGCGCGCTTGTTTACGGAAACGATGTTACGACCGCCGAGTGAGACCGCCAGAGTATTCTCGGCCAGACCGTAGGCGACATAGAAACTCTCGGACTTAAGCCCATAGGGCTGAAACGCCTCTAGAAACCGGGTGTAGGTATCCGGCTTTACGGGTTCCGCGGCGCACATCAAAACGCGAAGCGAACTGAGATCGCAAGCCTCCAGGCTCTCCTTGGAGAGCCTACCGGCGCGCAGGCAATAGTCGAAGGCGAAGTTGGGGGCAGCCGTCGCGGTGGCGTGGTATGTCGTGATCGCATCGAACCACAGGATCGGCCGCTGAATGAAGTCCATGGGAGCGAACCCGTACGTCGTGCCACCTTTCAGTGCTGGATATAGGTAGCAACCGATCAGTCCCATATCGTGATACTGAGGAAGCCAGGAAACAACGACCGGCGCCGGATGGTCAATCACGAGCGCATATGTATTCAGAATATTTTCGTGCGTCACGATGACGCCCTTGGGCTCCATCGTCGAACCCGACGTGTACTGGAGAAACAAGATCTTCGAAGGCTCGATATCCGGCTGGTCAGAGATCGTATCCACGAAATCTTCCGTCGGGATCCAGGGAAGACCGGAAATGTAATCCACGTCAACGCCGCACGTCGAGACGCCACTTCTCGCCAGATTCGTCTTGAGGGATGCGTGGTAGTCTCTGCTCGTTAAGATCCCAGCCGCCTGACAATCCTTTGCGATGTGGACCATCTTGTAGAGGGCGCTCTGGAAGCCCCGCGAACTGGGGGGATAGACCGGCACGGGGATCAATCCGGCGCGCACGCAACCAAAGAATGCGCAGATCATTTCGAGCCCCGGCGGGTAGGCAAGCAGAAGCCGATCGCCTGCCGCGAAACGGCCCTCTTTCCGCAAATGTCCTGCGATCGCCTGCGCTCGGTGAAGAAGCGACGCGTAGGTGTAACTTTCGATCGGATCGCCGTTTACGTCAAGGTACGAATAAAGGAGTTTGTCCGGGTGCTCATATGCCAGCCTGTCCAGGTGGCCTAAAATTGACGCCATCAATCAGCGATCCTCCGGGGTTGAATCGAACGCAAATCAGTAAACGAAATATCTCTCGCCAGCAAGCGAGGTGAAACACGATTGAGTCTCGAAGTGCAGACCTGAGTGGGCCGACTGCCAGAATGCAGGTGCGATTTTTTCTCAGCATAAGCGTCGCTCGACCCGCCGGGGAACGGATGGTCTCCTTTTTGTCGTATAGGACGCGAAAAGGACTCGCGGAGCTCCGCCGATCTTCTTTGGTCCATGCAGGAGGCCCATTCGTTACAGTTCATCGATAGTTGTATGTTAGCAAAGCATTTGGATAATGCCATGCTTCATTGTTTCCAGGGATGACGTATGGCGCTCGGGCTTTGTTTCGGATCTTCTTGGTTCGACTTAAGAGCTCACACTATAATTGCAATGCGAGGCTCTCGGCGGCGCGCGAACAATTTCGCCGCGGGTCGGAGCCACGGAGGCGCCGGTGACGTTCGAAACCGAAGCGATGATTGCTCAAGAGCCGGAGACGGCGGATCTTGTACCATCGGAAGCCTCAGCGTCGCCGATGTTCGAACCCGTCGGTGCGTCTTCCTTCCCGAAAGTCTTACGTCGCCGTTTGGACAGCTTTTTTGCCGACCCGAGGATTTCTCCCAAAGCGGACCGTACGATGTGGGTCAAGATCGCTGTAGGTCTGGCGGTCCTTATGGGCAGCTGGATTGCTCTGTATGCGTTCAGGCCCGGTTCATGGAAGTTTGTTGCCCTTTACCTTTTAGGCGGCCTCGCGCAGACATTTCTTCTGCTGAACATCGCCCATGACAGCAATCACAACGCCATCTCGTCCAGGCCGCTCGTCAACAAAACCCTGAACTATGTCTTCGACCTGTGCGGAATCAACTCGTACATGTGGCGTATCCTCCATCATCGGGGCCATCACTCCTGCATCAATCTCCACGGCGAAGATGATGCGCTTTCGGGACGCGGCATTTTCCGCTTCACGCCCTATGAATCCCGTACGCCATGGCACCGATTCCAGCACATCTATGCCCTGCTCGTTTACGCACTGTTCTCTCTTGACTACGTGTTCTTTAGGGACTTCCAGTGCTTTTTCTTCCCGACCCACGAATATCTGAGACGCACCAAACATCCTCTGCGCGAATACGCCGTTCTCTTTGCCGGCAAGGGCTTCTACCTCACGTACATGCTTGTCTTGCCGATGCTGGTGCTGGGGAAATCGCCTCTGCTGGTCGCAGGGGCGTTCTTCCTGGTCCATTTGGTCATCGGTTTATCCGTAACGCTCGTATTTCAGACGACGCACACCATCGACAGCACCTACTTTCCCTCGGACCGTGGTGAGTTTGACAACGGCGTATATCACATCTTCGCGACGACGGCCGATTATGCGACGGAAAACCCGCTTGTCGGTTGGCTCGTGGGCGGGCTCAACCATCACATCGTCCACCATCTGTGCCCTTTCGTGTGCCACACCCACTATGCTCCGCTGACCAGAATTGTGAGGGAGACTGCCGAGGAGTTTGGGGTTCCCTATCGTCAGCACCCCACCATGACCCGGGCAATCTGGCATCATCTGATCCTTTTGAAGCAACTGGGGAACGAAAACTGACTCTGGCGTTTTATCTTTTACCTATGGCCCAGCTACGACTGCCTACAAGTGACATGAAATCTTCTGCGGTTCGAGGCAAGGATAAGGACGGCTGGGGATGACCTCATCTACACCCATCCCCTTCGTTTCTCGGTTTCGCTGTTTTGCGGATTCTCCCGCAATGGCCCGCAATCCGGTGCAGGTTTTGTCAAGGTACAACGAGACCTTCGGCGACACATTCCGGTTCTATTTGGGCGGTCTCAAGGAAGCGATCGTTACCATCGATCCCGCTGTCATTCAGCACGTGTTGAAGACAAATGCGGAGAACTACCAAAAATCCGAAATTCAAGTGAAGCGGATGGGCCACTTCCTGGGGAAAGGTCTTCTCACGACCCACGGAGAAGCCTGGCGCACGCAGCGGCGCCTCATCCAGAAGGGCTTCGATCGAAAGCAGCTCGATGCGCTGTCCTCAATCATGCAGGACTCCCTTGGCGAGTCGCTGCGGGATTTCGACAGACAGGTTCGTAGCGGCCCCATCGATATTTATCCCCACTTGATGAAAATTACCTTCGCGATGGTCGCCCGATCGCTATTTGGCGCACGCTTGAAGGACGAAGACATCGATCTGGTCAGCCATACCATCTGCACCGTCCAGGAATTCATTGTTCGGCAAACCCTTCAACCCTATCTGAATCCCTGGTTCGCCGTCTCGGGTGAACTGCGCAGACACGAAGAGATGCGAACCCGCGCGGACGCCATTTTGCTTGAATACATCAGGAAGCGCCGCAACGAACCGCCTGGCCACGATCTGCTGCAGACTTTGATGGATGCGCGTTACAGCGATGGAGAAGGCATGAGCGACGAGCTCATCCTGAGCGAGAGCATGCAGCTTCTGGTTGCCGGCCATGAAACATCGTCGAATGCGCTGTCGTGGCTTCTTTATCTTTTGAGCTCGCGTCCGGATTGTCTTGAAAAGGTACGACAGGAGTTCGACTCCGTGCTCGGTGAAACGCCCCTGAGTCACAGCGACGTTCCCAAATTTGAATTTGCGACCCAGGTCATTCAGGAGGCGCTCCGCCTCTACCCACCGTTTTGGATGATCGACCGGATGGCTGTCGCAGATGACCGCATAGGCGATCTCGTAATATCCCGCGGATCGATGGTCATTGTGTATGTGTACGGTGCGCACCATGCTTCGCGCTACTGGCAGAATCCGGAGAATTTCGATACGGAGCGTTTCACCAAAACAAACGAGAAGCTACGCACACCCTTTACCTTTCTTCCGTTCGGCGGCGGGCCGCGAGGCTGTATCGGCGGAAACTACGCGATGCTGCAGATCCTCATGATTTTGAGCGATCTGCTCAGAAAATACGACTTTCAGTTGGCTCCGGGCCAAACGATCGAAGCTCGCCCGATGGTCATCCTGCGGCCGAAGCACGGAATCCGCATGAGATTCACCAATACCGTCGCGCCTGCCTCGTGCATCGCATAAGACGCGATACTTAGGAAAGCATCGCACGACCAATGCCCAACCAGCTTAAACCGTCATGTCGTTGAAAAAAAGCACTCATCGAGAGGTTTTCGAGCCGTTGAAAGGCGTTCTTGGGTTTGCGGGCGTATTATCGGCCAACCGGACATTACGATTTCATAATGGGCGATTGGCGGCCGCACGAGAATATCCCAAAAGGCCGATGTTCACAGCGAGCCAGGGAACGCCGCGGTAGGAATCCGCAACCACCCAGGCGCCGGCCGTCAGCGCCGCAGAGACGATGGTCTCGCTCCATTGGGAGGCGTCTTTGGAGCCCGCCGCCACGATGGGTACCCACACCAGCAGTGTGAACATGCCAATCTGCAACGCCGAGAGCGCGGCTGCCAGCCGTGCGTACACGCCGATGAGCACTGCTACGCCGGCCGCTATGAAGGTGCACCCGAAGAAATACGCCCAGAACACGTGCCATGGCAGCCAGCCGGGCTCCAGCACGAGGGTGTCTTTGAGATCGATGAAATGGGCCATGCCGAAGAAAATCGAGGCAAGACCGTAAAGTGCTCTCGCAATGCGCAGGCCCTTATCGCCGGTGGCGAAACCGAGGTGTCTCCTGTCCCAGTCAGTGGCGAACCAGATATACAGCACCCAGGCGGCCGCCACTATCACCGCAGTCTCAAAGCCGGGCCAGAAAACGCCAAAAGTGGGCGAGAGGATGATCTCGCGCACTCTGAGCAGCAGGAACCAAAGCAGAAGATAGGCAAGCAGCAGGCGGGCAGCGGGAGCGGCTGTGCGTTGCCAGAGCAGGCCTATGCCAGATGCGAGAGAGATGCAGGCACAGAGATAGACCAGGACCTGGCGCGCTGGCAGACTGTCGGGTACCGGTGCCCATACCGGGGTGAAACCGCCTTGGATCAGGCCCAGGATTCCGAGGCCAATCATGGTCGCCGCAAAGATCGCATGGCCCACGCTTGCGATGCGCATCGCCCCTACCCTCCAATGACGGTCCAGCTCGTTGGATACAGGTTACATGCCAAATGCCCGTATACGACTGGGAAATGGCGCGATAAGTTTCCGTCAGCCACTGTTGCGGACACGCTACTCCGGCCGTTCCGGTCCCCCCCGAGTCACCGCCGATCCAGAAGTAGCCCCGCTTTTGGGTAGGGGAAGGTTGGCCGATAAATCGCCCGGAGCTATGAAAATGCGATAGCAGTCGGGTAGATGAGCGCGTTAGGCTTTTATCGCCATTCGACAGTATCCGGCCACTTTCGGGTTGATCCCGTGACGGCGAGCCAAGGCTCTCAGGCATCTCTTGACTATGTTGTATCGCTCAACGGACTGTCGCTGTCGTAGTGGCGCTCCGGTGCGGTACTTGGTCCATAGTGCCTTCCACCTTGAGGATAGAATCGCACCATCAAATGCCGGGACTAAACGCCTAGTAAGAGAGTCTCGACGCGCTCATCCATTGTTAGGCCAGGTATTTCCGCTTTCATCGCCCCTGGAAATGTATTGTGACGTCGATCTTGAAGTCCTGTGCGTGTCCGTTACATGTCCCCGGTTCAAATACCCACGTCGAAGCGAGTTTTTCCGCTTCTTTATCTAGATCATCGCGCACCGGTTTCACCACTTCCGCATTCAATACAGTTCCCTGTGAGCTCACGAGCAGATGCACGCTGATATCGGTCACCGGCGCATCTGAACCGCCTGCGCTGCGGGGCTGCGGCGCAGACTTTGCGACAGGTAGCGATCCTTGGTTACACACGAAGCCGTGCATCCAATCCGCCGGAACAACAAAAGCTTCTTCCGGCTTCTCCTCCAGCGCCGTCATCGTTAGATCCGCGTTCATGCTGAAGTTGCTTTCGCGATAGACAATATGAGCCGGAATGAGCGCACCCTTGATAGTGAAATAGTCTGAGTATTCCCATAATTTGTTGCCGGTCCGCAGTGCCAGCATCGAGCCGTTTGCCTTGTCTAGGCAGATCTCTCCTGGCAACCGTTGCTCGCCGACAATCGTTTCAAACTCGATGCAGTTTGCGTCCCGCCCGCCGTAGGAGGCCGACTTGATCTGCTCAATGACATCGCTCGAATCAAAGGATTGGGGGCGGTAGGGCACAAGTTCACGAATCTTTCTTGCTGCATAGGGAGGGTCGTTCCAGTTGCTTGTCCAACCCGGCTGCGCATCTTGCGTAATCGACGAGGCCGCGTAGTCCCCAAAACGCAGATCCTCGCGCAACGCACCGTCGCTCCCGCGAACGCGCGTGTAGGTCCCACTCTGCAAACTGCCGTCTCCCGCCGTCGCAGTGAAGGTCGCCTCGGTGCGAAAGTTATATGGACCGCCCTGCACCTTGCTCACAATCTGTGCCCGGTTCAGCAGCTCCACCGCGCGGTTCCGCAGTTGAACATCCTCACCCGACGCAATGCTCCCAGCGCAAACAATCGCTGAAAGTACGACAGGAACCAGCGCAATGCTCATAGCAGCGCGATCATACAGCTACCAGATTGACTCCTGAAAGAGGATTGTCAAATGAGTTGGTCGAGAGAACGTGTCCGGACCCAGTGGGTACAGCAGAAACAGTCGATCACAGCGCCTTTCGGAATTGCGCCTAGATTACCGCGCCTACTCTAACGAGATGCCAGATCGCTCACTTCGGTAATCAAATTTGTCGAACAGACGTAACAGCCTTTACGTCGAGTTTCCAGTTTGTGGTAACACCCTACATCCAAATCAAACGTTCAGGCGTACAAATGTTCAACATGGATTGTATTTCGCCTCGTTGCAGGCGTGCCCTGCTCATGTTTCTGCTGATGTTGGCGGGGCAACTTTGCTATGCGCAGGGGACTGTGGATGAGCCTAGCAATGGCAATGCGAAAACCGCAGTGGTTGTGCCTGCTGTTTACAGGATCGGGGTGGGGGATGTGCTGCATATTTCGGTATGGGAAGAACCGCAGTTTACCGAGACGGCAGTAGTAAGACCGGATGGCAAGGTTTCGATGCCTCTGGTCAACGAGGTGGATGTGGCTGGGCTGACTCCAGAAGCTGTGCAGCAGGCGTTGACGGAGCAGCTGGGAAGATTTGTCCACAAGCCGCGCGTGACGGTTACCGTACAGGAAATTCACAGCCGGATGGTATACATCACCGGCGAGGTGCAACGGCCAGGTGCATATCCGCTGATGGATGCGATGAACGTGGTGCAGTTGGTGTCGCGCGCTGGCGGAATGACGGATTTTGCGAAGCAAAAGCAAGTGTATGTTTTGCGTGCTGATAAAAGTGCGCGGGTCAATGTGAATTATCAGAAGGTTCTGAAGGGGCAAGCGCCACAACAGAACGTGGAGCTGGCGCCTGGAGATACAGTGGTGGTGCCATGAGAATCCAAAGACTGGGCCTTCTTCTGTGGCCCTGGATGTTTACCAGTGGAGTAGTGACGCTGGCAGCTGCGCAGCAGATTCAGTCACAAGCACGATATGCTTCCGATGACGAGGGCGGAACCAATCGCAACAACGCAATCCACCGAGCAGACAGTGACAATCCGCGCACGACCAGCACCGAGCCGTTGAACAGTTGCGGCGACTCGCTTTCAGTTGCGCTGCAGCAAGGAACACCGGAGTTTCCCTGTTGGGCCAACATTCGCACTGTGGAGCGGTGGAATACGGCTGCGATCGTGTCGGGCCTGCAGCCGGGAAGTGCTGCGACGGTCGACCTGCCCAAGTATGTGCCTTCTACATTCAAGTTCACGCTGGGAGGATTGAGCGGGTTCAGCTTTCCCAATGCCATGCCGGGCAAAGCCTATGGTGGGTTAGGCGCAGCGGCGGGAATAGTGGAGCGGCGACGCTGGCAGTTCATGGCGGAGAATGGCGGAGGCTTGGCAGTCCTTAAGGTGGGGGGTGGAGACTACCTTGTGGGTCTGAATCGTGCGGCGATCCGCGCGACAGGCGAAATCAATCCGCGATGGACGTGGCAAGGCAGCGCGACCAATACCTATGGAACAGATGCAGCGCGAGTTGTGGCTCCGCTTGATTTCCGACAGGTAGGCGAAGCGGGGGTGCCCGCGGCCGATACGGTGGTGTATGGGCTGCATTCCGGAAGGATCACAACGGGTGAAGAAGGCGGCAAGCTGCGCTACGTGGACTCCAGGAGGTCGTACTGGGACTTCAGCGCGACGCACACCTATACGCAATACAACGCGAACGATTTCCTTGTGCAGACAGCACGCGCTAAAGTCGAGTATCTGCATGCGCTGACTCCTGGGATGGGGCTTGGCGTCTATGGTACCGGTGGACATCAGACGGGTCCGCTTGATTGCAGCTTAGGCGGGGCTGGTCTGCGGTGGCTCGCTGCATGGGGAATGCACTCCAGCCTGAATGTTTCCAGCGGCCTGAACGGGGCCAGCACTTCATGCGGAAAGCGCGTGCAGTTTACGGGCACGGCAGCGTTCTACTTGCGGTTTACGCCATCAACTGATCTTTATCTTTCCGGGGGCCGCGATCTGAGTGATGGCGTCTTCGAGCATTCAGTGTTTTTGAATACGGGTGCTGCGGGCGTTCGCCACTCGTTCAATCGGGTTGTTGACATACGAGCAAGTTTGAACGGGATTCAAGGCGTCGATCCGGTCACGAAGCAGTCATATCACGGTACATTTATAGATGGCAGCCTGCACTACCGCATGGGGCTGGGCTTTTCGCAAGAGATTGAAATTCGTCAGTTCAAGGTCGCAGGCACGCCAACAAACGACCGGACGATAGCTGTTTTCACGTTGTGGTGGACTCCCAGTCGGACTGAAGAAGTTACCACAGCGCGTGCTTCACTGCGATAGATCTAAATCTGCCTTTCATCTTTGACGTATCTTGAGGGAGCCATGCAAGAGAAGAATATTCTCGTGCGCTTTCTTGCTGTGCCGCTGCGGCAAAAGGTCGTTGCCGCGGGCATTGCGGCTGCGATTGGGGGCGGAGTTTTCGTCTTGGCGCGGTACGGCGAGGCGAGGCTCGCGACGACGGCTGTGCTGTCGTTCGACGCGTCTGCGGTATGGCAAGGTGCGCCTGGGATCATGCATGCGACAAAGCCCGCAGTAGCGCTTGCGCAATCGATACTGAGCGATGACGTGATACAGGGGCTGGCGACGAAGGTTGGCGTGAAGGGCGATGCTGCGGAGTTTCGCTCTCGCCTGGAGTTGGTGCAGCCCTCGACCAAAATGCTGAGCGTGAACTACGAAGACGCTGATGCGACACTTTCGGCAGCAGCAGCAAATGCCGTGGCAAATGTGCTGGTGACATGGATGCCCTCGCCTGTCATTGCGCCTGCTGCATCTAGTCCTTCCCTACCTCTTCCCTCGCCCCAAGTGACGTCTCCTGTAGTGCAACCGCATCGGCATCCACGGCCTGCGCTTCCGCGAACCGACCTGCTGCGTGAGTTAGAGGCGCAATTGGCGACGACAGATCAGAAGCTTGCCGCATTGAACGCAGTGCAGCCGCAAGAGAGCGCGTCGCGAAAGGCTGATACCGCCGCGTCGCTATCGAGCACTCAAAACGAGCAGCGACGAGCGCTGGAGTCACAGCTCAGTGTGGCGCAAAAGAAGCTCGACGCTCTACGTGTGCGCTACACGGATGAATATCCGGATGTGGAGACGGTGAAAGAAGATATCGCTGACATCGAGCAGAGACTGGCTTCTATACGACCGGCAAGCAATGCCCCCGAACAATCTGCGAGCCCACCCAAGGTAGATGCCCGCGAAGGCGACATGAGTCATCTGAGCATGGAGCGTGCCCGTTTGACACAGGCAATTGTGGTGGAGAAACGGCATGAAGCGATGCTGCGCGATCTGGCTGCTTCGGAGGGAGATTCGCCCGTGGCAGCACCGGTGGTTTCTCCGCCCCTTACAGCGCAAGCGCCCGTTCGTCAGTCAGTAAATACGGTTGCGGGGCAGGCCCCGCGAAGTCCGTTCACGCTGGTGCGGTTGGCAAAACATGCCGACACGATTCAGACAGAGAGTGGCCTTTTGTGGAGCGGGGCACTGGCGGGGATCCTCTTTGGCCTTCTGTATCTCAGGGGTGCAGCCTGGCGGTATGGGCCTGTTGAAAGTGCCTCGCCGATGGAGCAACAGCCTCCGGACAACGAGCTCAACGCAGACGCTGCCAAAAAAGACGCAGACCCATTCATGCGCACAGCCAAAGACATTGAAAATCCTTCGAGAGACGAAGTTCAAGAAGAGATTGTTGAAGAGGGTCCGGAAAACCAAGCCGAAGAAACAATCCGTGAAAAGTTCTGGGAGAGTGAAGTCCGCGAAGCTCTTTCTCTCACCGCTCTTGGTCGCGAAGAGGAAGCGCTTGCAGCGCGCGATCACTCACTTGCCATGGACAGGCGCCGAGTCAACGGACTTCACGAACTTCTCCACTATGGCGAAGTGTCTGAAGCTATTCGCGAGAAGATCAAAAAAGATCCAAATAGCTGGATGGCTCACACGGAGGAGGCACGGATCGCACTTGCGACAGGCGACTTCGAGACAGCCATCAGGGAAATTAAACTCGCGAGTACCGTGGCGCCAGAGAGTCTGAAGCCTCAGCTGAACAAGATCATCATGCAGCTGGATAAAAATGTAGAAATCAGTAAGTAATGGCTTGTTCGCCAGTCGAGGGCGAAAGGCCATTTGTCCGAAAGGGCGACTCCTCGTCCAGTGAATTACTTCACAGCGACTGCCTCTAATTCCATTGTGGCTGGTGGAGAGAAATAGTCGGCCATCGCGTTACCGAAACTTTTTGCGAATCAATTCGGGTCCGCCCACCTGTTCTGCCTTGAGGTTGAGGTCGACCTCGCCGCGCTCATCGATCTTGCTGCCGCTGGTCATCCCATAGTCCTTAAGGTCGAAGGGTACGACTCCCTGGACGTATCCTGAGCCACCACCCTGGTCGGCGATTACCAGATTCAGTGTTGCCGGCTTAGAAACACGGCGCATGGTGAAGGTGCCGACAAGGTCGTAGGTGGTTTTCCCCGTCTGGACAACTTTGTTGGATTTGAACGAAATGACCGGGTCCTGCGCGGCGTTCAGCAAGTCCCTGCTCTTCAGTTTGTCATCGTTCTCGCTGTTCCTCGAATGCACGCTTGCTGTCTGGATTTCGACTTGAAATACAGCCGACGTAGGGTCGCGTGACGCGAAGGTTAGAGTCGCATTCCATTTGTCAAAATTGCCCGTCAGGGGCCTCGAAGATTTCATATTGAATCGGATGGAGCTTTGGATGGGAGTGACCTGGAAGACAGGCACTTGCGCCCGGGACGGCGGGCACAACAATGCACTCGCTACTACGAGACAGATGACGGGCAGTCGCATAACGAGAGTCTGGATGCGCGGGGCATTCTTGTCAACCGGCCAATGGCTTTCGACACAATGGATGGCGGTAAAAAAAGGATGGCGATGCTATCGTGAGAGCTCACATATCCAGTTAACTTCCCATGTCTTTCCACCGTCTGACGAAAACGACTGTTCCATTCGTGAAGATTTAGGTGAAATGTCGAGCCAGACATACCGCACAAGGACTGCGCGGCCTTCCCAAATTTGCTGATTGTAGAATTCACCGCGCTTTCCGGAGAACTGCCCCACAACAGGCGGAAGATCGAGAGTACCTTTGTCGAGATCCAGCAGGTAAATACTCCACTGGTGCGATTCGGGGTTATAGAGTCGGAGCGTTTGCGCCTTTATGCGGAGTTTCTTATCGGGACTGGAAACATCGAACTCTTCGAAATTAGCGTTGCTGTCGAGAAGTTTTTTATGATTCGAGATGCCATTGTATTCAACCCAGACGTTTGAACCCTTCAGGCGTTCGGGAAGTCGACGAACATGTGCTTTCCAATCGCCGATGAGGAAATCGAAATCGTGAGATCCGTCTACCTGCGTAGCTGTTGATCCGTTGCTTGAGCCCTGCGAATTCTGGAGTCCCGGAAGTCCATGAACTTCAACGGTAAAGAGTGCCGCACTCATGATCGCTGGCAGGATGAATCCAAGTCGAATCGATTTCATGCCTGCCATGCTCTCATGGGTTGAGAATAAGCGTAAAGTCGCGAACTGCCGCCGCCCCCCATAACCACGCGCGTAGCGCTGTGCCTTCCGCCTGATAAAGTGACAGATATTCGCCCAACGTTAAGGGTGTCTCTTAGGGATAACGCGGCTGGTTTCCAACCGTACTCAAAGAGGCCGAAATCAAAGAGTATACCTGGCATTGCAACTGGCATACTTTGCCATTAGACTGGTTATGGCCGGAGTGGATCTGTGCACGGTGACAGAGCTGCTTGGGCACAGGACGCTGCAAATGGTAATGAGCTACCCGTAAACTCCGAAACGAAATGGACACCAGAACGGACACTAGCGCATTCCAAACACAACAACCATTACAAAAGCTCCCTGTAATGCATAGAAACAAATAGCATTAAAACACGGAGAGGTGGCAGAGCCCGGTTGAATGCACCTGACTCGAAATCAGGCATACCTTTACGGGTATCGGGGGTTCGAATCCCTCCCTCTCCGCCATAAAACTTTTAGAATAAATAATATACACAATATAAACGAACTTATGATGGCGCTAGAGTCTCTATAGCACGTCTAAGCCCCCCGCCGTACCCTGTTCCCTATTCACATGCCGAGCGAACGACCGGAGTATCTATAACCAGCGTTACGACTGCGATGGATGCTCATGCAACCTCGGTTACCTATCCGGGCGACTGTTTTTATTGGAAGGCATACATCAGCGCAGCCGGGACGGTAACCGTCAAGGTGTGTACGGACCTCGCCGCAGGTGAAACGCCTACCGCAGCCGTCTATAACGTGCGCATCATCCAGTAACCGAAACCGGGATGCCTTCTTCTATGAAAGCTTCTTTCACGGAAGAAGGCTCACGCGGGTATGAGATGTATGTGAGTAGCAGATACGTGGCCACTGCCGGGATGTCGATGCTGTATAGACCCAAACACAGGGCAGATGACCAGAGGGCCGCTACAGCTATGTCGATTGGACGATTGAGCCTCTTAACCTTAGCCAGCAAATCTAACCAGATCACAACATAGAAAGCCAAGACAAGCAGTAGCCCGACGACTCCAATGTGAAGCGGGTAGCTCAGAAAAATGTTGTCCACTGGTGCGACAGATGATCCAGTGGCTACCCGTTCACTTTGCACGATTCCTTCTCCGAACATCATATTGACGAACGAACCCGAGAAGGCTACGTCTGCGTAGTATCTCCACTCCAAAAGTCGAGCGATGAAAGAACTGGAGTCCGTTACGCCGCTTCCTGCTACAGCTCCGAATATGAGATTCTTCGCAATCACCGCTAGTCCCAAGAGGATTCCGGCGACCGGGAGAAGCGGAGCAAAGAGAGAGCGTGGGCGCATTCGCAAAACTGCAACGCTGAATACTGTAGCGATCAACTCTAAGTAGCAACTCCGAATGAGTGTTGTATAGCAAACCGCAGACGCTAGCACCGCTAGGACAATCCATCCAGCGAAACGCATTCCTCGGACGGGCATACTCAGAAACAAGCCCGTCATGAAAACGCAGAAGATACCGAATGTGCCAGGAAATATGAAAAGGCTGAAGACCCGGTTCACGCCGAGAAAGCCGACAGCCCCCACCGTAAACGACCCATCCGAACTGCGGGTTGGAAGGAGAGTCCATCCCGTGAGATATTGCGCAATCCCTATAGCCGCGCATATGAAAAACAGGAAAATCAAGAATCGGATAATCCCCTTTTCTGATATTTCCAATACGGAACACCCGGCGAGAAACACTAATAAAAATGACGAGTAATAAACCCAATACCCTCCAAATAGGTCGATTGCTGGTAACTCAAGTCCCAACCACAAATGCAGGATGTCTACAAGCAGATACCCCGCAAACGCCAAAGACACAACTGTAAGCACCTGTTGCTGCTTGCGCGGTCGGTAAAGAGCAAACCCGATCAAAGAGATTGCCATAAAGACTTTTAGGGGCAACAGGCCAATAATCACTCGCCCGCCCAAAAGCAACATTTGAAGTTGAGGCAACGCACCGTCGATCACAACGAAAAGTATTCCGAGTAGGAGCAGGCCGCGAAATAGCTTCATCCCTGATGGCTTCTCCCTGAACGCTTGCTCTTTCTGTCTTTCCATAGACTGACTGCCATTAGAACCCCGTCGATGGAAAGAGTGGTCATGCCTATACAGGCGCAATAGGAGTCGATCTTGTCAGGCGTCATCTGTTCCTTAAATTTGAGGGCTTGTCCCTCTATGGTACACGGTAGACCTCCAGGCTGAATTTCAGACATAAGTCCGCCCTCGGCGGGCTTTCTTACGGGTAACCAAGGAAAACATGAGCATAGCTCCAAAAAGCAAATGCAGGACGGCGCTGGGAAATAGGAGGGTTCGACTCTCGCCGCCATTCCTAACGATCTGTTTAGTACCCATCACCCTAGTTTTGCGTTCACAGCGTACTCGACCGGAGATTGGCTTCTTGTCACAGCCACGGCGCGTGCATCATTGAAGGTCTTTCACCCATAAAAACTGTGCCGAAGGTTGGCCTACCAAAACACTCTGCCATACAGCTTATATAGATTCTTCTTATTGATCAGGTAGCGACGCCAATTCGATGGCGAAGAAACGATGTGTCGCAAATGGTAGACGCGCCGAATCGCTCCATGCATGTTTCGTTTGGCCTTCATCTCCAGACACTGTTCCACAACGTGGTGGAATCGCACCTCTTCTGAAAACCACTTTTCCCACTCAGACCGTGCCCGTTCTCCCATCTCTTTTGCGCGAGGCTTTAACCGCTCAAGCAATGCGGGAATTGCTGCAACATCTTTCTCCTGCACGAATACGGCAAATGAATCCCAGTCCACGCCCTCGTTCGGCACCCATTCGTCTGAAAGGATGATGCATGCTCTCCCCATCTTCATGGATTCATAAAGCCGGATACTTCCGGGTCCCCTGCCGCGCGGACACAAGCTGAACAATGCGTCACCAATCGAATCTGCATACCGCTTCCAGAAATATTGTTTTTCGTCGGCTGATCCGTGATAACGAATGTTGTAGCTCTCTTTGGAACTATCCATCACATGAATGTCAGGGCGGTTGTATAGGAACAATCCGTCCCGCACGGGATGGGTATTTGCCGAACCTACGAAAGCTGCAAGGTATTTTTCGTCGCCAGTAATCGGACGATAGGTGATCAGGGGATTTTCGGGCACAAGATAGAACCCGGTTCGCGTATGCTCAGGCGAATAATGTTTCTTGTGCAGTGATGCATACACGCCTGGCAGCACCGGACGGAGAAAGTCCGCCGAATCAAACAAAAAAACCTTTTCCGGATATTTGCGGTAAAGCGGATGAGCACGAACTCTTTCCGCGAAGTCACCGCAGGTGCCCATGGCTACAAAAAGAATGATCTCCGCCGCGTCATGGTCTTCGGTAAGAAAATGCTTTTGAAATCGATCTTTGGCCGCGCTTGCTCGCAAAGCGGTAACCGCGAAAAGTTTGTGCTCGTCGTATTCGGGCAGATCATCATCAGCCGACAGAAGAGTAATTCTCGCCATACGCTCAAAGTAGCATACGCGCACTAAGAATCAACGATGCAACTGCGTTCTGTCTCACACCAAAAGTAAGGCCCGCATTCTGCAGCGGGCCTCAACCTTCTAAGACAAGTTATTTACACGCCAATCACGGCACACAGTTCCTTTACCGCATCCGCACTCTTCTTGAGGGCTACATCCTCTTCCGGAGTCAGCTTGATCTCGATGATCTGCTCAAGCCCGCGTGCGCCCAGCTTGCACGGTACGCCAACATAGAGACCGTTGATGCCATATTCGCCTTCAAGATAAGCAGCGCATGGCAGAATCTTTTTCTTATCCTTCAGAATGGCTTCAACCATCTCTACCGTTGCCGCAGACGGCGCATAGTACGCGCTTCCTGTCTTCAGGTGCTTTACGATCTCCGCGCCACCGTCACGCGTGCGCTGGACAAGAGCTTCGAGCTTCGTCTTCTCGATCAACTCCGTGATCGGTATCCCGGCAACCGTCGAGTAGCGTGGCAGCGGAACCATGGTGTCGCCATGTCCACCAAGCACGAACGCCGTCACGTTTTCGACTGATACCTTCAGTTCTTCTGCAATAAAGGTACGGAAGCGTGCCGAGTCCAGAACACCAGCCATGCCAATCACGCGCTCGCGGTTGAACTTCGCCTGCTTGAATGCCGCCTGCGCCATCGCATCCAGTGGATTCGAAACAATGATCAAAATGGAATTCGGCGATACCGCCGTTACCTTACTCACCACATCCGACATGATCTTGTAGTTGGTCTGCAAAAGATCATCACGGCTCATTCCCGGTTTACGCGGAATGCCGGCGGTAATCACTACAATGTCAGAGTTGGCGGTATCAGCATAGTCATTCGTGCCGACGATGTGACAATCCCGCTTTTCAATGGGCATGGCTTCCAAAAGATCCAGACCCTTGCCCTGCGGGATGCCTTCCACCACGTCGATCAGAACCACATCGGCCAATTCCTTCGACGCGATCCAGTGCGCAGCTGTGGCGCCCACATTTCCCGCCCCTACAATTGTTACCTTCTTACGCATTTCTACTCCTTGATCAAATATTAAGAGCCGTCATCTTGAATGAAGCGCGGAATTAAAGACGTACTTTCTCACTCCGT
>Ga0207146_10129_pt1 | contig 20356 bp, 16 predicted proteins | sample Alteio_BWMinHeat_36_FD_153539 | JGI IMG/M metagenome (GOLD analysis project Ga0207146, IMG submission 153539) | Enriched cells from forest soil in Barre Woods Harvard Forest LTER site, Petersham, Massachusetts, United States -... | ecosystem: Environmental > Terrestrial > Soil > Temperate forest >...
GCCCCATCGTGTCCGGGAAGCGCCGGTGCGCGGATGGCCCAGAAAGCGAAGACGAACGACTTTCCCGTGCGCGCCACCCACTCCTCCGCCAGGTCGAGCGTGAAGTAACGCGTGCGGTCGACTTGCAGCGCCGGGTCTCCGATTAGCAAGGCCGCATCGCAGGCGTTGAGCATGGCATCGAGATCCGGAGCCATCGGCTTATAATCGCGCGCTCCACCCAACCATTTTGCAAATAGAATTTTGGCCAGCGCAACCGACGTCATCGAAGCAGTATCGAGAGCAACCGTGCGCACCTGCTTCCACAACGAATCGACGGGTCTTTTGCTAACCAGCAAAATCGACCGCACCGCGCGTCGGGCGGCAATTGCCACGTCCGGAATGATGACGAGATCCGGAACGGTCGCATAGGCCGCCGCCGGAATGATGCCGATATCGGCTGTCCCCGCACGCAGAGCCTCGGCGCAGGCCGAGGGAATGGTGTAGGAAATATCAAAGCTATTGTCCGCGCCTGTCTCGCCGTGCTCAAAATCCCACATCAGAGGCGCTGTGTTCAGGTAGGAAATGGACGATATCTTTAACCGGCTCATCACTTTACGAATTCTATCAAAAGCGATGTTCGCGCCATCCATGGCAGCGTTTTCCGTGGCAGGCGAGCGCGACGCGGTATGTCCAATTTGTCTACTGTAGTCGTTCCCGGCGCCAATTCCGCTTCTTACCAATCTACTGCTCGGCTCGCGCTCGCCCTGACTCAGGGACGGGGCGCCACGCGCATCAAAAAACCGATCAAGCACTATGGCACGGGCGAGCGCGTTTTTCAGGCGAGCCTGACCGAACTCGAAGCCACGGCGAGGCGCGCCGTTTCCGCGCAATCGCTGGCTACGGGAAAGTCGCTCGAATTGGCGCACCAGGAATGCGCGAAGGCGGCCGAGGCGGGCGCCAAGATTATTTCGCTCAGCGATCCTGAATACCCGCCGCGGCTGAAGGAAATCTGCGACCCACCGGTGATCCTCTTCGAGAAAGGAATGTTGAGGTGCTGGCCCAGCCCGGAATCGCGATGGTGGGGGCCCAACATCCTACGCCTTACGGCAGCGGCATGGCCGAGCGCTTGTCGACTGAACTCGCCGCTCGCGGACTGGTGATCATCAGTGGCATGGCGCCCGCGACACGTTACCGCGTCGCATCGCGGCGCCATCGCTGCCAAGGGAAAAAACCGTCGCCGTCAGCAGATCGTGGTTCTCGGGGCGCTCTGATCTCGGAGTTCCCGGTCGGAACCTTCCCGGCTCCACAAAACTTTCCCATCCGCAACCGGATCATCAGCGGCATGTCCGCCGGCGTACTGGTGGTCGAAGCCGCGGAATACAGCGGCACGCGCATCCCGCTGTGCCCTCGAACAAAACCGCGACGTCTGCGCCGTTCCGGGCAACGTAACCAACAAGAATTCCTGGGGCCCGAATACCCTGATCAAGCAGGGAGCGAAGCTCTTTGCCACGCGGGAAGACGTGTGGGAAGAGCTTCCGGCGGATGTACAGTCCGCGCTCGGTTCCATGCAGAATGAATCCCACGAACCGGAAACCGCATCTCTATTCCCGAACGAGGTGGGCTCGCCGCACGAGAAAAAGATTCTCAGATTGCTCAAGGCCGATGCATCCACGCACATTGATCAGATGGTCGAACTGCTGGAAAGCGAAATGTCGTCCTCGGAAATCATTGCTGCGCTCTTTGAACTGGAGCTGAATGGGGAGATTCGGTAGTTGCCGGAAAGGATCAGTTGTCAGTCCTCCGTTAAAAGCGGAGGGGGGGCGGGCAAAGTTTTCGCAGTCTTCGAGTCTGGGAAAAGGCGCACCAGCTGACTCTGGATATTTACGTCGAGCGCAGCGTTTCCTCGGGAAGAAATGTACGGCCTGACAAGTCAGATGAGACGATCTTCCGCGTCTGTTGGAATGACTATCGCGGAGGGTTGCTGTAGAAAAGGCAACGTAGAAATGGGCCGGTTCCTGCAGATTGCGATGGGCTCCGCTGGTGAGCAGGAATACCAATTTCTGCTTGCCCACGACCTCGACTATTTGAGGAATCCGGAGTACGAGCGCCTCGCAACACAAGCAGTTAAGGTCAAGCGAATGTTGTCGTCCCTGCTGCAGAAGGTGAAGGCGGTTAACTGAAAACGGATAACTGACAACTGAGAACCGGCAACGGCACACAGTTGTTGCAACTCACACATTCGTGCTAGCTTCAATTCCAATACCGCCAAACTGAGGAACCATTGTCAAAAGGTCTAGTCATTGTCGAATCGCCGGCTAAGGCGAAAACTATCCAGAAGTATCTGGGCAAGGGATTCACGGTCGATGCTTCTTTCGGCCACGTGAAAGACCTGCCCAAAAGCAGTCTCGGTGTCGACATCGAAAACGATTTCGAAACCGAATACGTTGTCATTCCCGGGAAAGAGAAGGTCCTCGCCAAGCTGAAGAAGCTGGCGCTCTCGGCCGACCACATCTACCTCGCGCCTGACCCGGATCGCGAAGGCGAAGCCATCGCCGCCCATCTCGCCGACGAGCTGGGCGAAAACTCGAGTAAGAAAAAGAAGGGAAAGAAGACCAAAGCGAAGACGGACGACATTGGCGACGACGCGCGCATCCGTCGCGTGACGTTCAACGAAATCACACAGCGCGCCGTCAAGGCCGCGTTCGAACATCCCCGCGATATCGATCGCAATCTGGTCGACGCACAGCAAACTAGACGTGTACTGGATCGGCTCGTGGGATACCAGGTCTCTCCTCTCTTATGGGACAAAGTCCGCCGCGGCCTTTCCGCCGGACGGGTGCAGACGGTCGCACTCCGCTTGATTGTCGACCGCGAACGCGAAATCAAAGCCTTCGAGAAAAAAGAATACTGGACCATTGACGCCAATCTCGCCGCCGCTAAGCCCCCGGCATTCGACGCCCGCTTCCTGGGTAAAGGCGAAGAGAAAATCGAAGTCACCAACGGCGAGCAAGCGGAACAAATCCGTCTGGCGCTTGAAAAAGCCGATTGGGTTGTGCGCTCAGCGGAAAAGAAAGAACGGCGGCGTAATGCCACTCCGCCATTCACGACCAGCAAGCTGCAACAGGATTCCTCGCGCAAGCTGCGTTTCAGCGTGAAGCGCACCATGATGATCGCGCAGCGCCTCTATGAGGGTGTCGAACTCGGCGACGAGGGGCTGGTCGGCCTGATCACCTACATGCGCACCGATTCGACCCGGGTTTCGGCCGAGGCGATCACCGAAGTCCGCGACTACATCACCAGCGAGTATGGCGCCGACTATCTGCCGGCTTCTCCCAATACCTATAAAGAGAAGAAAGAAGCGCAAGCGGCCCACGAGGCCATTCGCCCGACTTCGGCCGTGCGCCATCCCGACCAGGTCAAACAATACCTGCAGGAAGACGAGTTCAAAGTTTACAAACTGATCTGGCAGCGCTTCGTCGCCTCGCAGATGAACCCTGCCGTCTTCGACCAGACCTCGGTCGACATCGATGCCAAGTCCGGAAGCGACGTGTTCTGGTTCCGCGTAACCGGATCGGTCATGAAGTTCGACGGCTTCCTCAAGGTTTATGAAGAATCCAAAGACAGCAAGGATGAGGAAGACGAGGAACTGAAGCACAAGCTCCCGCCGCTCGAAGCCGGGCAGAAGCTAACCTTAAAGTCTCTGCTCCCGGAGCAGCATTTCACCGAGCCGCCTCCGCGTTTCAACGAAGCTTCTCTGGTGAAGGAACTCGAGGAGCGCGGCATCGGCCGGCCTTCGACTTACGCCACAATTCTCAGCACCATCCAGGAGCGGATGTATGCGCAGAAAGTCGGAGGCAAGTTCACTCCTACAGAGATCGGCCTGGTTGTCACCGATCTGCTGGTCGAGAACTTCAAGGATATTTTCGACTTCCAATACACGGCGCGCCTGGAAGAAGAACTAGACGAGATTGAAGAAGGCAAGCAGACGGGGCATGACGCGCTCACCGAGTTTTACCAGAAGTTTTCCAAGGATCTCCGATACGCCGAGAAGCACATGGAAAACATCAAGCGCATGGAGAAACCCACCGACGAAAAGTGCGAGCTCTGTGGCGCTCCGCTGGTTATTAAGTGGGGCAAGCACGGTTCGTTCTATGCCTGCAGCACCTACGACAAGGAGAACCCCGACACCTGCAAGTTCACCAAAGAGAATCCCATTAATCTTCCCGACCTCGATACGGCCGATATACAGGAGACCGCGCAAGAGGAATACTGCGAAAACTGTGGACGCGTCATGGTCCTGAAGCGCGGGCGCTTCGGCCAGTTCATGGCCTGCACCGGCTATCCCGATTGCAAGACGACGCGGCGTCTCGATCAGGGCAAGAGAGTGCCGGACATTCCGCTCGATGAAACCTGCCCGTTGTGCAAACGCAACTTGATCCTGCGGCACGGCCGTTTTGGCGAGTTCACTTCGTGCAGCGGATATCCCGAGTGCAAATACGTGAAGCAGAACTTCATTGGCGTAAAATGTCCCGAATGCAAAGAAGGCGAGCTTGTTGAAAAGCGCGCGCGCAAGGGAAATACTTTTTACGGCTGCGGAAATTATCCGAAGTGCAAATTCACTTCGGCGGCGAAACCCATCCCCGAAAAGTGTCCGGATTGCGGGCATGAGTACCTAGTGGAGCGACTCCGCAAAGACGGCACTGTAATCGCATGTCCGAATAAGGAGTGCGATTACGAGCGTGCGGTGGAAGGCGCAGCCGCGGACGTTGCGAAAGTCTGATCCAGATCACGCATTCGGCACGAAATTTCAGAACGCCTTAATTTTTAGTTGTCATCCTGAGCCAAGCCGAGGCTCTTTGCCAGCTCCGCGAGACAGCAGATCCTTCGCTGCGCTCAGGATGACAAGCCAGAAGTAAACGTCATTAACATTTAGCGAGGTGAAAAATGGCAAAGAAAGCGACCGCGCACGATGCGCAGCTGATTCTGAAACTCTACGACCTCCGCCGCGAAGAGGAGATGAGAAAGGCTAGACACTGGCTGACGGCAGAATTCTGGCCGCAGAGCGCAGACGAGTTCATCAAAGTTGTGAATTCGTTTCCCAGCCAGGAAAACGCCTGGCTTCGCCAGGTGGGCGGCTATTGGGATATGGCTGCATCTCTCGTGGTGCACGGCGCGCTCAACGAAGAACTTTTTCTGCAGCCCGGCTGTTGCGGCGAAATGTTCTTTATTTTCGCCAAGGTCCATCCATTCCTCAAGGAATTTCGAGCGAAAACCAACAATCCCGATGCCTTTGCCAACATCGAGAAACTGGCCACGGGATCGAAACTGGCGCGCAAGCGTCTGGAGCGCGTCTTGAAGAATGTTGAGAATCGCCGCAAAGCGCTCGCCAAGCCGACAAGGAAGAGCTGAGCGCGGGGGAGCGCTGTTCTTCATTAATGTAGGAACATGTTCGTCGCCGTCCATCTGCTATCCTGAATACGTTGTGCGGATGCTCTGGTGGTTCCTCATACTGGGAATGAGTACCGCGGTGGTCGTGTCGGTTGCGCTTACGCTTTATATGCGCGTCCGGCGTCAAATGAAGCGCTCGGCGGCTCACAGAGCGGAAATTGACGGCCTCGACCACTCGTCGCCGCCTGAGGCTTGATCTTCTGCGACGTCCAGCGCATGACGAAAGGAAAGCCATGTCGAGAGTAGCGGCTGAAGATTTCGGACGCCAGATCCGTCCCATGGATCGGGGAATGGAATGGGCCAGGCAGGTGGCCATCGTCATCGCCGCCAGTCTTTTCGTCGCGCTCTGCGCGCGCGTGACCGTGCCGCTGCCCTTCACGCCGGTTCCGCTGACGCTGCAAAACTTCGGAGTTCTTGCCGTGGGCTTGCTGCTTGGTTCGCGTCGCGGTTTCGCCGCGCTCTCCTTCTATCTCGTCGAAGGGGCGTTCGGACTGCCCGTATTCAGCCCTGCAATTCTAGGCAGCGGAATTACGCATCTCGTCGGCCCAACCGGTGGATTCCTCATGGCCTATCCGCTCGTGGCATTCATTGCCGGCTATATTTACGAGCACAGTTCGCGCCGTTTCAGTTGGGCCGCAGTGTCAGCCGTGGCTGCCGAACTGGTGCTGTTTGGAGGTGGACTCAGTTGGCTAGCCGTGCTTACCCACTCGGCTTCTCTGGCGCTCAAGTACGGACTCTACTGGTTCGTTTTTGCGGAAGTCATCAAGGTGCTGATGGCCGCCGCTGTCGCCGCCCGCTGGCACCGACAAACTCCCGTGTAGAGACGGGGCTTGCCCCGTCTAATTCTCGTGGCGGGAGACGCGGCAAGCCGCGTCTCTACGGGAAATTAAGAGGCTCCTCTAAGGTCTTGAACGGCGCGAGTCTGGATGGTTTGGCACTGAAGCTTATAGAAACAGGATTGAGGAATCTTATGAGTACAGTATCTGCTCCAGTTCGCGAAATCTCGGTGGCGCACAGCCCCGACTCCGACGACGCATTCATGTTTTACGGCTTGGCCACGAGCAAGGTTCGTGTGCCGGGACTGAAATTCAACCATACCTTGTGCGACATCGAGACGCTGAACCGACAGGCGCAGAAGGGTGTCTACGACGTAACCGCGATTTCATTTCACGCCTTTCCCTACATTCAGGAAGACTACGCGCTGATGTCGTGCGGCGGCAGCGTGGGCGACGGTTATGGTCCCCTGCTCGTTTCCACGCGGCCCTTCACACAAGACGAAATCAAGCGCAGGAAAATCGCGGTGCCCGGGAAGCTCACCACCGCCTACCTGGCGCTCGAACTGTTCGCGCCCGGCATTGAAGTGGAAGTCGTCCCCTTCGATCAAATTATCCCGCAGATTCTCGAAGGCAAATACGAAGCCGGTCTCATCATCCACGAAGGCCAGCTTACCTACGACAAATCCGGACTGCACCGCGTCGTCGATCTCGGCAGGTGGTGGCAAAAAATCACTGGACTGCCGCTGCCGCTCGGCGGAAACGCCATCCGCCGTTCGCTCGGGCCTGAAACCATGGCCAGTGTCACCCAGGCGTTGCGCGAGAGCATCCAGTACGCGATCGATCATCGCGAAGAAGCGCTCAGCTACGCCATGCAGTTTGCCCGCGATCTCGATACCCAACTCGCCGATAAGTTCGTTGGTATGTACGTCAATGAACGTACTCTCGACTACGGAAACGACGGCCGTGAAGCGGTTCGGCGGTTGCTCGAAATGGGGCACAACGCGGGGATTATTCTTCAGACGCCGCGCGTGGATTGGGTGTAAGGAACGCTGCGAGCGGGCACTCACCTTACTCTCTCCGGAAACGAAAACACCGGATCAATATCCACCGGAACATCCGAAGCCGCTTTCAACGACGCCTTCAACTCCTCCGGCATCGTGCCGTACTTTTTGAACCAGTTTTCCGCACGCGCGCGATTCCCCGTGGCCTCGATCTCCAGCAGTTCCTTGGCTAGATCAGCCATTGCGCCCGGCATCTTGTCGTAGTCAATCGCATAGCGCCCATTGGCATTCTGCCGGATCGCGCCACGCTCCGAAAGATAGTTGAATTCCATCATCTCCGCTTGGCCGTGGGCCTCAGCCGTTCCGAAGCGCACCGTGCGGAACACTCCGCCCACGTAAGACGCGTAATATTCCTCGAGCTTTTCTTTCGGAAGCGCGTCGTGATCCACCAGCCATTTCAACGCGAACATCCCGGTCACATCGGCCTTCGCCTCTTCCAGGCCGCTGAAACCCGGGCCGATCGCTTCCCGAATATCGACTTTGACGGCAGATTTATCCGACGACGTGCGCGCAAACGCCGGACCTAAGCCGTGACAGATTTCGTGCATGATTGTGGTCAGAAGATAACCCTCGCCTGAAACTTTCGCCGCTTGCTCCGGTTCCATCAGCTTACGTGCGACCGGCAATACAACGTAGTTCACCCGCGCGTCCATGAAGTTCTTGAAGAACAGTTTTTTGCTACCCTTTTGCTCATGCACCCGCGGATCGTTCGGCAGATTGTCGGCCACCGCCTGGTACCCGTGCGTCAGGTCGCCCGATCGAAACGGGGCGTCCATCACTTCCATCGGCGTCTCCAAACCATGTTTCGACGGCCGATCTTCCGCCGCCAGCGGAAGCGCGTCCTGGATGTCTGGCACGTATTTCTGGAACAGCTCCAGTTTTTTACTCTCACGCTCGTTGCGCACCATCACCGCCGCTCCGTACGAACCCTTGACGCCCAACAATCCGTCCATATAAGTTTCGTAGGGCGCAAAGATGATGTCGAATTTTGGATTCTTCAACTCCAGCCACGCCAGGTCGCTCGGGAAGTAATCATCGCTGAGCAGCGCATCTGCCCGCAGCCGAAGAAACATCGCGAACGCCGCATCATCACTGAGAGCGGCCGCTGCCCGCAGAGCCTTTGCTGCTGGCTCAAGAAAAGCGCGGAACGCAATCCGGTAGGGAACGGCCTCCAGTGTTTCGTGTTGCCACCGCACGATCGTGAATTGATCGTAGATCGCCGCCTTTTGATCCGGATGCTCCTTGACGTATTGTTCTACCTGATTGCGCGTCAAATTCGCAGGATAAAACCCTCGCCCCGGCGGAATCGTCTCCGTCCCGACAAACGGTTTATTCTGGTCAAGTAAATCAAAGCGCGAGGCGTTGATCCAGAGGTAGCGTCGCAGTTCGACATCGCGGCGGTTCCGGCTCGAGGCGAGCGACTGGTAGAGTGTCAGACCCTCGGGATCGCTCTGCCGCCAGTAGATACTCTCCAGGTAGCCACAGGCCTCCACCAGCTTGCGAACGAGTTGCCGCTCGCGAGCGCTTAGATCGGCCGTCCGGAACGGCATTGGGACGCGCCGGAACTTTGCTAGCCGTTGCGCCAGATCAGCCGTGACCTTCAAGTTCGCCGGTGCACCGCTTTTCGCCGCCGAACCCGTCATCACCTTGTTCTTCCGCTGCTCGGTGGCGAACGACGGCATCAGCAGGAGGAGGACGACAACAAGCGCCCATCGCGCTGAGAAATAATTGCAGTTGTTAATGTTCCAATTCTCGATTCGACCGTTCCTCATACGGCACAAGTCTATCAAAGCGGCGAATGCCACTCGGAGCCGTTATCATGAACGGATGCGGGGAGAGAATGGCGCCCAGACACTGCTCATCGATGCCGATGACACTCTGTGGGAAAACAACATCTATTTCGAACGGGCGATCGCCAAGTTCATTTCCTTTCTCGATCACCGCGAGCACTCGCCCGAGATGGTTCGGTTGGTGCTAAACGACGTGGAGCGCGAGTCAATCGTGAAACACGGTTACGGCCTGCACAGTTTTGCGCATTCGCTGGTGGAAACGTTTGAGAAGCTTTCCGTCGACCCGGTCACGCCTGACTTACACGAACGCATTCGCGGCTTTGCCCACCAGATCGCCGATCATCCCATCGAAGTTCTCCCTGGCGTGCCCGAGACCCTTCAGTATCTCGGCCGGCGGCATCACCTCATCATGATGACCAAAGGAAACCCCGCCGAGCAATCCGGAAAAGTCGAGCGCTCAGGATTGAAAGAATATTTTTCCGCGGTCGAGATCGTAGCGGAGAAGGACGAATCGACCTACCGCTCCGCCATTGCCAAGTACGCCCTCGCGGCGGGCACCACCTGGATGGTCGGCAACAGCCCCAAGTCTGATATCAACCCCGCCCTCGCCGCGGGTCTGCACGCCGTCTTCATCCCTCACGGCGACACCTGGATTCTCGAACACGAGGAAGTTGCCCCAGCGCCAGCGTCGCAGCGGTTGCTGGTGGTAGATCGTTTTGGCGACCTCAGCAAACACTTCTAGCCCGCGTGTTGCCCGCAATAGACACAGGCCGGGACCCCGGAATTTCTTCCGGTCCGGGCCTGCGCTTCTATCAACTTATTAGCCGACTCAGTTGGTTGGAGTGGTGCTGGCATCGGCGGTGGTTGCCGTCGCTGTTGGCGCTGCGGCGGTGGTTGCTGCAGCGGTGCTCACGGCGCTGTACCGCGCCAGCCGCGGGAAAAACGGCGTGACCTCGAACGGCATTTTGTCGCGCGCCGAAGTGATTGCGACCGGCTGCGCCTTTACGATCTCCACACGGTCATCCCACGGGTTCAGCTTGACGCGTCCACCGAGAGGCAACGCGGCGATCTGGTCCAGTTTGTTCCAATCGAGCGCTGGAGCCGAATTGGCCAACTGCGCCATGCGCGTTACCGTCCCATTGTCCGTGATGTTGTTGCCGAGGTGGGCTTGCAGCAGAGCGCTCAATTGCGGAGCGCGCTTCTGCAGAGCTTTGATGAAAAGACCGGCCGAGTCCAGCTTTTGCGCATATGGCGAGGCCTTCAGCATCTCAACCGCTTTCTTGTCGGCAGCTGCTTCCTCTTCGGGAATGTGTTTGAACCCGAGGTTCTGGTAAGTCACCTCGTCAGAGAACAACATGCGGTCATTGAACGCGTATTGACTGCCCAGGTTATGTCCCAGAACAATGTGCGCCAGTTCGTGCGAGAGCACCATGGCCAGGCTGCCCTCATCGGGAAGCACGTCGATCAGCCCGCGGCTTACAACAATCGTGTTACCGACACTGAAAGTTTCCAGCGGTGAAGTTGTCAGCACCCGCGTCCGGACTGCCCGCGGCAGTTCGATGTTATTGGTGATCTCGATGTTGTTCACCACGGTTTGCAGAATCTTGTCCACATCGCCGGCCGGCGCCAGCAGTCCGGCGCGCTCCAGCCGTTCGAGCACGTTGTCTTCCGCCTGCTGCTGCCATTCGCGCTCGGCCGCCAGAGGAGAAGCATCCTGGGCGCTTGGCGTCTCGTCTTTTACGCTGTCCACCCGGATCTGGGTAAGTTCGTCGTTCGCCGTTCCCGTCTTCAGGTTATACCCCCACATGCGAGTCTGCGCTTTGAACGCGATCTTGTTCTTGGCTCCCGCCGTGAAGTCGCCTTCCTCGCTGTAGATGTAAGCGGGTATCCAATAACCCGGGATCAAATTCAACCGCCAGCTGTCCATGTGGTAGTAGTAACTGTTCCGCGAAGGACGGGCATAAGTGCCGTTCAAACGCACAATGTTGAAGTCCTGATCCTCAATCCAGATACGGCCGAGAAAGCGCCCGCGTCCAGCGTCTTTTTTCGGTGTCAGATCAAACACCAGGCAGCGCACGTCGCCCAGGAACTCGCGCCGCGCGTAGTGGAAATTGTAGTGCTGCCGGTCAAAGTCGTTGCGGTCGGCAAAAATCATCCACGAAAAACCCAGCGGCTGGTACTGGAACTTGAACCTCTTCGTGAGTCCACCCAGAAGACGCTTCTCCATGCTCTCGCCTTCGCCTTTGACTTTTTCCTGAAGGTAATCGCTCCGGTCGATCGAATCGCTCAGGTCCATGCGTCCTAAAAAGTAATGATCATCCTGCGGAATCGGCCCCAGTTGCGGATCCTGGGCCAAGTTCTGCAGATAGGTTTCGACGATTGGAGTGCGCGGCGACAAAAACTTGATCAGTTCCTTCTCGCGCATAATGACGCGGTCTACGACCTGATCCATCGTGGTCGGCGGCGCCAGATTTGCCTGACCCTGGGGCGACTGAGACTGATCCGACTGAGCCTGACCGGAGGGAGCGGCGCTCGGCTGAGCAGCCGTCTGTCCCGGCTGGGCCGCTGCAACCGGCTGTGGGTTCTGCGGCGCTGACGCCGGCTGCTGGGCCACTGCCGCCATCGTTACTGCCAGCAGAGCCAAAATGATCCAGTTCCTATTGCTCATAACGTCCCTCATAACTTCCAGCATAACTCTCCGCATAACTCTCATCTCCAAAGTCGTTAGTACGCCAGTTGAAATACCACGTGCACAATTGCTGTCGAATCCATTGCCTGCCCGTTTCGCATAGCCGGCTTGAAGCGCATCTTGTTGGCGGCGGCTACAGCGCTTTCATCGAGTCCATGGCCCATGCCCCGGACCACGCGATTTACGTGTAGCTGCCCGCTTGCCAGGAACTCCACTTCAAGCAAAACTTCGCCTTCCAGTTTCAGATTTTTTGCTTCGTCCGTATAAGCTGGGTTCGGCTTGTACGTGATCTCAACCGACGTGGTCGGCGGCCCGCTATCCACGCGCTGGATGTGCGGCGTGTTCTGGGCGATCTGCTGCGAGCCAAAGCCTGAGCTCTGCACTCCCGCATTGCCGCGGCCACTCCTGCGTCCGTCTCCCTGGCCCGCGGTTGCCACTCCACTGCCGAAATCGGCGCTCGCAACCGTTCCCTTAATTCCTTTTGCGCCACCCGACCCGTTGCCCTGGCCTGGTCCCACCGGCATATCAAACGAACCCGCCGCGGAAGCGATCAGCTTGCCGTTCGGCTTGCTGTTGGCGCTCGGCTTCAGCCCATTCGGATCGCCGAAACCGCCCGTCTGCACCTTCTCAATCGGAGCATTCACCGTCGGCGTCACCGAACTTCCGGCGAATTCCCCGGTATGGATCAGCACCGGACGCGCGCCGCTGGTCGGTTTTAACACCGCAGGGGCGAAGTTATTCATTGCCACTTTGGGTGGCTCAATTTCCTGGGGTTGCGGCTTGGGCGCGCGGATTTCGTGCGGCACGATCAGCTTCGGCGCCTGGAACACAGGCTCGCGCGGCAGCAACTTCGCATGCACCGGCAGCGGCTTCGGCTTGGGCAACGCCTCGGGACGCAACGAGGGCCGCGGTATCAGCTCCGTGACGTGATAACTCACGCTCGGGATCAGCGTATCGGAGGTCATGATCCCGACAAGAATCAGGAGCAGAATCAGGCCCGTGAGAAGTCCGTAGCTGGTGGCAAAAGTCCGCCAGTCCCACTTCTTTTCAGGCAGCAGGCCGAGTTGAAAACCGCGATCGTACGTAGGCATCCATGACTCCAAAAAGGGGGCCCGAAGCTGGGGAGAGGCTCGGGGTTGGAGTCTTCACCTTAGGGGAGATTGGGCACGGGGTAAACGTGTCCCTTGCGCCTGTCCTTTGGTAACCACCCTGTGGCGTTCAGCCCGATGGAGGATTACTTTGGTGCCGCCCGGCGCCGCGCAAAAAGGTAGAAAATCGGGACACCCGCCAGAATCGCCAGACATCCGCCGGTCGAACTCTTAAGATTGTCGGTGAACGTGTAGCAGAGAAGTGTCGCGGAAACCAGCACGAACACTGTTGGAACCACCGGATATCCCCAGACGCGATAGGGCCGCTCGGCGTGCGGCTCTCGGCGCCGGAAAACGAACACCGTGCTGCCTGCGATCATGTAGAACATCCACTCCGCGAAGATCGCCAGCGAAAAGAATTGGCGGAAGCTGCCTCCGAGCAACAGCAGAGCGATCGCCAGCCCGCACTGGACAGCAATCGCCGCCCACGGCGTGCGGAAGCGCGGATGAACCTCGGCAATCGTCTTGAAAAAGTATCCATCGCGCGCCATAGCAAACGGCACGCGCGCTCCGCTCATGATGGTGCCGTTCAGAGTCACCAGCATCGAAACCGCCATGCCGGCCGACACCAGGCTGGCGCCCGCGCGCCCCAGCACCAGCGCCACCGCGTCCGACGCAGGACGCTCCGAGGCTGCCACCGCCGCTGCCGGCAGCACGTACTGCACCGCCGCATTCACCAGAATGTAGAGCGCGCCCACGGTCGCCACGCCCCAAATCAGAGATAGCGGAATGTTGCGCTGCGGATTCCGTATTTCCCCTGCCACCATGTTCAGATCGTTCCAACCGTCGTAAGCCCAGAGCGCGGCCACCAACGCTGCGAAAAATCCGGCTAGGCCGCCTTTCGCCCCACTAAACTCGGTCGCGAAATTCGCCCACGTTCCTCCGCGATAAGAAAAGCCCACCGCCGCTATTCCGAGGATGATCGCGACCTTGAGGAGCGTGAACAGAAACTGAAAGTCTCCCGCCCGGCGCACGCCAATGTAGTTCAGCCACGAAACCAGAACCGTGGCGCCGATGGCCACCACTTGGCCGTAGTTGAAGGTGAATGGATGCGAAATGCACGCACGCGAGAAAAAAGAGAAGACCGGAAAAGTTCCGAGGATCCGTACCAGGCCAGTAGTTATCGTCGCAATCGAAGCCGGCTTGGCAATTAGAAACCAGGTCCACGCATATAGGAATCCGGCCAGCGGCCCGTAGGCGTCGCGAACATACACATACTCGCCGCCCGCTTGCGGCTTCATCGCACCCAGTTCGGCATAAGTAAGTGCGCCGAAAAAAGACAGCAAGCCCCCGACCACCCAGGCGAGATACACGAGTCGCGCCGACCCCACCGCCTGCATCATTTCGGAAGGAACCAGAAAAATTCCGCTCCCGATGATCGTTCCAACCACGACCGCCCCGGCATGCGACAAGCCAAGGTCACGCGCCAATTCCGGGCGGCGCTGGTTGTCCTTCGCTACTTTGCCCGTGTTCTCTCTGCTTTCTCCGCGATTCAAGCTTTTGCTTCACCCCTCCACAGGACGCTCGTAGCGTATCCCGCGGCAAACGTAACGGACGTCCCAATAACTACCCACCACGTCCACGCCACACTGGAGCCGAGCCACAAGTACAGCTCTATCGCCAATCCGCAAATCATGCCAAGCATCGCCCCACGCTGATTCGCGCGCTTGGTCAAGACTCCCAGCAGAAACACTCCGAGCAGCCCACCATAAGCGACCGACGCGATTTGCAACCCGACTTCCACCACGCGTCCCACCCGGTGCAGGGCCAGCACGGCCAACCCGAACAGCGTCAATGCCCACCCGACGGTCGCCAGTCGTGCCAGTCGCAGCCGCCCCGCTTCGCCGATTGCCGGACGAAACCGAAGATAGAAATCCATAATCGAACTCGACGACAGGGAATTCAGCGCTGCGCTCAAGTTCGACATCGCCGCCGCAAGAATGGCCGCGATCAACAGCCCCGCAATCCCATGGGGCATGCGGGTCACGATGAATGTCGGATAGATCCTGTCCGCCCGGCCAAAGGTAGAGGACGGAACCCGGTAGTAGGCAAACAGCATCACGCCCACCAGAAGAAACAATGCAAACTGAAAGAAGATTGCCACTCCGCTCGACAGCAATGCCAGCACCGACTGCCGCTGATTCCGGGCTGCCAGCAATCTCTGCACGATGAGCTGGTCGGTGCCATGACTGGCCGTCAAAAAGAACGCCCCGCCGATAATGGCGCACAGCGTATAAGGTTTCTCAAAGTTCAAGTGCGGCCAGTGCGCCGAAATTGCGGGATCGTAAAAGTGAAGATCGAACACCTGGAACTTGTGCATCCCCGCCGCAATTGACCGCACGGAACCCCATCCCCCGGGCACAAGATGCAGAATCGTCACGAGCCCGACCAGCGTCCCGCCCACATAAATAAAGGTTTGCACCACGTCGGTCCAGATCACCGCCGCCAAGCCGCCCTCAAAGGTATAAATCAACGTCAACAGGGTGATGATCGCAATGGAAGTGACCTCGCCCGTGCCGAGCGCAATCGACACCACGATCGACACGGCATACACGCGTACTCCTTCGGCCGCCGCCCGGGTCAACAGAAACAGGCCCGCCGTTATCGTCCGCAGCTCGGGCCCAAAGCGCCGCTCGATCAGTTGATAAGCCGTATACAGCTCGCCACGAAAATATTGTGGCAGCAACACAAAGCTGATAATGACGCGACCGATCAGGTATCCCATCACCACTTGCAGAAACGTAAGATTCGAATCGTAGGCGAGGCCGGGAATACTGATGATGGTCAGGGTGCTCGTCTCCGCCGCCACAATCGACAGCGCAATCGCCCACCAGGGAAGATTGCGGTCGGCGAGAAAGTAGTCGCGCATGGTCCGCTGCCGCTTGCGAAAACGCAGTCCGAACAGCGTGATCCCCGCCAGGTATGCCGCGATAATCAGCAGGTCGATCCGATTCAACCCCAAGCAATTCCTTCCGGTTCCAGTTTAGAGACACGGCTAGCCATGTCTCCGGCGCCCAGCAACAGTTTTGCTGCATTGTACAAGCATGTTCCGCGCTCCAAGCCTCCGCCGGTGACACCGAACCTGTGTTAGAACTAGCCCGATGGCCTACTATCTCGGAATCGACGGCGGCGGCACCAAAACCCGCTGCGTTCTCGGCGACGAAATGACTGTGCTGGCGACCGCCATGTCCGGCGGCAGCAACATCGTTCGCCTTGGCGAGACGCAGACAAGGGAAGCGCTGCATACCGCCATCCGCCAGGTCTGCACCACCGCCAATATCTCTCCCGCTCAGATTAGCGCCGTCTGCATTGGCGCTGCCGGCGCCGACAGGCCGGAAATCGTCGCGAAGATTCGCGCGATCCTCGCCGAATTAATTGCCGAAACAGCTCGCCCCAAAATCGAAGTTGTCGGGGATATGGCCATCGCTCTCGAAGCCGCTTGCGGCGCGGGTCCCGGCGTGATCGCGATCGCCGGCACCGGATCTATCGCCTACGGCCGCGACGCCACCGGTCACACCGCGCGCGCCGGGGGCTGGGGGTTCGCCGTCTCCGACGAGGGCTCCGGCCACTGGATCGGCCGCCGCGCCGTCTCCGCTATCCTGAGCGCCCACGATCAGGGCCTCGAAACCACGCTCAGCGCCATGGTCCTCCAAGCTTGGAAGCTCAACACTCTCGACGAACTTGTGCAGCAAGCCAACTCGACTCCGCCACCCGATTTCCCGCGACTGTTTCCGATCGTCCTCCGCGCTGCGGACGAGGACGACTCCGTCGCCCGCAGTCTGCTGACCGATGCCGGAGCCAAGTTGGGTAGCCTCGCGGCCATCGTCGTCCACCGTCTCGCGCACAATAGTCCAGCGGCCACGCTCACGGGGTCAATGATTCCGGTAGCAACGCTCCCTGTAGCCATGACGGGCAGTGTCTTTCGTCAGTCTCCGGATGTCCGCCGGGTTTTCTACAATACGCTGCAGACAAGCGTGCCGGGTATCGACGTTCGGCAGGATATAGTTGATCCAATCGAAGGCGCGCTAGCGAGAGCTCGCGCCGCACACTAGAGACAGGGATTGGCCTGTCTGACGCAGGCTGGCCGATGATGTCCAACAGAGAAATGTCCAAAGACGAAGCTCTCGAAGAAGCCGCGCAGTCCCCAACCGCATCAGCAAGCCCGCCCGCGCTCGCTACCGCCGATCTACTCCGCACCGCCGCCGACCCCGCCCTCACCGAGGACTTCGCCCTAGCCCTCCTCAAGCGCGCCGACTTGCCTCCTGAAATCATCGAGCAACTCGCCAAGAACACTAACGCACTCAAGAGTCGCAAGGCGAAGATCGCGCTGGCCAGCCATCCGCACACGCCACGCCACGTGTCCGTGCCGCTCGCGCGTCAGTTCTACACTTTTGATTTGATGAAACTTGCTCTTTCGCCCACCGTGCCCTCTGACGTGAAAGTTGCGGTCGACGATATCCTGATCTCGCGCCTCAAAACAGTCACCACCGGCGAACGTCTGACGCTCGCGCGCCGCGCCTCAGGCAGAGTAGCGGCAGCGCTTCTGCTGGATGTGGACGCTATCGGTACCAAAATCATCTTCGATGCCAAAACCGTAGCTCGCGAGACTCGAGTCATGCAGGCTGCACTCGAAAACCCACGGCTCACCGAAGCACTTGTCATTAACGCCGTGCTCCGTCCTGCTGCCAGCGCGGCCTTGGTGCATGCCGTTGCGCAGCACGCGAAGTGGTCCTGCCGCAGAGAGATCCGTGCCGCGCTACTTCGAACCGAACATCTCTCGTTAGCCCGCGCCCTGGAATTCGGCCACGAAATTCCCGGCCCGCTGTTGAATGAGTTACTCACCGCTTCGCGTCTCCCCGCTCAAATCAAGGACCAACTCCTCCGCGGAATCCAAGCAAGCTCCCCTCCAGCGAGGTGTTGAGAGAAGTGTGAATTGGCTGGAACAAGCAAGCGCACGGAAGCCCTAAGACTTTCTAAGAGTTTGTCATCCCGAGCGAAGCGAGGGATCTGCAGTTGTCACAGTCGAGGGACCCTGTGGAGGGCCCGGATTCCCATCCCGTGTCTGCGGCCCCGGCGCGCCCTCTTGCGGCTTCGCCTCCCCGCGCAGCAATCCCACAATCTTCTCGTACAGCCTCGATCTCGTCACATACCGCTCGTTGGCACTCGTGATATACCGGATCTGCATCTCGACGCCCCCCGCGGTCGGACGCAAATGAATCGCCGGCGCTACAGTAAGCGACTTCTGATAACCAGCTGACTTCTGCCATTCCTTCTCGGCCTGGGCAGCGCTCGCCCGCGTCTCTTCCTCGACCAGTCGCTGGATCGCCTCCACCAGCGGATAAGGATTTGCCCCTTGCCCAACCTCGACCTGCAGTTCGTCCCACAACCACTGTCCGGCAGTCGAAAAATTAAAGTAGTGTCCCTCGATGGCGAAGCTGTTCACGAACGCGACCTTGCGTCCTGTCGGATGCCCGGTATCGGTCCAGTTGCCGGTTTCGAGCAATACCGTGCGCAGCAATCCGATCTCGATCACTTCTCCCACCACGCCGTTAATCTCGACCCAATCGCCGACCCGAATCCCGTTCTTTCCCATCAGCACGAACCATCCAAAAAATCCGACGATAAAATCCTTCAGGGCTACCGTCAGCCCGGCGCCCGCTAATCCGAGGATGGTTGGCATCTGGTTCGGCACCCCGAGAATCACGAATGCAATCACCAGGACGCCCATCGCCTGCAGACTAAATCGAACCACTCCGCGCAGCGTGAGAAGGTGCCTTTTCTCCGGGGCGGCCTGCTTGAAAAGCCGATTCAGCAGGAGGCTCCCGAAGTAGACCAGGACGACGATCAGCAAAATCCAAAGGACGGATCGCACCATGCCGTGTAGGACTGCGCGTTGCTGGTCGCGCGTCACGTCGAGCCAGTTGCCGTAGATTTCCTGCAACTCCTTCTGATCTCGAATACGCTTATTGAAGTCGGAGAGTAGCTTCTGGTCGTCGGAAAAATGTTTAAGGGAATTGACGGCGGTCGCGGTATTTTCTTTCGAAACCGCTCCCGCGCCGGCCCCTTTGCGAAGCTCCGTTGCCTGTTGCTTCGTCTCTTCTTTTTTGGGTTTTTCCTCGCGAACGCTGCGTTGTAGCGCCTCATGTTGTGCCAGCAGTTCGGTTTCCATCTCCTGCGCCAGGCGCCTCGCCGATTCGAGGTTCGCCCACTTGTCCCGCAGCCACATCCAGGCACGCACCTGACCCAGCAGAGTGTTGGCGCCAAGATCGACCGCCGACGCCGGCGAACCTCCTGTCGGGTTCTGACTTTGGCGTTGCTCCAACGCGTGTTCCCCGGCCTCATGTTGATCCCGCTGCCGCTGGACCGCGGCCTCCTGATCGCCTCCGGCTCGGATCAATTCCTGCTGCGCGTCCTCGACTTCGTCTTCATCCAGCGCCTGCTCGGCATCGAGCAGAGCCTCCCGATCATGTAATGCGTCTTTTTCGCCGGGCTTGGCTGAAGAGATCTGCGCCTTAAGTTGCTCGACTCGGGATTGCACGTCCGCGAGAGCGGCCTGCGCCTGCTGCAGCTTCAGGTACAGATCCCGGTTCCGGGGATCTTGATCGGATCGTTGTTCGGCGGCTTGGCGCAGCTCGTCTGCAAAAGCCAGGTCCACTTCGTGGTCCGCAATGCGCACCGCTTCCTCGGTCAATCGTTGTTCTTCTGGAGTAATTGCCAGAGCGGCGAGCGCGCGCGCAGTCGGCAGCGGACGTTCGTCTACCAAAGGAGTCTCTGCGGCACTGGAGGCCGTGTTTTTGGTGCGAGGACGACTGGTCTCGCGCGTGGCGTAGTAGGCGGCCACGGTCCCAAGTACCAGCGCCAGCAACGCGAAAGTGATCCCCCATTTCAGCCATTTCATCTCAGCACCCCATACGGTTGTGTAGGGACGGTCACCCTCGTCCGTTCAAGCCGAGCGCAGCTCGGCAGCGCTTCACCCCGACACATAATCCGCGACCAACACATTTTAGAAAAAGTGTAGCAGGCAAAACGGTCGTGTGGCGGGGGCGCCACCGCCCGCGCAACGTGCAGCGAGTCAAGCCAGCGGTCATAAAATGACGCTGCCGATTCCGAGCGCGATCCCGAACAAGCCGACTCCCGCAGAGGGCCGCGACGCCCGAACTCCCCGCATGATAACTTTATCGCCGGACATACCCAAATGCTGCCGCCGCTGCGGCCTGAGAAATTTCGATGAACAGAATCACCGTCGCACTTCTCCTTCTGCTTCTTTTCGCCGCGTCTTCCTTCGCCGAGAAAGAAAAATCCGCCAAGGGTGCCAATCTCCTGCTCCAACTCGAAGCTCATTTCGCCGCGGATGTCCGAAAGCACGGCCACGACGCCTTCCTCACCTACTTCGCCGAAGCTGGCGTCGAAATTGTCGACGGCGGCGGCATCAACGACAAAGATGCCATGCGCCGGCAACCTCCCT
>Ga0207146_10132_pt1 | contig 20118 bp, 25 predicted proteins | sample Alteio_BWMinHeat_36_FD_153539 | JGI IMG/M metagenome (GOLD analysis project Ga0207146, IMG submission 153539) | Enriched cells from forest soil in Barre Woods Harvard Forest LTER site, Petersham, Massachusetts, United States -... | ecosystem: Environmental > Terrestrial > Soil > Temperate forest >...
GAAGTCGTAGTCGGCGGCACCATAATCGACAGCTGGCGCGTGAAAAGAGACGATCGTCTGATCTGGGCGGACAGCTTTCGCATCACCGACGAGATCTTTCCCCACGTTACCAAGAAGGCCTTGCTCGCGAACTGCAACGCGGTTGCAACACTGATCTATTTCGGACCTTATCTAGAGAAACGACTGGATGTTTTACGCGAGATTATTCCTTCCCTGGGATGCAATTGTGGAGTGACGTTGGTAAGCGGACTGATCGTCGTCCGCTTTGCCGCGGAAGAGTCTTCTGATTTGAAGCTTGCCTTGCGCAGCTTTCTCCAGCAATTCGGACCAGAGCTCGGCTCTGGACCCTTCCAAGTACCGAAAATGTGGTCATGCTAAAGATTGCCGCAGAACGGAGAAGTTTATGAACCTCACGCCGCGTGAGAAAGACAAGCTGATGATCTCACTTGCCGCGATTGTCGCGCGGGAGCGGCTTAAAAGAGGAGTCAAGCTCAACTATCCCGAGAGTGTTGCGCTCATTACCGATTTCGTCCTGGAGGCGGCGCGCGATGGCAAGTCAGTTGCTCAACTTATGTCGGAAAGCCGGAAGGTGCTGAGCCGTGACCAGGTGATGGAAGGCATCGCCGAGATGATTCCCGAGATGCAAGTGGAAGCAACTTTCCCCGATGGGACGAAACTTGTGAGCATTCACAATCCAATTCGCTGAGGCGAGACTGACATGATACCGGGCGAGATTTTTCGCAGCAGTGGGCGACATTATCCTGAACGAGTCAATGTTCTAAGAGTAGAAGGGATGTTCATGGCGAAAAAAGTGACCGTATACAGTCAGCCGGGCTGAATGTTCTGTGGCCAGGTTAAGGAGTATCTTTCACAAAAACAGATTCAATTCGATGACCGGGACGTCACGACGGACCCCTCTGCGATTTTGAAGCTACAGGAGCTCGGCTTCATGACTAGCCCCGTCACCGTCGTCGAAGACAAAGTAATCGTAGGTTTTGATGTGCCGAAACTGGACGAAGCATTGAAAGGTTGATCCGAGAAAAGAGGATAGGAATGAAGATCGCAGAGCGAGTCGAAACAGTCTAAGAGGACATGGTCATGATACCGGGCGAGATTTTCGCAGCAGCCGGCGACATTGTCTTGAACAAGGACAGAGCCGCCATCACTCTTAAGGTCGCAAACACTGGCGACAGACCGATCCAGGTCGGCAGTCATTACCATTTCGCTGAAAGCAACGCCGCTCTCGCGTTTGATCGAAAAGTAGCACTTGGGTATCGCCTGGACATTCCGGCGGGAACCGCCATGCGCTTCGAACCAGGTCAGTCGCGCGAAGTTTCCCTAATCCCATACGCTGGCGCACGGCTGGTTTATGGCTTCAACAAGTCTGTGATGGGAGCGTTGCCGAAACGGCCAGCGAGGTAATCGAAAATGCCTAACAAAATGAACCGCGCTGCTTATGCGCAAATGTTTGGCCCGACTGTCGGCGACAAAGTGCGCCTAGCGGATACGGATATCGTCATCGAAGTGGAGAAGGACTACACGACCTACGGAGAGGAAGTGAAGTTCGGAGGCGGGAAAGTCATCCGCGACGGCATGGGTCAATCGCAGCGTTCCCGCAGCGACGGCGCGGTAGATACCGTCATCACCAACGCGCTAATTCTCGATCATTCGGGAATTGTGAAGGCCGATATCGCTATTAAAGATGGGCATATTGCCGCCATAGGCAAAGCCGGCAATCCCGATGTGCAGCCGAACGTCACGATAATTATCGGACCGGGAACTGAAGTGATCGCCGGCGAGGGCAAGATTGTCACAGCCGGCGGCATCGACACGCATGTCCACTACATCTGTCCGCAGCAGATCGAAGAAGCGCTTTATTCAGGGCTGACCACAATGATGGGCGGCGGGACAGGACCTGCCGTTGGGACGAATGCAACCACCTGCACACCAGGACCTTGGCATATCCAGCGGATGCTGCAGGCTGCCGATGCCTTCCCTATGAATCTCGGCTTCTTCGGTAAGGGCAATGCGAGCTCTGCAGCGGGTCTCATTGAGCAAATCGAGGCCGGGGCATGCGGCTTCAAGCTTCATGAAGACTGGGGTACTACCCCAGCCGCCATCGATTGCTGCCTCTCCGTCGCGGATGACCTGGATGTGCAGGTTCTTATCCACACGGACACATTGAACGAAAGCGGCTTTGTCGAGAATACTATCGCAGCCTTCAAGGGACGAACTATTCACACCTTTCACACTGAAGGAGCCGGTGGCGGCCACGCCCCCGACATCATCAAGGTGTGCGGGGAACCAAACGTCATCCCATCATCTACGACTCCAACGCGACCATACACTGTAAATACGCTTGATGAGGCCCTAGATATGGTGATGGTCACCCATCACCTCGATCCGCGAGTTCCTGAAGATGTCGCCTTCGCCGAGAGTCGGATTCGCAAGGAAACCATCGCTGCGGAGGATATTTTGCATGATCTCGGGGCCCTGTCGATCATGTCTTCAGACAGCCAGGCCATGGGCCGTGTGGGTGAGGTGATTATCCGAACTTGGCAGACTGCGGACAAAATGAAGAAGCAATTTGGGCGGCTAGCCGACGAGAAAGGCGAAAACGACAACTTCCGGGCCCGACGATATGTTTCGAAATACACGATTAATCCCGCGATAGCTCAAGGTATTTCCACATACGTCGGTTCGATTGAAATTGGAAAGCTTGCGGACATTTGTATCTGGGATCCAGCTTTTTTCGGGGTGAAGCCCGACATGGTGCTAAAGAGCGGCACGATCGCGGCTGCGATCATGGGAGACCCCAACGCCTCCATCCCTAGTCCGCAACCCGAATACTACCGGCCCATGTTCGGTGCGTTCGGCCGTGCCATGACCGAAAGCTCGGTTACCTTCGTCAGCCAGGCGCTAGTCGACAAAGGGCAGACGGTTGGACTGGCAAAGAAACTTTTTCCCGTATTCAACACGCGCAAGATCGGAAAGCGTTCCATGATTCTGAACGGCGCCACTCCTCGCATGGAAGTAAACCCGGAAACCTACGAAGTGCGGGCCGATGGCCGGCTTCTCACCTGCGAGCCAGCCAAAGTGCTGGCCCTGGCTCAACGTTATTTCATGTATTGAGTATGACTATGCAAAACGCTTCCATTCACGGTACTCCCACTCATCGCGCCTCAATTCATCGGCCCGCCGGGTCTTGGCCAACGGAAAATGCGGCAGGATCGCTCACTCTCGATTTCGACGCGCGGCATCGACGCCGCATCCGTCTGACTGGGGATCAAGGCGAAGATGTCCTCCTCGACCTCCCCCAAGCGGTTGCCATGGCTGATGGAGATGGCCTGCAATTAGAAGATGGTAGGTGGCTCAAGGTGCAGGCTGCGGCTGAGCTCATTGTGGAAGTCAAGCACAGAGACCCCAACCAGCTTGCTCGCCTCGCGTGGCATTTGGGAAATCGGCATTTGCCGACTGAAATTCGAGACCAAGTTCTTCGCATTCGGCCTGACCACGTGATCGAGGATATGCTCCTTGGCTTCGGAGCAGATCTTGCAACGGTGCAGGTCCCTTTCCAGCCCGAAGGCGGCGCTTACACCGGCGACGGCCACCATCGCGCCCATCGTGAGGGTGGGCATCATCATGAGTGATCAACCGTACGATCTCGCGCCTCAAGCGCTCTTGAGGCAGCAAAGCTGGCTTTCGCCCGCATTTCCCACGGGCTCCTATAGCTATTCTCATGGCATCGAATGGGCTGTAGAAGCGGGGTACATTCAGGGTCGCGAGAGCCTTGTGGATTGGCTGGAAGCAGATCTGCGCTATGGGTCAGGACGAAATGAATCGATCTTCTTTATCGAGGCTTGGCGCTTCGCGACAGAAGACGATTGCGAAAAGTTACTTGAAGTTGCGGAACTGGCGGCTGCCTTTCGCGGGACGTCGGAATTCGCCCTTGAGTCATCACAGCAGGCGACGGCCTGTCTCGCAACTCTACGCCGGGTGTGGCCCGATTGTGTTGTCGAGAGCCTCTCCGAATTGCTCTTGGAACGCAGCGTTCCGCCTGCCCTGGCCGTTGTTCTCGGAGCACGCGCGGCTGGGCAGCGCGTTCCCTACAGCTTGGCTCTGCCAGCATTCCTCCAGAGCTATGTCGCCAATCTAGTAACTGCTGCCGTTCGGTTGATCCCACTTGGTCAAACCGACGGGCAACTTGCCATTGCCGAACTTGAACAAGCGGTGCTGGCCGCAAGTGCGCAAGCTGAACAAGCGACTATTCGCGATCTGGGGTCGGCCGCGTTCATGGTCGATCTCGCGTCCGCATCGCATGAGACCCAATACACAAGGTTGTTTCGGTCATGACTAATATGACGAGTTCGGATTCTCACAACCATCCTTTGCGGGTCGGGATCGGCGGCCCGGTTGGGTCAGGCAAGACGGCGCTCGTTGAAGCGCTCTGCAAGCGCCTCCGCGATATTTACGACATTTACGTGATTACGAATGACATCTATACGAAAGAGGACCAGCTCATCCTCACCCGGGCGGAAGCACTGCCTGCGGAGCGCATTATGGGAGTCGAAACCGGAGGCTGTCCTCACACCGCAATTCGTGAAGATGCTTCGATGAACCTCGCCGCCATCGAAGAAATGAACAAGAAATTCCCGCATGCGGACTTGTGCTTTGTGGAGTCGGGCGGTGATAATCTCGCGGCTACGTTCAGCCCCGAACTGGCGGACCTGACGATTTACGTGATCGATGTCGCGGAAGGTGAAAAGATTCCTCGTAAGGGCGGTCCTGGGATTACTCGCTCCGATCTTCTCGTTATTAACAAGATCGACCTGGCACCTTTTGTCGGAGCAAGCCTTGGAGTAATGGAAGCGGACACGCTCAAAATGCGCGGGAAGCGGCCTTTTGTTTTTTCGAATTTGAAGACCGGCGAAGGTGTCGAACCGATCGCAAACTTCATCATTGAGAAAGGTGGATTGCCGACTAGAGGGAGTGCTACAATCAACGGCCTCGCGGAACACCACGCCTCCGGCAGGGAGGGGTAATGGCACCCTGGGACCTGCAATCAAAAATGGCCAGGTCGCGTCCCCTACGCTACGGCTTTTCAGTGGCTTGCGTTGCAATTGCGATGGGGCTGGCACTTGTATTTCGGCAGTACCGCTTCCGTGAGATCGCACCACCTTTTAACTTGGCCATCGCCGTCGCCACTTGGTATGGAGGAGTGGGGCCTTCTGTGCTTGCCCTTGTGCTATCCGCCGTCTGCTATGACTATTTCTTTTCCCCGCCCATATATTCATTCGCAATTTCCAGCGAAGATCTGCCGTCTTTTTTCCTTTTCACGGCATGGGCGTTACTTATTGCGTCGTTCGCCGGCGCTCGGCGCCGAATCGAGGACGATCTTAGTAATGCCCGCGACCGCCTTGAGGTTGAGGTGGAACAGCGCAAGCAGCAAGAGGACGAAATTCGCAAACTGAACCAGAAACTTGCCAACCGGGCTGCGGAACTTGAGTCAACCAACAAGGAACTAGAGTCTTTTGCCTACTCCGTATCCCACGACCTGCGCGCCCCGCTTCGGCATGTCGTTGGGTTCTCGGAGCTGCTGCAGAAACAGGCGGCTTCTTTGCTGGATGACAAGAGTCAGCGGTACATAAAGACAATCCTCGATTCAGCCAAAAAAATGGGCAGGCTGATTGACGATCTCCTATCGTTTTCTAGGATTGGGCGGGCTGAAACCAAAAAGTCGCTGGTGAACCTAGAGCAGCTTGTGAAGGACGTTGTCTCGGAGATCGTGCAGGAGACGAGGGGTCGAGAGATTGTCTGGAAAATCGATGCCCTTCCCGTCTGTTACGGAGACCGCTCCATGCTGATGCTGGTTCTTGCCAATCTCGTTTCCAATGCGGTCAAGTTCACACGGATGCGAACGCGGGCCGAAATCGAGATTGGTTGTGCGGATGGAGACAATGATGACCTAGAGATGTTCGTCAGGGACAACGGTGCCGGTTTTGATATGCAGTATGCAAATAAATTGTTTGGCGTGTTTCAACGGCTGCATCGGGCTGACGAGTTCGAAGGCACGGGAATAGGGCTAGCAACCGTGCAGCGCATTATCCACCGCCATGGAGGGAAGGTTCGGGCGGAGGGAACGGTAGATCAAGGGGCGACCTTTTATTTTTCGCTGCCTAAAGCACAGCATTCAGAAGTGAGGGCTGCAAACACTCTATGAACACACTGGGACGCATTTTGATTGTTGAGGACGACCCAAGAGACGTGGAACTTACTCTGACGGCGCTGGAGGAATATAACCTTGCCAACGCGGTAGTGGTTACGCGGGATGGCCAAGAGGCTCTCGATTACCTCTATCGTCGCGGCCAATTTCACACTCGCTCCGACGGGAATCCCGCCGTTATGCTACTGGATCTTAAGCTACCCAAGGTCGATGGATTAGAAGTATTGAAGCAAGTCAGATCCGACGAGCACCTGAAGATGATTCCCGTGGTCGTGCTGACGTCCTCCCATGAAGAAAAAGATATGATGAGAAGCTACAAACTCGGGGTGAACGCTTATGTCGTAAAGCCAGTTGATTTTCACGAGTTTGTGAATGCTGTCAAAGAACTCGGAGTTTTTTGGGCGGTCATTAACGAGCCTCCGCCCGGAAGCCTCAGGAACCACTGAAACTGCTATGAGCCGTCCTTTGCGTGTTCTGTATTTGGAAGATGACATCGCCGACGCGGAGTTAGCGCGAGACACGCTCGAGTTGGACGGATTTGTCTGCGATGTGACCCGCGTCGAGACGGAATCCGGCTTCCGCGCGGCGCTACAACAGGGCGGCTTCGACGTGATCCTGGCCGATTACGCGTTGCCCTCGTTCGATGGCTTGTCGGCGTTGAAAATCACACTGTGGCAACGGCTGGACCTACCATTTATCTTTGTCTCTGGAACCATGGGAGAAGAAGTGGCGATCGAAGCTCTCAAGATCGGGGCGACGGATTACGTCTTGAAGACGCGACTGTCTCGCCTCGTGCCCTCGGTGCAACGGGCGCTGCGCGAGGCGAGGGAGAGGGCGGAACTGTGCCGGGCCGAACAGGCGCTCCGCCGAAGCGAAGCCTATCTGGCGATAGCCCAGAGCTTAAGCCATACGGGTAGCTTCGGCTGGGATGTCGCTAGCGGAGAAATCTTTTGGTCGCTGGAAACGTATCACATCTTTGAACTGAATCCTCTGACCATGCCGACGCTGGAGGTTATTCTGCAGCAGGTCCATCCTGACGATGCACTTCGCGTCAAGGAGACTCTCGATCGAATATCACTCGACCGAACCGATTTTCATTTCGAGCACCGCTTGCTACTGCCAGAGTGCAGAGTGAAGTACCTCCGGATATCAGGTCGCGCCGTGCATGATTCATCTGGTGACATCAGTTTCGTCGGAGCCGTGACCGACATTACCGCGGCCAAAGAAGCTGAACGCCAGCTTCGGGAACGCGAAGTGAAGATCAGGCGGCTTGTGGATGCTAACATCGTCGGTGTGTTGATCTCGGATTTTGAAGGCCGAGTTATCGACGCCAATGATGCTTTTCTCCAGATGATTCGCTACACGCGTGATGACCTCGCGTGCGGACGCCTCTGCTGGACCGAGTTGACACCACCCGAGTGGCAGCCTGCGAGCGAACGGGCTGTGGCCCAGCTCAGAGCGAACGGTACATGTGAGCTCTTCGAAAAGGAGTATTTCCGTAGCGATGGAACGCGTGTACCTGTGCTAGTTGCCGCGGCAGCGATCGAGGGAACAAAGACCGAGAACGTGGCATTCGCGCTCGATCTAACGGAACGCAAGTTGGCCGAAGCAGAGCGTGAGCGGCTGCGCCAGCTCCAGGTCGATCTGGCCTACATGAGTCGGGTAATCACAGTCGGACAGTTAGGGGCTTCGCTCGCCCACGAAATCAAGCAACCCATTGGTGCGGCGGTAACCAACGCGCAAACGTGCGTGCGATTACTTGATCGCGATGAGCCCGATCTGCCCGAGGCGCGAGAAGCTGCTTTGGAAATGGTCCGAGACGCCAAGCGTGCAGCCGACATCATCGACCGTGTCCGCTCGCTGTACCAAAAGGGTTCTTCAGAACCGGCCATGGTTGACGTAAACGAAGTCATCGGAGAGATGGTCGTTATGTTGCGCAGCGAGGCAAATCGGCATTCCGTTTCGATGCGCGCCGATCTCGCCGAAGGGCTCCCCACAGTCATGGCAGATCGAGTGCAGTTGCAGCAGGCCTTGATGAATCTCATGCTCAACGGTATCGAGGCGATGAATGATACAAGCGGTGAACTGAGCGTCAGATCCAAGACAACGGAGGATGGCCAATTACTGATTTCGGTGAGCGATTGCGGTATCGGGCTTCCGGTGAAGCAAGTCGAGCGTATTTTCGACGCGTTCTTCACCACCAAGCCGCGCGGCACCGGCATGGGACTGTCCATCAGTCGGACGATCATCGAGTCCAATGGTGGCCATCTGTGGGCGACTCCCAACGCCGAACGTGGTGCAACGTTTCATTTCACGCTGCCGACCAAGGTAAAAGCCTCCTCACCTTCAGCCGCCTGACTTACGCTCATTGCCGATGTGAGCACCACCGACGAGCTGCGCGGCACATTGGCGCACCATCCGCAATTGAGTCCCGTTCATCAGGATCAAGGTACCGGATTGCTGACCAGACTTCTTCCTGATCCAGCTGTTCGTCTTCCATAGCCGGTTCATCAAAAAACATTTCGACTCACAACTTCTTTCGCGAAAGCGATCAGGGCGAGCATAAGGAGAAGAATTGTCAGGGCAATCGCCTTCATTAGAGAAGTCGTGCCCTTATCGAATTGGAGGATGACCATAAGCCTGGTTGCCCGCCTCCTGCTGTGCTGCGTCGACACTTAAGTACGTCATACCGCGTAGGTCGAGGAATACGTGCTGCTGAGTATTAACGAGGCGGAGCAGTACATGCCCGCAAAGAGCACACCGTGCCACGAGGCCGGGACACTGCACGTATAAATGCGCCTCGGCAAAGCGCCTCCTTGCGCCGCAATTCGCACACTGTCCTTCCGCGCTCGTAATGTCCATTGCGAATATCTTGCTCAATTCACCCGCGGCTGTATTTCCGTCAAGGTAGTTCATAGGTGCACTCATTTCCATTCTCCTAGTCAAGTACCGCTTCACAGAGGGACAGCCGCGCTCGGCTTCAGGGCTCTGTGGTCTTTCTCGCCGGCGAGAGCCTGCCTCGCTTCTTCGAAACGACGTACGCGCCACATCTAGCACTTGAAACCAGCCACGCCGTCCCACACCAACTGCACCGCAATAGCCAGGATTAAGAACCCGAAGATGCGGTTGATGGCTCCTGTGGTGCACGGCCCCAGACGCTCGACCAGCGGACCTCCGAGACGAAGAAATAAGTACACTGCCAGTCCGATAGCCGCTATCGCAATCACCATTCCCAGATAGGCGACCTTGGAATCGGCATCTGCCGCCAGACCCATCACGACTCCGATCGAGCCGGGACCCGAGAGCATAGGGATTGCCATGGGCGTAAGCGAGATATCTTCTTTTGTGCTCGCTTCGTGGCTCTCCGCCGCAGTGATCCGACTGGACGCGGTCACCATGCCCCACGCTGTATTGGCCACGATGAGGCCTCCGGCAATTTTCAGAACAGGCAGGGAAATTCCGGAAAAGACCAGCACGAAGCGCCCCAGAAACATGAAGAAGATGAGAATGACGGTCACATAGATGCCGGTCTTCAGTGCCGTACGGTTGCGCTCCCCGGCCGAAAAATTCGAAGTCAAAGAAAAAAACAAGGGAACTCCGCCGGACGGATTCACAATAGGAAAAAGCGCCAGAAATGGCGCACTTGCGGCCGCAGTCAATGTCTCGAGTACATGCGCTACGACGTTTGGAGTCGTCATTGTGAATTCCCTATTCTCCGTTGTTGCAGGACAACTGCCGTCATCATACGGGCAATGATTTGCCTTCCAGGCTCGTTAGGCTGCATTTCCATCCAAGTAGTTCATAGGTGCACTCATTTCCGTTCTCCTGTAGCGCCGAAGCGCTCTGTCCTGATGTTTTCGCGACCGTGGCCGGCAGCGATCAGGAGGTCGGTCGCATTTTCAACGAAGGATGTGGGGCCGCAAACATAGCTGGTTGGGGCAAGGTTCGACGGCCATGTACCGGTCGCGATTAGCGTTGCGTCGATGCGGCCGGGCGGGCGCGGCGAATCTTTCGGAGTAACTCGTGTGTACACATAGGTGACCATTACAGAATGGTCCTGATCTGATAACGCCCGTAGTTCATCCCGGTAAAAAACTGCTCCCGGTTCCCTGACGGAATACAACAATCGAAATGGAGCGGAGCTGCCGGCCGAAACACGCGAGCGAATCATGGCCATGAGGGGAACGATGCCCGAGCCGCCTGCCGCGAGCTGGATCGGCTCGGTTTGGTCTCGACGCCATACGAACCAGCCGCCAATCGGGCCTCGCAATTCCAGATCATCGCCGATCACGAGTTCCTTCGTCAGGTAGGGTGAGACTTCGCCGTTCGGCAGTCGCTCGATGGTGATTTCGAAGCGGCCGTCCGAGTTCGGAGCCGACGCAATCGAGTAGGACCGGACCGCAGAGTATCCGTCTGGAGCTGTCAAACGCACATCAACGTGCTGACCGGCGATGTGACCCGGCCAATCGCGAACTGCCAGTGCGATCGTCCGTGCGGTCGCTGTTTCGTCGCGCAGCTCGACAACCGTGGCGCTACGCCACGTCACTCGCCCGAGTACCGCTGTTCCAGCCATGGGTCCCCATAGATGTGATAGCCTAGGCCTTCCCAAAAGCCCGGCTTGTCGTGTGGCATCAGCGTCAAGCCCTTCACCCATTTGGCGCTCTTCCAAAAATAAAGGTGAGGGACCAGAAGTCGCGCGGGGCCGCCGTGTTCGGGGGCAAGATCTGCACCATCAAATTTGAATGCGATCCAGGCCTGCTTGTTAACAACATCTTTCAACGGAAGGTTTGTTGTGTAGTCGCCATACGAACGGAACATCCCATAGGACAAATCTGTTTTTACATCTGCAAGCAGGACATCAAGCGAAACCCCTTCCCACGATGTACCGAGTTTTGACCATCGCGTTACGCAATGTATATCAACTGTGATGGTCTCGGTGGGCAACTCGCGGAACGACTTCCAATCCCAGCGCTTCAAAACGTTACTGCCGTCGTCGATGGTAAATTCCCAGCGATCGAGGGGTATGTGTGGCGTTGGTCCTGCCGACAGGACGGGAAAATCAGTAGTAAGGTATTGACCGGGTGGGAGTTTTACATCTGTAGCGCTGCGTCGACCGGAAAAACCACGCGAAATGATGGCCATACGTAATTCTCCTCAATGCTTGGCGTTGTACCGTATTGCGGCCGTCTCATCGCTAAAGGGAAATCAGCAATTCGGATTCCAATCCAGCTTAGTGCAGAATCGTGATCGTCGAGTCTCCAGGTTGATCATAATGCTGCGACCAGACGTTTTTTCAAAAGTTGTTTGAGTTTTGCCCGAGCCCTCGCGACCCGTGCCTTCACGGTTCCCTCGGGTATCCCCAATCGATGTGCCGTTTCCCGGATGCTCAGGCCATTCACATGGCGCAATTGAAAAGTATGTCGAAGAGTCGGCGAGAGCATCCTAAACGAGTGCGCTAGCAGTTCCGCATGTTCCGTCCTTCGACATTCCTCTTCAGGGTCGGGCCTGGAGTCAGATAGGATCTCCGCGAAGGTGTGAGCGTCCGACTGCTGTGCGTCCAAGGGTACGCTAGCTTGGCGTGATCGCCGCCGTAGTCTCATGCCTGCGGAATTGATCACGATCGACGTCAGCCAGGTGGACATCCGTGCTTGTCCTCTGAACTTGTCAACATGCGAGTAGGCGGATAATAAGGCGTCCTGAACCACATCTTCTGCGTCAGCCACGTTACCCATCCGTCGCAGCGCCGTGCGATAAAAATAAGGCAAGTAGCGGGTGACCACGCCTGTTAGTTCTTGAACTTTCTTGTGATAAAGCTGGACGGCCCCACCTTCCGCACAATAGATATCGGCTACTGTCGTCGACATAAAAAGACTCCCCTGATCGGCAAACGAATGCACGTTATGTTCCACTTCGTGTCTAAACCACGAGCATTTCCCTGGGAAATCAAGAAGGCTTGCAAATGAATGCTTACGGGAATCCTCCAGGGGAGGAACGCACGTTTGCACAGTGTTCTTCAGAAGACACCTGACGCTAGAGCGTCACAGTTTGACAAGACAGCAGTCGCAACGGTGACAGAAGATCTTGGTGGTCGACTTGACCGCCGCTCTTTCCTTGGCAGTTGGCGTGCACATTGATTAAAACGCGTTTCGGTCGGCAACATCATATTGGTGGAGGAGAGTCGATGCCGCCAACAACTGATTTGGACTACATCCATAAATTTGTGCCCGCTCCCCCAGGCTCGTCCCACCCAGTGACGCTTCTACTGCTGCATGGCACCGGCGGCGACGAGAACGCGCTTTTGTCTCTGGGAAAAGAACTATGGCCCGGCGCCGCCCTCCTTGGACTGCGGGGCAAAGTGTTGGAGAATGGCATGCCTCCATCCTTTCGACGGTTCACAGAGGTTGGCATCGGAGATGTCAAGTCCAGGACGGAGGAGCTGGCACAATTTATCGCTGCTTCATCCGAGCGATACGAGTTCAGCAAGAGAAGACTGGTGGTTGTTGGTTATTCCAACGGTGCAACCCTCGCTGCCAGTTTGATTCTGTCTCACCCCCATTACCTCGCAGCTGCAGTTCTTTTCCGAGCTATGGTGCCCCTGGTGCCTGACTTGATCCGGAATTTCAGCCATCTTTCGGTGTTTATCGGAGCGGCCCGCCTGGATCCACGGATTCCATCGGGCCAACCTGAAGAACTGGCAGCCCTCTTCGAGAGCGGTGGCGCCGATGTCACCATCTCTTGGCACCAGGGCGGACGCGAACTCGGAGAGGATGACATTCAGGCCGCGAAAAATTGGCTGGCTCGCGAGAGGATTCGAAAGAAATTCGCCACGTAGACGAAAGATCGGCAGATGACCTGGGCACCCAGAGAAACGAAAGAAGGAACACGATCTATGACTAAGAAAAGAAGAAAACAAAGTGTGCAACCGGACCCGTCATCCGCGGGGCAGTCTGGTGGTGATCAAGGTTTGCCGCGTGCCGCAGAGGCGGATTCTGAGAGTGTCGAAGATTTGGTCGAAGAGGGTAACGCGTTCGAGGCCGGCGTTGTTTTCGGTGTCGAGAACTCCAAAGATCCTGGCGTCTCCGAAGTGATTACGCGGGAGGTTCCGGAGGACGATGTTCCCGGTGAGTATCTGAATCAGGATAACGAACCTTTTGTGTAGCGAGAGCGGCTTGATGCAGGCCGAGCGACACCGAATCATCTTCCGCCAGCGGGCGCCCGCAGTACCTCAGTTGCGGTCGGCAGAGTGAAGTAAGATGTCGCCCCGGTCCGGACTTGGCCGTGGCCCACAAACGGCCACCATGCGCCTCAACACTCAACAATGGAACGCCAGGCTTATGCGGGACCTTTGTGGTTTGGTCGCTTGACTGAAGAAATGCTTTCCAATTGACGCAAAACTCGCATGCGTCGCCCAACTAAAATCAACCTACAACCAATGACCGAATCACGGTGGATACGGCATTTCTGGAGTAGAGGATGAGAATGGCCCCGGCCACAGCCGCTTGGAGAAAGCCACGAATGACTCTCGCGGTCTGCGCCAGGTTGAAGGCGGTTCCCACGCGCCGCTTGGCGGAAAGAGTTCCACGTTGATATTTCACTGCTACGTCGAGTGTAGGTCCTGAAGTTTGCTTCCCAGCGGCGGCCGTCCAGAAGTCAGCGTCGATGTTGGCTTGAGCCTCTTCATGGGAGGCGAAGCCGCACGCGATGATGCTGGGCCCGGCGATGAGATCCCGCAGCGATTCTTCATCGCGATAGGCAATCACGAGGCGCTCCGAGAGACCTTCTATCCGACGAGCCTCGATCACTGCGTATTGTGCGATCGGAGAATCAACCAAACCGGTCACGATGCCACCCCTGAGTCCACTCGTACCCCCAAAGACAAAGTACCCACAGAGTCTAGGCAAGCCAGATTCCAAACAGATTGGCCATGCATTTTCAAGGTTCTAGAGGATGTTGGGTGATTTGCGGGCACGGGTTGTGACGACCAGATGGCAGTCATTCGATTGACAGCTGTCGGCATTTCGACTGGCTTACGACATCAGTGAGGGACCGATAGCCAACCGTCTCCGCTTTCCGCGCGTCCTGTGCTGACACCACGTACTGGCGCTATCTCCCCTCAGGAAGCGCACAAGAGCAAGACGCCTTCGCAGTGGAATGACGGTTCAGTAGAGGCGGGACTGCGAAGGCGACTGCCGCTCTTGGCAAATTGGCACATGCTCCTTTGATGCTGTGGCTCATAACTCAGTTACATGACTGCGGAAACCAATTTCTGTCTCTTGAACCGAGTATCAAAACCTCTTTCCTCACGTTTTGGAACGGAAAATGCAATCCCAACATTGCAATTCACGTTCTGTCAGATACGGAACGTAACAGAATCCCGTGGCGCTTCACCGCCTGAACGGGATTCTCGATGCCTGATCATTCGATGTGATGGGTGAGGTGACGTATGAGGTTTATCAGATTGAGTGCGAGCAAAGCGACTGCCGATGTGGTCTCCGGCATTCTGAATTGGGTGTGCCCTGAATGTGGAGGAAGAATGGGCGGCCCCGGGAAAGAGTTCAAGTGCCAGGGTAAATGTCAGATGGACTGGCGTCAGGTTTGGGAGCGAGTGCTCGCTGTCAGACATTAGGCAGAGGGAATTGTCGCTTAGGAACATATCAGGCGTTCGACCAGTTCCACTCCGCCACCGGTGAAAATGGGGATGCACGTGAATCACGGCGAGTACTCGACAAATGTACGTGAGCATTCGGGCCACAACCGGCACGCCGGGCACTCTGTGGCCATGTTTCGGGACAAATTCTGGTTGAGCCTCGGGCTCACGATTCCCGTGGTCGTTTGGTCCAGCGAGGTACAGCACTGGCTTGGCTACCGCGCCCCCACTTTTCCCGGATCTCGATTCATCCCTGCCATTCTGGGAACCATCATCTTGGTGTACGGCGGAAGCGTGTTTATTCAGGGTGCACGGCGAGAGCTTTCCGTCGGCCAGCCGGGCATGATGACCCTGATCAGCCTGGCGATCGTTGTTGCATTTTCCGCCTCCCTTGCCGCGACTTTCGGTGTCTTCGAAGTTGACGTCTGGTGGGAACTTGCAACATTGATCAGCGTCATGCTTCTCGGGCACTGGCTAGAGATGAAAGCGGTTACCCAAGCCCAAGGAGCGCTCGACGCGCTGACAGCGTTGCTGCCAGACAGCGCCGAGCGGGTAACGGAGTCAGGCATCGACAAAGTGCCTCTCGCGCAGTTGCGTGTAGCCGACGTCGTCCTCGTGCGGCCCGGATCTCGCGTACCTGCTGACGGGATCGTGTTGGAGGGCACGGCCGATGTCGACGAGTCCCTAATCACCGGTGAGTCGCGGCCGATTTCTAAAGCGTCAAGCGCCGCCGTAGTCGCCGGAACGGTTGCAGCAGGCGGAAGCCTCCGAGTGCGCGTGACAGCTGTCGGGGATCAGACGGCGCTTTCAGGCATCATGCGACTAGTCGCCGCTGCGCAGGCTTCCGGTTCGAGGGCGCAAGCTCTGGCCGACCGCGCCGCCGCACTTCTTTTCTACATTGCGGTCACTGCGGGTACGTTGACGTTGGCGTATTGGTGGCTGGCAGGTGATAAAGAACACGCGCTCGTCCGAACAGCCACAGTACTCGTCATTGCCTGCCCGCACGCGCTTGGGCTTGCAATTCCCCTTGTAATTGCGATTTCAACCTCTCTCGGCGCGCGACATGGCCTGCTCGTGAAAGATCGCCTGGCACTCGAACGCACCCGCGATTTGGACGTGGTCATCTTCGATAAGACGGGAACACTTACCCGTGGAGTTCCTGTTCTTTCGGGAGTCGTGACTGTCACTGGTATCGACGAAGGAGAATTGCTGGAACTCGCCTCAGCAGTGGAAGGTGACTCCGAGCACCCGATCGCGAAAGCCATCGTAAGCGGCGCCGTTGGTCGTGGCGCCAAGCCTCAGCCATCGGCAAACTTCGAGGGATTGCCGGGACGCGGAGCACGCGCGACTGTGAGCGGACAGAGTGTGGCCGTCGGCGGACCGAGAATGCTCGCGGACGCAAAGGCCGCCATTCCGCCCGAACTCGATCAGACTGTGAGGAACTGGGAGTCCGAAGGACGGACAGTACTCTATGTCCTTCGAGACCGCGCCGTGATCGGTGGACTCGCGGTCGAAGACGAGATTCGTCCCGAGTCCGCTGAGGCAGTCAAGGCGCTGCACGAGCTTGGCATCCGAGTGGCGATGATCACCGGAGATTCACAAACAGTAGCAGATTCGGTTGCGAAGCGCCTCGGGATTCACGAAGTCGCGGCACAAGTTCTGCCTGCCGACAAGGCAGCGGGAGTCGAGCAGTTCCAGGCCGGCGGCAAGAGAGTGGCAATGGTCGGCGATGGCGTGAACGATGCGCCAGCGCTGGCCACGGCGGACGTTGGAATTGCAATCGGCGCCGGCGCAGACGTCGCAGTGGAATCTGCCGGAATTGTTCTCGTGCGCAGTGATCCCCGTGATGTTGTTCGTGCGATCCAACTTTCGCAGGCCGCATACCGAAAAATGGTACAAAATCTGGTGTGGGCAACGGTCTATAACGTGATTGCCATTCCGGCGGCAGCTGGGATGTTTATCCGATGGGGAGTTAATCTGCCCATGAGTGTGGGCGCAATCGCGATGAATCTTTCCACGATCATTGTGGCACTCAACGCGCAGCTTCTCCGTCGCGTAAAGCTTGGACCTTGAGGGCTAGGCAGGCTTCTTAGCCTCGGCGCAGAACACAATGACCTTTCCCTTCTGCGACCGCGCAATGAGCGGCTCTCTTCTTTGGAATTTCGCAGGCACGTAGAACTCAATTACGCGGGCCATTACCGCCTCCTTCCTTCTTGAAATCCTTTGTCTTTTGGCTTTTCCAATCGCACATTGGTTTGGAGCGGAGAAGCCAGCCACCAACGAACAGAATCATGCAAACCAGTTTTCCATAAGTGGCTTCTGTCGACCGTCCGGTGTCGTCCAGATGTCATTCCTCAATTGACGATTCTCCAAGACGGTGTGGAGCGCTTGGGGTTGCCAAGGGTCAGAACAGGAGCCTGCAGATGGAGAGCGAATTGCTGGCGCACTAAGTCGTAACACATCGATGAAAGATTGTGAGCAACTCGTTGGCGGTGAGACAGAGGATGAGCGTTAGGTAGCAGCTTTTGTCATTTCTAGGTTTACTTTATGTCGGACCAAGCTCCAACCACGTGGTTTCACAGCAACCGTTACAGTGCCCAGGCCTCGTGTGAACACTGCGGCGGTGCCATTCGCCACGAGCACTGGTGCATCACGCTCAACACCGAGACCTTTTATGCTTACAAGATTGTCATGGATCCCACCGCGCTGACTGTTGGCGATGCCCTCATACTCCACTCGCTCGGCGCCACCTGGACGACCGAAGAAGAATTTTCCCTGAACCAGCGGGCCAACGTGCGCATGCAAGAGGGAGCCCGAAAATGGAGAACAAATTGCCAGGGCAACAAGTCGTGAAACTTCGAGTACAAACCGTCCTCGATCGACTCTTTGGCTGCTGGCATCGCAACGTGAGCCGTCCATTCACGATTTCGGGCCGGACTTACGAGGTGTGCCTTAATTGTGGAAAGCAGTTTGCGTACGCTCGCGTTGACTTTCAGCACAGCGCGCTGGGCGGAACCCAATGACTCTTGAACTCGAAAGCTATCGGTCCAACAGCCCTCCCGGTTTTGTGCACGCACTTCTGAACACTCCCGGTCGAGACGGGAAATGCCCGCCGCTTTCGAATCGGCTGCCGGATTGGTTGGCTGCATATTTTGAGCAACCTGCCAAAACAATTTGAGAAGGAGTAAAAAGCAATGACTGCAATCAGCAATATTTCGATTATGGGTGTTCGCAAAGAGACAGACAGCCTTGGCGAAGTCGATGTACCGAGCGATAAGTTGTGGGGAGCGCAAACCCAGCGCTCGCTCGAACACTTCAGCATCGGTCATGATCTGATCCCGCGCGAGATGATCGCCGCTTATGCCACTCTAAAAAAAGCCGCCGCCCGTGCGAACCACGCAGGTGGAAGACTGGACGACAAACCATACCGGCTCATTGTTCAGGCCTGCGACGAAATCCTCGCCGGCCAGCACCAAGACATGTTTCCGTTGCACGTGTGGATGACCGGCAGCGGTACGCAATTCAATATGAACGTGAATGAAGTGATTTCCAACCGCTGCTGTCAGCTCGCGGGCACGCCGCTAGGCAGCAAGACGCCTGTTCATCCTAACGACCACGTCAACATGTCGCAATCGTCCAACGATTCGTTTCCTACTGCCATGAACATAGCGGCGGCAGTAAACGTCAAGGAGAGACTCCTGCCGGCAGTAGAAGCACTGCGGGACTCCGTTGCAGCAAAATCGAGAGAGTGGCAGGACGTCGTCAAGATAGGGCGGACCCACATGCAGGACGCGACTCCCATCACTCTTGGTGAGGAATGGTCAGGCTACGTCGGCATGCTCAGCGACAATCTGGACCGCATCGAGGATGCCCTGAAGGGTGTCTACCAGCTCGCTCTCGGTGGTACTGCCGTAGGGACTGGCATCAACGCAGCCCCTGGGTTCGGCGAAGCTGCGGCGGCTGAAATCGCGAAGCTAACGAATCTTCCGTTCGTCAGCGCTTCAAATAAGTACACAGTGCAGGGCGCTCATGATGCTCAGGTTCAGCTCTCTGGCACACTCCGAACTCTCGCTGTTTCTCTTTACAAGATCGCGAATGACATCCGGCTGATGTCGTGCGGTCCGCGCGCCGGTTTCGCCGAATTGATAATTCCGGCAAACGAACCGGGTTCTTCCATCATGCCGGGCAAAGTGAACCCGACACAGGCCGAGGCGTTGACCATGATCGCAGTGCAGGTCATGGCGAACGATGTAGCCGTTGGATTCGGTGGTGCCGGAGGATATCTGGAGATGAATGTCTACAAACCTCTTGTCATCTTCAACATCGCCCACTCAGTGACCATCATGACTGACGGGTGCACGAACTTCCGCAAATTCCTGGTTGAAGGCACGAAGCCGAATTTGAAAAAGATCAAGGAATACGTGGACCGCTCCCTGATGCTGGTAACCGCGCTTTCCCCAGTGATCGGATATGACAAGTCTTCCAAAATTGCGCACTACGCGCTGGATAACGACCTCACCTTAAAGCAGGCCGCGCTAAAGCTGGGATTTGTAACTGAAGACGAATTCGAGCGGGTGGTCGATCCGGCCAAGATGGTGCACCCATATGTGGCAAAGGCCAGCTGAACGAAACAACACCTTTGATTCATCTTACATGGGCAAAGGTTTAGCAAGATAAAGGAGAGTCATCATGACGACAAATAAGCGTGGAATCGAACTACTGCAAGACCCAGCGCTCAACAAATCCACAGCCTTCAGCGAGGCCGAGAAACAAGCACTCGGGCTGGTGGGCCTCGTACCTGACGTGACCGAGACCGAGGATCTGGAGTTAAGCAGAGTGATGATGCAACTCGGCCATAAAAACACAGATCTCGAACGCTACATCTACCTTATTAATCTGCTCGACCATAACGAGACACTCTTTTATCGCACCGTCATGTCAGACCCGGCGCGTTTTCTTCCGATCGTCTACGACCCAACGATTGCGGAGGCGTGTCTCAAATTTGGCCACATTTACCGTCAGGCCCGTGGCATGTATCTCTCAATCACACGCCGAGGTAGGGTCAAGGAAGTTTTGCAGAACTGGCCACAGAAAGATGTGCGGTTCATCTGTGTGACCGACGGTGGACGCATCCTAGGGCTGGGAGACATTGGCGCAAACGGCATGGGTATTCCGATCGGGAAGCTGCAACTGTACACCGCCTGCGCCGGAGTGCCACCGCAGTACCTGCTTCCCATGTATCTGGATG
>Ga0207146_10133_pt1 | contig 20093 bp, 19 predicted proteins | sample Alteio_BWMinHeat_36_FD_153539 | JGI IMG/M metagenome (GOLD analysis project Ga0207146, IMG submission 153539) | Enriched cells from forest soil in Barre Woods Harvard Forest LTER site, Petersham, Massachusetts, United States -... | ecosystem: Environmental > Terrestrial > Soil > Temperate forest >...
CTAAAATTATTATGACGGAACAGCTAAAACTCACGCCGCCAATCGCCGGCAAACTAATCCCGGCCGCCATTGTTGATGAAGTCAAACAATCGTATTTGGAATACGCCATGAGCGTGATTGTGGCGCGCGCCCTGCCCGACGTGCGCGACGGCCTCAAGCCCGTGCACCGGCGCATTTTGTACGCCATGTGGATGATCGGCCTGCGCCATTCGGCGAAATTCCGCAAATCCGCCAACGTGGTCGGTGAAGTGATGGCCAAATACCACCCGCACGGCGACTCCTCCATTTACGAAGCCATGGTGCGCATGGCGCAGGATTTTTCCATGCGCTATCTTTTGGTGAACGGCCAGGGGAACTTCGGCAGTATGGACGGCGACAGCGCCGCGGCCATGCGCTACACCGAAGCGCGCCTCACCACCTTGGCCGAAGAAATGCTGTTTGACATTGAAAAAAATACCGTCAACTTCATCCCGAACTACGACGGTTCGCACCAGGAACCCACCGTGCTCCCCACCAAAGTGCCCAACCTCTTGCTCAACGGCACCGTGGGCATCGCGGTCGGCATGGCCACCAACATCCCGCCCCACAACCTCGGCGAGTTGTGCGACGGCATCATCAAACTCATCCACCACCCCAAAACCAGCGTGGAAGAATTATGCGAACTCATCACCGGCCCGGATTTCCCTACCGGCGGCATCATCTATAATAAAAAAGATATTGCCGCGGCCTACGCCACCGGCAAAGGCGGCTTGGTAATTCGCGCCAAAACGGAAATTAAAGAAAATAAAAATAACCAGTTCCAAATTATCGTGTCGGAAATTCCCTACCAGGTGAACAAAGCCGAACTGATTGAAAAAATCGCTGCTCTCGTCCAGGATAAAAAAATTGAAGGCATCAAAGACCTGCGCGATGAATCCAACAAAGACGGCGTGCGCGTGGTGGTTGATCTTAAAAAAGATTCCTACCCGAAAAAAATTCTTAACCAGCTTTTCAAACTCACCGACCTGCAAACCACTTTTCACTTCAACATGCTCGCGCTCATTGACGGCCTCCAGCCCCGCGTCTTGAGCCTGAAAAATATTCTGGAAGAATTTATCAAGCACCGCCAAACCGTGATCCGCCGCCGCGCGCAGTTTGAGTTGGAAAAAACCAAAGAACGCGCCCATATTTTGGAAGGCTTGAAAATGGCGCTGGATAAAATTGATTTGGTAATTAAAACCATCCGCGCCAGTAAAGATAAAGACGACGCCAAAGTGGAACTGATGAAAAAATTCCGCTTCACCGACCGCCAAACCACCGCCATTTTGGAAATGCGCCTGCAACAGCTCGCCAATTTGGAACGCCAAAAAATAGAAGATGAACTCAAAGCGATGACCGCTTTGATTAAAGAACTGGAAAGCCTGCTCGCGTCCGAAAGTAAAATTCTGGACCAGGTTAAAACCGAAACTGAAGCGCTGAAAGCTAAATTCGGCGACGAGCGCCGCACCCAAATTATCGCCCACGGCGTGAAAGAATTTACCACCGAAGACCTTATCCCCAACGAGCCGACCGTGGTGATGATGACCACCGACGGCTACATCAAGCGCCTGCCGCCCGACACTTTCCACCAGCAATCACGCGGCGGCAAAGGCGTCATCGGCACCACCACCAAAGAAGAAGAATCCGTGGAACAGCTGCTCGCTACCAACACGCACGACAACATGCTCTTCTTCACCAACCGCGGCCGCGTCTTCCAGCTGATGGCCTACGACGTGCCGGTGGGCAGCCGCACCGCCAAAGGCCAGGCCTTGGTAAACTTTTTACAGCTCGCGCCCAACGAAAAAGTTTCGGCCCTCCTGCCGCTCTCCGACATGGAAAAATATAAATTCCTGGTGATGGTTACCACCAAAGGCAACATCAAAAAAACCGCCATTGAAGATTTCGCCACCGTGCGTAAAAGCGGCCTCATCGCCCTCAAATTAAAACCGGACGACAATTTGGAATGGGTCAAGCCGTCCACCGGCTCTGACGACATCATCCTCGCGACCAAAGGCGGCCAAGCCATCCGCTTCAAAGAAGCCGACGTGCGCCAAATGGGCCGCACGGCCTCGGGCGTGCGCGGCATGCGCTTGAGATCCACCGACGAAATTATCGCCATGGATATTATCAACGCGAAAAATGACAAACTGGAATTCCTGGTGGTGGGCGCCAACGGCACCGGCAAATGCACCTTGCTCAATGAATACAAAGTCCAGGGCCGCGGCGGCAGTGGCATCAAAACCGTGGCGGTAACCGCCAAAACCGGCCCCCTCGTCTACGCCCGCGTCATTGACCGCGACGCCGTTGAAAATCAAGACTTAATGATGATGAGCGCCAAAGGCCAAGTCATCCGCCTCCCCTTCAAATCCATCAACACTTCCGGCCGCGCCACCCAGGGCGTCCGCCTCATGCGCTTCAAAGAAGAAGGCGACCATGTGTCCAGTGTGACGATTCTATAATTGTCATTGCGAGGAGCGTCGCAACGACGAAGCAATCCCCTTGTTTTCAGAACCAACTAATCTAACATTTTTATGTTTAGAAAAATTGGAGAAGTAGCTTCAAAAGCAAAAGAGTTTATTTTCCCCAAACCACTACATCCGGATTTTGATCATCGCTGGACCATCAAGGATGATAATGGTCGTGAGTTTGTCTGGTGGGGAAAAGGCGAATGGGGAACACGCCCTGAAGCAACCCATAAAATCGGTTTTGCTTTCGATGATGTTCATCAGCTTGACGGCATCCCAGAAGGCTTTGTTGCAAAAATGGGCCTAGATGTGACCGAAAAGAATAAATATTTTGCATTAATTTACGGATACAAAAACGATGTAGAGGAAATTAAAAAATGGATGAAAGGCAGACAGTTGTTCCGAACGAAACTTATGACTTATGACGGACAGCCTTTAGAAGAAACTGAATTATAAAAACCTTCTCAAGTGAGAAGGTTTTTATATTTGCCACTTGTGTCCCCGAGAGGAATTGAACCTCTATCACAGGCTTCGGAGGCTTGTGTTCTATCCGTTAAACTACGGGGACGTCTGCGATAATTTTAAAATCCAAATTTCCAATCTCCAATCAAATCCAAATATCAAAATTTAAACTTTTGGCTTTGAGCTTGATTTGACATTGGAAATTGGAAATTTGACATTAAAAACTAAACCGCTCTGCGAATTTTTCTAAAAACTTCATACATCTTATAACGCGCCGGCCTTATCACCAAATCAAAAGTTCCCGGTTCCTCATAAATAGCCCCATTAAACCCGAGCTTAAACCTTGTAAACCCCGCGTACTTATGTTTTGGGTCATATGCGTAATCGCCGTTCACCACCGTTTCACTACTTGCTACTTTATACTTACTACTTGCTACCTCACGCGGCGCTATCCCAAAAAAATCATAATACTTATATCCCAGTTTTTTCGCCAGCTTAATCGCCTCCCACTGAATTAAATAAGGCGCCATCAGCGGGCGATAAACGTGGTCGGAAGCCCCGTGAATATAAGTTAAAGTATTGCCAAAACCAAAGAGCAGCGCGGCCGCCACGTTAACACCGGCGGACGAAGCCGTGAACGCCCGCGCTAAAGGCGACGCGAACACCGCCTCGTAATGTTTTTTATCGTGCAAACGAAACCCGTCCCGCTTGGCCGTGCGCTCGGATAATTCCCAAAAAATATTAAAATCTTTGTGGTCGCTGATCGTCAAATCTTTCTTCTGCGCCAAGCGAATATTATATCGTGTTTTTTTGTGCGTATTCTCCAAAATCCGCTCTTCATTTTGTTCCAACGATATTAACATCGTTGTCGCCACATTAATATCAATAACTTTTTTACTGACAAAGGATGGCGGAAAATTATCAGTTGACGGCTCCACCCTAAAAAAAACACAACCTTGCTCCTTAAAATAATCCAAAAACAATTCATAAATTTTATCCGACTGCGACAAAGCCGATTGCGCGATAATCGGCCCTTTGGGACAAAAAGCGTACCGCGTCCCCAAAGGAAGTTCCGCGTACAAAACAAACGCTTGCGCCAGCGTCGCCCCGCCCTCAATCACCGCCAACCGCTCAATTTTCTTGTCCTCGGACACCAAAATATCCCCCCATTCCCACGATTGCGGAAACGGAGCCAAACGCGTTTCTTTAATAACCCAATTATCCCAGTTCGCTTGATTGTCCGCCTTTATAATTTCCATGCCCCCATTCTACTAAAATTAGCCAAAAAAAGCAAGAAACACGAACGAACACACGAATCAGCACGAAACAATTGTACGATTCGTGTAGATTAGTGTCGGTGGTTCGTGTTTCCCCCTTGCCAAAATAACCGTTTTAGTCTATAATATCAACACTTTCGGTTAATTTAACATTTTGCATTTATAATTTTTAATTTATTTCTATGGGTCTCCCCGGTCATCGCCGCACTTCCAGCGATAAACGCCGCCGTGCCGCGCACTTCGCCTTAACCGCCTCTAACCTCAACGCCTGCCCCAAATGCGGCAAAGCCGTGCTCCCACACCGCGCCTGCGCCTTTTGTGGTACCTACCGCGGGCGCCAAGTAGTCGCTGTTAAAAAAAGCAAGGCTCGAACTTCTAAGGCGTAGTCGTAAAATTAATGTTGCATAAAACGACTCACGGCACGATACACGATACACGTAATACGATACAAACTTATTGATATCGTTCGCATGTATCGTATTACGTGTATCGTGTATCGTGAAATCCGTATGCCCAACCGTCACCTCGCCCGTTCCATCGCCATGCAATCGCTCTTTGAGTGGGATTTTCGCGGTAAGCCTTCGGCCGCTTTGCCGGCGATTGTGGAACACAATCTTAAGGAATTCGGGCCCGGCTTGGAGACCAACGTTTTTACCAAAAAAATCGTGGACGACGTCATTGATCACCTGCCCGAAATTGACGCCCTGATTGTTCAGTACGCCCCCAGCTGGCCGATTAATCAAATTACCATCGTGGATCGCAACATCCTGCGCATCGGCGTGTTTGAATTAAAATTCTCCCACGAAATTCCCCCCAAAGTCGCCATTAACGAAGCCATTGAACTGGCCAAAAGCTTCGGCGGCGCCGCTTCCGGCAAATTCGTCAACGGCGTCCTCGGTTCCATGTATAACGATTTGGTGAAAGAGAATCCAGCCCTGGCCGCGGAAAGTAGCAAGTAGTATGTAGCAAGTATCATGTATACCAATTGGCCAATCACATACTTTATACTTGCTACATACTACTTGCTACATTTTACAAATACTTAATTCAGAATAATTTATTATTAATTATCAAGTATAAAGTAATAGGTATCGAAATCAAACAATCATATACATGATACTTGCTACATTCTACTTGCTACTATCGATATGACCACCAAAATCTACTCCCTGCCGGAAGTTGAAGACAAAAAATTCAAAAATCTGGAAGACGCCCTCGGCGTAAAATTTAAAAATAAAGACTTGCTGGTGCAGGCTTTCGTGCATCGCTCCTACCTCAACGAGCATCACGATTTTCCCTTAGGCCAAAACGAACGCCTGGAATTTCTGGGCGACGCCGTTTTGGAATTAATCGTCACGGAATTTCTGTTCAACGAATACGGCAACCCCGAAGGCGAACTCACCAACTGGCGCGCCGCCCTCGTCAACGCCGTGATGCTCGCCGGCATTGCCTACGAAATGGGCATGGAGCCCTATTTATTTTTAAGCCACGGCGAAGCCAAAGACGCCGGCACCAAAGCGCGCGACTACATCATGGCCAACACCATTGAAGCGCTCATCGGCGCCATCTATCTGGATCAAGGCTACGACATCTGCCGCCAGGTCATCACCCGCTGGGTCCTCATCAAACTGCCGGTCGTGTTGGAACAAGGTTTATACATGGACGCCAAAAGCCGCTTCCAGGAATCGGCCCAGGAACTCCTTGGCATCACCCCCACCTACCGCGTACTCCACGAAGAAGGCCCCGACCACGCCAAAACTTTTAACGTCGGCGTTTTTCTGGACAAAGAACTAATCGCCAGCGGCAGTGGCCTAAGTAAACAAGAAGCCCAAACCCAAGCCGCCGAAGCCGCCATCAAAGTAAAAGGGTGGAAAGGCCCGAAAATAAATATAATTAAGAGGGAAGGTAGCGAAGGAATTTAGTGGAAATAAGCAGAGTAAGCATGGTAAGCAGAGTAAGCATGGTGAACTTATTCTGCTTACAAACTTAATCTGCTTTACAACACGGGCCGGTAGCTCAGCTGGTAGAGCAGATCCCTCTTAAGGATAAGGTCCTGGGTTCGAGCCCCAGCCGGCCCACTAACGATAGTCCGTAAAGTCTATAAAGTTTTAACGCTACGACTTTAAGGACTTCACAGACTTTACGACTTTATAGACTTAATAACGCGCCCGTATTTCAACGGATAGAATATCAGGCTTCGAACCTGAAGATAGGGGTTCGATTCCCTTCGGGCGCACGCGATAAAATCTCCGAAAAAATTCGGTGATTTTTTATTTCAGAATCTTTCAATCTTTTAGTCTTTTAATCTTTTTTCGCCGCCTGTGCATAACTCTTGACAAAAACTATTTATTTATTTTATCAAACCATATATAATATCTCTAGGTCGAAAGAAAAATTTTACAGCAATGCTTGTCTTGTAAAAAATTTCTTCATAATTTTTTTCTCGCGTTCGCGAGGTTAGAAAAAAATTTTATCTCTAGCGCCTGTCTCAAGGGCGCTTACAAAAGAGAGGAGGTGCCAACTATGGCCAAGAAAAAAAAGACCGCCAAGAAGAAAAAAGGTGGTAAGAAAAAGAAACGTTAGTCATTAAAAAATCCTTCCGACTTGGAAGGATTTTTTTATTTATAAACCGACGAGCGAGACATCCCCTCGCCCCTCCTCTGCGGCCGTTCAGGCTCTGAGGAGCCCTCAGGCTCTCGAACGAGAGGCGGGGTAGCGACGCCTCCTCCCCTCCGCAGACCGCATGCCCTCTTGAATAGGGCAGGAAGAGGTTTCGTCATTTCGCTATTTCTTATTTCCTATTTCTTATTTCGCATTACTTACAGCAAATTCGCCTGTTTCGGCCCCTCATATTTTTGCCCGCTAAATACATCCACCGTGCCATACACCCCGTCATACCCTGGGCTAAGGGTAACGCGCCCCGCCCGCATATTTTCAATACCCACGACGACGTTCGGGTTGGTCACATGCGCTTTAATCTCATCCGAAGTAGCGTGAAGCAAAATATAAAACTCACTGCCAATTTCGGCAATCATTTTCCTGTACTCGTCTTCAACTTTTTTACTGCCTTTCCCCACGTCAAAACTCCCCGCGATAATTTCTTTAAGCGGCACGAGCGAGCGATAAGGGATAAACCGATCACGAGGAATATCGGCGTCCAGCCGATCGCCCAAATTGTCTACCCGGTGCAAAACGCCAATCGTCAACTTTTTTTTGCACACCGGGCAAATGTCTTTTAATTTCTTTGATTCCGCCGGCGTCAAACTCACCTTGCACTCCCGATGCCCGTCCCAATGATACATTCCCTCCTCCGGATAAAATTCTATGGTATACAAAAATTTTTTCTTGTCTCCTTCTTTAATAATGCGACGAATCTCATAATATGTAACATCTTTTTCATTTTCAAATTGCATCACATTCACCTCTCGCCCCAAATTACCCAAACTATGCGCGTCGGAATTAGATATTAACGTAATGCCATCTAAATTCGTGAGGCGATGGTTCATTGCCGGGTCGCTGGAAAGGCCGGTTTCAATGGAAAAAATCTCCGGCGTCAACTCCTCAAAACATTCCTCCAAAGTATCGTACCCCGATTTTGACCCAAACACCGCGAACCACGGCGTCCAGGCGTGCGCGGGCACCATCATCATTTTGGGGTCTATCTCTAACATCATCTTAAGTAGTTTTTTACTTGTCATCCCAAAAATCGGCCGTCCGTCCGAACCGCGGTTCACCCCCTCTTTATCCAACGCCTCATTTAATTTTCTCGCCGTCTCCATGCTCGGCGCGTACAAAAGCAAATGCACTCGCCGCACTTTTTCTTTATCCTTGTAAATACACGCCACTTCCGTTCCAAATACAAATCTGACTTTTGACTTTTCACTTTTGACTTTAGACTTTAATTCATATAACCCACTATCTCCAACCTCTTCCAAATTTTCTTCAAGATGCTTAAACCAAGCCGGATGCGTAAAATCCCCGGTCGCCACAATCGTAATCCCCTTTTCCCCGCACGCCCGCGCTATATTAGGCAACTCCAACTTAGGCGAACAAGCCCGCGCGTATTTAGAGTGAATGTGTAGGTCAAGAATTTGCTCTATCATATTTTATGAAGCTAGCTTTACCCACTCCGCCGGTACTTCCACGGAAATATGTTTTTCCTCATCGCCTATCGCGGTAGTAAACGACAATTCCGTCGCCGCTAACTCCAAAACATGATGAGTTTGACTACCCGCACTCGTCCGGGGCGAAGCCGGAGCCCCGTATTTGACATCCCCCACAATCGGGCAACCAATGTACGCTAGTTGCGCCCTGATCTGGTGACTCCGCCCCGTCCCAAGAATAATTTTAAGCAATGAAAATTTTCCGTTGGTTTTTATCACCTCATATGACAACTCCGCCCGGCTCGCTCCCGTAGTCGGTAGTCCGTGGACTGTAGTCCGATTCTTATTCCCATCTTTCTCCAAAAAATGAACCAACCCCTCTTTGCTCTTTGGAGGCTTGCCAACCACCAGCGCGTGGTAAATTTTCTCCACCTTATGTTCTCTAAACTGTTCCGACAAACGCGACGCCCCTTTGCTCGTCTTGGCGAATAAAATAATTCCCTGCGCCGGCCGGTCCAACCGGTGAATCAGCCCTAAAAACACCTGGCCGGTTTTATGATATCTTTGTTTTAAATAATATTTTACCTCGTCCATTAAAGTTGAATCGCCGGTCTTGTCGCTCTGCACCAAAACACCCGCCGGTTTGTAGACGGCGATCAGGTGATTATCCTCATATAGTACTTTCAAATCCATAATTTCATAAAATTAATAGAACACGGATTTAACGGATCAAACGGATACGAACGGATCTGTGTAGATCAGTTAAATCCGTTCAATCCGTGTTCTATTACGCCGACCAGTGGGCAAAAATTCCGGCCGGAAGTAAACGCTCACTATTCGATTCTTCTATGGTCAGTTCGCCTATTTCAATTTTACCACCATACTTTTTGGCCAAATCATCCAAATTATTTTTATACGCGATCGCCGAATAGCCCGAGGCGTAGCCGTTGATTAAAAAGAAGAGCGGCTGTTCGGTTAAGAGCTGTTTGCATAAATCAAGAAACGGCAAAAAACTATCTTCAATTTTCCACAGTTCGCGGTTGGGTCCGTGCCCAAACGCCGGCGGGTCCATAATTATTCCGTCGTATTTGCTCCCGCGTTTAATCTCGCGCTTCACAAACTTAACCGCGTCATCCAAAATCCAGCGTATCGGTTTATCTTTCAAACCCGACAATTCCGCGTTGTCCCTCGCCCACCCAATCGCCACTTTACTCCCGTCCACATGCACCACTTCCGCACCCGCCTCTGCCGCCGCCAACGTCGCCCCACCCGTGTAGCCAAATAAATTCAACACTTTCGTCGTTCGCTCACCGACTTTAGACTTTTGACTTATGACTTTAGACCTCACCCATTCCCAGTTTGATAACTGCTCCGGAAAAATCCCCGTATGCTTAAACGCCGATAATTTTATCCAAAATTTTAAACCCCCAAATTCAATCGGCCACTTTGCCGGGACAGTTGATTTCGCTACCCATTCCGCGTCCTTACTGTCACGCTTAAAATAAGCATCGGCTTTGTCCCACTCGCTGTGCGGCAATCGCTTCGGCCACAGCGCCTGCGGGTCAGGGCGGGAAATGACGACATCGCCATACCGCTCTAACTTTTCCCCCTCGCCACTATCAAGCAAAGCATAATCATTGCCCGGAGATGTTTTATTTATAATATAATCATTCATAATTTTATTTTCCAACATAATCAATCTCTTCTTCTTCCAATCGCCGTATTCCCTCGCCGCTAGTCATCTCTTCGTAAACCTGCGCCACTAGCCCTGGGGCGCGTCCAATAATAAAAAATCCAATTACTATTTGCCATGGAAAACCCATGTCACTCAAAATCGCCGCGTTGGCGCCATCCATATTTAAAGGAATCGTTTTTGAGGATATTTTGTTTAGCTCAACATCAACCCTTTCGGCAAACACGCAACATTCACGAAAAAAGCCGGTTTCTTTTGCCACTTCAAATAGAGTGTCCGTTCGCTTGTCGTGCGTAAGAATCTTGTGCCCATATCCCGGAATACGCGTTTTTTTTTCTTTTAAACTTTTTAAAAGGTTTGATAGATCCGCGGTTTTAACATTCTCTTGAAAAAACTTCGCCGCCCCTTCCAGAGCGCCGCCATGTCGCGACCCGCCTAGAGAAATTATGCCCGCCGCCACTGCCGTATGCAGGGCGTTGCCGGCAGACCCGACAATCCGTGCCGCTAAAGCGGAATTTGTGCCGGGGCCGTGATCAATCATGCTCGTTAAAACAGCGTTAATCATCCGCGATTCGTTTTCATTGGGTAGTTGACCATTTATAATCAAAAAAACAACATCCCCAAAATTTTTTTCCTTTATCAACTTTGGCAAATTTTCACCCCGAATAATTTCGTCGCCCGCGTTCACTTTGCTAACAGCAGTTTTAAAATGTAACGTCATAACAATTTAATAATTTAGCAGTTTAATAATTTATAAATTTAACCAAAAATCTTCTTCCTCCTCCGGTGTCTCCGCCTCACCACCGCAATTATAAACACCACAACAAATATCCCCACAATCACCATCACGCGCGTCGGGTCGTTGCCATCGGTAAACCATAGCCATCCCGCTTTTATTTTATTAAACACCGGCCCGGCTTTCACCAAATAAACACTCATCGTTTTCCAAGCTTCATCGGCTTTTTGATAAAAATTTTTACCCGCTTCAACCGTGTCTTTAGTGCTACCATAAGCATCCGCCAAACTGCCCACGGTGCTCGTCACAATAGCTGTTGAACTGTTAACTTGCCCCAGGACCAAATGATTTTTGGCAAAAATATCTCCGATACTAGAAACGGCGCTATGGATCGCGTCCGCCACGCTCCCACCAACACTGCTCCCGCTCTCCAAAGCTCCCGGCGGCGTGATGATTAACTTTCCATTAACATTGGCCACCATAACGTCCGTCGCCCCAATCGCGGTGGAGCTGGCCGCGTTACCGCTCGCCACGCTCCCCGTCTCTTGCGGAACGACCGTGTTATCGGCAGACACCGCCGTACTACTACCAACTTCCAACGGCGCGCCGGTTACGCCATTGATTGAAGCGAGGTCAAGGTTGGTTCTATTGCCTTCACTATCCACCACCGTCGCGCTCGTAAACCGCGCGCTCAAAGCGTGTTCACCCGCCACCGGCTGCCACAAAACCTTAAGTTGTTTCGCCGACTCCTCCGACAAATTTTTTACGCTCACCGCGCCAATGACGTTGTTATTATCATAAAAAACCACCGTACCGTCCAAACCATAATAATCATTATTAAAAATCACGGTGTATACACTGATAGTTTCCCCTGGCAAAAAACTAGTTCGTGAAAACCACAACCCCGTGGACGGAACAAAGCCAACGTTAGCGGCAAAAACAATAATAGGAAATAAGAAATAGGAAACGAATACCGTCAACAATAATATTTTTTTAAGCATAATCGGTTAACGATACACGATACACGTAAAACGATACAAATCGACTACTGTCTGTCGTTATACAAGTATTGTTTTATTCCACTCTATCCCTGGCAGTCAAATGAATAAGTTCGGGTGGAATTTTTCTTACGCGAATAGTTTGTTTGCCCTCAATTATCAATTTTGCCAATCTATGCAATCCGTCCAAAGTTAGCCACTTTCCTTTTTTATTCTTCATGATATCAAGCGGGTGAGTTGTGTCAGCCGTCTTAATTCTGTCTCTATGTTCTGGGTATTTATCTAGATTATTAATAACTTCACTCGGGGTAATCACAATATTCCCATCTTTATCTTCCCAAAAAGGTACGTCCAAAATCCAAAATAGTTCATTTATGTCCATATCTTCCACTGGAACTTCCAAGGCCCATAATTTTTCATTGTCCCGCCAAAAATCCAAATCAAAAGCATGCTCCTGGTGTCGTGGATCAACATGAATTCCCTTGTTTTCATGGCTATTCATTTTGTGGTCCAACATATGGAGTATTAATATAACGGGTAAGGCGCAACAAAGTGTGAAATCCTTTAATAAGATCAGTTCTAGTGTCACATTCTTCAGCTGTTATCCACAAATGGCTTTGGTGTTCTTTTGAATTAAGCGCTACTTCCAACGGTTTTTCCAAACGAATTAAAAAAGTAGGAAACAGATATTTTTGACCGTCAATAAATTCCCACTCCCCCAAATATTGTAATTGCGACTCACTAAACTGCAAACCAGTCTCCTCATAAATTTCTCTTACCATAGCTTGAGTCAATGATTCACCATCGTCAACTTTCCCGGCTGGCAACCCCCACGTTCCGCCCTGTGGTTTATGAATTGCACGTTGCAAAATAACAAATTTACCTTGGTATTCCAAAAAGCAACCCACTACTTTTAACATAGCATTATTAGGCATATGGTTTAACTAAATCCACCAAGTCTTCATACCGCTCGGCTATCATCACCCCGGCTTCGCGCAAGGCTTTTTCTTTTTCCGCCGCGCCTTGCCCGCGCGCCACAATCGCGCCGGCGTGGCCAATGTTCATACCCTCGGGCAAACTATTGGCAAACTTACCGCCAATGTAGATCGCCAGTGGTTTGGTATATTCTTTATTTTTTATCATTTCCACAATTTCAAATTCATAACTGCCGCCATGCTCGCCAAAAATCATAACCGCTTTAGTTTGGCTGTCCGCCTCAAATAACCGGAGCAAATCGGCGTAGGTGGTACCCATCAGTAAATCGCCGCCCACGTGTACTGCCGCGCTCTGGCCCAATCCGTTTTTACTGATCTGCCACGATAACTCGTTAGTCATCCCGCCGGAGCGCGAAATTACGCCAATGGAACCGGGCTTAAAAATTTCGGTAACAAGCGGCCCGCCAATCACCCCAATGCGCCCCACGCCCGGGTTAATCGCCCCGAGCGAACTCGGCCCCAAAATCCGAATATTTTTTTCCTTCGCCGCCGCCAAACAATACGCCGTATCTTTAATGGGAATGCGCTCCACAAAAACATTTATCAGCGGAATGTTATTCTCAATCGCTTCCAAAATCGCGTCCTTAGCCGCGAACGGCGGAACGTAAATTACGGAAACGAAGTTATCAGGCCCAGTGCCTCTGTTAACTGCGTCATTGCGAGGAAGACGATTCGCATCGGCTGACGTCGCAATCCCCTCTTCTACAACAATTTCCTTAAGCAAGGGGGTTCCGACGTCGCTACGCTTCTCGGAATGACGCAATTGAACGGCATATTCTAGCGCCTCCTTCACCGTATCAAACACCGGCTTTCCTTCCACCACTTGCCCGCCCTTTTTCGGCGTGACGCCGCCCACTACATTCGTGCCATAATCCAGCATCGCCTTCGCGCCCTTTGCGCCTTCTTTGCCGGTAATGCCTTGAACGAGAATTTGGGTATTTTGAGAAATAAGAATGCTCATAGAGATAAACTAGCTCCATTACTTACGAACGCCGCTCTGGCCCAATAAGCAACCTACGGTGGTTTCCGATTGAAATTCGTGCACTATCTCCTTGGCGTCTTCAGGAATCGTTTGATCATTAACTGCCAACAAAATAGTATCATCGTCAACAAGCTCACTATTTTCCATAAACATTTTCTGGCATTCGGCGCAGGGCATAAGGGTTTCGCGCATGACTTTATTATGATCCGGCTGAAGTTTATTGGAAGCAATAACAAAAGCCACCACCCTGACGCAATGATCTTTCTTAACTTTATCAAGCGCATTCCGTTCAGCACAGCGCAGATCAGAACCGAACTGAACCTTTTCTTCTGGTTTAGCGTTCCCCTCGTCGTAAGTTAAATACCCACGCGATGGATGCCAAGCCAAGGTAGCGCAACCTACGTGAAATTCTCGATATGATTTTGCTTTGGTATCGCGCGCTAATTTAGCCTTATTAATTAACTCTTCACGATCAGCACGATACCTACTCTCCCTCTCCTCAAATGAAGGAACTGAAATTTCGCTATTATTTTTTTTATCTCCGCGCTCAAAAATTTCTACTTCAGGTATTCTATGCATACAATAATGTATATGAATAAGGAAATAAAAACTAAACTAAACCTGCATTTTTTAAATCAGCCAAAAGCTTTGTGCCAACGCAACCTTCCGTAAAAAACTGTTGGGCCAACCTGGTCGCCTCCGAATCGCTCAAACCGCCTTGATAATTCACGGCTTGAATATATCTAGAAACAGACTTAATATAATTCTGCAGTGTGGCCAAAGGCCATACATCAATCACGCTAATACGCTTATTTTCGAAATCAGTAATTAGATTATGATAGTCAGTGTCCGGCATTACCCCGCGGTCATACAATTTAGCGAATGTCTTTACCAGATCCAATAGCATTTCTCTGTCTATCTTTGACCCTTCTCCTTCTGTAAGTTTGCCTACCGCAACCCCTGGCATAAGAGTGGACACTATCACGCCGTCCTCGTAAGAAAAAGCAACCAGCTGATAAACATTGTCAATTCCCACTACATTGAGCAATGCTCCTACCTCAATTTCCGAGGCATCCTTATGGCCGACCGTATCACCTATATCATTACTGACAGAATTCCCCTCATCATTAATAATTTTTAGCGCGTAACTTTGCCCGCCTTCATTTACCTTAAAAACATGGCTTCTGTCTCCGCTTGCCAGTAGCTCTATCCCCAGAGATTGTCTTTCTTTTGTTTCAGCTCCCAAATATTTCTTACACTGCTCCACCAAAGGGTTAAAACGAGCGTAGGCCAATTTATAACTTTCCAATTTTTCACTTGTCGACAATTCAACTCCTTTAACTTCTGGACGCATAGTGTGATTAAAATAATAAATAAATTTTTGTAGATTAGGATATTTGTAGATTCGGACGGCATTCGTAGATTCGGATTATACATTAATCAAGCCACCATCTCCGCCAAAACCTTCGCCGTCTCGCTCATGCCGATTTCTTTTTTAAACATTTTGATATTAAGATTATTGCGTTTGGCGCACTCGGCAAGCATGACGAAAGCTTCCGCGCTCTCCGGCCCATCGCGGCGCACCACAATCGGGTAGGCCGGCTTTATTTCATCCAGCGCGTCAATGATTCCCAAAAATGTTTCTTTAATGTTGGTAAAATTCGCCACCACCCCGGCCATCCACAAGCCGCGCAGGCCCGGTTTGGAAAGAACAATTTTAGCGAGCGCGTAAACTTTTTCGCGCGGCGGGTTTCCCGAATATTCCGTGTAGTTGGCCGGGCTTAACCCCAATTTAATAATAGCGTCCATGTTGGCGATGCTCGCCCCGCCGCCGTTCAAAATCATGGCGATATCCCCGTCCATTTCAATATACTTCCCCGCCGTGCCCTGATAATATTTTTCGCCCTCATCAATTTTTTTCACCGCGATTTCTCGCTCGGTCGGAAGCCTGCCCATCATTGTCCGCGGCTCAAGTTGATTCCACTCTTCATGACGATAAAACGCGTCATCATCAATCGCAATTTTCGCGTCCGCCGCCACCCACCGTCCGTCCACGGTTTTGACTAATGGATTAATTTCCATCTGCCGCGCGTCCTCGGCCAAAAAACATTCCCAAAGCCTGTTTGCAATGTCATCCTGAAGGAGCCTCGCGGCGACTGAAGGATCCCCTGGTTTTTCAGGGGATCCTTCATTGCGCTGCGCTTCATTCAGAATGACACCCTCGGATCGCACGTCCAACCAATTTTTCTCAATCTCACTTTCCGCCACATCCTCAATATCCATCCCCCCGCTCGCGCTATAAATTACCACCGGTTGTTTTTTATTTGTATCATAAGTAATGGACAGATAATGCTCCCCGGCAATGTCCAACTTCTCTTCAATCAAAACCGCCGCCACGTATTGTCCACGAATATTCACGTCAAACAACTCCTCACACGCTCTCGCCGTTTCCTCCGCGCTGGAACAAAACTTAATCCCATTATTTTTCCCCCGCTTGCCGCTCAAAACCTGCGCCTTCACAACAACATCATCAATACCTAATTCTTGATATTTACTCGCATAGTCCTCCCCACGTCTAACCACAACACCTCGCGGCGTCGCAATACCATGCTTCGCAAATAATTTTTTGCCTTCAAATTCGTATAGATTCATACAAAATTACTGCGATATGGATTATACGATTTATCAAGTTGCTTAAAAAATAAGATAACAAATTCTCTGCCCTTTTCGGCAATTTTTCTGCCAGTTCGCGTTTCTAATTTTAACCACTTAATCTCGTCTTTACGCTTAATAATACTTTCTATTCCACGATTAAATTCAGTGAATGTTCTTATATATTGATACACTCCGATCGGACCGAATTTTTCTATAAGGTCGGCATCTGCGACCACTTTAGCTTCTAAAGTTGCCGGTTTCTCGTTATGCATACTGCCCTTATGAGTACGGATGCAATCGGCCATATGTGCTACACTTTTTTTCGGGTAAGCAACTTTAATTTTTTTTAAATACGTGGGTAACTTATCCGCGCCAATTGCGCCGTGTGTCTTGCCGTCTGCGCCGTATAAAAAACCAATGTCGTGCATTACAATAGCCGGTAATACTATTCGCATATCGGCTTTTTCCGCCTCACCGATAATAATAGCGTTGATGCAATCACGATAAATATGTTCCCAATTATGAGCTGTCAAGTTTGAACTTACAAAATCTATTTTCACCAAACGAAAAACCTTGGCGAATTTTTGATCCGCGCGCAAATATTTTTCAAGAAGCTTTTGCGCCGAAGGTGCTATCTTTTGTAACAGCATATTAATCCTTTGTTATAACTTTAGACCCTTCAATCAAATCCATTCTAAATTCCACGCCGACCTTCGTAAACCCGTGGCGTTCGTACCAGGCGTGCACCTCGGTTTTGTGCGCTTTGCTCGTGCCGATTATCTTATAACACCCGCGTTCTTTGGCCTCGGCAATCGCCTGCGTAATTAATTTAGTACCAACGCCATGGCTACGATGTTCTTTTTCCACGTATACATTCTCCAAATAAGCGTAAGGCTCCACGTGGCGATCCTGAAATATAATATACACGTACGCGTGCCCGACTTCCTTCCCGTCTTCTTCCGCCGCAAGCCTTACCGCGTACCCCTTGCGCTTAATTTCTTTTTTTATCTCCATAAAGGGATTTAAACAGATTAAGATTGATTTAGACAGATTATTTACAAATCATCAGGGAAATAATTAATGACCTCTCAATAATTTTTAATCACTTTATTATCTTCCTTAAAACCGCTCCAAGTTTCTTGGCGTCATGTCTGATAAAACTCCGCACCAAACCGTCACCTGGCACTGTCGCCACCGTCTTATTGGCGATAAGATCTGCCCGCATAATACCATATGGTTGCTCTTTTCCCAAATCATCCACAATCGGCTCTTCACCATGGAACGCGTACCATGCTACCACCTTTTTGGACGGCTGTTTATTATGCTGCAGCACAAGATCCGGCAATCGACCGACATAGCGAGCAAACTCATCCACCATCATGGAAGCGGTGAAGTTGTTCGTCTGGCCTTTTTTGGTCATTAAATTATTGATAAAAATAATTTCACCGGCGCTTTTTTGGATGGCCTTCGCCACTCCCGGCACCACTATGTTGGCGAAAGTGGACGTGTACAAATCTCCGGGCCCGATGATAATAAAATTAGCCGCCGCAATTGCCTTAAGCGCCACTGGATTAGCCGCCACAGCCGGCTCAACAATTAATTTTTTAATATGGCGCTGGCTATGTTTCTCTGGTTCGTCTATCAGGTGCTCCCCTCTCACTTTTTCCCCATCATCATAAGTCGCGACCAAGTATGTCTTTTCCAGCGTCACCGGCAACACCGCTCCGCGCACCTTGAACAAGCGGCAAGCCGCCTCCACCGCTTTATTTTCTCCGCCCGTAATCTGCGCCAGGGCCGCCATCATCAGATTGCCAAGCGTGTGCCCGGAAATTCCCTCGCCTTTATCAAAACGATAAGTGAAAAGTTGCCGAAGTAGCACATTATCAGTCTCCGCCAGCGCAATAATTGACTTGCGCAAATCCGACAGTGGTAAAAGTCCAAATTCATCACGAATAACCGCGTTGCTTCCGCCATCGTCCGTCATGCTCACAATAACCGAAATATCAAAATCACGATACTTTTTTAGCCCGCTAAGCACGGCCATTGTGCCGGTGCCCCCGCCAATAACAACTATTTTTTTCATATATTGGATTTAGACGGATTTTGTGAGGATGAAAACAGATTTTGATAATGGGCTATTCTTTGAAACTCAAGACTGGGTTTGCCAAAATTTAAAAGTAACCCGACCTCCAATTGAGCGGCTTTCAAATATGAAACTAACTGAGTGCGAAATATTCTTGGCATAAATGTATCAATTGATTTTAACTCAACGATAATTCTTCCATTCACTAACAAATCCACTCGAAAATTGCCTACTTTTTCTTGTTCCGTAAAAACACTAAACTGTTTTTCTGATTCCACAATATGTCCCGCTTTGATTAATTTTATATGGAGCGCCTTATGATAGACATTCTCTTTAAAACCAGGCCCAAGCTCACTATGCAGCTGCATTGCCACACCAATAATCCCACGTGTTAAATCTTCCTCCTTAAACATATGTATATTATGTAATTAGGTTAATTCATGTTCTTCATCTCACAATCAGTCTAAATCTTCAATAAATCTATTTGAATCCCGACAATCACAATCCGTCTTCATCCTCACAAAATCCGTCTAAATCCCTGCCCAAAAAAATATGCAAAAATCATTCTACTGTAACACTTTTAGCTAGATTGCGGGGCCGATCCACGTCCCGACCCAACACGACCGCCATATGATAAGCAAAAAGCTGTAAAGCTATTGTATTAACCAGCGGCTCCAAAAGCTCCATCGTCGGTGGCACATAAATAACGTCATCTGACAATTCTTTGGCGGCGGTGTCCCCTTCGGTAGCAAGTATAATTAACGGAGCGTGCCGCGCTTTAAGCTCTTCAATATTACTGCGCATCTTATCATATAGTTGATTTTGTGTCAGGATGGCGAAGACTGGAAAAGTTGGCGATAAAAGAGCGTTAACCCCGTGCTTCATTTCACCGGCAGGGTACGCTTCGCTATGAATATATGAAATCTCTTTGAGTTTATGCGAACCCTCTAAAGCCACGGGAAAATTAATTCCTCTGCCCAAAAATAAAAAATTCTGATAGGCGCGATATTTATTGGCGATATTTTTTATGTGTTCGCTTTGCGCCAGAACTGTCTGCATTTTTTCAGGTATCTCTTTGAGCGCGGCAATCAAGCGTTGCCCGGTAGCTGTAGAGACATTCTTCATTCTGCCAAATTGCAAAGCGTACATCAGTAGCACAACCGTCATATTAGAATATGCTTTGGTGGAGGCGACGGCCAGCTCCGGTCCGGCGTGGATGTAAGTGCCGCCATCGGTTTCGCGCGCGATGGTGGAACCAACCACATTCACGATGGCGCGCACGAACGCGCCTTTTCTCTTGGCCTCACGCAACGCGGCCAGGGTATCGGCGGTTTCACCCGATTGAGAAATACCAAATACCAGCGTGCGCCGATCAATAATCGGGTCGCTATAGCGGAATTCACTGGCCACCTCAAGCACAGTTGGAATTCCCGCTAAACGCTCAAAGGCGCACTTACCGACCATTCCGGCATACGAAGCGGTGCCGCAAGCAATTAGAATAATTCTGTTCACGGAATGCATCTCGGCCTCTGTCATATTCAGCCCGCCCAAATGCGCCGTCCCGCTCTCGGCCACCAGCCGCCCGGCCATGGCGTCTTTAATCACCACCGGTTGATCAAAAATTTC
>Ga0207146_10135_pt1 | contig 20043 bp, 21 predicted proteins | sample Alteio_BWMinHeat_36_FD_153539 | JGI IMG/M metagenome (GOLD analysis project Ga0207146, IMG submission 153539) | Enriched cells from forest soil in Barre Woods Harvard Forest LTER site, Petersham, Massachusetts, United States -... | ecosystem: Environmental > Terrestrial > Soil > Temperate forest >...
AATCTTCTGGGCACGTACTCGTGCCCCTCCGGGAAGGCCCGGACTTCACCCTCTACCGCGGCCGACAGCACGGTAACCCATCGCCCGTCCTGGTAGTGGCACTAACCAGGGAACAACCGTCGCCTCAAAGTCTCCGGCGGTTGGACGATGGGCACGTCCGCCTATTCATGGACCTGGGTCAAGTCACTCTTGTGGACGTTGAAGTCGTTCGATTCCTGAGCGAGTGGAGGACGGGGGCATTGTATTGGTTCACTGTCCACCCTATGTTCGCGAGTGGATTCTTCGCCAGCGAGCCGAAGGGACATAGCCACACGTTCCGAATGACCCCTGATTCGATGGCGTACGTCCAGAGATTAAACCAGGTAACGTCGTTCCACCCGTTGTGGAATCAGCGCTGCTATCGACGTCCGAATTGAAAATTAGGCTTTGGGATTAGCAAGTATGACCTGCAAGGTCAACCTCCCAAAGAGGAGGAACACCCATTGCGCTCTCGTCGAGCGGCTCTTGCCATCAGATTCTCTCTCCGCCTTTCTAGGCCAACATACCTCGAAAGGCGAGGCCATCCGATGCTGGTCAGCTCTTGATCCCAACTCGTTCTTCTGGTGAGATTTCGCCATTTGGCGAGCGTGCGCCACCACGGATTTGATGATAACACCTTATCTTTTCAACAATTTAGCAATTGGAAGAGGGCCTGCATATCTATCTGCGAAAAGCTGACTTGGGAGGATCAATGACGGACGCATCCAGTGAGTTACAGCAACCCACCTCCAGACGTTGAATCCGATTGCATCGGTGAGGTGCAGGCACCGAGCACCGTTGAAAACAACCACATGCACGCAGCATACAACGGCACAAATCTGGCCGGAAGTAAGTTTCGATTCGTTGGTGAGGATGTAACGACTGGCGAGGCGACGACTCGCAGCGCTTGGCTCGAAAACCTTACTACTTGAACAAGGAGAAACGATGTCAACACAGTTAGCTACAACAGGTCTGAATCTTGTCGATCCCGAAACTGCCTCACAACCAATCAAGGATGCCCTCGCATTGCTTCCTTTGATCAACGTGTTCCGTGCAATGGCAAACGCGGAAACACTCTATCCATACTTCGGCAAGTACATGTTGCAGCTGTTCCGGCCGATGGAGCTCGACAAAGCGCTGGAACGAATGATTGTCCTTCACGTTGCGAAACGCTCCGACTGCCTCTATGCCTGGCGCCAGAACGTAGTTGTGGGACACAGCGTCGGAGTTACTGATAAGCAGATCGCCGCTCTTGAGACGGGGGAAATCAAGGCGAACTGCTTTAGCGAAGCCGAGCAGATCGCCTTTTCCTTCACAAATGAAGTGATGGATCTCATTGAAGCGACAGATGCGACCTACACCGCGGTGAAGAAGAATTTCTCCGACCGCGCCATCACCGAGATGCTCTACGTGATCGGCACATACATGCTAGTCGTGCGTGTGCTTCGGACGGGACGCGTTCCACTCGACGATGAGCCAGCAGCGTCCCCACAGTAAGAGGGCCTGATACCAGAACTGGTCAGGCGTTGAAGCCAAATTGCGAAAGGAGAAAAAAATGTCGGAAACCTAAGATTTTGGTGCGTTCGGTCGTTACACCGAGCTTCCAGCCGATCAAATGACCCCCAGCACTAGAAGGAATTGGAGAAGTAAAAGGAGAAACGTTATGGCTACGAAAGTAAGACGCATCGTGACCGGTCAGGCAAGCGGCCAGACCATGCAACCGATGCCGGGAGGAGGCGCAAGATGATCAAGGTCACTACAATTCAAACCGGCACTGTCCGAATCAAGTCTGCTCAGGTCACTGGCAAGCCTGGGCGATCCTCCCTGGGTCGGAAAATCGACATCTTCAAAGATCCCAATTGGCTTCCACCGCTGCCGATCCTCGCCTTTCTGATCGAGCATTCCGAAGGCTTATTCCTGATTGATACCGGTGACACAGCACAAAACTCAACACCTGGCTACTTGCCACGATGGCACCCCTTCTTTCGCTATGAGGTCTCCGTCAATGTAGCTCCTGACGAGGAGATTGGAGTGCAACTCGACCGTCTCGGAATCGACAGTAAGAAGGACCTAAAAGCGGTGGTCTTGACACACATGCACCATGATCACGCTGGCGGCTTGCACCACTTCCCGCATAACCGGATTATGGTGCCACGCGAGGGTTGGCGTTTTGCCGATGGGCTGAAAGGCAAGCTAGCTGCATGCCTGCCTCAACGCTGGCCGGTGTGGCTAAAGCCCGAGCTTCTCGATTTAAACGGCCCCGCAGTGGGTCCCTTCCCGAGCAGCCTTTCCCTCACAACCGATAAGCGAGTCTTTCTCGTACCAACACCGGGCCATATCCCTGGCCACGTCTCAGTGATCGTTCGAGGTGACGATCTGACTTATCTGATTGCCGCAGATGCCACCTACAAAGAAGACAACATAAGAAACGAACTCGTTGACGGGATTACCGGCGATCCTGATCTCTCCTTGAGAACTTTGCAAGCGTTGAAGAGCTTTGCCTCTGAGCAACCAACGATAGTTCTTCCGTCGCATGATCCAGACGGACCCACGCGACTAATGAACCGGCGCACATTCTTGTAGATCGTACTGAATTCGTCAGGGTCTGAACGGTACAACACCAATGATCAAACTCAAATGCGCAATATAGACCACTCACAGAATTATTAAAAGGAGAACACGACAATGACCGAAACATCAGAACTGGTAGGGGGACGGCTGACTGTCCTCGAGTCCAAGAACTTAGAAACGGAACAAAGGAGCTTGTACGATTTTATCGACCAAAAGTTCGTCCCGTGGTCCCAAAAGGCGAAGTTTGCTATCAAGATTGATGACGGACGTTTGGTAGGGCCTTTCAATACTTTCCTCTACTCGCCACAAGTGAGTACGGCGTTCCTTGAGTTCATGGAGGCCGAGACGCAGTTCAGTACGCTGACCGCGCGAGTGCGCGAAGTCGTCACCCTCACTTGTGGTGCATTCTGGAATGCTAAGTACGAACTCTATGCCCACTCAGCGCTAGCTCGCAAAGCTGGCCTTTCGGAACAGACCATCCGAGCTTTAGCCACCGGGCAGCCACCAGAGGCACTAAGCGCCGACGAGATGCTCGCACACGACTTTACTCGGCAGCTCATCACGGAACATCGCGTGAGCGAGGACCTTTACAGCCGAGCCGAGGCCGCCTTCGGAAAGACCGAACTGGTCAACATGACATTTTTGATTGGTCATTACCTTCTAACCTCGGCCCTGCTCAATACGTTTGAGACGCCGGCGCCTGATCAGCAGGCAGATATCACAAAGAAAGGATAAGCCATCATCTCTCCCGGCAAAGAGCAGGTCTATCGCATATGGTTCTCTAGCACGATGGCTTCGTTCATCCCTTGAGACGGCGCTTCGCGCCTCCTCTCACGTTTTGAAATGCAACTGAAAAGGAGAAAGAGATGTCGGACAAAATAACATTTGGTACCTTCGGTCGATACACCGAAATTCCAGTCGATCAGATGACCCCCGAACAGAAGAAGGGGTATGAATATGTGGTCAAAGAACGTGGCGAAGCGCCGGGACCATACAAGATCATCCTTCAGAATCCAAACTTGCTGCAGGTTTTGGTTCCTGTCGGCAGGTACTTTCAACAAAGCCACTCTTCGCTGTCGGACGCGGAACGCGAAATTGTAGTGAATTTGATCAATGCCAAATGGCACGCGGCCTATTCGAATTACGAGCACGAGATGATTGGGGAAAGAGCCGGCCTGCCGCATGAGAAAGTGCAGGCACTGATCGCAGGCCTGCACACATCTTTTGACGATCCGCGGCAGCAGGTTGTCTATGACATGACCTGTACATTGATAGCCTCGCGTATCGTACCGCAAGGACTTTATGAGCGCGCCGTAAAGTTATTGGGGGATGCTGGTCTTACGGATCTCACTGTACTCATTGGGTACTTTACCTCCATATCTATGACACTCGCAGCGTATGACGTTCCATCGAACGCCATTGGATTGAAGCGGTAACCTCAGCGCCGATGGTGGTGCTATAGCTGCACGATCAGAACGAATTGCAGGGCTATCGCAGTTCTAAGTACCGAATGTCCGCAGAGCTACCGAGTGTAGTCGCCGCAATTGGCAAGAAGGAGAGATGCAATGGCAATGAATGTAAGACGCATCGTAACCGGTCACAATGCCGCTGGAAAAGCAGTCATTAAGACCGATGAACAGATCGCTGCAGTTCCGCGGATAGGAGCGGGCATCTCGGGCGCGGAGATCTGGTCGACTGATCAAATGCCGATCGACAACTCGGCGGTGGCTGACGCCGCCCAACGAGCCGGTTTCGTTAAGCACACCAATTACGTGGGCGACGGGGCCGGCACGACGTTCCGAATCAACGAGTGGGCTCCCGGCCACGCGAGATTCACCCACCGCACCGAGACCCTGGACTACGCGATCGTGCTGTCAGGTGAGATTGACTGCGAACTGGAAAACGGTGAAGCCGCGCATCTAAAGTCCGGCGACGTCATGATCCAGCGCGGCACGATTCACACCTGGGTCAATAGGGGCTCGGCCTCGGCGGTCACCGCATTCATCTTGATCGACGCCAAGCCCGTCGAGGTTAACGGTACGGAAATGCGCACTGTTTTCCCGACCCTGCCAAAAGGAAACAGTCAGTAAGGCGCGAAAGCATTTGCACGCTGCATGGCTACAGCACTCACGGCTTATGACGCTCGTCTGACGCTGTTGGATTGACGCGGCAGGCAACATCACAACCCTTTTCCAAGGCGTCCCGCACGCGTGCTGGGCACCTCACATATGGAGTACATCATGTCACCGAGTCCTGTGCCTCAAGTCAGTCTGACAACCGTCGCAACGTTTCCCAAAAACTACTTTCTGGAGAACCTTGTCGTACGTGCAGACAATTCCGTTCTCGTCACCGCATTGAACCACAAAGAGCTGTGGTACGTTCCATCTTCTCCCGATGGCGCCGAGGTTATGCCACGGCTGCTCTTCACCTTCCCTCATCTGGCGATGGGGATCGTCGAGGCTGAGCCGGATATCTTCTATATCGCAACGTCCGAGATATACAGCTGGAGTGCATCGCACCTCTACCGTCTCGATTTGAATGGATGGACTCCCGGCAAGCCGGTTAACCCCGAAGCAATTCTGCATTTCCCGGAACCAGTTCGCGGCCTCAACGGTAGCTGTGTGATCGCGCCGGACGTTATTCTGATCGCAGACTGTTTTGGAAGCTTGATTTGGCGTGTCGATCTCAACACTCACGATGGCAAGCCGAAAGCCAGCGTATGGCTCAGGCATGACAGCATGAATTACTTCCCAGGGCAGATGAAGCCTGAGCAGCCGGGTGTCAATGGTGTGCAATATTCACCGAAGCGCGGCTATCTTTACTTCACCAATACTGCGAAACAGCTCTTCTTGCGAGTCAAGGTTGAACCTGAGACCTATGATCCAGTCGGGGAGCCGGAAGTTGTCGGCGGCGGCAGGATGTTCGATGACTTCTGGATTGATCAAGACGCCGGATTTGCCTATCTGACGACGCATCGACAGAATACGATCGATCGTCTGTCGCTCGAACCCGCACAAAACAGCGAGAAAAGGATTAGCATCGCCGGGGATCCCTTCACTCCGGAGCTCATCGGCCCCTCAGCCGGTCACTGGGCAAGACGGCCTGGCGAATATGGGAAAATCGCGTTCTTTACTAGCGACGGAGGTACAGCATCGCCGCCTGAGATTGGTCCTCAAACAGCGAAACTCATGAAGATCGAGTTACTGGCGTAGGCACCGCTTCATAGTGCCGCGGCAACTCTGATTATCGCCACGATCGGCGCTCGGCTCGCTGCCGCGCCAACTGCCAATGTATTCATCATTTCTTGAAGAGGGCATCGTGTTTGATCAGAGCCGACACGGCTAAGGCAGGATCGGAAATAATCATCGATGGAAAGGCTGTCGCCGTCACAGATGGGGAACTGCTCCTCGAAGCAATTTTGCGCGAAAAGCAAATCCCGCATGTCTGCTATCACTCTCCGCTGATGGAGCCAATCCGGAGTTGCGATACATGCCTCGTTGAAGTGAACGGAAAATTGGAACGCGCGTGCGGAACGGAAGTATCTCCCGGCTTGCGGGTCGTTACCAGTTCAGATCGTGCGACAAGCGCGCGATCTGAAGCGTTCGACGTCATCCTCTCCGGATTATCCGGAGTTCGTAGTTTTCTTTAGCTCAGCAGGGTGATTGCAATGCCTGAACTGAGCTAGCCGATCCGTTGCCCAATCAAGCTCTTGGCGGAGGATGGCAGCAAACTCCATAGCATCAACTTGTCTTGGGGACGGGCATCGAATACTTAGCCAGACGATCCCGAATCTGCTGGCGGCGTATTCACTGCGTCGGTCGTGTCGGATTACCGGACAAGCAGACGCAGTCGTCATCGCGCGAGAATTTTTGCGAGACCCGTACTGGCCATCGCGGGCAGCGCGTGAGCTAGGGCAGGCAATTTCGTGGCCTGTGCAGTATTTGAGAGCTGCGCCGGAAGGCTCGCAAGCGCGGGCTCCGATAGACCTCAAGAATCTAGAGTCCAGCTTCGAGGAGCAACATACCATTCCTGAGCGCTGACGTTTGACGTGTATGTTCTCAACCGACAACCCGAGGTTAATTGACCGTCTTCCGAGCCGCACCTGACCCACGACAGATTAGTAACGGGAAATGCCGTTATCGTCATCCTTGCGCTTAACTCGAGAGAAGTCGACTTCCGGATACGAACTACGTCAAGGTAAGATGGAGCTGTCGAAAAAGACCCCGAGTGGCAATCGGTAAGCCCGCTCACTTCTGCAGTTCGTGCAGGAGCTCTGTACCGGAAGGATACGACCGGACCCGCGACAAGCAGTGTGTGCGCAGGCACACGTCGGCTTGGGCGGGTCTTTTCCGTTTGGGGAACGTCTGATCCGTCTTTCGCCACAGACAAAGGAGAGAGTTATGGCATTCATTAAGGCAAATGACGGGGTCATCACACAGATCAACGTCTTCACCGTAGCCCCAGAGAAACAGCAGGAACTCATCAATCTCTTATCGGAGGCGGCAACCTTCGCAAGCCGACTTCCAGGTTGGATCTCGGCCAGTATCCACCGCAGTCTGGACGAGACGAGGGTGGTGAACTATGCGCAATCGAAAGATCTGCAGAGCGCCCAGAACATCATCACTGCTCTGCGCGGAGCTGGTTGGCTAGACCGGAACAAAGCGCTTGGCGAAGCACATCCCGGCCTGTACGAGGTGGTTTTTACAAAGACTGCATGATCCGATCAGGAGGGCTGCGCCAGTGCAGTCCTCCCGATTATGAACACATGCCTCCTCTTAAACGCGCTAGGGTGCGATAGTCCGAGATAGCGATCCAGATCATGTTGTTTGCCACGGCAAGCTGTAGGCCGTACCCACGGCAAGCAGCAAAACAAAGCGCAAAAGGATACCTAAATCGATTCTCAAGCTCCCCGACCTTGAACAGTCAAGATCGGCGGTATTGAACAGCCTGATCTCCAGTTCCCAGCGCTATGATCATTCGATCAGAGAATCATCGAGTGGTATTGCTCGGAACCCAGACTCGCATTCAACAAGATTGTGGTCACTCTGTACCGAATCTCCCTGGAGCAGCGTCATTACGCATCAACCACCATCAATTTGCGACTCGCTTCAGTCCGGAGGTTGGCTTAGCCCTCAGATTGCTGTAAATCGGGAGGCTGACCGAAAAGACCGAACCTTGGCCTAACTGGCTGACGACCCCGATGCCTCCGTGAGCTCCCACAATCGCCTTCGCGATTGGCAGCCCCATGCCTGGGAGTGAACTCTGCCTCGATGTGTGGCTCACTGTCGAATCCGACGACGGCCAGACGGTGAGGAACACCACCGACCATGGAATCGAGAAGCGGACCAAGCCTGCTGTAGCTATCCAGACGGCGGCCGCCCGCACCGCCAGTCTGCACGACGATCACCAGTGCCAGCGGCTGACTGTCGGTGTTTTCCTCTAGCGATATTTTCTGCTCAATGCCGTCATCGGTAAGGGTGAAATCACTTGCAGTGAAGCCGAAAACGGGTTCGCCGCCGCTGGTCTTTATCAGCGTCGGCACCAGGAGCAGAGTGGTGCCACCGCGCAAGACGGGGGTGGAATCGGAAACATCCTGTGCTTGCGTGCAAGCGCCGCAGAGAACTTCGAAGGCGAGGAAAACAAGCAGAGGGACCTTCATCCGCCCCAGCTGTTTTGCGGAGATGGGTGACGAGGCTGACTACAGGGATCGTGGCTAAGAGGTAAAGAATCGTAGAGAGATTTGAACTTGAGACGGTGGGCGGAACGATAGCGAGAGCACCAAGCCTTACCGCGCCTATCGTGAACTACCATGAAAAGCGATCCGTGCCAGAATATCTCTCCAACATCAGAGCATTTTACCGTCGAGGTCAATAATTGAGCGAACCAGGATCAGATGGTGTTGCACCGACCGGTTGAGACCGCCCCGTTTTCAAGGAACTCAGCCGAAACTCCACGACACCAAGGCCGCATCACTTCCAAATTGCGACAAGCCGACTCGGAACTCCGAGAGAAACAGCAAAGAAAGCACACCCAACCCTCGGGAACAATGCCGAGGCAAGATGTATCTTCTAATTGCGAGAGAATCGAGGTCTGCTAATGCTCAAAACCTTCGTAGCCTTGTTGGCTTTTGGAGCCTCTTCCCTATTCGCGCAGTCGCGCGTCGACCTATTACAGCATGTGGCAGACCGCTTCAAGAACGCAAACAGTTTTGACGTCAAGGGAAGTGCCTCGGCAGTAATACCCGGATCGTCATGGCGCGCAACCTACGAGTTTGAAACCCAAGGAGCCCAGCCGGGGTTCTTGCCGTTAAGCGTGCGCGGCCCGTCGATGGAGGTGATATCAACATTCGGTCAATTCACCGAAACGCAGGTCAACGCTGATGCAACGGAGCCAAAACCGCAGCGAAGCTTCATGATGGTTCCTTCGGGTCGATACAACGATCTCGGTCGACGCTTGATCGATGCACAAAAGATTGGAACGGAGATCATCACCGTTCAAGGTCGTGCGCACTCTTGCGAGATCATTGATGCGGTCTATGATACTTCTCCCGAATTCAAGCCGCATTCAGGGACCATGCACAAGCGTTTTTCTATCGATCCATCCGATATGTTGGTGCTTCGCGAAACTCAATCGAGTAGCGATGGCGTGGAGTGGACAGCAAATGTAACGTCGACTTCATTTGATTTGCCACCCTCCGGAGCCATGGTTCAGGCTCTGCGAGATTTCGCTGCTCAGGCTAAAGATCGTTCAGATTGGATCGGACGTTCCGTTCCCGATCTCAAACTGATGCAGCTCTCCGGCTCCTCGGTGAGCCTAGCTGAACTTCGCGGCAAACCCATCCTCCTTGATTTCTGGGGCAGCTATTGCGCTCCGTGCAAACACACCACACTCCACGCACAGGAGCTCGCAAACCGGTACAAGTCGTCTGGCTTGACAGTGCTCACGATTACGCAGGATACGGCCCAGGATGCTAAGCTCTGGATCGACTATAACCATGTGAACCTCCCAGTATTGTTGGACCCGGATGGTTTGGCATTCAAGGCGTTTGACGTTCAAGGCGTTCCCGTCACGATTCTCGTCGACGAAAACGGCAAGGTTGTCCATTATTGGGTTGGACTTGATGATCTGTCTTCAATGGACTCCCTTCTAAGTGCGAAACTCCAGCCACGCCCTATTTCTGCAGTCGGTTCAGAACAACGCCACTAACCGTCGCTCTAGGAGCGAATGACCGTCTCATAGAAACCCAGACTTTCCATGCAGTTCGCCTACCCCCGTCAGCATTCTTTGGCATCAACGCTTCAGTTGGACTTGTGCTATTTGTTTCGCGTCCCACCTCCCCAGAGTAAAGTGGACTAAGTCTGCGAGACGAAATGGGGGCCTTCATGTCAAGTTTCCGGACTTTCCAGTGTGCTCAGCCGTTGAACGTTTTGGTGCTCGGACTCGCGCTTGCTTCTTCTGTGGGGTATGCGGGGGCCGCCCCTCCGCAGGCTCAAGTCTCTACTGGCGAATGTGAACCAACTCCACCAGATTCCCACTCAGCGTTGATTTCGGAGATGAAAGCCCCAAAGTCGCCCGTCGATGCTGTTTCTCCGCCACGACTCCTTTATGCTGTTGACCCCGAATTTCCTGCTGGGATCTCTGATCCCAATTTTTCCGGTAGCACTACTGTTGCTATGCTCGTGGACGCAAATGGAAGGTCGCAGCAAGTACATGTAGCACGCTCACTTGGAGCGGCTTTCGACGAAAAATGCTGTCAAGGCGCTCAACCAGTACCGATTTGAACCTGCCCGCAGCAAAGGCAAACCGGTTCCAGCGAAGATATGCATTGAAATTCTTTTTCGGCGCTGAGTAGAGTCACAACGCGGTGCGGTCGGCTATTTCCGTCAACTGCCATCTCAAGACTCTAGTTCCACATCGCTCAAAACAGGGATCCCGGTAACTTCACTTTGTTGACGAAGCCGTCAACATGGCAAGTTACCGATAAACTGACTTTTCGTGCACCTGATGATCGAACGCGGAGGCCCTGCATCACCCTGTCGCTCCGGGGTTACCATTGTGTGCAGGGAGCGAAATGCGCACCGCTATCACGCTCGCATTGCTTGTCGTAAGCGGTAGTCAGGTTGCCGTCGGCCAACACTTTCGTCAAGTGACAATTCCCACCGGGCCGGAACCGCGATGGATCGCCGTTGCGGATGTGAACCACGACCGGAATCCCGATATCCTCGTCGCGAATGCCGGTTCAGAAAGCGACGACTCCGGCTCCATTACGGTGCTCCTCGGGGATGGACATGGAGGGTTTCATCCCGCAGTCAACTCACCGTTCCCCGCCGGACACCTTCCCAACGACATTGCCATGACGGACATGAACAACGACGGCAACCTCGATATCGTCGTTGCCAACCATCAGTCCCCTTATCTGCGGGTCTTTCTTGGGGACGGTCGCGGCGGCTTCAGGCTCGCGCCCGATTCACCCGTTGACGTCCATTCCAACCCTCATCCGCACGCCGTTGTGGTTGCAGATTTTGACTCCGACGGCAAACTGGACGCCGCCACCGACAGCTGGGGTAACAACCAAATCGAAATACTCCGCGGCGACGGCATGGGGCGTCTCATTACTCCGGGCAGCTTTTTCGCAACCGGGCGTCGCCCCTATGAACGGCTCCGCACTGCGGACTTCAACCATGACGGCCACGCGGACATCGTCACCACCAATCTTGACGACGGTACGGTATCCATCCTGCTGGGCGATGGCCGCGGCGGACTGTGGAATGCGCCCGGCTCGCCGTTTCCTGCAGGGGCCAAACCCTGGGAGATTGTCATTGACGACGTCAACCGCGATGGCAATCCCGATCTCATCATCATCCCTTATCAGCGCGACATCAGTAGACCGTCAGAGAATGCCCTGACGGTCCTTCTCGGTGACGGTCACGGCACCTTTCATCCCATGCCTGGTTCACCGTTTCCTCTGGGAGATTGTCGTGGTCCTAATAGCGTCTCTGCAGGCGACCTTGTCGGGGACGGAACCCAATCGATCGTAGTCGCCTGCGCAGAAAGCCGAACGATGCTCATCTATCGGCGCGCGAAGGCCGGGAACTTCGTCGCTATGACGATGCCGATCGCCGGTGGCTGGGGTTCTGTCGCTGTCGCGCCCCTGACAGCCGATGCGCGAAGCGCAATCATCACTGCGAACCACGATGCCGGTTCCATCACTATCTACTTTCCGGACTAGCACCCAACACCGCGATTTTCCTAATTCACTGATTAGTCCTGAGAAACGCGCCAGTCTTTACTGATCCGGTGAGTGATTTTCCACCTGGACGACAAGTACGCTCATCGGACAAATTGGCATCCTGTAGTTTCTCGAAAACGACGTTTGCGTAAGCTCACTGCGGGATGTCCAGTTGGCGGCTAGTTACCTATAAGCTGACTTTACCGGCATTGCTCAACCCTAGCTTCGGTCTTTTCAGGCAACTTGCGGTATTACGGGCGTTGCTCGGCGGCCGAATAGCTGATGGAATGAAACTAACCCAGCGTCTTCAATAAGTTCACATTGGAGATGAACCAATCAAACTTCCCGTTTCGGTTGACCAGAATATGCCGCATACACATGTTTTGACTCTGTACCTCACCGTGGTGGGTGGGAGCTTGCCTGTAGACGACATTACGAGTGCCGAAATATATGGCGAGAGCGGAACTTCGCAGACTTTCTGTTTACTCGCTCCCGGCAAGGCAATGAGAGTGCATGCGTCCACGCGATTCCGGCTGACACCCGGAACCCATTCGTTCACCGCTCACGCCGAGCTTCTTAAATTAGTCGGGGGAGGGTCTGAGCTTCTGGGCACCGCCGAGTCTAGCAGCGTTCAGAAGGTGTTTACGCTATCAGGTCCTGCAGCCCGGTAAGGCTGCAGTCATATGGAATTGAATGGTGCTATAAACAGAATCTCGCTCGAAATTGGCGCGAAGTTAAGAAAAACGGCGTTTTGGGTAAGTTCAACCCGGCGACTTGCCCCCAACGGCAAGTTACCGCATAGGAGACCTTACAGGCACAACGGGGTAGCTTCCGGGGTGTTTATCAACCACCACCCGCATAAGGGCGGATAAAAGCTGCGCCTCCACACGTTCCAGCAGATGTCTAGCGGTTGCAGAGAGGATCATTGACCGCATACCGAGTTCGAGTTTCGTATTCTCCGCAATTCTGGGGGTCTGAAGCTCTTTACACGGTGTGACCAATCAATCAGCGGCTGCAGCGCTAAGCCTGCCTCCTGCCATGCTCTTTCATCATCTTCGGAGTTTTTCGGACCCGCGCCATGCCAGCTAAAGGTGCCGACGTTCTGCATTTTTGTCGCCCGCTGAATTTCTGCTCTGAACGACTCCCAATCATCCGCAGCCATGGGCACTCTCGGCGACGGAACTGTTTGGAGGCTTCTTACGGCCTCCCCATCGAGAATGGACCGGAGGGATGTGAGTTCCTGGGTCGAAAGCTTCCCCTCAAATGAGACGAGGGTGGCCTTCCCATCGAAGAACTCCTGTCTCCGAAGTTCAAGGTGTAAACGACCGTCGGGAAACACGATCATACAGTTGCCCACATTATTCGGTCCCGCTGTTGGCCTCAACGTTGAATGCCACTCCGAGGTTCGCAGGAGGAATGACTCGGAGCGGGCTGTGGCAGTCTGTCCTGCCGCAGACTGTACTGTGATCACTCCCGGAAGCAATAACAACGCCGCGAGTTTCAAAAAGTCTTCCTCCGCTAGCTGCTTAGACGCGCGCTTTTAACCAGAAGTAATCCGCTTCCGAATACCGTACAGCGTGGTCGAACTTCCCCAAAAAGCCGGGTTTGCGGTAACTTGCCCGCCGTCGATCGGTTGCGAGAGCAACTTACTGAAACAGACTTTCAAGGCAGTTACCGTACTAAGTCCGGGGCCTTGGAGCCTTCTGCCCAGTAACTCTTTCTGGCGTCTAGATGCAGACCTGTACGGTCCTTGAGGCGAACGTCAATCGCGTGGAGACCTGGGCTGTCCGCCTGTGGGCGGCGGACCATGCCATTAACTTCCCCAGCCGGAGGGGTCGGGACAGGCAAGTTACCGAGAACACCGTTTTTCAAGCACTCTGTTTGGAAATGAAAATGAGCCAGCATCTCTTTTCCAGGCCCGACAATCCGACCGTGATTTGACATTCTGCTTTTCTGAATCAGTTCCCGGCGTTTCTATTGCATTGAGAACCAGAACGATCCGCAAGAGAATGCGGTTGCGTGTCTCACATCTGACTGGGGTTAAGTGTGACTTGAGCAATTGCAATTCCTTACATCTGTCTGAATCCAAGCTTGAGATCTTCACTCAGCTGGCGCCTTGGCCGTGTAAAGTAGTATGACCATAGCAATTTGGAGTAAATGTGAATCGGCTAGTACGTTGGAAGAGCCTTTCTTTTCTGTCTTTTTGTCTTTGTCTTGGATTCGGTTGTGGTGGGGGCGGAGGGTCAAACGGGACCCCGCCTGAAAATCCTGCGCCAGCATTGAATGCAGTGAGCCCGACCTCAGCGTCGGCAGGCAGCTCCGCGCTCACACTGGCAGCGTCCGGCAGCAATTTCGTTTCCGCGTCGAAGATTGAGTGGAACGGCATTGCACTGGCGACGACTTACGTGTCGGGCACTTCTCTGACCGCGCAGATTCCCGCGTCCGACCTGACGACTGCGGGTACGGTAAGCATCACGGTGCAGAGTCCCACGCCGGGCGGGGGAACGTCGAACGCATTCAGCTTTACGATCAGCATGCCAGCGAATCCGGTGCCGACAATCAGTTCGCTGTCTCCATTGACTGCCCGTGCCGGAAGCCCTGCCCTCACACTGACGGTCGCCGGGACGCAATTCGTTTCTACCTCGCAGGTGTTGTGGAACGGCGGCGCCCTGGCGACGACTTTTGTGTCGACTACGTCGTTGACGGCACAGATTCCCGCCTCCGATTTAAGTTCAGTTGGCACCGCCAGCGTTAGTGTGCAAAATCCGACGCCGGGCGGAGGAACCTCCAATACATTCGGCTTTGCGATTACCGCGCCACCGAATCCGGTGCCGACGATCAGTTCTCTTTCTCCATCGACTGCCGCCGCCGGAGGTCCTGCCTTCACACTGACAGTCGCCGGGACGCAATTCGTTTCTACCTCGCAGATACTGTGGAACGGCAGCGCGTTGCCTACCACCTATGTGTCGGGCACTTCGCTGACCGCGACGGTTCCAGCCGCCGATCTGACCACGGCCGGTTCGGCTGCAGTTACGGTGCAGAATCCAACGCCGGGCGGTGGAACGTCGAGCACTCTTTCCTTCACCATCAATCCGCCTGCCACCAACCTCACGGTTCTCAATATCCAGGGCAACGATATTACTTGGGACCCTGGCCAGAAGAAGATTTACGTGGCAGTGCCGAGCGCCGCGAGTGTCAACCCAGGTACAGTTACTGTTGTCGATCCGATAGCAGGATCGATCGGCAGTTCGCAGAACCTCACCTCGGCTCCATCGGGGCTGGCGATCTCCGATGACAACCAATATCTCTATGCCGTAATTGGCGGAGGAACGACCATTCAGAGGCTGACGCTGCCTGCATTGACTCCTGACATTCATTGGTCGCTGGGGACAGACTCATCCGGGAACCCTAACCTTGCCGGAGATATCAAAGTACAACCCGGGTCGCCACGTACCCTGGCTGTGTCGATGGGACAGTATGGATCGGGTTCCGTCGCCGTCTTCGACGACGCTGTCGAGCGCTCCGGGGTGGCAGGAGGCGGAGCGAACTCAGTCGGAAACTCCTTACAGTGGAAAGCGGACGGAAGCCAGCTGTATGCCGCTTATACTGTCGGCAGCGATAGCCCGTTTTATACCGCCGTCAGCAATGATGCGCTTTATACGATGCCGGTAACTGGCAATGGCGTGGGCGCCGTTACAACGTATGATTCGAGTTTTCGCCGGGAAGGCGTGCATCTACATGCCGATGCGGTGACCGGATATGTCTCCGGTGACTGGGGCGAGGTGTTCAACCCAGCGAATGGAATTCCAGTGGGGAATTACGCGTGGAGCCGTCCTTCCGGAATTGACTCCCCTGGGGCGCTCTCGGTTATGGATTCGACCCTGAACCGGTTCTACACACTCCTCGAAGTGAATGAACCCGATGGAACCTCGGCGTTCCGAATCCAATCGTTTGACAAGACTCAATTCCGGCTGCTGAGCACAATCGTTATTCCCAATGCAGTTGGCGCGCCAGTCAACTTTATTCGTTGGGGCCAGTCAGGTCTCGGGTTTGTGACCTACCAGAATACAAGCGGTGCGATAGGGAGTCTCTACCTCCTCGATGGGAGCTTCGTAAATCCGTCGGGGGTACGAGACGGATCTACTGGAACCCCAATCGAGCCCGTTCCTACGCTTACCGCCATCAGCCCTATAACTGCGACAGTAGGCAGTGGAGCGCTGACGCTGAACATCACCGGGCGCGATCTTGCCGGTCAACCGACCGTGTATTGGAATGGGACTGCGCTTCCAACAACGGTGGTCAGCAGCACACAGCTCTCGGCTCAAGTTCCAGCTTCCGATCTCGCCGCGACAGGACTCGCTTCCATCACCGCGTCGAATAGCTCGAGCGCTTCTCCGGGTTCGAACTCGATGCCGTTCTCGGTAAACCCGGCTCCCCCAACGGGGAACCAGATTTCTGTCTACAGCACTGGCGGTAACGACGTGGTTTGGGATACGTCCACGGCCAGGCTTTATGTCAGCATGCCCGGAATCCAGGGCGATGCGGGAGAGGCCATTGGTATTGTCGATCCCGTGGCAGGAACTGTGACCAGCAGCGGATTCTTAGGCAGCGATCCCGCCAGGCTCTCAGTTTCTGACGATGCCCAATATTTGTATATGGCCCTGTACGGAGAGAATGCGATCCAGCAACTCACTCTTCCGGGCTTCCAGGTCAATGCAACCTGGAACCTGGGAGGAGCGGGCAGCTTGTTCGGACCCTACTACGCCCTCGACCTGCAGGCTGCGCCTGGAAGTGGCCAGACAACGGCCGCAGTGTTGGCGAACTTCGACGTTTCTCCGTCGCCGGCAGCAGTCGCGGTCTACGATGGGTCAACGGCCCGGCCAAATCCATTGCAGGATACTCAATATCCGTACTCTGCGCTCCAGTGGGCAGGCAATGACTCGACCCTCTATGCTGTCGATCAAGAGAGTCCCCAGGATTTCCTGGTCCTTAGCGTTAGCTCTTCGGGTCCCGTACTGAACCATGCCTACTCTGACGCCGTGAGCCCTTACGGAACGGGGCTTCACTATGACTCAGGTACGGGTCTGGTTTATACGGACGGCGGACAAGCGATCCAGCCGTCGAACGGCACCATGGTCGGCAGCTATAGCGCGTCTGGACTCGTGGTTCCTGACTCAACTCTGGATCGGGTATTTATTCTAGGGCAAACCTCCACACAGGTCGGCACTTCGAGCTATACAGTGGAGTCATTCGACCAGACGAAGTTTACCGCCATTGCCGCGATTACGATCGACAATGTCGTTGGTACGCCGACGGCACTCGTTCGCTGGGGAAGCAACGGCTTGGCGTTCACAACGCGAGTTGGCGCGCCGTACGACTTCTTGGGTGCGGGTCCAGGCCAGCTTTACGTGATCAGCGGAGACTCTGTGAAGCCGTCCGACGGCACAAACCAAATTCAGAGTAATCAAGCGATGCTGCCAGTCCGGCGGACCTGGGATTCGGGAAACATATCCAAACCTAAGTCACCGTCGGTCGTCATTCAACCAAATCCGTTTGCACAATGACGAATCAGATCCCCTTAGTCGAGACATGCCGATTTGGTGATTGCCTGCCAGCCTTAAGCTGGTTTGCACCTGCAGGTCAGTTGGCTTTCATAACTGCGCCATTCTTTGCAGGGGTCGCAATAAAAAGATGGGAGCAGCATAATCCGCCATAAGCGTATAGCTCAATATCAGCATTGCTGGACTCGGTAGCGCGGACATTTGCAAGCTCTCCATAATGTTCCAGAGAATAAGGAGGGTCTGCCAGACCGGGAGCTATCCGAGCCAATCCCCAGGTGAGAAGAGAGTCCGACCATGCTACGAATTCACCCGGAGCGTTTTGCCCTAAATGTAAGCAACTCTGACTTGGCCCGTCCATCGATCGCCACGTACCCACGAACCATGCCTTCTTCGCTTTTTGCCCCATATCCAGGCCGGATCAGCGTCACATGAGAATCGAACTCTTTTCGGTGCACGCGGCCTGACCATTTGTCTCCCGCGATATGTAGCAAGTCCAGGTCGAACCCTGGAGAATGTAGCATCAGTCTGCCCTTCTCATACCGTAGGCTACCGCCACGCAGAGAATCGCTGAACCCGTTCGAATTCCCAGAGCGAAACAGGCCTCTTGTTCTTCGATAGCGGTCGTCAGAACGCAAGAGCAGCGGCACCCACATACTCAAGAATCTGCATTATCGTAAGGCTGGTTGCTGCGGCGGCACCTGCGCCAGCAGCCATCTGTGCCCACTTGGGATCGTTAGGGTTAAGACCATTTTCCGTTCCCCATTGCAGAGTTTTCGGTATCCGCTGTCCCGTCTTGTTCCCCTTTCCGGGAAGAGTCCAGCCTTATATGTTGCCATTCGGATCTCTGACAGGCTGAGCGCCCTTTGTTGGAATCTACTGTTTCTTCTCTAAAGCCGTCAGATCTGCATGCAGAGTTGATCGTACGACGGGATCACTTTCTCGCGACAATGCGCTGCGTACAACTTCGACTGATGAGGCAGAACCTATTTCTGCCAGAGCCTGACCTGCAGCAATATGCACCGACGGTTGTTGTGTGCCGTCACTGAGCAGCTTTTGGATGCTGCTTAAAATCCGGTTCGCCTGATCGCGAGAAACCTCGCCATAGATAGGAGGCAAGAGCGTAATTGTAACATCAAGATAATCGTGATCATCAGCTCGACTTAACGAATTTATAATGTTGTCTGCGCATCCGGCTCTTGATACGCTAAGCAGCTGAAGCATCTGTGTCGCGTAAATTACTGCCCTTATGGGTACGGTAGCGTCGGCGCATGTGCTCTGGAGAGTTTCAATCCCATAATGATCCTGTAAGCTCCCCAATGCGGCGGCGATTCCCACTCGCGTCATAAAGTCTTTTTCATTTGATAGCGCTCGTTCGATGGCGGGCATTGTGTCGGAATCATGGTCAGCCGCCAACTGCATGGCAGCATGCATTCTGATTTTGGGATTTGAATTGTTCAGAGCGTTAAGTAGGGATGGCTCGGATAACTCTATGCCATAGGAGCGCAGTACCTCCGCAGAGGTCCTGCCACGAGAGTTGGTAGACGTATCGCTATTCTGAGCCACGGCCACGGAGAAGGCTGCGGAGAGGCAACAGATCATGATGATTTCAAGTACATGTAATTTACGGTTGTAGCACATTTTTGTTGGGCCTCCTTTATGGCGTCTTTGAAACCCCAATATTTGTAACTGCTGTGGGACCAACCGTGCCTTTCGTGTAGGACCGCGTAATAGTAAATGTCGGACCAATCTGTTGACCACCACACCAATACGTTTGCTGACATGAGGATGAGCACGAGTCTTTCCCACCTGCTACAAGTAGATCACTGGCAGACGTCGTGGTGTGATTGTCATAGAACTGGTTTTGCGTCGCTGGAGTTGAAGCCCCATCCACGCTGTTGTTACCGTCATCGTTTTCTCCAACGATGAAAGTGGTGCTTCCAGAACACTGAACCGCAAAACTCGTCGGACACGTGTTTGACACCTGGGTCACAGACTCAAGGATTTGGGGTGTTGTTCCAATTTGTCGCGCTTGGTCCCACCTGCATTGTGGCGATGATGCCAACTCCTGACAACAAGGTGGGAACATAGGGAGACAGCGGCTGAGCAAGTGAAGAAGCATGGGTAAGAGTAGAGGGGCATTTCTGTACTGTCACCGGCACAAATTGGAGATTCCCGCAGCCGTATTGCTCTATGACATCGCCTTCGATGTTTATGGATCCGGCCGCTATGCCTTTAACGTCTATACCAGTGGCTCTGCAACGAATCTTGGCAATCAGGCAATTGGAGAAACAGCGTCATGGTCAATCCCAAATTGCACCCCACCAGGAAGTCCTGCACCCGATCTCTGCGCGTCCGACCCCGGGGGTACGAGCGGTTCGGGTACATTTTCTGATCAGTGGACACTAGCCACAGATAATGTGAGCCCAGTTGGTTGCGGATTTACTGTTAACTACGATCACTAGCAGATGTGTTTCAATGGCAATCCGATAACCTTCGGGACCCTCAACGGTTATGTTCACAGCAACTCAATAAATATTGAGGGCTCCATAATGCCGCCACAGTCGAACCAAATGCAAACCGGAATGCGAATTAACCCATGATGTTGGAGAAGCAAATGAGCAAGATATGGACGGCAGCGCTTAGTGTGGTGATATCTCTACAGTG
>Ga0207146_10136_pt1 | contig 20016 bp, 16 predicted proteins | sample Alteio_BWMinHeat_36_FD_153539 | JGI IMG/M metagenome (GOLD analysis project Ga0207146, IMG submission 153539) | Enriched cells from forest soil in Barre Woods Harvard Forest LTER site, Petersham, Massachusetts, United States -... | ecosystem: Environmental > Terrestrial > Soil > Temperate forest >...
CGGCGCGCAATATCACCCTGCCCGAAGACCGCGAAGTGCTGCACGTCCTTCCACACGAGTTTATGGTGGACGCGCAGACGGGCATCCGCGACGCCGTCGGCATGGTTGGCCAGCGCCTGGAAACCAACGTCCACCTCGTTACCTCCTCGGTCGCTGCCACGCAAAATCTGGTCACTGCCGCGAATAAGGCCGGCATCCTCATCAGCGATACGGTCCTTGAGCCGCTGGCTTCAGCCGAATCCTGCCTGACTCAGGACGAGCGCGACCTCGGCTGCGCCTTGCTGGACATCGGCGGCGGCACAACGGAATTGATCGTCTATGGTGGCGGCGTAGTCCGGCATACCAGCGCCGTCGGTATCGGCGGCGATCACTTCACCAACGATCTCGCCGTCGGTTTGCGCACGCCGATTCCCGAAGCAGAGCGCATCAAGCGCCGCCACGGGTGCGCCGCTTCCGCGTTCATGAAGAAGGAAGAGGGCTCGATCGAAATTGCTAGCGTCGGCGACCGTCCACCGCGCACCATTTTTGCTCACATGCTCACGGACATCATCGAGCCGCGCGCCATGGAATTGCTTTCTCTCATCCGCGACGATTTGCAGCGTGCCGGGCTCGATGGCCAGATTCCTGCGGGATTTATTATGGCGGGCGGCGGCGCACGGCTGTACGGGCTCGATGAGCTCGCCGAGCAGTCCTTCCACCTGCCGGTGCGCATCGCGGAACCAAAGGGCTTGGCTGACCTGCCGGAACAGGTGGCGCAGCCGGATTATGCAACGGTTGTCGGGCTTGTCTTGTACGGTGCGCGGGCGCGGCGCAGCTCGCCGCAGCGCGCTGGAAACATCGTATCCAAATTAAAAGCCATGTTCGCCGGCGCATCTTAACCCTGCCCGAGAGCGGCTAGCGAAAGTGGAGAAGTCTGGGGGAGATATGACAGCAAGAGAAGCAGGAATTCGCATGAGCTTCAGCGAGGAACTGCAGCCGGCGAAGATCAAGGTCATTGGGGTGGGCGGCGGCGGGTGCAACGCGGTCAATCGCATGATTCGCGCCAAGCTCGAAGGCGTGGAATTCATCACCGCGAACACGGACTTGCAGGCATTGAAGCTCTCTCAAGCGCCCGTCAAATTGCAGCTCGGCGCGAAGCTCACCAAAGGGCTCGGCGCGGGCGCGAATCCCGAAGTCGGCCGCAAGGCGGCCCTTGAGGACACGGCAAAAATTATCGAAGCGCTGGAAGGCTCGGACATGATTTTCATCACGTCTGGCCTAGGCGGAGGCACCGGGAGCGGCGCAGCACCCGTAGTCGCGTCGCTTGCCAGCGAGCTCGGCGCGCTCAGCGTTGCGGTGGTCACTAAACCGTTCGCATTCGAAGGCAAGCGCCGCATGATGCAGGCCGAACAGGCGCTTCAGGAACTCATCGGAGCCGTGGATACGGTTATCGTGATTCCCAACGAGCGCTTGATGGAAACCGTCGAACGCGGCACCAGCTTCTTCGACGCGTTCCGCATCGCCGACGACATCCTTCGCCAAGCCGTGCAGGGCATTTCCGACATCATCACCGTCCCCGGCATCATCAACCGAGACTTCGCCGACGTGAAAGCCATCATGCACGGACAGGGTTATGCGGTCATGGGCACCGCTGTAGCCACCGGCACGAACCGCGCCGTGGACGCCGCCAATCGGGCCATCGCGAGCCCTTTGTTGGAAGACAACTCCATCCAGGGCGCGCAGGGAATTCTCATCAACATTTCCGGCAGCTCCAGCCTCACGCTGCATGAAGTTCACGAAGCATCCAGCGTCATCCAAAAGGCCGCGCACGAAAACGCCAATATTATTTTTGGCGCCGTGCAGGATGACAATATGAAAGACACCGTTAAGATCACCGTGATCGCTGCCGGCTTCAAGGACGCCAACAAGAAGAACATGCATCAGAAGCCCTCCTTCCTGCCAAAAACATGGAAGGCCGGGCGCGACATCCCCGAAGCCCCCGTGCAACAGGCTCCCCCGAACATCGTCCACCAGGTTCAACAAAACATCCGCGAGGTGAACCACGAAGTTCCCGCGGACGACTTGGACGTGCCGACCTTTCTCCGCCGACAGGCGCAGAAGGCCTAGCCGTCGGTCGGCGCGGTTGGTTCTTGTAAGGGCACAGCATGCGGCGCCCTTTCTTTTGGAATTTGACTCGTGCCTTACGGCAAACTCGCCAAGACTTGCGATAAGTTTCGGACGCCGTCTCCAAGTTTCTTGTAGTCGCGGCTCCCATAGAGAAGCGTGGAGCCCAGCCCAGAGTGAAATTCTTGCGCTCGCGTTTTGTTCACAATTTGCGCGATGTTCGATGCGTTAATCCCCGCTCCGGGAACGATAACGATGCGGCTTAGGGCGGCGGCCACCAGGTTTGCAAGCATCGCAGCTCCCTCCAAGGCCGTGGGCGCGCCACCAGACGTTAGAATGCGTGCCGCTCCCGTTCGAATCGCATCTTCGAGCGCTTGCAGCAAATTGGCGCATTCGTCGAACGCACGATGAAACGTGGTGGGTAGGGGATCCGCCAACTCAACTAACTCCCGCGTCCGAGCGACATCAATATTGTGTTTCGAGTCCAGAATCCCCAATACTATGCCGTTCATCCCAACTTTTTTTGCGGTGCCGATCTCAACTTTCATGCCAGCAAACTCGGCGTCCGAATATACAAAGTCGCCCGCGCGTGGCCGGATCATCGTAAAGATGGGAATGCACAAGTGTTCCCGGGCCGCGCGCATGAGTTCTGCGCTCGGTGTAATGCCACCAACGGACAAGTCACCGCAAAGCTCGACGCGATCGGCCTCGCCTCGTTCTGCAGCCACCGCGGCCTCAACCGATTCAACGCTGATTTCGAGTGCGTATTTCTTTTGCATTCTCAGAGTCCGCTCACGAACCTCAAATGCGTCAGCGTGCCATGGTTCCAATTCCAAAAAATGCCCAGCACAGAAGCGAGATTCCAGCCCCACAGGAACAAGCGCATTTCCATCGGTCGGTAGGGACGGTTCCTCCAGAACGCTGCCGCATCCAGAACGAACCAAATCACCCCAATCGCGAGAAATCCCGCAATGATGCGGTCATGAAAATAGAAGTAGGCCAGCCCCGTTTCGATGGACATAAAGCTCGCGATAATGATTTTGGCGGGAATTCTGCCGACAAGCGTCGCCGTTGTTTGCCGGCCGCTCAAGCGATCCGGCTCGATGTCCATCACTTCGCCGAATACATGTGAATGCATCGCAAAGAGTGCGCCAAACAGAAAAGCTTGCCAGGGAAGCTGCGGTGCGTTGTTCAGCCAACTGCTCAATACGAAAACGAGCAGGTAGCTCGCCTGAATGAGCACGTCAAACGGAGGCAGCCCTTTCCATCCGAATCGTGGCGCGTTGTAGAGTCCGACGGCTAGCAGTAGCGCCGCGTACCACCACAAGATGCGCGGCCCAACCAGAAAGTAGAATGTCACGAGGAAGGGAAGTTGCACCGCGGCGATTTGCCATTTCAAAGCGGCGAGCTGTTCGCGTGCACCCCGGGAGCCGAACAGGAACGTGCCCTTGCGCGGATTCAGCAAATCCGTCTCCGCGTCGACAATGTCGTTCGCCCCGTAGAGCACGAGGCCGAGAGGGAAAAGCACAAAAAACAATCCGAGCCATAGCTTGCTCGAATGGATAAAGTCCGCATGGCCGAGCGGCATTAGGTAGAACATCGCTGTTGTGGACCACAAACCAGGCCGCGACACCTGGATCAGGAACGCTAACCCTGAAACTTGCTTCTTCGGACTCGTATCCTTTGGAAGTGTTACCGTGGCCTCGGACATTTGCCCCACTATACAAGGCTCGGGGCATTCCTCGATTTTCAAATAAAATGTATGTGCTGAATCGTTTCGCTGGATTCGAACCGTTCTCAAATCAATTCAGACTGGAAAGCTAGCTAGGCGAGCCCGAACGAGGCAAACGCGGTGATCGAACCGCATCCCAGCGCCACGCCCAGCACCACCCCCGCAAGAACGTCGCTCAGGTAGTGCATCCCCAGCACTATGCGCGACACCGCAATGCTCAGCGCCAGGAAGAACAGCATGACTTCCAGCGAGGGATAAAAATAACTCACCACCAGGGCCACGGAAAACGCCGTCATCGTATGGCCCGATGGAAACGAGAATTTATCCGGCGGCAATACCTTTGACCAGCAATGCGGTTCGATCTGGCACGGCCGCGGCCTCTGGCTGAGACTCTTCAGCGCCTTGAAGACGAAGATGCCCAGAATCGCGGCCGTACCTGCAGCGCTAACGGCCGAAAAACGCCGCGGGCCTCCATAGATAAACAGCATGATTCCGAGTCCGTACCAGATCCAGCCGTCTCCCAGGCGCGTCGCCGTAATCATCCAGATGCGAATCCAGCGCGGCGCGCGCCAGCGGTTCATTCGCCGCATCAATCGTTGATCGCGGCGTTCGATGTATCCCAAGAGGCTGCGTGCGACGGCCATCGCGTCACCTCAACCCGCCCACTTCGTCTCCAAACTCGAATCCAAATCCCAAAGCATCCGCCGGCGCTTTTCGCCGCTCTCCATCCGCGCCGACCACTTCTTGCAAAAACGGATTTCATTCAGCCAATGACCGAGTGTGAAAGCCGGAACAAACACCGCCAGTGGCGAAAGCGCCAGCGTCCACGGCTTGTCGCCAAACAGGGAAGCAACGATGCTGAACACATCCAGGGTGAGCTTGCCGCAGCCGCCATGCTCTCCGTGAACGCGGCCCCGTCCTGCGCGTAAACCCGCGAAAAACTCATCCGCCGTCCGCGCACCGGGCACCTCCGTGTAAGTGCGTCCGACGCCCGCGATGGTGTGCGAGTCGCTTCCCGCGACAGCCGTTTTTTCTTGTCGTGCCGCCAACTGTGCTGCGCAGGAATTCGCTTTCGGCCACATCTGCCCATTGCGCGTTTCGAAAGCCGGAACGTAGGACTCAAACCAGCGATAATCTTCTTCTTCGCGTCGTCCAGTAAGCCCGGAGAAGACATGATTCGCACTGAAGAATAGCTTCCGCTCCGTGAGGTACATCAGTATGGACACGAAGTCATTCCGACGGCGCTGGATTTCTGAGTGATCACGCTCGGCCATGCCATAAACGCCCAGGTGCGCTTCCGTCCCACTGGGCATTCGAACGGTCACCTCTTCGCTCAGAAAGAAATCCGGATACCGGCGGAGAACCTCCGCAGCATCAATGGAGTCGTGGTCGGTCAGCGTAACGATGGACATCCCCAGCCGTTTCAGTCGGTTATAGACTTCCAAGGGATCGTTGTAGGATTCCCGGCAGATGCGGTCCAGCCCGGGAACGTTGAACATGCCCGAAGCGATCGAGTGAACATGGAGGTCGCAACGCATGGGTCAATTGTCGGCCCTCGATATGAACAGCCTGTGAAGACATGACGAAATCTAGATGAATGTGTTCACGGAACTCATTGAACACAATAGGGTTACAAAGTTATCCACATGGCATGGAGTGTGCTCTCCCGCAGGAACCAATTCTGTGCCAAAATCGGCCTAATGAAGAAGATTCATCTCGTTTTCCACGATGGCGGTGGGGGACACCGCAATGCCGCTGTTGCTCTGCAGTCCATAATTGTCCAGCAGAAACGCGAATGGGACGTCGAACTCGTGCAGTTCCAGGAATTGACCGACCGCCTCGACGTCCTGCGCAAGCTCACCGGAATTCGCATCCAGCAGCAGTACAACATTCTCTTGCAGAATGGTTGGACACTGGGTAGCACCTACCTTCTTCGGGTACTGCAGGCCACGATTCACTTTTTTCACAAGCCGCTGGTTCGTTTGCTGGAGAAGTTCTGGCGCGAACACCCCGCGGATCTCCTCGTTTCGGTAATTCCTCATTTCAATCGGCAGATCTTCGAGAGCTGGAGCAGCACGTATCCTGGCCGCCCCTTCGTCACGCTCATCACCGACTTGGCTGATTTTCCGCCCCATTTTTGGATTGAACCAATTCCAGAACAATTTGTAATTGCGGGTACGGAAAAAGCCGCGGATCAAGCTCGTGCCTTGAACCATGACGGCGCCCATATCTTTCGAGCATCAGGAATGATTCTCCGCCCGGATTTCTATCTGCCTGACAATTCCGAACCCTCGGCCTTGCGAAAAGAAATGAGCCTGCGCGCGGATCTGCCGACTGCGATCGTCTTATTCGGCGGGCATGGCTCGAAAGTTATGTTCGACATCACCGAACGCCTGGACGCGGCCGATTTGCCGCTGCAGCTCATCTTGATTTGTGGCCGCAACGAGGAGCTGGCAGCCAAGCTGCGCGCCCGCCAGTGGAAAATGCCCGTGTGCATTATCGGATTCACCAAGGAAGTCTACAAGCTGATGCGCGCCGCCGATTTCCTGATCGGCAAGCCCGGCCCCGGCAGTATTGCAGAAGCCATGGTGCGCAAACTCCCCGTCTTGATCGAATGCAATTCCTGGACACTCCCGCAGGAGCGCTATAACGCCGAATGGGTGACCGCAAAACGCGTTGGCATTGTTCTTAAGAGTTTTCGAGATGTTGTGGAGGGTGTTCGGCAGATGCTCGAACCAGCTGCCTTGGCCGAGTTCCGAAAAAATGTAGCCGCCCAGGAAAACCGCGCCATTTTCGAAATCCCCGAGATTCTCGCCAAACTCCTCGGCGAATCTCAGAGCGAACCAAACCCACCCATGTCGGCCGCTGTCGTAGCCGACGCAGGCTAGCCCGAGTAACTCGCAACTTGGATCTCAGAATTTAGAACTAAGGAATACAACCAAGGACTTTACTACTTTTCTTCAAGTCGCGCGTGCTCCGCGCGTCCCGGATGAGGAAATCGCGGGCCCGCGTTTGAATCCTCCGCAGGCGTCTGCATGTGTGGCTTCGCGCAAGTCGTTACCCACCAGCGCGGCGCAATTCTTTTTGAATCGCACATCTTCACGCATCCGGCTCGCCGGTGCGATTCCTCACAATGGCAATAACATCCTCCAGCGTTAACTTTCCTCAAGAGTGCTGGCGTATCCGCTAGCACCGGTAAGGAGCAGGCCAGGAATACCATGCCAGCGCCCCAAAGTTTGTCGATGGGCGCCCGTCGAGAAACGGCGGGGAAGAAAGGCCGCTGCATGAGCCCAGTTTGAGGGGGTCGCCCAGAAAAACCGATAGCTCCGCAAGGCCGGGAATCCTGTTACCCGGGTCCTGGAACCAAGCCTCTCGGTGTCTTGCCGATGCGGAAAGAGATCCGGTTTCCCCCCGCCGCAGGCGATCCGTTCCAATTCGGACCGCAAGGACGGATTTGGGGCAAGTGGCTTGCGGCCCCCTGCCGCGACCTTCAAGATAAGAAGGCACTTATGCGCCCTGGCCGGGGGACGGGGATTGGCGCGGGCCGTGCATTAGGGTAGGCGTGGACGCGTTCCATATGACGAGATGCGAAGAGAGACAAGCGAGGGGGAAGGGGCTTGCTTGTCACTTTTTTCATTTCGTTCCCACCTGCCTCTGAGAGGGAAGCTAGGATGGATGACCCCACGCGCTGGTGTGAAAACGACGCCAGCAACGGAACGCGTCTTCCGGGGCTCCCGGTCCCAAGCGGGAGCCCCACTTTTTTCCCACCCACAAGGTCTTCTCGCCTGATCCCTTTCGCCAACCCTCTTAATTGACTTTACGCGTTACCGCGATCTGCGCCTGCCCCAGAACATGCGCCACCTGCGTCTCCCGCAATCTCGACGCGTCATATTCGAATGACAACTGATTCCTCGCCTCGTCCACACGAAACCGCCGCAAGCCATACGTATTCGCGAATTCGCCCAGATGGCGCAACTGATCTTGCGTCAGCGGAGACTGCAGTTCGTAAGTGATTTCCACGAGGGTCATGCCGGCATTATACCAGCCCGTGCAATGTTCGCCGCGTAGCCGTATGTAACCCGATTTCATCTAACATAGTGAAATGTCAGATTCGTCGCCTATGCCCAAACCCTCGGTTCCAGGTCAGCCGATTCTGGCCTCCGTGCCAAACGAGACGGATCCCGTCTGCGGAATGATGGTGGATCCGCGGAAAGCGGCAGGAAAGGCTGTGCACGGCGGAAAGACTTACCACTTCTGCTCGTCCCGCTGCGCCGAACGCTTCGATAAGGAGCCGGAAAAATTCCTCGACGCACCAACAGCCGTAGGGATGGAGCACCCTTCGTCCTCCTCAAGAGGACATGGGCGTCACGCACCTCACAGTGCGGCGCCAGATTCCGCGGCATCAAAGACTGCGCGCTACACCTGCCCGATGCATCTCCAGATTGTCCAGATGGGCCCAGGCCACTGCCCCATCTGCGGTATGGCCCTTGAGCCCATGGACATTTTCGCAGAAGTCGAAGCCGACTCCGAGTACGATTCCATGCGCCTGAGCTTCTGGGTGAGTGCAGCGCTCTCTCTTCCTTTATTACTGCTCTCCATGCTCGGTGAATCGCTCGATCTCCATCTCGCACCGAATGTCTTGAACGGAATCGAACTTCTACTTGCCACACCGGTCGTGCTCTGGGGCGGCTGGCCATTTTTCAAGCGCTTCTGGGCTTCACTTGTGAATCGCAGCCCGAACATGTTCACCCTGATTGGCCTGGGCACCGGTGCGGCCTACCTGAACAGTCTGGCAGCCACGCTCTTTCCACAAATGTTCCCGGCCTCCTTCCGCGACATGCACGGAGCCGTTCCCGTCTATTTCGAAGCGGCCGCTGTCATAACCACGCTGGTCCTGCTGGGACAGGTCTTGGAACTTCGCGCGCGCCAGCAAACCAGCGGAGCCATCCGCGCGCTGCTGAATCTCGCGCCTCAACTAGCTCATCTCCTTGCAGCTGATGGAACCGAAAAAGATGTCGCTCTCGATCAGCTGACGCCCGGTGATCGTTTGCGCGTTCGTCCCGGCGAGCGCGTTCCTGTCGATGGCGCAGTTCGCGAAGGCGCCAGTGCCGTCGATGAATCCATGGTGACTGGCGAGCCTATGGCCGTCGAGAAAACCACAGACGACAAAGTCACCGGCGGCACACTCAACACCAGTGGCAGTTTCATCATGGAAGCCGAGCGCGTCGGCAACGAAACCATGCTCGCGCAAATCGTGAAACTCGTCAGCGAAGCCCAGCGCAGCCGCGCCCCCATGCAGCGCCTCGCCGACAAAGTTTCCGCCTACTTCGTTCCCGCCGTCATCATCGCGGCAATTCTCGCATTCGCAGCCTGGGCCTCCTTCGGTCCCGAACCGCGCATGGCGCATGGCCTAGTCGCCGCCGTAGCCGTTCTGATCATCGCCTGCCCCTGCGCCCTCGGCCTCGCCACACCCATGTCCATCATGGTCGCCGTAGGCCGCGGTGCCCACACCGGCGTCCTCGTCCGCAACGCCGAAGCCCTCGAAGCTCTCGCCAAAGTCGACACCCTCGTAATCGACAAGACCGGCACGCTCACCGAGGGCAAGCCGCGCGTGCTCGCCGTGAGTGTCTTCGAAGGGGGCGGATTCACGAAAGAAGGGTTGCTATGGCTGGCAGGAAGTGTGGAGAGTGCCAGCGAGCATCCTTTGGCGCGGGCCATCGTAGCTGCAGCAAAAGAAAAAGGGATCCAGCTGTCGGACGTATCTGAATTCCGCGCCAGTCCAGGTGGCGGCGTGGAAGGGCGCGTCCTAGGGGACAAAGTTCTTGTAGGCACGTCGAATTTTTTGCAAGAACGAGGCGTGAACGCGACGACAGGAGCGAAACTTCCTGAGATGGGTTTCGGTCTGGACGGGATGCCTGCGATCTCCTACGTTCTCGTGGCTGTGAACGAAAAATTGGCCGGAGTCTTCGCATTGGCCGACTCTATGAAGGAGTCCACACCAGAAGCCATCCGTGCCCTCCGGAACGAAGGCCTGCGCATCGTGATCCTAACCGGTGACCGGAAAGATGCGGCGAAGGTTATCGCCGACAAATTGAGGATTGGTGAGGTAGTGGGAGAAGTTCTACCGCAAGAAAAGGCCGAAAGAGTCCAGAAGTTGAAAGCAGAAGGCCGCATCGTCGCCATGGCCGGCGACGGCATCAACGATGCGCCCGCGCTCGCTGCCGCCGACGTCGGCATCGCCATGGGCACCGGCACCGATGTCGCCATCGAAAACGCAGGCATCACCCTCGTCAAAGGTGACCTTCGTGGCATCGTTCGCGCGCGCAAGCTCAGCCGCGCCACCATCCGCAACATCAAACAGAATCTCTTCTTCGCTTTTCTCTACAACGCCATCGGCATTCCCATCGCCGCCGGCGCTCTCTATCCAGTTTTCGGCTTGCTGCTCAGCCCCATGCTCGCCAGCGCCGCCATGAGTTTCAGTTCCGTCTCCGTCATCGCCAACGCCCTGCGCCTCCGCAAAGTCTCTCTCTAAACTCTGCCCCGCTCTCCAATCGCTATTTCTTTTCGGGCGGCTCTAGCAGCCAAATCTCATCCGAAAGGTGTTGCGCATTCGTAGTAACAAGCCAATTGCCGTCCCGGGAGATGTCGAAAGGATAGTTCGTGCCGTCAAAATGGAAATTAGAGAGTGCTCGCCGTTTGCCGGTCTTAAGTTCAAGAACCTCGATTTGCTCATTCCCATCGGTCCCAGCAACTTGAAAGCCGATTTGCTCTCCGTCCGGCCACCACACCGCCCACCCGCCGTTCTCCGTCAGGCGCCGTAGCCCGGTCCCATCAGGATGCACGATGGAGACACCGCTGGAAAACCCTCGGTTGGGGCTGAAGCTGATCCATTTTCCATCCGGCGACCATCGCGGAACAGTCCCGGGCGTGTCCGCAACACGATGAGCCTCACCCTTTCCATCCGTCGATGAAATGTAGATGTGCGAGACCCCGTTCTCCGTGCGGGCGTACACCAGCGACCGGCCGTCGGGTGAAACGTCTCCATACGCATCACTCCCAGCATGGGGGGCGGTCATCGGTTTAGCCGGCCCACCCCCGCTCGGCACGCTCCAAATACTCAGTGGTTCCTTCCCCCAGGTATTGAAGTACATCGCTGATCCGTCTGGTGAGAACCGCGGATAAATCTCCGGCACTTTCCCGGAGGTAACCTGCCGTGCTGCGCCTCCTTCCGCGGGAAGCATCCACAGGTGCCATGATCCGTCCGGCTGATCGCGCGAGTAAGCGATCTCCTTGCCGTCCGGCGAAAACGCCGGTGCCCACAATCGCGAACCATCCGTCAGCAGTGTCCTGCTCGTCCCATCGCTCAAGGAATAGACCAGAAGCGTGTTCCGCGATCGGGAGTTCAGAAACGCGATCGTGTCGTTGCGCGCGACGCTTGGAGAAGTGTCTGGCCCCGGGCCGGTTGTTAATTGCACCGGAGGTTTATCCTCTAGCGGCTGCCACCACAGATTCGAAGCGCCCCCGCGGTTCGAGCGGTGCACCACTCCGCGGCCATCCGGCGTGAAGACCGGCATGTCACTGACAACTCCTTGCTGATCTTTCGTCAGCCGTGCTGCTGTGCCTCCCTGCGAGGGCACCGTCCAAATCTCACGATTCATCCCGCCACGACTTCGCGAAACGGCGAGCAGTCCGCCATAGGGTGACCACGCAATCCGCCCAAAAAAAGGGTATACATCGTCGCTTTTCAAGATGAGGCGCAAGTCGGACCCGTCGGCCGCGGAGGTAGCCAGTATTTCGGCTTCTCCCTGTTTTTTCAGGATGAATGCCAGCCGCGTACCGTCGGGCGACCATGCAGGCAGTGCTGCGCCGGAGACGAGTGGCACAACGTTTCCGCCCAGCGCTGGCACCGCGCAAAGTTCCGGCTGAGACGAGTTCGCCACGAGTCGCACAAAGGCAATCTTCTCGCCATCCGGAGAAAACTGCGGGTCATCTTTTTGCAAACCATCGTTGGTTAGCCGCACGCGTTCGCCACCCGCCACACGGCTCACGTACAGATCGGCTCGGCCGCTGCTCTCCTGAACGTATGCCACCATTTTTCCGTCGGGTGAAAGCGCGGGACCACTCAGGTTGCCTTCTGACGACAGGAAGAGCCGCAGCTTGCCGCCAGTTACTGGCCCACCCGCCGTCTTGTTAGCGCGGCCATAAATCAGCAAAACAACGGCAGCTACTGCCAGCAGGCTCACAGCACTCAGCAGGTAGGAAGTTATCGGCTTTTTCGCAGGTGGCAGCTCTACTCGCTGCGTGACTCCCGTATCCGACTGCAGCGCCTCCATCGCCGCACGCACTTCACTGGCCCGCTGGTAGCGCTTCTCCGGCTCCTTCGCCAGGCAGCGCAGGATCACCGCCCGCAATCCCGGCGTCACATGCGCCGGCAGTGCCGCAGGTGGCTCGCGCATGATCGCCGAACTCACTTCGAAGCTCGTCCCGCCATGAAAGGGAAGCACGCCGGCGGCAAGTTCGTACAGCACTATCCCCAACGACCATATGTCCGTGCGCACGTCCGAATTCTTGCCCTGCAGGAGTTCCGGCGCCATGTACGCCAGCGTGCCCGCTACCTCTTTGGAATCCAGATTTGTCGTGCGCGTCACTCCTTCGAACGCGGCGTCCTTGATGCTCATGGCCAGCCCGAAGTCCAGTACCTTGACCAGCCCCGCATCGGTCACCCGCACGTTCGGTGATTTCAAGTCCCGGTGAAGAATCCCGTGCGTGTGAGCATGGTCCAACGCGTCGGCAATCTGCGAGCCATAATCCAGCACCGCCTCGGTCGTCAGTCCCTCCGCTGGTATCCGTTTGCTCAGCGTTTCGCCGGGCACGTATTCCATGGCGATGTAAGGTTGTTCTTCGACTTCACCAACTTCGTAAATCGTGCAGATGTTTGGATGATTGAGCGCAGAGGCCGCGCGGGCTTCGCGAAGAATCCGTGCGCGAGCTTCTTCGTTTGTGAGGGAACTCACGTTCGGCAGCTTCAGCGCGACGTCGCGGTGCAGTTTCTCGTCGCGGGCTCGGTAGACGACGCCCATACCGCCCGCGCCGGCCTTCTCCAGAATCACGTAGTGTGCGAATGTGTCGCCCATCATTGAGAGAAGGCACCTATGTCCGGCATCATAGGCTGCTCCCCGGAATTCCGTCAAACCCGTTTCGAACGCGGCTCCAACAAGACCAACGGCTGAATGAATCGTCTATAGCGTGACGGGAGGGAACTTTTCCCTTGAACTTGCGTACTTCTCTATAGCTGCCAGCGGGGGTCCGGTATGTCCAGTAACGGCAATGGTTTAGCAAACGGGAAAAACGGCAAAAAGCGCCGCCGCCGCATCCTCTGGGCCGCGGTCGCCCTCGTGATCCTGGGTGGCGGTGGCTATGGCGTTATGGCCGCGCTCCGGCCGAACCGCACTATCGATCCCTCAAAACTTGCTGCTGCGGAGCGCGGCGACCTGGCACGCGTGGTTGTTGCCACTGGAAAGATTCAGCCACTTTCGAAAATCGAGATCAAGTCCAAAGCCAGCGGCATCGTGAAGAAACTCTACGTGGACTACGGCGATCGCGTAAAGCAGGGACAGCTCCTCGCCGAATTGGACAAAGTGCAACTCGAAGCTGCCGAGCGCGCCTCCCGCGCCAGCTTGCAGGCGGCCGAAGCCGCGCTGGATTCTTCGAAAGCCTCTCTAGAACGCAACAAAGTTGACGCCGAAGGCCCCGACGTGCCCTTTCTAAAGCTGAATATGGAGCGCGCCGAGCAGATGTTCAAAGACGGGGTGATGTCCAAGAGCCTCGTCGAAGACTCGGAAAAGAACTACCAGATCGCTCTGAACAAGCAAGTCAGCGCCCAGCGCAACCTCGCCGTTTCTCGCGCGGAGATTGCCAAGTCCGAAGCGCAGGTCGCGCAAGCGCGCGCATCGCTGGAGAACGCCCAGGAAGACCTCCGCAATTCCACGATCGTCAGCCCCATCGATGGCTTGGTCCTCTCGCGCGATGTCAACGTCGGCGACGCCGTCAGCTCCATCCTCGTGCTCGGCTCGCAGGCCACCTTGATCCTCACGCTCGGCGACGTCAGCGAAGTTTACGTCCAGGGCAAAGTCGACGAAGCTGACATCGGCAAAGTTTTTCTCGGCCAGCCCGCGCGCATCGTCGTCGAATCTTTCAAAGACAAGAAATTCACCGGCAAAGTCACCAAGATTTCCCCGCTCGGCAAGGAAAAAGACAACGTCACGACCTTCGAAGTCCGCGTCTCCATCTCCAACCCCGGCGGCGAGCTCAAAGCCAATATGAGCGCCAACGCGGAAATCCTTCTCGAAGAAAAGAAAAACGTCCTCATGATTCCCGAAGCGGCACTCATTTACGACAAGGAGCGCAAAGCCTCCGTCGAAATCCCCGACGCCAAAGCCGACAACGGCAAGAAAAAACTTAGCGTCAAGCTCGGCATCTCCAACGGCGTCAAAACCGAAATCCTCGAAGGTCTCAACGAGAAACAGCAAGTCGTCCTCCAGTAGTTGCATTCAGAGGCCAAGCGCCATGTCCTTCCAGGATTTATTGCGAGACACGCTGGCGACCCTCTGGGCCCATAAGCGCCGCACCCTGCTCACCATGTTCGGCATCGCCTGGGGCATCATCTCCATCACCATCATGGTCGCCGCTGGCGAAGGCCTTGGCGTAGGCATTCAGAAGAATCAGGAATCCTTTGGCAAGAACGTCATGATTGTTTTCGGCGGCCGAACGAGCATGCAGGCCGGCGGCATGCGTTCCGGCCGCATCATTCGCTGGACCGAAGACGACTATCTCCAGGTCACCAAGGAAGCTCCCGGCTGCAAATACGTCATGCCGGAACTCGGCAACAACGTCCAAGTGCGCAGCCTCTTCAATAGCGGCGACCTTAAAGTCGTCGGCGCGCTTCCTCCCTTCACCGAGATTCGCAGCATCACCATAGCCCAAGGCCGCTTCTACAACGAGCAGGACAACGTCGAAGCCCGCAACGTCGCGTTTCTCGGCAGCGACGCCAAGAAACAGCTCTTCGCCGACCGTGAAGCCCTTGGCCAGACCCTCTGGATGAACGGCATCCCCTACACCGTCATCGGCGTTATGTTGCCCAAAGACCAGAACTCCAGCTACGACGGCGCCGACATCCGAAAGATTTTCATCCCCTTCAACGCCATGCGCCGCGATTTTCCCAACAAGCCTCCCGCTCCCGAACACAGCGTGGACCGCTTGCTCGTCGCGCCCTGGTCGCTCGCAACTCACGCCGATTGCGTCAAGCAGATTCGCCACTCTCTGGGCCGCCTTCACAACTTCGATCCCCGCGACAAGGAAGCCGCCGGCATCTGGGACACCGTGAAAAACGCCGAAGCCAACCGCATGATCATCGTTGGCATGGAACTTTTCATGGGCGCCGTCGGCATCGCCACGCTGTTCCTCGGCGGCCTCGGCGTCATGAACGTCATGCTCGTTTCCGTGCGTGAACGCACCCGCGAAATCGGCGTTCGCAAAGCCCTCGGCGCCACCCGCGAATCCATCCTTCGCCAATTCTTCCTGGAAACCGTAATCGTCGTCGCTTTGAGCGGCGGCACTGGCCTGATCCTCTCCTACGGTTTTTGCGCGCTGGTCAATCTGCTCCCCATGCCCCCATTTTTTGCCGGCCTGCTCGCCAGTTGGAAGCTGGGCGCTCTTTCCATCACGCTCCTCGGCCTCATCGCCGTCCTCTCCGCCCTTTACCCTGCGAACCGCGCCGCCTCCGTCGATCCCATCGAAGCCCTCCGCTTCGAGGCCGGCGGCTAAATGCTTGGTTTTCAGTAGTCAGTTTTCAGTAGTCAGTGAAGAAAGAAGCTAAGAGGTTACAGTGGACCAGATCTCTTCTATAGATTGGGGCTCAGCGAGCGGGCGAAAAACTCTTATCTTCCACTCGTTGAATCAGCCCCGTGAGCATGCGCTTGATTTCACGGACGCTGGTGTCGAGAGCCTCCTGCTGCTTCCCCGAAATGAACCGCAGGTCGCGCGCAAGCAGCAGAAAGTATTCCAGTTCGCTCGCAGACCCAAAAGAAGTGTAGAGGAATTGCCGAAGTTCCGCCTGCCCCGCCCGCCCACAACCTTCGGCGATATTTGCCGGGACGGATGCTGCGGCCCGTCTCATCTGACTTGTCAGGCCGTACCGCTCCGGTTCCGGAAAGGTGGCCGTCGACGTGTAGATTCGCAGGACGAGCGCATGGCTGCGTTGCCATACTTTCAATTGTCTGTAGTCCTGCATGGTTCAGATAACCAATTATCAATATTTAGCTCTTACTTACAACAAAAAACTGCAGGCGCTTCGAAAAAGCAAGTCTCAGCCCAAATTTTGCGTGTCGGAGTAGGACAAACAAAAATGAGCATCTGTCTCCCGCAACTGAATACTGACAATCGTCAACCACTCCCAGCACTCAGGGCCGATGGAGTCCTGCCTGACGCAAACAACCAACCAAATACTTTCTTCTCTTACGGACAACTGAAAACTGACAACTGTCAACCCTTTCGAGGAGCGTCATGCTAATCGAAATCTTCCGCGAAGCCTGGGCCGCACTCGGGCGCAATCCTCTGCGCAGTCTGCTCACGATGATGGGAATCTCCTGGGGCATCGTCGCCGTTACGCTCCTACTCAGCTACGGCTCTGGATTTCGCAATGTTTTGATGTATACCTTCGAGGTGTTTGGCAAAGGCGCAGTCGTTTGCTGGCCCGGCACCACCAGCGAGCAAGCCGGCGGCGAACGCGCCGGCAAAGCCGTGCGCTTCGAACAAGAAGACGCCGATTGGGTTTTAGCTCAATCCCCACTCATCAAACGCGTCACCCGCGAAACCGTGCGCTGGAAAGGCATCACCCACGACGAGCGCCTCGCCGACACCGCCATCCGCGGCGTCTACCCGGAATATGGTGAACTACGCAACGAGATTCCGCTCGAGGGCCGCTGGATCTCTGCGGAAGACGTTGCCGAACGCCGCCGTGTGGCCTTCCTTGGCGCCATCCTGCGCAGGAAGCTCTTCAGCGGTACTCCCGCCATCGGCGAAACCGTTCGAATCGACGGCGTCAAGTTCACTATCGTCGGCTCGATGGACACGAAATTCTCCGACAGCAACTATTTCACCAGCGACGACGAGTCCGTCTTCATCCCTTACACCGCCGCCGGCGATCTCTGGGATGCGCGCTATGCCAGCGTCATGCTTTTCGAACCGGTGGCCCCAAATTTCGAAGCCACCGCCATGCAGCAGTTCCGCGCGGCCATCGCCAACCGCCAGCGTTTCTCCCCCAGCGACAAGCGCGCCATCACCATGTTTGGGAGGGAAGAATTCAAGCCAATCTATGAAGGAATCACCATCGGCATCGAAGCGCTGCTCTTTTTCGTCGGAGCGCTCACCCTGGGCATCGGAGGCGTCGGCGTCATGAACATCATGCTTGTCTCCGTCGAGGAACGCGTCAAGGAGATCGGCCTGCGCCGCGCGCTCGGCGCCAAAAAATCTCACATCCGCTGGCAATTCCTGCTCGAAGCCCTGGTCATGACCTTAGCCGCCGGCGTTATCGGCATGCTGCTCTCCGCCGCCATCACCTCCGCCATCGGCACGCTGCCATTCCTCGGCCCCGCGTACGAAGACGACTCCGGCAAAGTGGACATTCACCTCACTCTCTCGTTCCTCACCATGATGCTCTCCACCGCCATCCTCATTCTCGTCGGCGTCATCAGCGGCTGGCTCCCCGCCATGCAAGCCGCCAAACTCGACCCCGTCGAAGCGCTCCGCTACGAGTAGAAGATTTTCTTCAGAAAGTTTCAGTTTTGTCCGAGAACAGCATCGAAGTACGCCAGCATCTCCGGCGAGTCCCACTGTTGGAACCCAATTACTTTGCGCGCGATCTTGCCGTGCCGGTCGATTATGTAAGTCTCCGGATACATCGACGTGCCATAAGTTTGCGCAATGGGCGAATGATTGTCCTTGGTGGCTGGATCGCGATAGGTTGGAAAGACAACCCCTTGCTCGCGCAGAAACTTTTCATACGCCGTCGGTTCCTCGTCGGCCGCGACACCCAGAACCACCCCGCCCCGAGAAGCGACGTACTTCTGCAAGTGGTTGAGCATTGGAGTTTCCTCAACGCAGGGCGGACACCACGTCGCCCAGAAATTCAGCACCACCACTTTGCCTCTGAAGTCGGAAAGATGCCCTGGCTTGCCGGCAATATCCACCGGAAAGTCCTGCGCCGTTTTCCCGGCAATCGAGGCCTCGCCCTGTCGATAGCTCGGCATGGCAAACAGCAACACCACGCCCAGCGCAGCCAGTACCACAGCCCACACCGCAATTTTCCGGGTGATTCCCATCAAATGCTATACTAGCCTATCCACTCTGGATCGGAAACAAACCCCTCCTTTCCGCCAAAACATGACCAACGAATCCTCCATCGCCGCCCCTACTCCTCCTGCCGCCATCAGCGCCATCGTTCCCGCGCGCAATGAAGAGCCCACGATCGCCGCCTGCATCGAATCACTTGCCTGCCAGCCTGAAATTGCAGAAATTCTCGTCGTCAATGACCAGTCCACCGACAAAACCGTGGAGATCGTTCGCGGCCTGATGCCCGGGAATCCAAGACTGCGTCTTCTAGAAACCAACGGCGTTCCTCCTGGCTGGGTCGGAAAAAATAATGCCGTCGCTCTCGGCGCGCACGAAGCCGCTCACCGCTGGTTACTCTTCACCGATGCCGACGCGGTGCACCAACCCGGCTCAGCCGCCAGCGCTTTGCAGACAGCTGAAAAAACTGGTGCCGCCCTCGTCTCCTATTCCCCGGAGCAAATCACCGAAACTTGGTACGAGAAAGCCCTGATCCCTTTCATCTATTGCCGCCTCGCAAAGAAATTCTCGTACGCGGCCGTGAATGACCCGTCATCTCCGGCCGCCGCCGCCAACGGCCAATTCCTAATGATCCGCCGCGACGCCTACGACGCCATCGGCGGCCACGCCAGCGTCGCGTCCGAAATCCTCGAAGACGTCGCCCTCTCCCGCCGCGTCAAAGCCGCCTGCTTTCGCCTCGCGTTCAATTCCGGCAAGGGCATCGTTCGCGTGCGCATGTACCGCTCCTTCGCCTCCATGTGGGAAGGCTGGACAAAAAATCTCTACCCTCTCATGGGTGGAACACGCCTTGCCTCCTTCCGTGAACTGGAGTCCGCCTTCCCCTGGATCCCCTTTCTCGTCATCCTCCTGGGCATCAAGTTTCCCCTCGCCATGTTTCTCGGCGTCTGGCTGCTCATCTTCCGCCAGATCAACTACGGCTCCGAACTCACCCGTAACCAATTCCCCTTTTCCCTCATCTTCTATTACGTGCCCGCTGTGTTCCTTTACGCCGCGGTGCTGTGGTCCTCCTTCCGGCATCACGCTAGGGGAAAAGTCTTCTGGAAAGGCCGTGAATACCCCGTCCAGGCGCAAGGTACGCTAAAATAAGTGAGTCCCGCGCTCCCAGGGTGAATCAAATCCAATGGTGCTGATCACACGAAAAATCGAGTTCTCCGCCTCGCATCTCTACAACAACCCGAATTTCTCGGCGGAGGAGAACCGTCGCATCTTTGGCAAGTGCAACAACCCCCATGGCCACGGCCATAACTACACCTTGGAAGTCACCGTTGCCGGCGAACCTGACCCAGTAACCGGCATGGTCCTCGACCTGAAAGAATTGAAAGACATTCTCGAACGCGAAGTGATGCAGCGCATGGATCATCGCCATTTGAACTACGAAGTACCCGAGCTGGCCGGCCAGATTCCCACCACAGAGAATATTGCTCGCGTAATATGGCAATTGCTCGATCCCAAAATCATCCAGGGCAAATTGCACCGCGTGCGTCTCTACGAATCGCCCGACTTCTTCGCCGATTGCTACCGCAACGGGGCCGCCGCAGCAGGGAAGCCATGACCAGCCCCCTCAAGCTCGAACTCGGCCGCCGCTACCGTTTTTCCGCGTCCCATCGCCTGCATTCCGAGCATCTAACGGAGGAGGAGAATTGCCGGGTATTTGGAAAATGCAACAATCCCTACGGTCACGGCCACAACTACATCGTGGAAGTCGGCCTGTCCGGAGAAGTTGATCCGGCGACCGGCATGATCGCCAATCTCGCCGACCTCGATGCCTTTGTCCA